>WNGA01000086.1_pt1 | contig 112004 bp, 124 predicted proteins | sample 5400061 | NCBI WGS metagenome assembly WNGA01 (sample SAMN13153366, study PRJNA577476) | soil metagenome | isolation source: 100 cm soil or saprolite under grassland replicate 2 | place: USA:California | collected 2016-06-15 | reverse complement strand
GGCAGCCCGCCGAGCGCGATCGAATCCGCCGCAGGCGCGAGCTTGCCGTAAACGGTAAAGCCGCCTTCGCCGTCGAGCATTTCGCCCTCGGCGAGCGCGCGCTTCGCGGTCGCGACGACATCGCCGTGCCACGCGATCGCGCAACCGGTCGGCTCGTTGCGCAGGCCGACGCAAGCGACGCTGATCCCCAGTTCGAGACCGATCGCATGGTAGGGTTTGTACATCGCGCAATAGCGTCCGGAAGGATCGGTCGAGAAGCCGTATTCGCGAAAGCATTTGCGCACGTAATCGTCGCCGGTGGGGTCCCCCGCCTCGAACGTCACGTAGACGCCCCAGCGCAGATCGCGAAACACCGGGCGGCCGTCGCGTTCGATGCTCGAGATCACCTCGACCTGACCCGCGTGGTGCAGCGATCCGCCCTGCTCGCGCGGCCGCAGAACGCGCGGCAGATCGTCGACGCCGCACGGCGGGAACGCAAGCCCGTCGGGCGCAGGCGTGAGCCCGGTCGCGTTCGCGACTGCCGCCATCTCGATCGCGCTTTTGGTGCCGTCGAGGAACGAGTTGAACATTTTCGCGTTGAAATCGCCGGCCGCCACCATCTCCGGCGTGAAGCCGTAATGCGGCCACACCGTCGAAGGCGTGGACTCGTGATATGCGGGCAGGTATTTCGTGCCCTTGCCGGCGGCGACGACTGAAAATCCCGCCGCGCGGCACCAGTCGACCATTTCGCAAATGAGCGCCGGCTGGTCGCCGTACGCGAGCGAATAGACGACGCCTGCTTCGCGCGCGCGTCGAGCGAGCAGCGGCCCGGCGAGCGCGTCGGCCTCGACATTGACCATCACGATGTGCTTGCGATGCGCGCAGCACGCGAGCGCGTGGGCGATGCCCACCGCGGGATCGCCGGTTGCGTCGATGACGATGGAGATTTCCGGCGCCGCGATCAGCGCGCTCGCATCGTCGGTGATGTGCGTTGCGCCGCTTCGTGCGGCTTCGCCGAACGAGCGCGCGGCATGGCGCTCGGGGGCCCATCCGGTTCGTGCGAGCGAGGCGCGCGCGCGATCGGGCGCGAGATCGGCGATCGCGACGATGTGTATGCCGGGCGTGTGCTTCGCCTGCGCGAGATACATCGATCCGAACTTGCCGGCGCCGATCAATCCGACGGTGAGCGGGCGCCGCTCTGCGGCGCGGGAAACCAGCATTCGATGCAGATTCATGCGGCCATTATCCTGCAAATCTTTCATCGCGCTCCGCAGCGCGACTCCGGCCGGAACGCACCGCTCGGCCGCGTCGTCTAAAGGGTTGCATCTCCCACGATCAAAGGAGGCCCCATGCGCACACCCGCCAGCATCGCCGGTCACCCTATCCACGCGATGCTCATTGTCTTTCCCGTGGCGCTGTTCATCTTCTCGCTGGTCTGCGATCTCGTCTCGCTGCGCGCCGCCGATCCGGCGCCGTGGACGCTCGTGTCGCTGTATTCGATGATCGGCGGGTTCGTCGGCGCGCTCGCCGCGGCAATTCCGGGCCTGATCGACTATTCGTCGCTCGCCAACGCGCGGATCAAGCGAACCGCGACCGTGCACTTGGCAATCAACTTGACCGCAGTGGCGCTGTACGCGTTGAACATCTGGCTGCGCATGCACGGATCCGCGCCGTCAGGATTGCCGCTTCTGCTGTCGATCATCGCGGTCGCCGGCCTCGCGGTGTCCGGCTGGCTCGGCGGTCACATGGTCCACGTGTATGGCGTCGGTGTCGCGAACGTTCCGGAAGTCGCAGGCGACCTCACGAGCGGGGAGCGCCCGGCGACCTCGCAAGCGACGGCCGCTCCGTTCGGGGGGCGCCGCTAGAAACGTCGCGAGTCCCTTGCGCGTCGGACCCCGAGATCGCGTTTCGGGGTCCGGCGTGTCACATCAACGCGAGCGCGAGCCCGATCGGGATGAAGACGACGGCAAGCAGGTTGCCGATCATCACGATCGACGCGACCTTGCCGGGTTCCTGGCGGTAATGCTCGGCCACCATGAAGTTCAGCACGGCCGGCGGCAGCGAGCCGAACAGGATCAGCAGGCCGCGCTGCATGCCGGAAAGACCGAGTAGCGGTGCGAGCAGCGCGGCGGTGACGATGCCGGTGAGCGGACACACGATTGCGCCGATCACGCCCAGACGCGCGTCGTTCCAGCGCATGTCGGTGAGGCGCACCCCAAGCGAGAGCAGCATCATCGGGATCAGCGCGTCGCCGGTCATCTTGAACGCGGTCGCGATCCAGTCGGGCAGCGGCGGATGCGCGATCGCGAATGCGAAGCCGGCGAACGTCGACGCGACCATCGGATTGCGCACGAGACTGCCGAAGCGCGCGCGGTGATCGAGGATCCACGTGCCGAGCGTGAACTGAAAAAGGTTCGAGATGCTGAACACGGCGACCATCGCGCCGAAGCCCGCCTCGCCGAACGCGAGCACCGATAGCGGCAACCCCATGTTGCCGCAGTTGTTGAACATCATCGGCGGCACGAACGTGCGCGCATCGACGCGCAGCATCCGCGCGATCGGCCACGCGAGCAGCCCCGAACCCAGCACGACGCCGACGCTGCCGAGCATCAGCCGTTGATAGGCGCCGACGTCGAACGATTTGCTCGATAGCGCCGAGAAGATCAGCGCCGGCGCGAGCACGTTCATGCTGATCCGGTTGACCATCGTCATGTCGGGGCGCACGCGGCGCGCCCAGACGTAGCCGACGGCGACGATCGAGAACACCGGCAGGATGATGCCGAGGATGCGCGCGAGCATCGTGTCTCGTTCAGCGCGCTCGCGCGCGCACCGCGCCCGGCGCGCGATCGCTCAAAGGATGTAGCGCGCGAGGTTGTCGTCGCCGGCGATGCCCTGCAGCCGCTCGTCGACGTACGCGGCGTCGATCGGGATCGTGTCGCCGTCGCGGCGCGTCGCGTCGAACGACAGGTCCTCGAGCAGCCGCTCCATCACCGTGTACAGACGGCGCGCGCCGATGTTTTCCTGCCGCTCGTTCACCGCGAACGCGATCTCGGCGAGCCGCCGGATGCCGTCGGGCGCGAACGCAAGCTTGACGTTCTCGGTTGCGAGCAGCGCTTCGTACTGGCGCGTGAGGCACGCGTCGGTCGCGGTAAGAATCTGCTCGAAGTCCGCGACCGACAGCGAGGAAAGCTCGACGCGGATCGGGAAGCGGCCCTGCAGCTCGGGGATGAGATCGGAGGGCTTCGACAGATGGAAAGCGCCCGACGCGATGAACAGGATGTGATCGGTGCGTACCATGCCGTACTTGGTCGACACCGTCGTGCCCTCGACCAGCGGCAGCAGGTCGCGCTGGACGCCTTGCCGCGATACGTCGGCGCCGTGCGTTTCCTGGCGGCTCGCGATCTTGTCGATCTCGTCGAGGAACACGATGCCGTTCTGCTCGGCGCTCGCAAGTGCGCGCGCCTTGACGTCGTCGTCGTTGACGAGCTTCGCCGCTTCTTCGTCGGTCAGAGCTTTGAGCGCTTCGGCGACGCGCAGCTTGCGCAGCTTGCGCCGTCCGCCGGAGAGCTGCGCGAACATGCCCTGGAGCTGATTCGTCAGGTCTTCCATTCCGGGCGGCGCCATGATCTCCGCGGCCGGCGCGGGCGCGGCGACTTCGATCTCGATTTCCTTGTCGTCGAGCTTGCCTTCGCGCAGCATCTTGCGGAAGCGCTGACGCGTCGCCGAATCGGTCGGCTGCATATCGTGGAAGTTGACCTCGCGCGCAGGCGGCAGCAGCACGTCGAGTATGCGCTCCTCGGCGGAGTCGGCGGCGCGGTCGCGGACCTTGCGCGCCTCGGTCTCGCGCGTCTGCTTGACGGCGACTTCGGCGAGATCGCGGATGATCGTGTCGACGTCGCGGCCGACGTAGCCGACCTCGGTAAACTTCGTCGCCTCGACCTTGATGAACGGCGCGTCGGCAAGTCGCGCGAGACGGCGCGCGATCTCGGTCTTGCCTACGCCGGTAGGCCCGATCATCAGGATGTTCTTCGGCGTGATCTCCTGGCGCAGCGGTTCGGGAACCTGCTGTCGGCGCCAGCGGTTGCGCAGCGCGATCGCAACGGCGCGCTTGGCGGCCGTCTGACCGACGATGTTCTTGTCGAGCTCGGAGACGATCTCCTGCGGGGTCATCGTCGACATGGCGTGAAGGGACGACATCAACAAAAACGGCCGCCTGCGAGAGGCGGCCGTTGCATTTTACTCTCCCTGCTATGTCATTCCGGAATCGTCAGCACATTGTTGGAAAACGTGATCTGGTCGGCCGCCGCCGGCGCGCTCGAAACCGGAGGAACGTTGGCGGCCGTGATCGGCGGCGCGGCGCCGGGAGTGCCGCCGCGCGGCGTCGTGCGCACGACCTGCGCAGGGGGCAACGGCGTGTTCTGCGTCAGATGCGCCCACATCGCGTCGAGCGCACGAAGGTAATACACGTGCAACGGCACGAACAGCGAGTCGTACCCCGGCAGCGCCGGATTGTCGATGAACGCTTCGAAATGTTGCGCGTTGGTCACTTCGATGTACGTCAGCTTGCTCGCGGCGCCCTCGACGATCTTGTTCTGCCCGTAGTACGGACGCTCGTTGAACGTCACCGGCACCTGCGTGTCGGCGCGGCCGGCGACGATGATCGCCGGCTTGCCGTGCAGATTGGCGCTGCGCGTCGTTTCGAGGATACCGTTCTGCACGCGCACGGCGTTCGCATCGGTTCCGCTCATCAGGTTGCGCTGGCAGAGCGCGCCGTCGATGTTGAGATCGGCGAGCCCGGTCGAAGCGGACACGCTCGCCGCGTCGCGTGTCGGCCCGCCGACGGCGTTGTTGTTGACGATGTTGATGCCGCCCGTCGGTGGTATGCCGTTGCCCGTGCCGAAGATCTGCGCGAGCGCCGTCGCGGATGCAGCGACGGGGTGGTTGCTCGCGTCGGTTGCCGCGAACGAGAAGCCGCACAGGTTGTCCTTCACGCTGAAGCGGCCGTACGCATTGGAGAACGTCGTCACCACCGGCGCCACGCCGAACAGGTAATGCGACACATGCAGCACGTTCGACTCCGCCGGATAACCGAACGCGAGCAGCTTGTCGAGCGCCTCTTCGGCCTGCTCGGCGGTCGTCGATGTCGTCAGCAGACCTTTCGCCTTGAGCGACGCACAGCGATTGGTCGCGAGGGCGGCCGGCAACAATGCCGCGGCCGGCGACCCGATTGCGCGCGTGGACAGCGCTGCGCACGGCTGGTAGAGGTTCGCCGTCGTGTAGTAGTCGAGCAGCGTCTTGCCGACGCCGGCGCCTGGTGTCGTTCCGCGCCGGACGACCAGCGCCGGATTGGCGAGTTGCTCGAGGACCGGCTCGGCGACCGCGACGCCGTCGATCAATCCCTCGGTGTCCTGCTCGGCCGCGGCGATCGAAGCGGCGGCGCCGTTGGAAACCGACGCCGCGATCACGATCGTGTTGTCGGTCTTGATCTGGACCTTCGATGTGCCGTCGGCGAACTTGTCGGAGAACTGCTCGTTGAGCACGTAGAATGCGAAGCGAATGGCGTTCAGCGTGTCGCGTCCCCAGTCCTTCTCCGGATTCTGCTGCGAGTGCGCGTGCTTGAACGCGACGCGGAAGGGATTGGCGGCATTGAACGCCGACAGATCGGCCGCTGACAGCGCGGCGGTGAAGTTCGAGCTCTTTCCGGCGGCGGTCGCGTCGCTGCGCAGGCCGTTCTGCAGATTGACGGTATTCGTCGCGAGGTCGTGCGTTCCCATCCCCGTGCCCTTGTCGGAGTAGGCGACTGCACAGCCGCGCTTCAATCCCCATTCGCCGGTCGTGCTGATCGCACCGTAGACGCCGCGCGAACCCGAAGACGTCGCGGTCACGATGCACGGCCGGTCTCTGCTGAACGATGCGGGAACCTGCACCATCATCGTGACGTTCTTCGCGCCGGTGCCCTCGTCCGCGTACGCGATGTATTCGGTTCCGGCGATCTTGCCTTCGCCGAGCGTGTCGGCGCCGGACAGATCGATGTTCGGACCGTAGAGCGTTCCGAAGCCGCCCTTGGGGTTCATGTCGAGCAGCCCACGATAGTTGTTGTAGATCGCGAGCCGACGCAGCTCGCTTGCCGTCGGTGCAGCCGGAACAGCGACAGCGGGCGCCGTAGCCGAGGCGAGACCGGTCTTGCCGAGACCCGCCGTCAGCAGATCATCGGTCGTGCCGTCGTACGTCGCCTTGGATACGGTGCCGACGAACGACGGCTTCACGTTGACGATGAAGCTCTCGCCGCCGCCGCCGCCGCATCCGGCCAGAAGTCCAACCGCCGATGCGAGCGCCACCGCAAGCGCGCCATTTCGCCGTTTCACAGCGCGTGCCGGCATCGCTGCAATTGCCTGCATCGGCCCATCGATTCGCGTGCTCATCGATTCCCCCGGTTGAAAACGCCGTCTGCGGTTCCACCAATGGATCCGCTCGGACGGCGGCTGCGGCGATTATAATCACGGGCCGGCCCGCGCGGGGCAATGCGAAAAGGAAAGCGAATGCCGAGCTCGCTCACACGACGACACGGAGGAAGCATGAGGCACGCAATCGCGATTGTCGCGTCGGCGGCGCTTGCGACGGCCTGTTCATCGATGCCCGGCGGCGGGCCGAGCGCAACCGCCGTGCTTTCACCGACTGAGGGCAACACCGCGCGCGGCACCGTGACGTTCACGCAATCGGGCGAACGGGTCAAGGTCGTCGCGAATCTTTCGGGCCTCGAGCCGGGACCGCACGGCTTTCACGTCCACGAAAAGGGCGACTGCACCGCGCCGGACGGTATGAGCGCCGGCGGTCATTTCAATCCGCTCGGCAAGCCGCATGGACACTACGAAAGCGCCGAGCGTCACGCCGGCGACATGCCGTCGCTTGTCGCCGACGCCTCGGGCAATGCGACGCTCACCGTGACGCTCGACACGATCAAGGTCGGCAGCGGCGCGACGGACGTCGTCGGCAAGAGCGTGATCGTGCACAAGGATCCCGATGACTACAAGACGCAGCCGACCGGCAATTCGGGCGCGCGCGTGGCGTGCGGCGTGATCAAGAGCTAGGCGACCCTGCGTGTCGACCGATCGAGCGCTTGACCGTCGCGTTGCGGCATTCGCGGCGAGCGCATCGCTCGCGCTCGCCGGCTGCCAGGCGACGAGCGACGTGTTCAAGCTCGATTCAGCGCCTTCGGCGCAGCCAGGCGCGTATGGCGCGGTGTTCATTCCGAGAAACGGCAGCGTGGCCGGAGGCAACGTGCGCATCGTGCCGCGCGACGACGGCATTGCGCTGACGGTTTATGTAACGGGCATTCCGCCCGGGCAATTCCGCATCGTGTTCCACGCCAACGGCAATTGCTCGTCGCCCAATGCGTTCTCGGCAGGACCGCCGTGGTCGCCACCCGGCGTCGACGCGGCGCGTCTGCCGATGCTCGCGTCATCGTCGGACGGCACGGCGCTGTTGTCGGTGCGCGTGCGCGGCTACAAGCTCGACGGACCCGACGGCTTGCTCGGCAAGGCGGTCGTGCTGCACGAGGCAACGAGTCCGCTCGACGCGCAGCCCGGCGTGCCGAATGGCCGCCTCGCGTGCGGCGTCATCGGCCCGCTGCGCACGTTCTCGCTCTGATTTCGTATCGGTCAACATCGCGATCGCCGAACCCGCCATGGGCTTCCTCGCCGGCAAGAAGATCCTGATCACGGGCGTGCTGTCGAACCGCTCGATCGCCTATGGCGTGGCGCGCGCATGCCGGCGCGAAGGCGCCGAGCTCGCGTTCACGTACGTCAACGACGAGCTGAAGGAGCGCGTCGCCCGCCTTGCCGGCGAGTTCGGGACGGTGCCGGTGCTTGCATGCGACGTGACGAAGGATGACGACATCGCCGGCCTGTTCGACTCGCTTCGCACCGAATGGGGCGCGCTCGACGGCCTGCTGCATTCGATCGCGTTCGCGCCGCGCGAGGCGCTCGCCGGCGACTATCTCGATTCGCTGTCGCGGCAGGCGTTCGCGATCGCGCACGACGTGAGCTCGTACAGCTTCGCCGCGCTGGCGAAGGGCGCCCGCCCGCTGATGCAGGGGCGCGCCGGATCGCTGCTCACGCTCACGTATCTGGGCGGCGTGCGCTCGGTGCCGAACTACAACGTGATGGGCCTCGCCAAAGCGAGCCTCGAGGCGAACGTTCGCTACATGGCAGCGAGCCTCGGCCCGGAGAACATCCGCGTCAACGCGATTTCCGCCGGACCGATCAAGACGCTCGCCGCCGCGGGCATCGGTAACTTCGGCAAGCTGTTGTCGCGCTTCGAGAAGGCGGCGCCGCTTCGGCGCAGCGTGTCGATCGACGAAGTCGGCAACGTCGCCGCGTTCTACTTCTCGGAGCTGTCGAGCGCGATCACCGGCGAGATCACCTACGTCGACTGCGGCTACTCGACGGTCGCTGTCGGCGGCGCAGAGGATTGACGTTGTCGCGGCGGCGACCGTGATCGCGAATGCCTCGGTCTGTCATTCCCGCGAACGCGGGATTCCAGTGACATTCGACACAAAGACGCTGGGTCCCCGCCTGCGCGGGGACGACAACCGATGATCGCGAACGCGAAGCGCTACGACGCGGTCGTCGTCGGCGGTGGCCACAACGGGCTCGTTTGCGCTGCGTATCTCGCTGCGGGCGGCCTCTCGGTGTGCGTGCTCGAGCGGCGCACTGTCGTCGGCGGCGCGGCGACGACCGAGGAATTCCTTCCGGGCTTCCGCAATTCGGTCAATGCCTACACGGTCAGCCTGCTGCATCCCAAGATCATCCGCGAATTGAAGCTCGCCCAACACGGGCTTCGCATCGTTCTGCGGCCGTACTCGAATTTCCTGCCGTTGCCGGGGCCGGATTACATCAAAGTCGGCGGCGGGCTCGCTGCGACGCAAGCCGAGGTCGCGCGCTTTTCGCGCCGCGACGCCGACGCGCTCCCCGCGTACTACGCGATGCTCGACCGCGTCGCCGACGTGCTGCGCGAGCTGCTGCTCGCCACGCCGCCGAACATCGGTGTGCCGGGTCGCATCGATATCGGCGCGCTGCTGGATGCGTGGAAGACCGCACGCGCCTTTCGCGTGCTCGATCTCGCGGGCCGTCGGGACGTCGTCGATCTGTTCGCGAAGAGCGCAGGTGACGTGCTCGATCGCTGGTTCGAGTCCGATCCGATCAAGGCCGCGTTCGGCTGGGACTCGATCGTGGGCAATTTCGCGAGCCCGTACACGCCGGGATCGGCGTACGTGCTGCTGCACCACGTGTTCGGCGAGGTGAACGGCCAGCGCGGCCAGTGGGGACACGCGATGGGCGGCATGGGCACGATCACGCAAGCGATGGCGCGCGAGTGCGAAGCGCGCGGCGTCGCGCTTCGCACCGGTGCGGGCGTTGCACGCGTCGTCGTCAAGGCCGGCCGTGCGGCGGGTGTCGAGCTCGATGACGGCGAGGTCGTCGAGGCGAACAGGGTCGTCGCGAACGTCAATCCGAAACTGCTGTTCGGCAAGCTCGTCGCGGCCGAGCACCTCGACGCCGATTTCCGCGCCCGCATCGACGCGTACAAATGCGCGTCGGGAACGTTCCGGATGAACGTCGCGCTGTCCGCGCTGCCCGATTTCGCTGCGCATCCGGGCGCGAGCGCGCAACCGCACCACGCGAGCGGCATCGTCGTCGCGCCGTCGCTCGCGTACATGGAGCGCGCGTACTTCGACGCGAAGACGTTCGGCTGGTCGCGCGCGCCGGTCATCGAGGTGCTGATTCCCTCGGTCGTCGACGATTCGCTCGCGCCGGCAGGCATGCACGTCGCGAGCCTGTTCTGCCAGCACGTGCATCCGGATCTCGCACGCGTGCAGCCGGGCCGCACATGGGACGACGCGCGCGATCAAGTCGCGGACTTGATGATCGACACGGTAAACGCGGTCGCGCCGAACTTCCGCGCAAGCGTCATCGGCGCGCGCGCGCTGTCGCCGCTCGACCTCGAGCGCGAGTTCGGCCTCGTCGGCGGCGACATTTTCCACGGCGCGCTCACGCTCGATCAGCTCTTCAGCGCGCGCCCGGTGCTCGGCCACGGCAACTATCGCGCGCCGATCGCGGGTCTGTATCTGTGCGGTTCCGGCACGCACCCCGGCGGCGGCGTGACCGGAATACCGGGGCACAACGCCGCGCGCGAAATCCTGCGCGACGCGCGTCGCCGGCGCTGACGTGGGCGCACGCGCGAGCGCGCCTCCGCGTCTGCGCACGACGGTCACCGCGCTCGGGCTCGCGCAGATCGTCTCGTGGGGAACGCTGTTCTACTCGATCAGCGTGCTCGCGCCGCCGATCCGCGACGAGCTCGGCGTCGGCGACGTGACGTTGTTCGGCGGCTTCACCGCGGGCCTCGTCGTATCCGGTATCGCGTCTCCGTGGGTGGGCCGGCGCATCGACGCGTTCGGCGGCCGCACGGTGCTCGCGATCGGATCGGCGCTGGCGGCGCTGGCGATGGCGACGCTCGCGCTCGCGCAAGGGCCGCTCACGCTGAGCGTCGGCTGGCTCGTCGCCGGCATGGCGATGGCGGCGACGCTGTACGACCCGGCGTTCGCGGCGCTGGCGGTGATCGCCGGCACGTCGTACCGTCGCGCCGTAACCGCGCTCACGCTCTTCGGCGGCTTCGCGAGCACAGTGTTCTGGCCGCTGTCCCAACTGTTGCAGGATCTCGTCGGTTGGCGCGGCGCGTTCGCCGCCTACGCGGTGCTGAACATCGGGCTATGCCTGCCGCTGCACGTCCTGTTCGTGCCGCGTGGCGGCGGTGGCGGCGTAGCGGTGCCGAAGGCGCGCAGCGTCGGTTCGGTTGACCGCGCAAGCACGCGCGCCTATGTCTGGCTTGCTGCCGCGCTGGCGCTCGCGTCGCTGCTCGCGTCGGGCATGGCCGCCCATTTGATCGGCCTACTGACCGCGAAAGGGCTCACCGCGGGCGAAGCCGTCGCCGTCGGCGCGCTGATCGGGCCGATGCAGGTCGCGGGCCGTATCGTCGAGTTCGCGTTGGCGCGGCACTTTCGGCCCCTTGGCGTCGGCACGTTTGCATTCGCGCTGCTTGCAGCGTCCGTCGTCGTATTCACGCAGCTCGACGCGCATGGGGGCATGGCGTTCGCGTTCGCGGCGCTGTACGGCTGGAGCAACGGCGTGATGACGATCGTGCGCGGTGTCGTTCCGGCGGAGCTTTTCGGGCGCCGCGATTACGGCGCGCTGCTCGGACGGCTCGCGATGCCGCAACTGGTCGCACGCGCGATCGCGCCGCTCGCGCTTGCCGCGTTCTTCGTGCTCGACGCCGATCGCACGCGCTCGCCGTGGGTGCTGCTCGGGTGCGCCGGCCTGGCGCTGGTCGCGTATCAGCTCGCGATCGCAGATAGGAAGAGCCGGACTCCGATGTAGACGGAAATCCGAGTCCGGAATAAAGCCGAAGTCAGCCGGTAAGCCGGGTTCTGTTACGGCGTGCGCGGTACGCACGCTATGACCGTCATTCCTCTAGGCCCACCGTTACCGGAGGGCTCGAGCCACCTACCCGCGGACTCGGCGAGCAGCGTCATCGTCCGCCTGCTTGGTGTTGCTCCGGATGGAGGTTGCCGCGTTTCACCCGCCTGCGGTTGCCCGCAAGCGACTCGTCTCTGTGGCCCTGTTCCTCGCGTTCGTCAACCGCGCGAGCGGCGACTTATCGCGTCTGGGCGTTACCCAGCATCCTTGCTCTGCGGAGCCCGGACTTTCCTCTCCCTCGCTCCTTGGGGAGACGAGGCAGCGACGGCCTGGCTGGCTTCGGACCGGTAGGATACCAATAAATAGGGTCAGGCTCGACTTTTAATTCAACGATAATGCGTTGATTCTGCTGGTTTCGAAAAGTCGAGTCTGACCCTACTTATTGGGTCCGTTATTGCACCCGCCAGCCAATACGCTCGCCCGCGCGCAGCGGCACGACCGTGTCGGCGCCGAACGCGAGCTCGGCCGCCATTTCCCACGGCTCGCGCACAAGCGTCACGCGGTCACGGTTGCGCGGCAACCCGTAGAAATCGGCGCCGAAGACGCTCGCGAAAGCCTCGAGTCGCTCGAGCGCGCCGGCATCGTCGAATGCCTCGGCGTAGAGCTCGAGCGCCGCCGGCGCGCTGTAGCACCCGGCGCAGCCGCACGCGGTTTCCTTGGTCCCGCGCGCATGCGGCGCGCTGTCGGTGCCGAGGAAGAACTTCGGATTGCCCGATGTCGCCGCGCGCACGAGTGCTTGCCGGTGCGTCTCGCGCTTGAGTACCGGCAGACAGTACAGATGCGGCCGCACGCCGCCGACGAGCATCGCATTGCGCGAGTAGAGCAGATGCTGCGGCGTGATCGTTGCCGCTACCGTCGGCGGCGCCGCTGCGACGAAGTCGACGGCCTCGCGTGTGGTCACGTGCTCGAGCACGACGCGAAGCGCCGGGAAATCGCGGACGATTCGCGCAAGCTGCCGCTCGACGAAAACGCGCTCGCGATCGAACACGTCGACATCGGCGTCCGTCACTTCGCCGTGCACGGCGAGCACGAGGCTCTCGCGCTCCATCGCCGCGAGCGCCGGATACGCGCGATCGATCGATGTCACGCCGGAATCGGAATTCGTCGTCGCGCCCGCCGGGTAATACTTGACCGCGTGCACGAAGCCGCAAGCCTTTGCGCGCGCGATTTCGTCGGCCGACGTGTTGTCGGTCAGGTACAGCGTCATCAGGGGCTCGAAACCGCTGTCCGGCGTGCGCGCGGCGACGATTCGGTCGCGGTAGGCCGCCGCCATCGCGACCGTGGCGATGGGCGGCTTGAGGTTGGGCATGACGATTGCTCTGCCGAACACGCGGGCGGTGGCGGCCACGACCGAGCGCATGGCGGCGCCGTCGCGCAGGTGCAGGTGCCAGTCGTCGGGACGGGCGATCGACAGCGAGCGGGCGGGCGGGGTCGGAGGCATGGGAAGCGTTTGTTTTGACATAATTATCGGAGGCTCGACGGCGGATCGCCGCCGCCGGCCGCGGCCGGCGGACAATCTGGCAGCGGCCGCCGCGGGAGCGCTATAATGCCGAGTTTACTGCGACCGACCCACGCGGTCGGACAGCTCGAGGTCGCCGGCGGGCGGATCGCAGAAGACCACCTTCAAGCAATGCCGAGGTCAACAGAGGTCAGCATGGCAGGCAAGAGTGCAGCAGCCACGGCGACCGCCGTGAAGAAGCCGAAGATCCTCACCGAGGAGGATCTGCTCAAGGCGCCGGAAAAGGATTACATGAACGAGGCGCAGCTCGCGTTCTTCAAGCAGCGCCTGCTCGAGCTGCGCGACCAGATGCTGCAGAATGCCGACGACACCGGCCAGCACCTGCGCGAGAACGAGATCACGACCGACCCGTCGGATCGCGCCACGCTCGAGGAGGAGTACACGCTCGAGCTGCGCACGCGCGACCGGGAACGCAAGCTGCTCAAGAAGGTCGAAAAGTCGCTGCGCCTGATCGATGACGGCAGCTACGGCTACTGCGAGGAGACGGGTGAGCCGATCGGAATTCCGCGACTGCTCGCGCGGCCGACGGCCACGCTCTCGCTCGAAGCGCAGGAGCGCCGCGAGCGCGTCCAGAAGCTCTACGGCGACTGACCCGCGGCTCGCACGCGCCGCGGCACGAGTCGCCGCACGAATCGATCAGGCTGCAAATCGCGGGCTGGAGGGCGCGCGCGACGCTTGCGCTAAGATGACGGCGCGGCGTCGCTCCCACGGTCGCCGCTTCTCTTCCCGCACTCCCCGATCTCACCAGGAGTTACCTTCATGGCTGACGCCTTCACGCTTCCCCCGCTGCCGTACGCCGAAAACTCGCTCGATCCCGTGATCTCCGCGAAAACGCTGAGCTTCCACTACGGCAAGCACCACAAGACGTACGTCGACAACCTCAACAAGCTCGTGACGGGGACCGAATTCGAGGGGCAGCCGCTCGAGGCGGTCATCCGCGGCTCGGCCGGCAAGCCGGACAAGGTCGGAATCTTCAACAACGCCGCGCAGGTCTGGAATCATACGTTCTACTGGAGTTGCCTCAAGGGAAACGGCGGCGGGCAGCCGAGCGGTGCGCTCGCCGACAAGATCAACGCGGCTTTCGGCAGCTACGAGAACTTCAAGAAGGAGTTCGTCAACGCCGCGGTCACGCAGTTCGGCAGCGGCTGGGCATGGCTCGTCGCCGAGGGCGACGCGGTCAAGGTGATGAAGACCGGCAATGCCGACCTGCCGATGACCAAGGGCGCGAAGGCGCTGCTGACGATCGACGTGTGGGAGCACGCGTACTACCTCGATTATCAGAACCGGCGCCCCGATTACGTCAACGCGGTGATCGACAAGCTGATCAACTGGAGCTTCGCTGCCGACAATCTCGCGCGCAGCTGAGATTGGTCAACGTCGATCGCTTGTCGCCCCTTTATGACGAGAACATAATTATCGGTTCGAGCCGGCCCGCGACGGGCCGCGGACAGCGCGACGCACTACAGGAGAGGATGGCGCTTTTTTCCAAACCGCCGGTCAAAAAGCCGGAGGCAGTCAAGCCGGACATGAAAGCGCGGCCCGCGCGCGGCCCGCGGCCGGTGTCCGCGCGCGAGGTCGCCGCGCAGGCGGGCGCTCGGCCGGGCGGCGGGCGGCGGCCGGTCGAACCGAACACCGGCGACATCACGGTGACCGGCGCCAGCATGCTCGAATGGACGCCGCAGCACGCGGCAATCGAGGTCGCGCAGGCGAACCCGGGTCTTTGCGCCGTGCTCGAGAACGCGGCGCTGCTCTACGCGAGCGGCCAGGCGCAGCCGGCGCGTGCGCTGCTCGAGCAGGGCGTGCAGACCGATCACGACACGAAGAGCTCGCCGCTTGCGTGGCTCGCGCTGTTCGATCTGCTGCAGCGCGCGGGCGACCGCGTCGCGTTCGACCAGATCGCGCTGTCGTACGTCGTCCAGTTCGAGCGCTCGGCGCCCGGCTGGGAGGAATCGAGTCGGCCGCAATCGGCGCCGCGCGCCGCCGCGGGCGGGTACATCGGGCTGTCGGGCAAGCTGTCGATGGCGAGCGCGCCGCAGATCGACACGTTGAGACGCGTGATCGCGAAGCAGGTTTCGCTCGCGCGGCTCGATCTCGCGGGTCTCACCGGAATCGACGATGCCGGCGCGCGGCTGCTCGCCGATGCGCTGGCCGAGGCGCGGCGACATCAATTCCAGCTTCAGCTGCAGCATACCGAGCGAGTGCGTCCCACGCTCGAGCTGCTGGTGAAAAAGGGCCGCGAAGGCGGCGAAGGTGCGTGGCAGCTGTCGCTCGAGCTGTTGCAGTGGCAGAACGACCGCACGACGTTCGAGGATCGCGCCGTCGAGTTCGCCGTCACGTTCGAGCTCTCGCCGCCGTCGTGGGAGCCGCCGGCGGCCGCGCCGGTCGCCGATGTGCCCGCCGACGACGCGGCATCGACGGCGAAGCTCAACGGCGACATGCTCGTCGTCTCGGGTGTGATGACCGGCGCGTTGTCGCCGCAGGTCGCGCGGATCATCGAATACGGCCAGACAAGGGCCGTCATCCCGATCGACATGAGCGCAGTCGAGCGGATCGACTTCGTTTGCGCGGGCGCGCTGCTGAACGCAATCAACCGGATCGAGGCGCAGCGCCGGGTGGTGCAGATCGTTGGCGCGTCGCCGATCATCCACACGCTGCTGCTGCTCATCGGCATTTCGCCGCGTCACTTCGTCAAGAAGGCAACATAGCAAGATTAGGGTCAGACACTACTTTCCCGGCGGGTGCCCGGCTATCGGACGGCGTTCGCGGAAAGTAGTGTCTGACCCTAATTTTCCCGACAACTGCGCGACCATGGAAACGTTCCACGGCACCACGATCCTCTCCGTCCGTCGCGACGGCGCGGTCGCCCTCGGCGGCGACGGCCAGGTCACGCTCGGCAACGTCGTGATCAAGGCGACGGCGCGCAAGGTGCGACGTCTGTACAACGAGCGGGTGCTCGCCGGGTTCGCCGGCGCGACCGCGGATGCGTTCACGCTGTTCGAGCGCTTCGAGGGCAAGCTCGACAAGCATCAGGGACATCTGACGCGCGCGGCGGTGGAGCTCGCGAAGGATTGGCGCTCGGATCGCATTCTGCGCCGGCTCGAGGCGATGCTCGCGGTGGCCGACCGCAACGCGTCGCTGGTGATCACCGGCACCGGCGACGTGCTCGAGCCCGAGTACGGCATCGTCGCAATCGGCTCCGGTGGACCGTATGCGCAAGCGGCCGCGCGCGCGCTGCTCGAGACAACGACGCTGTCGGCTAGCGAAATCGTCAAGCGCGCGTTGACGATCGCCGGCGACCTTTGCATCTACACGAACCAGCAACATGTGATCGAGACGCTGGATGCAACACCCGCCTGACCACGACGTCGTGATCGTCGGCGCAGGGCTCGTCGGCCTCGCGCTCGCGGTCGCGCTCGCGCGCGCGGGACTCGCCGTCGCAATCGTCGATCGCGCGGGCGTCGTGACGCCGGAGCTCCCGGCAGCGGAAACCGATTGGGACAGCCGCGTGTACGCGGTGAGCCCCGGCAGCGCGTCGCTGCTGCGTGCGCTCGGCGCATGGCAAGGGCTCGACGGCACGCGGATCGCGGCGATCGAATCGATGCAAGTCGCCGGCGATCGCGACGCGAGGCTCGAATTCTCGGCGTTCGATCTCGGCGAGCGCGCGCTCGCCTGGATCGTCGAGGAACGCGCGTTGCGGGCGGCGCTCGTTCCGCTCGTGCGCGCGGCCGGCGTGCCTGTGCTCGCGCCGATCGAGCCGCGTGCGCTCGCGATCGCCGTCGACCACGCCGCGTTCACGCTCGACGACGGCCGCGTCATCACCGCGCGGCTCGTCGTCGGAGCCGATGGCGTGCGGTCGTGGGTGCGCCGTGTGGCGGACCTCGACGCGCCGATCCGGCCGTACGGCCAGACCGCGGTGGTCGCCAACTTCGACTGTGAGCACGCGCACCACGGCTTCGCTCGGCAGTGGTTTCGCGCCGACGGCGGTGTGCTCGCGTGGCTGCCGCTGCCGGGCCGGCGCATCTCGATCGTCTGGTCTGCGCCGCATGCGCAGGCGAGCGAACTGCTTGCGCACGATCCGGCGGCGCTCGCGTCGCGCGTCGCGGAGGCGGGCTCGCATGTGCTCGGCACGCTCGCATGCATCACGCCCGCGGCTGCGTTCCCGCTCGGCTATCTGCGGCCGCGTGCGACGGTCGGCGCGCGCGTCGCGCTCGTCGGCGACGCCGCGCACGGCGTTCATCCGCTCGCCGGGCAGGGCGTCAATCTCGGCTTCGGCGACGTCGAAACGCTCGGCGCCGTGCTGCGCGAGCGCGGTCCGCTCGATCCCGGCGCGCCGCTCGTGCTCGAGCGCTACGCGAGACGACGTGCGGAGCCGGTGCGCGCCATGCAAACGGTCACCGACGGCCTCGCGCAGCTCTTCGGCCACCGCGCGCCCTGGCTCGCCGCCGTTCGAAATGCCGGCCTGTCGGCGGTCAACCGGCTTCCGTTCGCCAAACGACTTCTCGCGCAACCCGCGCTGCGCTGATATTTTCCCTTCCTTACCGGAGAGCTCCGATGTTCGTCCATTCAATTCTCGACCGCACCAACCGCGTGCTTGCGATCGGCGCGTTGTCGCTCGCCGTAGCGACGCCGCTCGCGCTCGCGCAAAAGGCGCCGCCGGCAACGAAAATGTCCGCCGAAGCCCAAGCGGTGAAAAAGCAGCTCGAACAGAAGTTTCCGGGCGCGCAGATCGCGACCGTGACGAAAACGCCGTACTTCGGTCTCTTCGAAGCGCAATTCGAAGACCGGATGATCTACACCGATGCGAAGGTCCAGTACGTCATCGTCGGATCGATCTACGACTCGACGACGAAGACGAATCTGACCGAGCTCAAGCTGCGGCAGCTGAACCGCATCGCCGTGGACAGCCTCCCGCTTGATCTCGCGTTCAAGCGCGTCAAGGGCAACGGCACGCGCAAGCTCGTGATCTTCTCGGACGCCGACTGCCCGTATTGCGCGCAGCTCGAGAAGACGCTGCACGACATCGACGACGTGACGATCTACACGTTCCTCTACCCGATCGACCAGCTGCATCCCGACGCCGCGCGCAAGTCCAAGATCATCTGGTGCTCCGACGACCGCGTGAAGGCGTGGGACGAATTCTTCGCGACCGGCGCGTTGCCCGACAACGCGGGCGATTGCGCGAACCCGGTCGCGGCGACTGCCGAGCTCGGCAACAAGCTGCACGTGACGGCCACACCCACGCTCGTGTTCGCCGACGGCTCGATCGTTCCGGGCGCGCTGCCGCCCGACCGCCTGGAAGCGGAGTTCCAGACGGCCGAGGCCGAGGCGAAGAAGATCGCCGCGAAAAAGTAACGCAGGGTTGTCATTCCGAGCGCAGCGAGGAATCCGCTGCCGTGTCTTGCGTGAAGCGGATCCTCGTCGCGACGCTCCTCGGAATGACAATGCGTCGAGTCTTGCAATCACCTGCAATCGAGGACCGCGATGGCCATCATCGACTTCCTGAAAAAGCAGTTCATCGACATCATCGAGTGGACGGATGACTCGCGCGACACGCTGAGCTTCCGCTTCCCCGACGAGGACAAGGAAATCAAGAACGGCGCGCAGCTCGTCGTGCGCGAGTCGCTGGTCGCCCAGTTTGTCTATCTCGGCGAATTCGGCGACACGTTCGGTCCCGGCAAGCACACGCTCACCACCGACAACATTCCCGTTCTCACCAACCTCAAGAGCTGGAAGTACGCGCTCGAGAGCCCGTTCAAGGCGGACGTCTACTTCGTCGTCACGCGCGTGTTCACCGGCAACAAATGGGGCACGGCGAATCCGGTGATGATGCGCGATACGGACTTCGGCATCGTGCGGCTGCGCGCGTACGGCACGTACGATTTCCGCATCGTCGATCCGCGCAAGTTCCTGAAGGAGGTCGCCGGCACCGACGATCACTTCCGGCTCGACGAATTCAACGACACGATGCGCTCGCGGATCGTGAGCGTGTTCTCCGACGCGCTCGCCACCGCCAAGGTGCCGGCGCTCGACGTCGCATCACGCTACGGCGAGCTCGGCGAAGCGCTGCTGCCCGTGATCAATCCGATCATCGGCGAGAAGTACGGGCTCGCGATGACTTCGTTCATCGTCGAGAACGTCTCGGTTCCGCAGGAGGTCGAGCAGGCGATCGACCAGCGCTCGAGCATGGCCGCGGTCGGCAACCTGAACGACTACGTCAAGTTCCAGATGGCGCGCGGCATGGAGAAGGGCGGCGGCGCCGGCGCGGGCGGCGTTGCGGCCGAGATGGCCGTGGGCATGGCGATGGCGAATCAGATGATCAACCAGGCCGGCGGCATCACTGCACAATCGACGCCTGGCATCCAGACCCGCCCGGCTGCGGGTGGCAACGGCGGCGGCTCGCCCGAGCTGCTGACGCCGATGCAGGTCGCGCAGGTGCTCGGCGTTGGCGAGGCAGATGTCATGGCCAGTCTCGAGGCGGGCGACCTCAAAGGCAAGAAGATCGGCACCCAGTGGCGCGTGACGCGCGCTGCCGTCGACGCGTTCCTGCGGTCATGATCGCGCGAGTATCGACGTCGCGGCGCCATTTCGTCGCCGCGCTCGCCGGGCTCGCCGTCGCGACGCTCGCGATCGCACAGGATCCGAAGGCGAGTGCCGCGCAGCGCGCAGCGCGCGAATGGCTCGCCTATTCCGATGCGCTCGACGGAGCGGCGAGCTGGGAGCGTGCCGGGACGAAGTTCAAGGACGCGATGCCGGTCGACCGGTGGACCGAGGCGCTGCACAAGCAACGCGAGCCGCGTGGCAAGACCGAGCGGCGCACCGTCATGTCGACCGAATTTCCGCGCCAGATCCCCGGGCACGAGGAAGGCGACTACGCGCTGATCGTTTTCCGCACGGTGTTCGAGAAGCGCGCCGACAGCGAAGAGTCGCTGACGCTGCAACGCGAAGGCGACGGCGTCTGGCGCGTCGTCGGCTACTACATTCGCTGACGGCCGCGTCGTGAACGAGGCGGTCGCGCTGTCGAAATTCGCGTGCCCCGCGTGCGGCGGCGAAGCGGTCTGGGATCCGGCGAAGCAGAAGCTCGTCTGCCCGTTCTGCGGCACCGAGTCGCCGATGACGGTCGACGCGAGCGGCGGGCTCGTCGAGCACGACCTCGTCGCGGCGCTGCGCGGCATCACCGACGATCGGCGCGGTTGGCAGGTCGAAAAGCGTCTGGTGCGCTGTCAAAGCTGCAACGCGATCTCGGTGCTCGACCCCGCGCGACAGGCGCAGACGTGCCAGTTCTGCGGCTCGGCGCAGCTCGTCCCGTACGAGGAGACGAAGCCCGCGTTCCGGCCGGAAAGCGTGCTGCCGTTCAAGGTGAGCGAGCCCTCGGCGCGCGATCGCATCCGCGAGTGGTACGGCAAGCTGTGGCTCGCGCCGCGAGCGCTCAAGCGCAAGGCGCTGACCGACACGGTTCGTGGCGTGTATCTGCCGTACTGGACGTTCGACGCGCAGGTCGAGGCGACGTGGACCGCCGAGGCGGGTCACTACTACTACACGACGCAGACGTACGTCGAGAACGGGCAGATGCGCACACGCCAGGTCCAGCACGTGCGCTGGGAGCCGGCGGCCGGGCGGCTCAACACGTTCTTCGACGACGACCTCGTCTGCGCGTCGGTCGGCGTGCATCCGAACCTGCTGCGCGGCATCGAGCCGTTCCCCACCGCCGAGCTCAAGCCCTATGATGCGGGCTATGTCGCAGGCTGGATCGTCGAACGCTATCAGATCGATCTGGTCGCCGCCGCGCAGCGCGCGCGCGATGCGATGGATGCGAAGCTTCGCGCGATGTGCGCGCAGCGCATTCCCGGCGACACGTATCGCAACCTCGACGTGCGCGCGAATTACGGGGGGCAGACGTTCAAGCACATCCTCGCACCGGTGTGGCTGCTTTCGTACACGTACGGCCGCAAGGCGTACCAGTGCGCGATGAACGGCGTCACCGGCGCGATCGCGGGCGAGTATCCGAAGAGCGCGTGGAAGATCGCGCTGATCGTGCTCGTGATCTTCGTCATCGTCGTGCTCGTGCTGTCGTCGGGGCGCTAGCGATGCCGCAAACCCGCGCAGCCGGTCACGCGCAGATCGCCGCCGCCGGCGTGCGTATCATTGCCGGTCTCGCGATCGCGGCCAATGCGCTGCTGTTCGTGCTGAAGGCGCCGGGTGCATTTCGCCTTTCGACGCACCTGTTCGCGCTGTGGCTCGTGCTTGCGTGGATCGGTGCGCTCGCGCTCGTCTGGTGGCGCTACGTGCCCGGTCTTCTCGCCGGCGTGCTGATCGCGGCCGCGTTCGAAATCATCGCGTTCTATCTGACGTTTCTTGCGCCGCACGGCTCGACGACGGCGCTCGTGTTCGCCGTGAAGCCGATCTGGCAGATCGCGCTGATCGGCATTGCAATCGCGCTCGCGCGGCTTGCGCAGGGCCGATCGGGTTAATGGAGGTTATCGATGCGGGCAGCGATCGTCACCGGCGTGTCGCGTGGACTTGGCGAGGCACTCGCCGCCGCGCTGCTCGCGCGCGATTTCACCGTGCTCGGCGTGGGACGCAGCGCGAGCGCCAAGCTCTCCGGCGAGCGGTTCCGCCTCGCGCAATGCGATCTCGTGCAGCCCGCGTCGATCGAAGCGCGCGTCGGCCCCGCGTTCGCGGCGATCGCGCAGCAGCGGCCGGATAGCGTCACGCTGATCAACAACGCGGCCGTCGGAGGCCCGATCGGACGCATCGGTGCTCTCGACATCGGCCAGGCGGAGCGCACGATCGCGACGAACGTCGCCGCGCCGCTCGCGCTTGCCGATCTGTTTTGCCGCACGTTCGACGACGATCGCGTCGAGCGGCGCATCGTCAACATCTCGTCGGGCGCCGCCGTGCGCGCGATCGCCGGCAGCGGCGTCTATTCGATGACGAAGGCGGCGATCGAGATGCTGACGCTTGCGATCGCAGCCGACCACACGGCGCCCACCTTCGCCTGCGTGTCGCTGCGCCCGGGCATTTTCGAGACCGACATGCAGCGCGAGATGCGTAGCCACGACCCGGCGGTCTTCCCGAGCGTCGCGCTGTTCCGCGGCTTCAAGGAGCAGGGGCTGCTGAAGGATCCGGCGGAAGTCGCGGCCGCGATCGTCGAGCGCATCGTGCTCGGGCGGCTCGAGCATGGCCGCGTGTACTCGCACACCGACCTCGGCTAGAGTTATCCGATGCTCTGGTTGCCGCTCCACGTGATCGCCGCGTTCGTCGCTGCACTTTCGATCGCGTGCTGCGCGCTGGTGTCGCCGGCGGCGGCCGCCGACTACCCGGACAAGCCGATCCGGCTGGTCGTGCCGTTTCCACCGGGCGGCGGCGCGGACAATCTTGCGCGCACGATCATGCCGAAGGTCGCCGAGGCGCTCGGCGAGACGATCGTCATCGACAACAAGCCCGGCGCCGGCGGTAACGTCGGTGCGGAAATCGTCGCGCGATCGGCACCCGACGGCTACACGCTGCTCTACGGCACCAACGGCACGCACGCGATCAACCAGACGCTGTATGGCAATCTGCGCTTCGATCCGATCAAAGATTTCGCGCCGGTGTCGCGGATGACGGCGATCGCGGCGATGCTGACGGTGACGCCGGGCTTCCCGCCGCATTCGGTGTCCGAGCTGATCGCGTATGCGCAGGCGAATCCGGGCAAGCTGAACTTCGCCTCCGCCGGCAACGGCACGACGTCGCATCTGGCCGGAGAGCTCTTCCGCTCGATGACCGGCATCGACATCGTCCACGTGCCGTACCGCGGTGGCGCGCTCGCCGCGACCGACGTCGTCGGCGGACAGGTGCAGATGATGATCGACGTGATGCCGAACACGTATCCGCTGGTGAAGGGCGGGAAGCTGCGCGGGCTCGCGGTGACGACCGCACAGCGCTTCCCCGCGGCGCCGGAGATCCCGACGATCGCCGAATCGGGCGTGCCGGGCTTCGAAGTGAGCGCGTGGGACGGCATACTGGCGCCGGCCGGCACGCCAAGCGCGGTCATCGACAAGCTCAACGCGGCGATCCGGCAGTCGCTCGACGATCCGCAGGTTCGCGCCGCGCTTCTCGCGCGCGGTGCGCAAGCGGTGCCCTCGACGCCGGAAGAGTTCGCGCGCCATATCAAGACGCAAACGCAGAAGTGGGCGAACGTCGTCCGCCAATCCGGCGCGAAGGTCGACTGAGGAGCAGGCAGGATGGACGTTTTGGCGCAACCTCCGATTCCCGAGTGGAAACCCTGCGGCAGCTATCGCGACATCGTTTACGCGAAGGCCGACGAAGGGATCGCGAAGATCGCGATCAACCGGCCGCAGGTTCGCAATGCGTTCCGGCCCGAGACGGTCGTCGAGATGCAGTCGGCGTTTGCCGACGCGCGCGACGATCCGGACATCGGCGTCGTCGTGCTGACGGGCGAAGGACGCGAGGCGTTCTGCTCCGGCGGCGATCAGCGCGTTCGCGGCAAGGGCGGCTACGTCGGCAGCGACGGCGTTCCAAGGCTCAACGTGCTCGACTTGCAACGACAGATCCGCACGCTGCCGAAACCCGTCGTCGCGATGGTCGCCGGCTACGCGATCGGCGGCGGTCACGTGCTGCATCTGATGTGCGATCTCACGATCGCCGCGGACAACGCGCGCTTCGGCCAGACCGGGCCCAAAGTCGGCAGCTTCGACGGCGGCTACGGGGCTGCGTACATGGCGCGCATCGTCGGCCAGAAAAAGGCGCGCGAGATCTGGTTCCTGTGCCGTCAATACGACGCGCAGCAAGCGCTCGACATGGGCCTCGTCAACCGCGTCGTGCCGTACGAGGAGCTCGAAGCCGAGACGGTGCGCTGGTGCCGCGAGATGCTCGCCAACAGCCCGATCGCGCTGCGATGCCTCAAGGCCGCGCTCAACGCCGATTGCGACGGCCAGGCCGGATTGCAGGAGCTCGCAGGCAACGCCACGCTGCTCTACTACTTGTCCGAAGAAGGACAGGAAGGCAAGAACGCTTATCTCGAAAAGCGCAAGCCCGACTTTCGCAAGTTCAAGCGGCTGCCGTGACCCTCATCCCTTTTCCCTCTCCCGGCCGCGGGAGAGGCGAAATGGAATGCACGGCGCTGCGCGCCGCGTAACGACCGATGGGCGATTTGCTGTCGATCTTCGATGCCGCACGCGAGGCAGGCGAGGCCGTCGCGCTGCGCATCGGCGGCCGATCGTACACGTTCGCGCAACTCGCTGACCTCGCGCGTGCCCGGCTGGTTGCGCTCGAGCGCGACGCAGAGCGCACGCCGTATCCGCTCACGGGCACGAACACGCTCGAAACGCTCGTCACGCTGTACGCGCTGCTCGAACGCGGAATTGCCGTGTTGATGCTGCATCCGCGTCTCACGGCGTTCGAGCGCACGGTGTTGCTCGCCACCGCCGCTCGCCTCGGGCCGATCGCGCACGACGACGCTGCGGTCGTGATGTTCACGTCGGGGACGACCGGCGAACCGCGCGGTGCGGTGCTCACACGCGCCGCGCTGGTCGCATCGGCGCACGCGAGCGCCGCCAATCTCGGATGGCGCGACGATGACTGCTGGCTCGCGTGCATGACGATCGCGCACGTCGGCGGGCTGTCGATCGTCACGCGCTGCCTCGCGGCGCGGCGCTGCGTCGCGCTTGCCGAACGATTCGACGGCGCGCAGTTTCCGCGTTGGATCGCGGAGAACGGCGTCACGCTTGTGTCCGTCGTGCCGACGATGCTCGCGCGCGTGCTCGACGCGCATCCGAATTGGAAGCCGCCGCCGCATCTTCGCGCCGTCCTGGTCGGCGGCGCGGCAGCGTCACCGCGCCTGCTTGCGCGCGCCGTCGAGCGAGGCGTGCCCGTGCTCGCCACGTACGGTTTGACCGAGACGTGCTCGCAGGTCACGACGATTCGCTACGCCGCGCGCTATTCGCCCGCGAACACAGGGGCGGGCGAGCCTTTGCCCGGCGCGCAGGTGCGCATCGTCGGCGGCCGCATCGAGGTGCGTGGCGACATGCTGATGGCCGGCTACTGGAACGAGCCGCCGCTTGCGCCGGGCGGCTGGTTCGACACGGGCGATGTGGGCGAAATCGACGCTCGCGGATGCCTGCACGTTCTCGCGCGGCATTGCGATCTGATCGTCACGGGTGGCGAGAGCGTCTATCCGGCCGAAGTCGAGCAGGTACTCGAGGACATCCCCGGCATCGCGGCGGCCGGCGTGTTCGGCATCCCCGACGAGCTTTGGGGCGCGATCGTCGCAGCGGCGCTCGTCGCCGACGGCGCTGTTCCGACCGAAGCGGTGGTGCTCTCGCATGTCGAGTCGCGCCTCGCGCCGCACAAGCGGCCGCGCCACGTGTGCTTCGTCGCGCGGCTTCCGCAGACGCCGGGCGGCAAGCTCGATCGCAGCGCGTTGTCAGCGTTCGCATCCGCCGTACGGCCGTTGCAATCACGCCGCGGCGCGCGGCCGTAACGGTCCTCTCTCGCGCTCATTGAAGCGGCAAGCTGTCGACGACACGCGCGAGGTCGTGCGGCGCCGTCGCGATCGCGTGCGCACCCGCGGCCTCGAGCTCGTCGCGCGAGCCGTAGCCCCACAGCACGCCGATCGCGCGCGCGGCGTTCTTGCGCGCCGCGCGGACGTCGTGCTCGCGGTCGCCGATCATCACGCAGCGTTGCGCGTCGAGCTTCTCGACCGCGACGACGTGCGCGACGAGCGTCGCCTTGTCGTCGAGCGCGCCGTCGAGATCGACGCCGTAGATGCGATCGAAATAGCGGCCGAGCTCGAACTTCGCGATGATTCGCTCGGCGAACGGCTGCGGCTTCGACGTGCAGAGGAACATCGGCGCGCCATTGTCGTGCAGCGTGGCGAGCGCTTCGGCGATGCCGTCGTACGGCACGTTTTCCTGCCAGCCGACATCGGCGTAGCGGGCGCGGTAGTGACCGATCGCGCATTCGATCGATGCGGAATCGTCGGTATCGAGCAGCCGAGCGAACGATGCGCGCAGCGGCGGGCCGACGCACGGCCGCAACATCTCCATGTCGACGTCGGGCGCGCCGAGCGCCGCGAGCGCATGACGGATCGAGCGCGCGATGCCCGGAAAATTGTCGGTGAGCGTGCCGTCGAGATCGACGAGCAGAACGCGTCTTGCGCTCATCGACCGGACCGGTGAATGCGCATCCGGTAGTCGAGCTTCCCGGCGGCCGCGCCCGCCTCCCACATCAGGCAGTAATTCTGCGCGAGGATGGGCACGAACACGCCCGCGTCCTCGGTGATCTGCTGGCGCTCGATCGGCTCGACCACCGCCGCGCGTTCGTGGTAATGGATATTGAAGTTGACTTTTGCATCAGTCGTGAACGCATATTCGATGCGATCGCCCGGGACGAGCTTCGCGCACTCCTCGTGAACGCCGTAGGGCTCGAGCAAATGGCCCGTCACATGCCTGGGTTGTTCGCCCGTGCGAGGAGTCACGCAGGCTGCCACCGTCGCGGCGAACGCGATACCGATTCGCGTGCGCACATTCACACCGTGCGCTTGGCGCCGTCGCGCCAATCCTCGGCGAGCAGCGCGTAGCGCGCGTGATCGCGCCAGCGGCCGGCGATCTTGACGTAGCGGCGCGAATAGCCTTCGCGCACGAATCCCGCGCGCTCGACCAGCGCGATCGAGCGCGCGTTGGTCGGCTGCACGTTCGCCTCGACGCGATGCAGGCGCAACGTGCCGAATGCCTCGCCGAGCAAGAGCGCGAGCCCGGCGCTCATGTAGCCGGCGCGCTCGTGGGGCGCGAAGCCGTAGTAGCCGAGATAGCCGCTCTGGAACGCGCCGCGCACGATCTCGCTCAAATTGAAAACGCCGACCAGCGTATCGTCGCTCTTGCGGAACACGAGATAGCCGGCATGCGTGAGATCGCGCGGGCTCGTGCGCACGCGGCTGCCGTAGCGGGCGACGAACGCCGCGTAGCGCTCGGGGCTCGCCGGCGGCTGCACCCAGCCGAGATGCAGCGCGCGGCTCACACGGACGGCCTTCAGAAACGCGATGCAATCCGATCGAGCCGGCGGGCGCAGATAGACGTGCGAGGCGGAGGCGCGCGCCGACGGCGCGCCGACCGGTCGGCTTGGCATAATCGCAATTTTACCAACGCGGGCATCGCCGCATGAGCAAGTGGGTGCAGGGCACGGTTGCGGGCAAGCGGCGATGGACGGACCGTCTCGTCTCGCTTCGGGTCGATGCGCCCGACGTCACGTTCGTCGCCGGCCAGTTCGGACGCCTCGCGCTGCCCGCTCCGCCAGGCAGCAACGAAGAGATGCTCGGACGGCCCTACTCGTTCGTGAACAGCCCGGATGCGACGCCGCACGAGTTCTATTTCATCGTGCTGCCCGACGGTCCGCTCACGCCGCGTCTCGCCGCGCTCGAGCCCGGCGAGCCCGTCTGGCTGCTGCGCACCGCCAACGGGTTTTTCTCGGTCGGCGAGATCCCCGCGTCCGACGTGCTGTGGTGCCTCGCGACAGGAACGGGAATCGGCCCGTTCCTGTCGATCCTGCGCACGAGCGAGCCCTGGGAGAAATTCGGCCGCGTCGTGCTGGTTCACGCGGTGCGATACGCGAACGAGCTCACCTATCGCGATGTCATCGCACAGATCGGCGCCGCGCATCCGGGCGCGTTCACGTACATCCCGATGGTGAGCCGCGAGCCGCACCCCGGCGCGCTGGCGGGGCGTATTCCTGCGGCGATCGCCGACGGCCGGCTCGAAGCGCACGCGGGACTTGCGCTCAACCCGGAGAACTCGCACGTGATGCTGTGCGGCAACCCGGCGATGATCGACGACGCGCAAAAATCGTTGATCGCGCGCGGCCTGCGGCGCCACCGGCGCAAGGAGCCGGGTCAGATTACGGTGGAGACGTACTGGTAGCCGCAACCGCAAGCGCCTTGGCGACGATTTCGCGGACGTCGGGCGAAAGGTTGGGCGCCGCCGCGATCCGTTGCAGCGCCGATTGCTGCGCATCGCGGCGCGCCGGCAAAAAGCGATGCCACAAGTTGAACGCGCCGGCGAGCATCGAAGCGATGTGCGGATTGAGGCGATCGAGCGCGATCGTCTGCTCGGCGACGAACGCGTACCCGGCGCCATCGGCGGCGTGGAACGCGCTCCAGTTGCGCAGCGCGAACGCGCCGACGAGCGAGCGCACGCGGTTCGGGTTGCGCGCGTTGAAGCCCGGATGCACGGTAAGCGAGCGCACCCGCGCGAGTGTGTCCGAGCGCTGCGACATCGCCTGCAGCATGAACCACTTGTCGAGCACCAGCGGGTCGTGCCGCCACTTCGCTTCGAATCGCGCAAAAAGCCGCACCCGCTCGGGCGCGGCGCTGTCGTTCACCGCTACCAGCGCGCCGATCGCATCCGTCATGTTGTCGGCCGCCTCGTACTGCGCGACGGCGGCCGCGCGACCTTGCGAGTCGTCGAGCGCGCCGAGCAGACGCAACGCGACGTTCGCGAGCATCCGGCAGCCGATCTGCGCCTGCACAGGCGCGTAGGTCTCGGTGACGCGGTTCGCTTTGCGCGCTTCGACGAGCCTTGGCGCAACGGCGCGCGCAAGCTCGCGTAGCACGAACCGCCGCGCCGCAACCAGCGCGTCGACGTCGATCGTCGTCACGCACTCGGCGAGATAATCGAGGTCCGGCGCGCTCAACGCCATCGCGATCAGCGCAGGATCGGTTTCGCGATCGGCGAGCAGCGCGGTCGCGATTCGCGCGAGCGCGGGCGAAAGCTCGAGCGGCTCGCCACGCATGTGGCGCTCGGCCTGCGCGAGAATCGCGCGCACGTAGCTTCTCTGCGCGGCGTCCCACCGGTTGACGCTGTCACTGTCGTGCGCGGCGAGCAGCGCAAGCGCGTCGTCGTCGTAGTCGAACTCGACCTTGACCGGTGCGGAAAAGCCGCGCAGCAGCGATGGCACCGGCTTCACGCCCACGCCGACGAACGTGAACGACTGCCTCGATTGCGTGACGTCGAGCACGCGCGTGGTCGCGACGTCGCGCCGCTCGCCATCGAGCGCGAGCGGCAGATCGCGCCCATCGGGACCGACGAGGCCGACGGCGAGCGGAATGTGCAACGCCGTCTTGTGCGGCTGACCGGACGTAGCGGGCGTGTGCTGCTCGACGTCGAGCGTGTAGGTCTTTGCGGCCGCGTCGTACGCGCCGCACGTGCGCACGACGGGCGTGCCCGCCTGCGCATACCAGCGCCGGAATTGCGCGAGATCGGGACCGCCATCGGCGCGCGCCGCATCTTCCATCGCCTGCACGAAATCGTCGCACGTGACCGCCTGGCCGTCGTGGCGCGCGAAATACAGATCGATCCCGCGGCGGAAGCGCGTCTCTCCGAGCAGCGTGTGCTGCATGCGGATCACCTCGGCGCCTTTTTCGTAGACCGTGGTCGTGTAGAAATTGTTGATCTCGACGTACTCGTCGGGGCGAACCGGATGCGCCATCGGTCCCGCGTCCTCGGCGAACTGGCGTGAGCGCAGGAAGCGCACTTCTCCGATGCGCTCCACGGCGCGCGAGCCCATGTCGGCGGAGAACTCCTGATCGCGGAACACAGTGAGCCCTTCCTTGAGCGAGAGCTGGAACCAGTCGCGGCACGTGACGCGGTTGCCGGTCCAGTTGTGGAAATACTCGTGTCCGATCACGCCCTCGATCGCGAGGAAGTCGTCGTCGGTCGCGGTCGCTGCATCGGCGAGCACGAGCTTGCTGTTGAAGATGTTGAGGCCCTTGTTCTCCATCGCGCCCGGATTGAAATCGTCGGCGCAGAAGATCATGAACGTGTCGAGGTCGTACTCGAGGCCGAAGCGCTCCTCGTCCCAGCGCATCGCGCGTTTGAGCGAGGTCATCGCATGCGTGCATCGCGCGAGGTTCGCCGGCGTCGAGTAGATCGCGAGCGCGACGTCGCGGCCCGAGCGCGTCGTGAACGTGTCGGTCAGTGCGGCAAGATTCCCCGCGACAAGCGCGAACAGGTAGGTGGGTTTGGGAAAAGGATCGCGCCACGTCGCGAAATGGCGGTTACCCTCGAGATCGCCGGCCGCGATACGGTTGCCGTTCGACAGCAACACGGGGCAGCGCGATTTGTCGGCGACGAGCGTGACCGTGTACGCGCTCAGCACGTCGGGCCGATCGGGAAAATAGGCTATGCGGCGGAATCCCTCCGGCTCGCACTGCGTGCAGAATACGCCGGATGAAATATAGAGGCCTTCGAGCGCGGTGTTCGCCGCGGGGCTTACCGTGGCGCTGACGGTGAGCGTGCCGGACTGCGGTGGATCGGTGATCGTGAGCGTCGATGCCGTCAGCGTGTAGCGCTCGCTTGCGAGCGGCTCGCCATCGAGCGCAACAGCGACGTCACGCTGTTCCTCGCCGTCAAGCGCGAGCGGCGCGGCACGATCGGCGGCGTGCGCAGCGGGGTTGCGGCGGAACGCGAGCGAAGCGGTGACGCGCGTGGAAGCCGGGTCGAGCGCAATCGTCAGCTCGAGCGTGTCGACGAGGAAAGTGGGCGGACAGTAGTCGAGCCGGCGGGTCGCTCGCGGCAACGCGTCGCGAGGCAGCGCCATCACTGCACCTGCAAGAGCTCGACATCGAAGATGAGCGTCGCGTTGGGCGGGATCACGCCTCCCGCGCCGCGCTCGCCGTAAGCCATGGCGGGCGGGATGATCAAGGTTCGCTTTCCGCCAACTTTCATGCCGGCGACCCCCTGGTCCCACCCCTTGATGACTTTGCCTTCGCCGAGGAAGAAGCCGAATGGAGCGCCCCGATCGACGGAACTATCGAATTTCTTGCCGTGGCCTTTGGGTGCGGCCGGATCGTACAACCAGCCCGTATAGTGAACGACGACGGCTTTGCCTGCTTGAGCCTCCGCCCCAGCACCTTGTTTCACATCGAGTTTTTGCAATTCAGTCACGTTGGCACCCATCTTGCTCGAATCAGTATTGCCGGGCGTCGCTTGCGGAGCGCCGCCGCTCGGCGATGCGCTTGGCGACTGCGCCGGCAATGGGGCGGGCCACAGGCTGAGCCCGATCATGAAAAGCGCTTCTGACAAGGCGCCCAGCTTGAGTAAGCGCATACTTAATCGAACAGGACCGCCGGCGATTGGAAGGCGTTGGGTCATGAGGATCCCGACTTGGTCGCGCACGGCCGCTCGGCCGGCGCCGTGCCCAATGATGGCACGAGATGACTTGATTGGACGGCGAATTGTAGCAAACAGAAGCGACATTTTGCGCCGACCCTTGAATTGGTCTATAAAACACGATTGCGTGTTCCGTGGACAGGGCCGCGGCAATTGCCGCCCAGCTGCACCCGGGCGACGTTAGAAGGCACCAGAGTCCCTGCCCATGTTCGGTTTCCTCACGCCTGCCGCCAAGGACCTGACGGACCCGCTGTGCTCGGCGCGCAGCGCGGCGGCATGGCTGCGCGAGCTTCCCACGCTCGATGTCATCGGGCGCCAGCAAAGCGTCATGCGCGCGTTCGAAGGATTTCGAACGTCGCGCAAGGCGGTCGATACCAATCGGGTCGCCGCGATCCAGTTCCTCGACGCCGCGCTCGCGGCTGATCGCCGGCAGCTGATCAAGCAATACGTCGAGAATGTCGACAGCTCCGCGCGTCTCGCCGAGCGTATCTGGCAGGCGGTGTTCGAGATGTCGCAGGGCTTCATGTACTCGTACCAGACGGCGCTCGAGCACGCGCTGACGCAGCCCGGCAATCCGCGCTGGAAGCCGCTCGTTCCGGGGCTGTTCTCGCGGCTCATCCATTATTACGGAACCGACGCCAAGCTGCGCGTGTTCCGTTTCGAGCGCTGGATCCCCGCGAAGTGGCTCGATCTGCACCGGCTGTACATGCGTGCGACCGAGCTCGGCATCGATCGCGTGCCGGCCGCGCTGGCCGCCTCCGGGCCGAACGCCACGCAGTGGACGATCGAGCAGGAATATCTGTTCGTGCTGCTGATCCACCAGCTCAACACCGGCAACCTGTCGCCGGCCGAGCTCGACTGGGCGAGCGCGCAGCTTCGCGCGTGGAGCCGCAGGCTCGTGCTCGACGCGGTGCCGCGCTCGCCCGAAGGCTTCTTCGTGGACGTGGCAGGCAAGAGCGGGCTCGTGCGAAGGACGGGCAACGACGCCGGCTCGATGTTGCGCTATCTCGACACGACGCCGCTCGCCGAGCAACTCGAGCGCGCCATCCAGGCACTGCGGCAGGCCGAAGCGACGGACCAGGGTCCGGCCGCACCGATCAACCAGCAGCGTGTCTCGATCCTCGAGCGCGTGCGGCCCGCGGTCGCGCCGAACCTCAACTCGGACCTGCGGCGCGATCCGCGCATTCCCGTTGCGGCCGCTGCGAAAGTCCGCGTCGGTCTCGCCCGTATCTGCGCCGATCTCGCCGCGAAGGACATCAACGAGATCGCGGTCGAGCAGGCCGGCGGCGAGCAGATCGAGGTCTACGCGGTTGCAGACGGTCCGCGCGTGCGCCGTCGCCAGCCCGATGAGCATGACACGCTCGCGGCGTCGATCGGCTCGTTCTCCGATCCGATGTGGCAGGTGAAGGATCGCAGCGTGGCGGGTTTGCGCATCGCGGCATCCGGCGGCATCGGCCAGAGCCTTGCGCTCGGCGCGATCGTCGCCGTGCGCCAATCCGATGTCACCGATTGGGTGCTCGGCGTCGTTCGCCGTCTGAACAAGGTTTCGAACGACGAGGTCGAGGCCGGCGTGTCGATCATCGCCGAGCGTGTGGTCGCCGTAACGCTGAACGCAAAGCGAAGCGCAAACGACGACATGGGCATCGAAGTCAACGGCATCGACGTGTCGACGATGGGCGCGCGCTTCGACGGCCTGTATCTTCCTCCGCCGTCGCGTCCGGACAAGCCGCTCGCAGTGAAGACGCTCATCATGCCGACGTCCGAGTACTCGGAGGGCCGGCAGGTGCTGCTGACGACCGGCCGGTCGATCTACACGTTCGCATTGCGCAATCTCGTCGAGCAGCGCGCCGAGTGGAGCTGGGCGGCGATCCAGATCGTCGAGAAGAAATCGAAGGTTTGAAACGTCATTCCCGCGCAGGCGGGAATCCAGCGTCTTGCCGACAAACGTCACTGGGTCCCCGCCTTCGCGGGGACGACAAACGCCTACTAACGTTCAGTCCAACGGCCGGAACTTGAGCGTCAGCGTCCGCTGAAAAAGCTCCGGCCGATCGGGCCGCGGCAGCGGCGTCGATTTCAATATCGCGCGCTGTACCGCATCGTCGTACGCACGCACGCCGCTCGACTTCTTCAGCGTCACGTCGATGATCTCGCCGGTCGGCAGTTGCACGACGTCGAAAATCGCTTCCGGATTGCCGGCGAGCTCGGTTGGCAGGATGACGTTGCCCTTGACCTTCGCCTGGATGCGGCGGATCCAGTCGGCTTCGGCACGCGAGCGCGCGGCCGCTTCGGCTTGCGCTTGCGCGCGCGCGGCGGCGTCGGCTTGCGCCTTCTGCTCGCGCTCGGCTTGCGCGCGCAGCGCCTCGGCTTCTCGCGCCTGACGCTCGCGTGCGTCGGCAGCGCGCTTGTCGTCGGCAACCTTCTTCGCAGCCTCGCGCTTCGCCTGTTCCTGCTTGTCGCGCTCGATCTGCTCACGTCGCTTCTTCTCGTCTTCCTGCTTCGCCTTGAGCGCTATTTCCGCGGCGCGCGGATCGGGCTTTTCGATTTTCGGCTCCGGCTTCGGAGCGGGCTTCGGCGGCTCGGGCTTGGGCTCGGGCTTCGGTTGGGGCTTCGGCTCCGGTGGCGGTGCCGGCTTTTCGGCAACGACCGCCTTCGCCGGCGGGGCGTACAGCTCCGCTTCGACGGGAGCCGCCGGCCGGTTCTGCCAACGAACCGAGAACACGAGCACGGCGATGAAGATCGCATGGACGGCGAGCGCGAGCGCGAGCGCGAGCCATTTGCCCGGGACGCGGGAAGGCTGTCGAGGCCGACCGTCGCGCGGCATCGTCAGGTGCCCGGCGGGCGCGCTAGCAGTCCGACGCGCTTCGCGCCGTTGCGTTGGAGCAGGTCGAGCAGCGCGAGCACGTCTTCGTAGCGCGCGTTGCGGTCGGCTGCAATGACGACGGGCTGCTCCGGCATGCGCCCCTGCTTCGCGCGGATGCGCTCGACCAGCTCATCGCGCGACACGTTGAACGCGGCGCCGCCTGCCTGCGCGTCGCGCAGCGTCAGCGTGCGGTCGTTGCGCAGCGTGACTTCGAGCGGTTGCGTGGGCGCGGCGAGCTTCTGCCCGACCGACGGCAGCTCGATCTCGCCCGCAGTAATCAGCGGCGCGGTCACCATGAAGATCACGAGCAGCACCAGCATCACGTCGATGTAGGGCACGACGTTGATCTGGTTGATCGTCTTGCGGGTGCGGCGCATCGCTTTTCCGGGGATTACTTCAACCTCTCAACACGAAGGCCACGAAGGACACGAAGAAAATCGGAGAAGGTTTTCTTTCACTTTTCTTCGGCTCTTCTTCGTGTTCTTCGTGTTGAGAGGTTGAATTGACGTCGCCATGACCACTACCCCTGCCTCTGCAGGATATTCGAGAACTCCTCGATGAACGTCTCGTAGCGAACGGCGAGGCGGTCGACGTCGTGCGTGTAGCGGTTGTACGCGACGACCGCCGGGATCGCGGCGAAAAGGCCGATCGCGGTGGCGATCAGCGCTTCGGCGATGCCCGGTGCAACGCTCGCGAGTGTCGCCTGGCTCACATTCGCGAGGCCGCGAAACGCGTTCATGATGCCCCAGACGGTGCCGAACAGGCCGATGTAGGGACTGACCGAGCCGACGGTCGCGAGCCCCGACAGGTGCGCATCGAGCGCGTCGACCTCACGCTGGTAGGTGGCGCGCATCGCGCGGCGGGCGCTATCCATCGTCACCGTCGCCGTGCTGCCCTGCTTGCGGTGCTTCGAGAACTCGCGAAAGCCGGCCGTGAAGATCTGCGACAACCCCCCGTTCGTGCGCGTCTGGCTCGTCTGCTGGTAGAGATCGAGCAGATCGCCGCCTTTCCAGAACTGATCTTCGAAGGCGTCGGCGTCGCGTGTGGCGCGCGCGAGCTGGAACTGCTTCATGAAAATGCGCCACCACGACCACAGCGACAGCGCGGCGAGCAACACGAGAATCGCCTGTACGACGACCGACGCGTGCTGGATCAGCACGACGAACGACAGATCGGGATGGACGTTCAATGCACCTCCAGACGGGCGGCGAGCGGCGCCGGGATGCGCGCGGGCTTCCAACTATCGGGATCGACGCACGCGAGCGCGATGCGCGCACGCACGATCACGTCGGCACCGCGCCGGACTTCCTGCTCCGCGACGAGGCTCGAGCGGCCGTGCTCGACGAGTGCGACGCTGACGTCGAGCCGATCGGAGAGCCGCGCCGGGGCGCGAAACTCGATGTCGGCGCGATGGACGACGAAGGCGATGCGCTCGTCGCGCGCGAGCGTCGCGACGTCGAAGCCGAGCGCTGCGAGCCACTCGGTGCGCGCGCGTTCCATGTACTTGAGGTAATTCGCGTAATAGACGACGCCGGCGGCGTCGGTATCCTCGTAATACACGCGCACGGCGAACGTGAACGGCGCGATGGCCTCCTGCGTGCTCACTCGCCCTTGCTCACTCGCTCGGGAACAGATCAGCCGCGGCGCCGGGCGTGGGCGGCGTCAATCCGAAATGGCGGAACGCGAGCGCCGTCGCCACGCGGCCGCGCGACGTGCGCTGCAGGAATCCCTGCTGGATCAGGAACGGCTCGAGCACGTCTTCGATCGTGTCGCGCTCCTCGCCGATCGCCGCGGCGAGATTGTCGACGCCGACCGGGCCCCCCGCGAACTTGTCGACAACGGTGTGGAGCAGCTTGCGATCCATGACGTCGAGCCCCGACGCGTCAACGTCGAGCATGACGAGCGCGGCGTCGGCGACCTCGCGCGTCACCGAGCCGTTCGCGCGCACTTCGGCGAAGTCTCGCACGCGGCGAAGAAGCCGGTTCGCCACGCGCGGCGTGCCGCGCGAACGGCGCGCGATCTCGAGCGCGCCGTGCGGGTCGACGGCGATGTCGAGCAGCCGTGCCGAGCGGGCGACGATCTGCGTCAGCTCCTGCGGCGTGTAGAACTCGAGGCGCGCGACGATGCCGAAGCGGTCGCGCAACGGATTGGTCAGCATGCCCGCGCGCGTCGTGGCGCCGACGAGCGTGAACGGCGGCAAGTCGAGCTTGACGCTGCGCGCGGCCGGCCCTTCGCCGATCATGATGTCGATCTGGAAGTCCTCGAGCGCCGGATACAGGATCTCCTCGACGACGGGCGACAGCCGATGGATCTCGTCGATGAAGAGCACGTCGTGCGGCTCGAGATTCGTCAGCAGCGCCGCGAGATCGCCCGCGCGCTCGAGCACCGGGCCCGATGTCTGGCGCAGATTCACGCCGAGCTCGTGCGCGATGATGTGAGACAGCGTCGTCTTGCCGAGCCCCGGCGGGCCGAACAGCAGCACGTGGTCGAGCGACTCTTTGCGCTTGCGCGCGGCTTCGATGAAGATCGCGAACTGACCTTTGATCTTTTCCTGGCCGATGTATTCGGCGAGCAGCCGCGGCCGCAGCGCGCGCTCGACGACCTCCTCCTGCGCTCCGGCGAGCGCGCCGCCGACCACGCGTTTCAGTTCGTCGTTCTCGATCATCGATGAGTCATGCCTTCGCGAGCAGCCGGAGCGCCTGGCGAATGCCGTCTGCGACCGCCACGCCGTCGGGAAGTTGCTTGACGCTCGCAAGCGCTTCCCTTTCGCTGTAGCCGAGCGAGACGAGCGCGTTCAGCACGTCGGACGACACCGGCGCAGGGCGATTGATGCCGACCGCGGTCGTCAGTTCGGCGCCGAGCTTGTCCTTCAACTCCAGCAGGATACGCTCGGCGGTCTTCTTGCCGATGCCGGGCACGTTGGTCAGTCGCCCGCTTTCCTGCATCGTCACGGCTTGCGCGAGCTCGGCAACCGATAGTCCCGACAGCAGCGCGAGCGCGATCTTCGGACCGATGCCGCTTATCTTCGTCAACTGGCGGAATGCGCGCCGCTCCGTTTCCGTGCCGAATCCGTAGAGCAGATGCGCGTCCTCGCGCACGACGAGATGCGTGAACAGCACGACGCGCTCGCCGGTAGCCGGAAGGTTGTAGAACGTGCTCATCGGCACGTCGACTTCGTACGCCACGCCCTGCACGTCGAGCAGGATCTGCGGCGGGTTCTTCTCGACGAGGAGGCCGGACAGTCGGCCGATCATGGCGCGGGAGGGGTTGGCGAAAGACCGCCGGATTATCGCATGCACGGCAGCGACGCGAGGTGCGCACGAACGTCGGCGAGCGAGGCCAGCACGAGCACGTTCGTCGCGAGAAGCGTCGGCGACGGCGCGCGAAGATCAGGCACCATAATCGGTGTCGCGCCCGCCGCGAGCGCGGCTTCGATACCGGGCTCCGAGTCCTCGAGCACGATGCACGCGCCAACCTCGGCATCGAGCGTCGCCGCGGCGGCGATGACGATGTCGGGCGCGGGCTTGCCGTGCGCGACTTCATCGCCGCCGACGAGTGCGTGCACCCGGATCCAGAGGCCGGCGCGCTCGAGCTTTGCCTGCGCTCGCGCACGGCGCGTCGATGTCGCGACGGCCCTCGCGATCGCGTTCGTGTCGAGCCAGTCGAGCAGCTCGTGCACGCCGGGTTTCAACGCGAGACCGTCGCGCTCGACGATCGCGTCGTACGCCGCGTGCCAGCTTCCGAGCAGCGCGTCGACCGGATATTCGCCGTCATAGCGGCCGCGAACGAGCGCGCAGCAGTCGGCGAAGTTGCGACCGATCATCGCGTGGGCAAGCGCGACATCGAACGACACGCCAAGCGCTGCCGCCGCTTCGTTCCACGCGCGCACGGCGAGCGTCTCGGTGTCGAGCAGCAGGCCGTCCATGTCGAGGATCACCGCGGCGGGCCGGAACGCGGGCCGCGATGCGCGTGCTCGCATCAGATCAGACGGCCTGCGCGAACGCGAAAACCGCCTTGGCGCAACCCACCGAGGCCTTCGGCGCCGTGCGCATGACAGATCGCGCATGCGAGCGCGTCGGCGGCGTCGGGCGACGGTGCACCCGGCAAAGCAAGCAGCCGCGTCACCATCGCCTGCACTTGCGGCTTCAGAGCGCGTCCCCGGCCGACCACCGCCTGCTTCACCTGTCCCGCCGTGTATTCGGTCACCGGAAGCCCTGCGAGCACCGCGGCGGCGATCGCGGCGCCGCGCGCCTGCCCGAGTAGCAGCGTCGAGTTCGGGTTGACGTTGACGAACACCTTCTCGACGGCGACTTCGCTCGGCTCCCCTTCGGCGATCACATGCGCGAGATCACGCGCGATGATGCCGAGCCGCGTGGGCAGGCTCGCGCCGCTCGCGCGGATGCAGCCGCTCGTCACGTAGATCAGCTTGCGACCGTCGCAGACGATGAGACCGAACCCGGTTACGCGAAGGCCGGGATCGATACCGAGAATGCGGCGCACGGCCACACGTCATCCCCGCGAAGGCGGGGATCCAGTGACGTTCGACGTGACGATGGCCATGATCTAATCGGCAAACACGGCCGTGGTGTACACGTTCTGCACGTCGTCGAGCGATTCGAGCGCGTCGAGCAGCTTCTGCATCCGTGCGGCGTCCTCACGCGTCATCTCGACTTCGGTGGCCGGTTTCATCGTCACCTCGGAGAATTCCGGCTTCAATCCGGCCTTCGCAAAGGCCTCCTTCACGGCGACGAAGTCGAAGGGGTTGGTGATCACCTCGATGCTGCCGTCGTCGTTCGCGACAACGTCCTCGGCGCCGGCATCGAGTGCGGCTTCCATCACCTTGTCCTCGCCCGTCCCCGGCGCGAATACGATCTGCCCGCAGTGCCTGAACAGGAACGCGACCGAGCCCTCGGTTCCCATGTTGCCGCCGTATTTCGAGAACGCGTGGCGCACGTCGGCGACGGTGCGCGTGCGGTTGTCGGTGAGACAGTCGACGATCACGGCGGCGCCGTTGATGCCGTAGCCTTCGTAGCGGATCTCCTCGTAGCTCGCCGTCTCGAGCTCGCCGGCGCCGCGCTTCGCCGCGCGCTCGATGGTGTCCTTCGGGATGTTGTTGTCCATCGCCTTGTCGACGGCGAGGCGCAGCCGCGGATTCGCCGACGGGTCGCTGCCGCCGAGCTTGGCGGCGACGGTGATTTCACGAATGAGGCGAGTCGAGATCTTGCCGCGCTTCGCATCGGCCGCAGCCTTCTTGTGCTTGATGTTCGCCCATTTGCTGTGGCCGGCCATCCTCCCCGCTCCTCAACCGAGATTCATCGTTGCGAAGAATTATACCGGGCGGTCCCGGCTCGCCTCAGAGAAGCCCGTGCTGCTGCAGGAATTTCGCGAGCACCGCGAGGCGCACATCGCCGTCGTTGATTTCGAGCATCGTCTGCTTGACCGAAAGCGGCAGCGGCATCAGCTCGGCGAGCCGATAACCGACCCACGACGCGTCATCGAACGCATGCGGGGCGGGAAAATGCGAAGGTCCGACACGTTGCGCTAGCGCATCGAGCAGCTTCGCGAGCGGCTGGTACGCGGCCGGCAGCGGCAGCGCGGGCTCGTTCGCGATCGATACGACCGTGCCCATGACGAGCCCGTCGGGCTTTCTCGCGTGCGACCTCACCTGGAAGCGCTCGCCGCCTTCGGCGCGAAGATGCAGCACGCCGTCCTGCATGTCCCAGTCGACGATGCGCGCGAGCGTGCCGATCGGCGCGAAATCGGGCGGTTGCGGATTGTCGCCGCGCGCGACCTCGTCGCCTTTGACGATCAGGCAGACGCCGAAGGGCTCGCCGCTCGCCGTGCACGCCTTTGTCATTTCGATGTAGCGTTGCTCGAAGACCTTGAGCGGCAGCAATCCGCCGGGGAACAGGACGGTGTGCAGCGGAAAGAGCGGCAGCAGCCTTTCCACGCGTGGGGCGCGACGCTTGAACATCAGATGCTCTCGCCCGGCGCCACCGGTGCCGGCGAGCCCCATCGCGGCCCGAGCGCGTGCCGCACGTCGAGATGATCGAGCACGCGCGCGACGACGAAATCGACGAGATCCTCGACGCTGCGCGGCCGACCGTAGAAGCCGGGTGCCGGCGGCAGGATCACCGCACCGGCGCGCGCGAGCGTAAGCATGTTCTCGAGATGGATCGTGGAGAGCGGCGTCTCGCGCGGCACGAGCACGAGGCGCCGGCGCTCCTTCAGCATGACGTCGGCGGCTCGCTCGATCAGATTGTCGGCGAGCCCGTTCGCGATCGCACCGAGCGTGCCCATCGTGCACGGGCAGATCGCCATCGCATCGCCGGGGTTCGAGCCCGATGCGACCGGCGCCATCCAGTCGTCGCGCCCGTACACGGTGAGCTGGCCTTCGGCCGCATGGAAGCGCTCGGCGAAAAGCCGTGTCGCCTCGCGCGGCTGCGCCGGGATCGCGAGTCCGCATTCCTGCTTCGCGACGATCTGCGCCGCCGGCGAATACAGCAGGTACACGCGAGCGTTCGCAGCGATCAGACAGTCGAGCAGCCGCAGCCCGAACGGCATGCCCGAGGCGCCGGTGAACGCGAGCGTGATGGTCGCCGGTGCTGCCATCAATCGAGCTCGCGGTGACGAATTTGCACCTGATAGCGCGGCGAGAACGCGCGCGCGAGCCGCTCGGCGTAGTAGACCGAGCGATGGCGGCCGCCCGTGCAGCCGATCGCGACTGTCAGATACGTCCGGTTATCACGCGCGTAATCAGGCAGCCACCCGGCGACGAAGTGATAGATGTCCGTGTACATGCGCTCGACTTCGGGAACGCGCTCGAGGAATTCGACGACGTCGCCATCGCGGCCGGTGAGCGGCGAGAGCGCAGGCTCGTAGTGCGGGTTGGGCAGGCAGCGCACGTCGAACATCAGATCGGCGTCGAGGGGAACGCCATGCTTGAAGCCGAACGATTCGAACAGCAGCACCATTTTCGTCGCGTCGACGCTGATGAAGTCCTTGATCCACCGACGCAGCGCCGCGGCGGGCAAATCGCTGGTGTCGAACGTGATGCCGTGCTCGCGTGCGTCGGCGAGAAGCGCGCGCTCGTACTCGATCGCCTCCGAGAGGGTTCGCGTGTCGTCTGACAACGGATGGCGCCGGCGCGTCTCCGAGAAGCGCTTGACCAGCGTCGCGCTCTTGGCGTCGAGGTAGAGGAAGCGCACGGTGTCGCCGGCGGCGCGCAACTGGCCGATCGTGCCCGCGAGTCCGGGCAAGCCCGGCGCGGTCTTCACGTCGAGCGCGATCGCCACGCGCTCGTGTCCGCCGCGTTTCAGATAAGCGACCGTCTCGGCGACCAGCGGCAGCGGCAGGTTGTTGACCGTGTCATAGCCGGCGTCCTCGAGCGCGGCGAGTGCGACGCTCTTGCCCGAGCCGGACACCCCGCCGATGAGGATCAGGTCCACCTGTGCGACGAGGCTGGAGCGTCTAGCCCCCGTCCTCCATCAGCTTCTGCTGCCGCTCGATGAATTCCTTCGTGCTGTCGATGCCGCGCTGATTGAGCACGAAGTTGCGCACAGCGGCCTCGACCAGCACCGCGAGGTTGCGCCCGGCAGCGACGGGGATCGTGACCTTGCGGGTCGGCACGCCGAGGATTTCCTGATAGGTCGCGTTGACCTGCAGGCGGTCGAGCTCGGAGAACGCTTCGTTGCTGTGGTCCTCGAGATGGACGATCAGCCGCAGCAGCTTTCGCGGCCGCACGGCGGTCTCGCCGAAGATCGTGCGGATGTTGAGGATTCCGATGCCGCGCACCTCGAGGAAGTCCTTCAGCACGCCGGGACAGCGGCCCTCGAGCGTGTCGGGCGAGATCCGGTACAGCTCGACGATGTCGTCGGCGATCAATCCGTTGCCGCGCGAGATCAGCTCGAGCGCGAGCTCGCTCTTGCCGATCGCCGAGTCGCCGGTGATGAGAACGCCCATCTCGAGCACGTCGAGGAACACGCCATGCAGCGTCGTCGACTCGGCGAGCATCCGCGAGAGGTAGATGCGGATCACCTCGACCAGATGCGGCGAAGGCTGCGACGAGGTGAGCAGCGCGACATGCTTCGCGTTGCAGCGCTCGGTCAGCAGCGCAGGAACCTCCTCGCCGTTCGCGACGATGATCGCCGCGAGCTCGGTCGTGAACAGCCGCTCGATCCACGAGGCTGCCTCCGCATCCGACTTCGAGCGCAGCCAGGCGAGCTCCGCCGCACCCAGGATCTGGATGCGGAACGGATGGATGAAGTTCATGTGGCCGACTTGGCCGATCGTCGGCTTGAGAGCCGTGTCGCCGGACAGCACTTTGCTGCCGCCCTGGCGGCCGGCGACCCAGCGCAGTCCGAGACGTGCCTGATTGTCGGTGAAGAAGCGCTCGATGCTCACCTGGCGCATCACACCGTCGCCTATGTCATCGTTCACGAGGTCGGCTCCCATGCGGCGAACAGCGCGTGCAGCGAGGCGGCGTCGCGCGCGGCCGCGAGCTGCTCCCGGAACGTGCGCTCGGAGAACATCTGCGCGAGCTCGGACAGAATCTGCAGGTGCTGCTCCGTCGCGTGCTCGGGAACCAGCAGCACGAACACCTGCGCGACGGGCTTGCCGTCGGGCGCGTCGAACGGAATCGGCGAAGCGAGCCGGACGAACGCGCCCTGCGCGGTCGCGAGGCCCTTGATGCGGCCGTGCGGGATCGCGACGCTCTGCCCGAGTCCCGTGGAACCGAGCTTTTCGCGCGCAAGCAGGCTGTCGACGACAAGGTTTCGCGCCAGCGCTTGATTGCGCTCGAACAGATCGCCCACCGCCTCGAACAGCCGCGACTTCGACGATGCGTCGAGGTCGAGCAGGATATTCGCAGCCGGCAGCAGCTCGGCGATCTGGTTCATCGAATCCGGTTCGTCGGTGTCGGGCCGATTCGTCGCGCAGGTCCAGCCGCCGGTGGAAGCGGCGCCTGCAAAGTGAAACGGGCCGTCAGCCCGCTGACGGCCCGTCGGCGTCGTGCGCGCCGGCGATTATATAAGGAACCTCCGAGCAAGTCGCAGCCGGCGACTTGTTCAGAGCTTCCATGTTACGTCGATTGTCCGGCGGATCCCGTCGGCGGCGCGGGCTTCGTCTCCGCCTCCGCGGTCTCGCGCTTCACGGTCGCGGCGTCGTGCCGGTACTCCTCGCGCTTCTCCTTGTGCTTCAACACCTGGCGATCGAGCTTGTCGGCGAGCGCGTCGATCGCCGCGTACAGGTCGGCGTCGATCGCCTCGGCGTGGATGTCCTTGCCCCGCGTGTGGAGGTTCGCCTCGATCTTCTGCTGCAGCTTGTCCACCGTCATCACGACGTTGACGTCGATCACGTGATCGAAATGACGAACGACGCGATCGAGCTTGGCGATGACGTAATCGCGGATCGCAGGGGTGATCGTCAGATGATGGCCGGTGAGATTCAGATTCATTCGCGCACTCCTTCGTCGATGATGCACCGGGCGCTCGATCGAGCGCAGCCGCTAGAGTGACTTGCGCAGATTGACGGGAGGGATCTGCAATGACTCCCGGTACTTCGCGATCGTCCTGCGCGCAACCAGAATACCCTGGTCGCCGAGCAGATCGGCGATCCGGCTGTCGGTGAGCGGCGACTTCGGATTCTCGGCGTTGATCAGCTGTTTGATCAGCGCGCGGATCGCGGTCGCCGACGCCGCGCCGCCGGTATCGGTCGCAACGTGGCTGCCGAAGAAATACTTCAGTTCGTACGTCCCGCGCGGCGTCAGCATGTACTTCTGCGTGGTGACGCGCGAGATCGTCGACTCGTGAAGATCGAGCATGTCGGCGATCTCCCGCAGCACCATCGGGCGCATGGCGACCTCGCCGTGCTCGAAGAAGCGCCGCTGGCGCTCGACGATCGCTTGCGCCACGCGCAGGATCGTCTCGAACCGCTGCTGGACGTTGCGGATAAGCCACTTCGCTTCCTGCAGCTGAGCGGCGAGCTGCTGGTTCGACGCCTCACGGTTGCGCGTCAGGATATCGGCATAAATGCGGTTCAGCCGCAGCTTCGGCATCGCCGCCTCGTTGAGCGACGCGACCCACTGGTTGCGCACCTTCCGTACGACCACGTCGGGGATCACGTAGTTCGCTTCGGCCTTGGCGAACGCCGCGCCCGGCCTCGGATTGAGGCTCGTGATCAGCGAGCGTACGGCGCGCACGCCGATGTCGTCGGTGTGCAGCAATCGCTTCAGCTTCGTGAAGTCTCGCGCCGCGAGCAGCGGCAGATGCTCGCAGACGACGGTCAGCGCTTCTGCCCGGCACGGCGTCGACTCCGGCAGCGCCTTGAGTTGCAGCGCGAGACATTCCGAAGCGTCGCGCGCGCCCACACCCGCGGGCTCGAAGCTCTGCAAGAATTTCAACGCGATGTTGATCTCGTCGGCGTCGATCTCGAGCTCGGCAGGGAAGAGCTCGGCGAGCTCCTCGACCGTCGAGCCGAGGTAGCCATCGTCGTCGAGGGCATCGATCAACGCAGCGACGATCTGTCGGTCACGCAGCGGAAGATTCAGCACGGCCAGCTGGCCGTTCAGATGATCGCGCAGCGTGCTCGTCGCGACCTGCTGCGGATAGAAGCCGTCGTCGTCGTCGTCGCTCGCCGCCGCGCCGCCGCCCCAGTCGGAGTCGCCTGATGAAAAATCCTCGAAGTCGGCGCGATCGATGCCGCTTTCGACGACGTCCGGGATTTCGGGAACGCGCTCGGCTTCGACATCGACCCGCTCGCCGTCGTCGGTGCGCGGCTCGCTTTCACGCGCGTCGACCTCGCGTGGCGGGCCCGCTTCGCCGACCGGCACTTCGGCCGGCGGCGTCTCCTCGTCGTCGGCCTTTTCTAGCAAAGGGTTTTCCTGCAGCAGCCGTTCCACCTCCGCATTGAGCTCGATCGTCGACAGCTGCAGCAGCCGGATCGACTGCTGAAGTTGCGGCGTCAGCGTGAGATGCTGGGAGAGCTTGAGTTGGAGCGTCTGCTTCATCGCGGCGGCTTACGGGCGAGCCGACCGGCACAGCGTGTCATAGCCGGAAATGCTCGCCGAGATAGACCTTGCGGACGGCCTCATTATAGACAATCTCGCCCGGCGCGCCCGAGGCGAGCACGCGGCCCTCGTTGATGATGTAGGCGCGGTCGCAAATGCCGAGCGTCTCGCGCACGTTGTGGTCGGTGATCAGCACGCCGATTCCGCGTTCCTTGAGGAAGCCGATGATCTTCTGGATGTCGAGCACGGCGATCGGATCCACGCCGGCGAACGGCTCGTCGAGCAGGATGAAGCGCGGCCGCGTGGCGAGCGCGCGCGCGATCTCGACGCGGCGGCGCTCGCCGCCGGACAACGACAGCGCTGGCGCTTCGGCGAGATGCGCGATCGACAGGTCCTCGAGCAGCGCGTCGAGCCGGTTCGCGATGGCGTCGGCGTCGAGCTCGTTCTGCAGCTCGAGAATCGCACGGACGTTCTGCGCGACGGTCAGCTTGCGAAAGATCGACGCTTCCTGCGGCAGATACGAAAGTCCGAGCCGCGCCCGCGCGTGGATCGGCATCCGCGAAAGCTCCCGGCCGTCGAGCTCGATGCGCCCGCCGTCGGCTGCGACGAGGCCGACGATCATGTAGAAGCACGTCGTCTTTCCCGCGCCATTGGGGCCGAGCAGGCCAACGACCTCGCCGCTCGCGACGTCGAGCGAGACGTCGTGAACGACGGTGCGCGACTTGTAACGCTTTTCGAGCCGCGCGACCGACAGCTGGCTCATCGGCTCATTTGGCCGGAGCGGCGAGCTCGCCGGCGGGCTTCAGCGCCGGCGCGGGCGCGCTCGTCGTGTCTTTCTGCGCGCCGGCGTCCGACTTGCCTTTGTCGCCGGGGCCTTTCGGCAGCACGTCCGACTTCGGCTGCAGCACGCCGCGCACGCGCGCGCCGGGTCCTTCGTCGGGCGACGCCTTGCTCGCGACGCGACCCTCGGCCTTGAACTGCTCGGTCGACGAGTTGTATGAAATGTAATTGCTGCGAATCTCGTCCTGGCCGCGACGCAACAGCGCGCGGTCGTAGAGCTCGAGCAGCTCCTTCGTGCCGTCGTACTCGGCGCGCTGCGCGTAGCCTTCGAAGTACTCGTCCTTGCCGTCCTGCTTCTGGCGAAACGTCACCGGATTGCCGTACGCGGTGGCGGATATCGAGTTGTCGGCATTCTGCTTGAAGTCGATGCGCTCGGCGTGGATCGTCATCGTGCCCTGCGTGATGATGACGTTGCCTCGCAGCGCGCCGACTTTCGTCTGATAGTTGACGTCGCCGGTATCCGCCGAATAGTTGATCGGCTTTTCCTTGTCCGCCTTTTCGGCGGCGACCGGCGCCGAGATCGCCGCGAGCGCGAGCCATGCGGCGAGGCGAAGCCACGAGCGGAGCGGGATCATCACTTCGACAGATGTTCGACGGTGTTCGGCTGAAGCGTTCCCCGCACCGCCGATTTGAGCTTGAGGGTGTGCGCCTGGTTGTCGAGTTCCATTCCGACGGCGCGAATTATTCCACGCGGCTCCTCGATCGTCACCGGTCCGTCGGTGGACGCGCGCCCTTGCTTGGGCACGACGCGCAACGTGTCGGTCAGCACGGTGATCGGCCCGCTCGGCTGTGTGGCATCGCGAGATGCGCCGGCGGCTCCCGCGCGTGTGGCGTGCACGTTGCCTTTCAGATTCACGATCTCGCGGTCGCCGGACAGCGACCCGGAGTCCGCCTTCACGTCGATGCGCGGCTGGCCCGGATCGGTCAACGCTATCGTCGGCGCGGCGAAATCGATCGTGTCGTCATCGGCGTAGTGCTGTGCGCGTCTCGCACCGAGCGACTGGCGGAGGTTGCCGTCGGCGTCGTAACTGTCGCCGCTGAAATTGTCGATGAAGATATCGGCGGCATGCCGGTGCGACGCGTCGGGACGTTGCGCGGGCGGCTGCACCTGCGCGTCGAGCCAGTACGTGAGCGCGGCGAGGCTTCCGAGCAGCAGCACCGGCGACCATGCGATCAGACGATCGACGAACTGCTGACCGCGATTGCCTGCGCTCATCCGTCGATCTCCACGCTGCGCAACGCCGGCGATCCTCTCGCGCCGAGGATCAAATCGCATGCCTCGCGCACCGCGCCGTGGCCGCCGTCGCGGCGCGTGACGTAATGCGCGCGTGCAAGCAGCGCCGCGGGCGCGTGCGGCACCGTAAGCGCAAGTCCGCAGCGCTCGAGCACCGGCAAGTCGGGCAGGTCGTCGCCGATGTGCGCGCATGCCGATGGCGCGAGATCGAGCTCGCCGAGCAATCGCTCCCACGACCCGAGCTTGTCCTCGGCGCCCTGCACGACCATCGACACGCCGAGCGAGCGCGCGCGCAGCGCAACCGCCGGCGCGTTGCTGCCGGTGATCCATGCGATCGCGACGCCCGCGGCGGCGAGCATCTTGAGGCCGACGCCGTCGAGCGCACAGAACGCCTTCATCTCGCGGCCATCGTCGGCGAGATAGATGCGCCCGTCGGTCAGCACGCCATCGACGTCGCAGGTCAGGAGGCGTATGCCGCGCGCACGCGCGCCGAGCTCGTCGCTTGTCATGGGTGCGCGCAGCGCACGACGAACGTTCCCCTCTCCCGCGCATGGGAGAGGGGGAAGGGGTGAGGGAACATTCCTGTCACACCACGCGCGCGATGAACAGATCGTGCACGTTGAGCGCGCCGACGAGCCGGCCTTGCCCATCGACGACGAGCAGCGCCATGACCTTGGGCGCTGTTTCCATCAGCTCTACGCAATCGACGGCCAATCGGTCGGGAGCGATGGTACGCGGGGCTCGCGTCATGAAGTCCGCCACATGCGCAGCGCCGAAATCGCGCACGCGAGGCAGGCAACGCCGCAGGTCGCCGTCGGTGAAGACCCCCGCCACGCGTCCATCGCCGTCGACGATCGCCGTCATGCCCATGCCCTTGCCGCTCATCTCGACGACCGCCTGCGAGAGTGTGGCATCGATCGCGACGGCCGGAAGGGCGGCGCCTTCGCGCATCACATCGCGCACGGTCGTGAGAAGCCGCCGGCCGAGCGAGCCGCCCGGATGCGAGCGCGCGAAGTCGTGAACCGAAAATCCGCGCGCATCGAGCAACGCGAGCGCGAGCGCATCGCCCAACGCGAGCGCCGCCGTCGTGCTGGCCGTCGGCGCGAGACCGAGCGGGCATGCCTCGGCGTCGACGGCGGCATCCAGATGCACGTCCGCGCTTTTGGCGAGCGACGACTGCTCATTGCCGGTCAACGCGACGATCTTCGCGCCCTGGCGTTTCAGATGCGGTGCGAGCGACACCAGCTCGTCGGTCTCGCCGGAATTCGACAGCATGACGACGATGTCGTCGGGCGTGATCATGCCGAGATCGCCGTGCGATGCTTCGGCGGGATGCACGAAGAACGCCGGCGTCCCGGTCGATGCCAGCGTGGCCGCGAGCTTGCGCGCGACATGCCCGGATTTGCCTATTCCGGAAACGACGACGCGGCCGCGGCAATTGAGCATGAGCGCGACCGCGGCGACGAACGGATCGGCAAGACGCGCAGCGAGCGCGTCGATCGCCGCCGCTTCGGTCTTGAGCACTTCGCGAGCGAGCGCGAGCGCGCGCGTGGCGTCGACGCCGCGACTCGGCGCAGCCGATGCGATTGTGTCATTGCGGGCGGAAGCAGCGGTAGCGGCCATCGGCGGCAGTATAACCGAGGGCCCGTTGTCGCTTCGGCTCTACGGGCGCCGGGACAGAGGAGCGCGGCGTGCTAAATTCGACGCGTCCTTCAACGACGGGCCGATCTCACGCGGGACGATGCCGCATGCGCTGCAACTGATCCTCGTGCTGCTCGCGGCGTCGGTGGTCGTCGTCGTCGCGTGCCGGCTCGTGCGGCTGCCGCCGATCCTCGGCTACCTGCTCGTCGGCGTCGCCGTCGGCCCGCATGCGCTCGCGTGGGTGCCCGACGATGCATCGACGCGCTACCTCGGCGAGTTCGGCATCGTCTTCCTGATGTTCTCGATCGGTCTCGAGTTCAGTCTCGCGCAGCTGCGCGCGATGCGCCGCGCGGTGTTCGGCCTCGGGCTCGCGCAGGTCGCGATCACCACGCTCGCCGGGCTCGCCGCGCTGCAATTGCTCGGCTTTTCATGGCAAGCCGGGCTCGTGCTCGGCGGTGCGCTCGCGATGAGCTCGACTGCCATCGTGTCGAAGATGCTCGCCGAACGCATGGAGCTCGCGACACCGCACGGCCGCGACATCATGGGCGTTCTGCTGTTCCAGGATCTTGCGGTCGTCGCGTTCCTGATCGTCATTCCGTCGCTCGCGCGGGCCGGCGGCGAGCTCGTCGCGGCGCTTGTGTTGGCAGCGGCGAAAGCGGTGATCGCGCTGACGCTGATCCTCTACGTCGGTCAGCAGCCGATGCGCGCGTGGTTCCATCTCGTCGCGCGGCAACGCTCGTCCGAGCTGTTCATGCTGAACCTGCTGCTGGTGACGCTCGGCCTCGCGGCATTGACCGAGCTCGCCGGGCTCTCGCTCGCGCTCGGCGCGTTTCTCGCCGGGATGCTGATCGCCGAGACCGAGTATCGCTACCAGGTCGAGGAGGACATCAAGCCGTTCCGCGACGTGCTGCTGGGCCTGTTCTTCGTCACCGTCGGCATGGCGCTCGATCTCGAGCTCGTCGTCGCGAACGCCGGCTGGGTGTTGTTCCTTCTCGTCGTTCCGGTCGCCGTCAAGCTCGCGCTGATCGTCGCGCTCGAGCGCGCGTTCGGCTCGCCGCTCGCGGTCGCGTTTCGTACCGGCTTCTATCTCGCGCAGGCCGGCGAATTCGCGCTCGTGATGCTGACGCTGTCGGTGCCCTATGGCCTCATCGCGCCCGGGCTTGTGCAAGCCGTGCTCGCGGCGATGATCCTGTCGATGCTCGCGGCGCCGGTCGTCATCCAGTTCGCCGAGCCGATCGTGCGCAAGCTCACCGCGAACGACTGGCTCGCGCGGGCGGCGCAGCTGACGCGCATCGCGGCGACGACGATGGCGCGGCAGGATCACGTGATCATCTGCGGCTATGGCCGCAGCGGACAGAACCTTGCGCGGCTTCTCGAGCGGGAGGACATTCCGTGGATCGCGCTCGACAGCGATCCTCAGCGAGTGCGCGAAGCGGCCGCCGACGGCGCGAGCGTCGTGTACGGCGACGCCAGCCGGCGCGAGGCGCTCGGCGCCGCGGGACTCGGCAAGGCGCGCGCCGTGGCGATCACGTTCGCGAGCACTGCGGTCGCGCTGCGCATCCTGCACCATGTGCAGCAAGCGAGACCCGACCTGCCGGTGATCGTGCGCACTGTCGATGACAGCGAGATGGAGAAGCTTTACGCCGCCGGCGCCACCGAAGTGATTCCGGAAGTTCTCGAAGGCAGCCTGATGCTCGCGACGCACTCGCTGCTCGTGCTCGGGCTGCCGCTCAACCGCGTGCTGAAGCAGATCCGCCGCATTCGCGAGGAACGCTACAGTTTGTTCCGCGGTTTCTTCCACGGCGCGACCGATGCGGCTGACGCGGCGGAGAACTTGCAACCGCGGCTCCATTCGGTTGTGCTGCCCGATCGCGCATACGCGAACGGACGCACGCTCGGAGAGCTCTCGATGGACGGGCTTGTCGAAGTGACCGGCGTGCGACGCCGCGGCATGCGCTCGCAGCGTCCCGATCCGCAATGGCGCTTCGAGCCCGGTGACGCCGTCGTGCTGCTCGGAAAGCCGGAAGAGCTCTCGCTCGCCGAGCAGAAGCTGCTGGAGGGTTGAGCGCGCGCAAGTTGTCGCCGTCAACGCGTCCGCGACAATCAAGTGCAACAGCACCGATACGCCTTCAGGCACGATTGCGGTGAAGCCCACGCAGTCGAAACAGCCGAAGAGCGAAGCGTTACAACTGACCCGCGGTCATTGAAGCGCCCGAGACGACCGGCTACAATCGGCAGTTTCGTCCCTCGCGATCGCCACGACTTTGTCCGCACTCGCCGCTGCCGGTACCGCAAAGGCTTCCGATGTCAACGCCGTCGAGCTCGCCGACGTCACGTTCGGCTACGACCCGCGGCGTCCGGTGCTCTCGGGCATCGATCTTTCGATCGCATCGGGCAAGGTCGTCGCGTTGCTCGGCGGCTCGGGCTGCGGCAAGACAACGACGTTGCGGCTGATCGGCGGCCAGATCCGCCCGCAGTTCGGCAGCGTGCGCGTGCGCGGCGTATCGGTACCCGAGCTCGATCGCGACGGATTGTTCGATCTGCGTCGCAAGATCGGCACGCTGTTCCAGTTCGGCGCGCTCTTCACCGACATGAGCGTGTTCGAGAACGTCGCGTTCACGCTGCGCGAGCACACCGACTTGCCGGAGGAATTGATTCGCGACCTGGTGTTGATGAAGCTGCACGCCGTGGGCCTGCGCGGGGCGGCGAGCCTCATGCCTGCCGAGCTTTCCGGCGGCATGTCGCGGCGTGTCGCGCTCGCACGCGCGATCGCGCTCGACCCGATGCTCGTGCTCTACGACGAGCCGTTCGCGGGGCTCGATCCGATCTCGCTCGGTGTCGTCGGCCAGCTGATCCGCGACTTGAACGACGCGCTCGGCATTACGTCGGTCGTGGTCACGCACGACGTCTACGAATCACTGAAGATCGTCGACTACCTCTACTTCATGTCCGTCGGGCGCATCGTCGCGCAGGGCACCCCGCAGGAGGTGCGCGCCTCGTCCGACCCGTTCGTGCGCCAGTTCATCGACGGGCTTCCCGACGGTCCGGTGCCGTTCCACTACCCGGCGCCGGACATTCGCGAGCAGCTGTTCGCCAATGGCTAGCGCTGCCGACAACGGCGCGACGCGCACCGTGCGCCGCCTCGGCGCGCTCACCGTCGACGCGATTGCGCGGCTCGGTTATGCAACTCGGTTCTTCGTCGCCGTCGTGCTCAACACGCCGGCGGCGTTCCGTCGGCTGCATCTGACGCTGCGCGAGATCTATTTCTCGGGCGTGCTGTCGCTGGTCATCATTCTCGTGTCCGGGCTGTTCGTCGGCATGGTGCTCGCGCTGCAGGGCTACGAGGTGCTCAACCGCTACGGCGCGGACGAATCGCTCGGCATCCTGGTCGCGCTGTCGCTCGTGCGGGAACTCGGGCCGGTGGTCGCGGGTCTGCTGTTTGCGAGCCGCGCGGGCAGCGCGATCACGGCCGAGATCGGGTTGATGAAGGCGACCGAGCAGCTCGCGGCGATGGAGATGATGGCCGTCGATCCGCTCGCGCGAGTGGTCGCTCCACGGTTCTGGGGCGGTGTCGTGTCGATGCCGCTGCTCGCCGCGCTGTTCTCGACGCTCGGCGTGTTCGGAGCCTATCTGGTTGGCGTGCGGCTGATCGGCATCGACAGCGGCGCGTTCTGGGGCAACATGCAGGCCGCGGTCGATTTCCGCTACGACGTCGTGAACGGCATCATCAAGAGCGTCGCGTTCGGCACCGCGGTGAGTCTGATCGCCGTGTTCGAGGGCTACGTCGCGAAGCCGACCGCCGAGGGCGTGTCGAGCGCGACGACGCGCACTGTGGTCGCGAGCTCGCTCACGATCCTCGCGCTCGATTTCGTGCTGACCGTGTTCATGTTCAGGGGAGTCCGGTGAACCGCGCAACGCTCGATCTGTGGGTTGGCCTGTTCGTGACGATCGGCATCGCCGCCGTCGTGTTCCTCGCGCTGCGCGTGGGAAACTTGACGACGTTGAACGCCACACCCGGTTACCGCCTGGATGCGAAGTTCGACAACATCGGCGGCCTCAAGGTGCGCGCTCCGGTCAAGGCGGCAGGCGTGGTCGTCGGGCGCGTCGAATCGGTGCGGCTCGATCCGCAGACATACCAGGCGGTGGTGACGATGCGGATCAACCCCGGCTATCAGTTCACCGCGGACACGATTGCATCGATACTGACGTCGGGCCTGTTGGGCGAGGTCTATGTCGGCCTCGACGTGGGCGGCGACACCAAGATGCTCGCCGACGGCGCGACGATCATGAAAACGCAATCGGCGGTCGTGCTCGAGAAGATGATCGGGCAGTTCCTGTTCGACAAGGCGAGCGAAGGAGCGAAGGCGAAATGACCGCGCTGCCGCGCATGATCCGCACGTCGATCGCGCTGTGCGCGGCGCTGCTGCTGGGCGCTTGCGCGAGCGCGCCGAATCGTGTCGACCCGTTCGAGCCGGCGAACCGCGTCGCGTACCAGGTGCACGACACCGTCGACCGCCAAGTCGTACGACCGGTGATCCGCGCGTATGTCGACCACACGCCGAAGCCGGTGCAGCAGGCGATCTCGAACTTCTACAACAACATCGACGACTTCTTTTCGGGCGTGTCGGGCTTGCTGCAGGGCAAATGGGAAAAAGCCGGCAACGATTTCGGCCGCGTGACCGTCAATACCGGAATGGGCCTGGCCGGGCTGATCGACATCGCGTCGCAAGCCGGCATCGAGCGCGGCGAGGAAGACTTCGGCCAGGTGATGGGGTTCTGGGGTGTGCCGCAAGGACCGTATTTCTTCATACCGTTTCTCGGCCCGACGACGCTGCGCGACGGTACCGGCTGGGTGATCCGCTTCGCCGTCGGCCCCACGGGCTACATCAACGACGTGGCGGTGCGAAACTCGCTCTACGGCATCGGTGCGCTCGACCTGAAGTCGCGGCTGCTCGAATTCGAGGACCTCGCCGACAAGGCCGCGATCGATCGCTACGTGTTCATTCGCAGGTCCTACCTGCAGCGGCGCGAGTACCAGGTGTACGACGGCGAACCGCCGAAAAAGGAAGAGGAAGAATGACGACGATCCGCACCGATTGGCCGCGCGCGGTCGCGGCGTTCGCGCTGGCGTTGCTGCCCGCGATCGGATTGCTCGCGCCGCGCGCAGTGCTCGCGCAGGATACGCCGGACGCGCTGGTGAAGCGCGTGTCGGAGGACGTGCTGCAAGTCGTGCGCAGCGATCCTCAGGTTCAGGCCGGCAACGAGAAACGCATCAAGGAGGTCGTCGAGTCGAAGCTGCTGCCGCACTTCGACTTCATGCGGATGACGTCGCTCGCGATGGGCCGCAACTGGCGCGCGGCGACCCCCGAGCAGCAGAAGCGGCTCGCCGACGAATTCCGCACGCTGCTCGTGCGCACGTACTCGGGCGCGCTCAGCCAGTACCGCAACGAGACGATCGACTACAAGCCGCTTCGGGCCGAGGCCAATTCGAGCGACGTCGTCGTACGCACGCAGGTGATCCGCCAGGGCCAGCAGCCGGTGCAGATCGACTACGCGATGGAAAAGACGCCTGACGGCTGGAAGGCGTATGACATCATCGTCGGTGGCGTATCGCTTGTGACGAACTATCGCGACGAGTTCAATGCGCAAGTGCAGTCGGGCGGCATCGACGGCCTCGTCAAGGCGCTCGCCGCGAAGAACGCTGGCGGCGCGAAATGAGCGTCGCCTGCCCACGCGGCGACGCGGCGATCGACGAGTCGGCCGCGACCGGCTTCGTTCCGGTCGACGCGAATGCGCGCTGGATGCTGCAAGGCGAGGTGACGACCGCGACCGCCGCGCGCATCCTGAATGACGCGAGCGCGCTGCCGCTTCCGGCAAGCGGCGTCGTCGATTGCGACGGCGTGCGCGTGGTCGATTCGACGGCCGTGGCGCTGTTGCTCGCTCTGAAGCGGCGCGCGAGAGCCGAGCAGAAGCCGATCGCGTTCGCCAACCTGCCGGTCCCGCTCGTCGCGCTTGCGAGCGTGTACGGCGTCGCCGAGCTCCTCGTATCCTGACGGCAGGGCGATCGTCCGCACGGGTCTTGGCGAGTCATCCGTCCATGCCCGTCGCCGCTGTCGAAACCGTCGATCTCGCCCGCCGCTTCGGCGATGTGCAGGCGCTCGACCGTGTCACGCTGACCGTCGAGCAGGGCGAGTTCTTCGGGCTGCTCGGTCCGAACGGTGCCGGCAAGACGACGCTGATCTCGATCGTCGCCGGCCTCACGCGCGCCGACAGCGGTGTCGCGCGCATCCTCGGCCACGACGTCGTCGCCGACTACCGCGAAGCGCGGCGCGCGCTGGGCGTCGTCCCGCAGGAGCTCGTGTTCGACCCGTTCTTCTCGGTGCGAGAGACGCTGCGCATCCAGGCAGGCTACTTCGGCCTGCGTGCCGCCGACGCATGGATCGACGAGATCCTTCATCACCTCGATTTGACGTCGAGGGCCGACGCGAACATGCGCGCGCTGTCCGGCGGCATGAAGCGTCGCGTGCTGATCGGCCAGGCGCTCGTGCACAAGCCGCCGGTGATCGTGCTCGACGAGCCGACCGCGGGCGTCGACGTCGAGCTGCGGCAGAGCCTGTGGACGTTCGTGCGCAAGCTCAATCGCGACGGCCATACGATCATCCTGACGACGCATTATCTCGAAGAGGCCGAGGCGCTGTGCGGACGCATTGCGATGCTCAAGGCCGGCCGGATCGTGGCGCTCGACACCAAGCAGGCGCTGCTTGCGCGCTTCGCGCGGCTCACCGTGCGCCTTGCCGCCGACCGGCTGCCCGATGCATGGATACCGCGCGTGTTGCGCCAGGAAGCGGGCGTGTTCCACATCGGCCTCGAGCGCCACGCCGAGCTCGAGGACCTGCTCGCGGCGCTTCGCGGCGAGAACATCGCGATCAACGAGCTGTCGCTGGTCGAGACCGATCTCGAGCACGTGTTCATGAAGATCATGGCCGGGGAACCGGCGACGGCGGCGTAGCGCGATGAGCCTCATGAGCGCCGGCTGGCGCACCCTCTTCTACAAGGAGCTGCTGCGCTTCTGGAAGGTGAGCTTCCAAACGATCGCCGCACCCGTGCTCACCGCGCTCTTGTACCTGCTGATCTTCTCGCACGTGCTCGAATCGAACGTGTCCGTGTTCGATGGGCGTGTCCGCTATACGGCGTTCCTCATCCCCGGCCTCGTGATGATGTCGGTGCTGCAGAACTCGTTCGCCAACAGCTCTTCGTCGCTGATCCAGTCGAAGATCACGGGCAATCTGATCTTCGTGCTGCTGCCACCGCTGTCGCCGGCCGACTTCTACGCTGCGTACGTGCTCGGGGCGATGGTGCGCGGCCTCGTCGTCGGCGCGGGCGTGTTCGCGATCACGCTGTGGTTCGATCCCGCGGTGCTTTCGCTCGCGCGGCCGGCATGGGCGGTCGCTTTCGCGCTGCTCGGCAGCGCGATCCTCGCCACACTCGGGCTCGTCGCCGGGATATGGTCCGACAAGTTCGACCAGCTCGCGGGGTTCCAGAACTTCATCATCGTGCCGCTCACCTTCCTGTCCGGCGTGTTCTACTCGATTCATTCGCTGCCTCCGTTCTGGCAGGTGATGTCGCACTTCAATCCCTTCTTCTATATGATCGATGGATTCCGCTACGGCTTCCTCGGGCTGTCGGACGTTGCGCCGTGGCAAAGCTTCGCGATCGTCGCGGGCTCGCTTATCGCGCTGTCGTCGGTCACGCTGCTGCTTCTTTCGCGCGGATGGAAGCTGCGCCACTAGGTCGTCTGCCGAAACGCCATGGTCACCGCCGAATCCATCGAGCGCTCGATCGCCGCCGGCATGCCGTGCGAGCATCTCGAAGTCGTCGGCGACGGCGAGCACTTCCAGGCGGTGATCGTGTCGGCACAATTCGAAGGCCTGTCCCGCGTCAGGCGTCACCAGCTCGTGTACGCCGCTCTCGGTGAGCGCATGCGCGATGAGATTCATGCGCTGTCGATGACGACGATGACGCCCGCGGAGTGGGCGGAGCGCACGCAAGCCTAGGCGCATGGACAAGCTTCTGATCGCGGGCGGGCGCCCGCTCGCCGGAACGGTGCGTGTGTCGGGCGCCAAGAACGCCGCGCTGCCGATCCTGTGCGCGTCGCTGCTTGCGCGCGAGCCGCTCGTGCTCACGAACGTGCCGCGGCTGAACGACGTTCGCACGATGCGTACGCTGCTCTCGCAGATGGGGGTCGCGATCGACGCCCGCGATCCGACGTCGGTTTCGCTCGACGCGACGCGCATCGACTGGCCGCTTGCGCCCTACGAGCTCGTGAAGACGATGCGGGCGTCGATCCTCGCGCTCGGGCCGCTGATTGCGCGTTGCGGCGAGGCGCGCGTGTCGCTGCCCGGCGGCTGTGCGATCGGTCTGCGGCCGGTCGACCAGCACGTGAAGGGCCTGCAGGCGATGGGCGCCGACATCGATCTGTCGCATGGTTACATCCATGCGCGCGCGGCGAAGCTTCGCGGCACGCGCTTCGTGTTCGATCTCGTGACCGTCACCGGCACCGAGAATCTGCTGATGGCGGCCACACTCGCCGAAGGCACGACGACGCTCGAGAATGCCGCACGCGAGCCCGAAGTCGTCGATCTCGCGCGCTGTCTCGTCACGATGGGGGCGCGCATCAGCGGCGCCGGCACCGAGCGCATCGTGATCGAAGGCGTGGCGGCGCTGCACGGTGCAACGCACGCGATCATGCCCGACCGCATCGAGACGGGCACGTTCCTCGCTGCGGTCGCGGCTGCCGGCGGCAACGCGACGCTCGAAGGCGCGCAAGCCGATACGCTCGATTCGGTGATCGCGAAGCTGCGCGAGGCCGGCGCGTCGATCGAGTCGACCGACGGCGCGATCCGCGTCGCCCGCCATGGACCGCTCGCCGCGACTCAAATTCGCACGGATCCTTACCCGGGCTTTCCGACGGACATGCAGGCGCAGATGATGGCGCTCGCCGCGCGCGCCGAAGGCACGTCGGTCATCACCGAGACGATTTTCGAGAACCGGATGATGCACGTGCAGGAGCTTCGCCGCCTGGGCGCGCATATCGACGTGCAAGGCAACGCCGCGATCGTCAAGGGAGTCGCCGCGCTCACCGGCGCGAACGTGATGGCGACCGATCTTCGCGCGTCGGCATGCCTCGTGATCGCGGGACTCGTCGCCGAAGGCGAAACGACGATCGACCGCATCTACCATCTCGATCGCGGCTACGAGCGGATCGAGGACAAGCTGTCGGCGCTGGGGGCGTCGATCCGGCGGGTGAAGTGATGCGCAAGCTGTCATTCCGAGCATAGCGCTTCACCATGCGAGGAATCTGCTTGTTGACATGACGCGATGACCGACCTTCGCGACTCTCCGCTCGGCCACGCGACCACGTACGGCGACGCGTACGACGCGCGTCTTTTGTTCCCGGTCGATCGCAGGCCGCTGCGCGATGCGCTCGGGCTCGCCGATCCACCGCCCTTTCACGGTGTCGATCGCTGGAACGCGTACGAGCTTTCATGGCTCGACGCGACCGGCAAGCCACAGATCGCGATCGCATCGTTCGACGTGCCTGCCGAGTCGCCGCGCATCGTCGAGTCGAAGTCCGTCAAGCTTTACCTCACCGCGTTCAATCTGACGCGATTTGCCGGTCACGATCAGGTCGCGGCGACGATCGCACGCGACATCGGCGCCGCGACGGGTGCCGCCGTCGGCGTGACGCTCGTCGCGCCTGAGCGCTTCGGCACGCTTTCGATCGGCGAGCCGCGCGGCGATTGCCTCGATGCGTTGCCGGCCGCTTTCGACGCATTCACACCCGAGCCCGACGCGCTTGCGAGCTCGGGCGAACCCGCGGCCGAGACGCTTTTCACGCGGCTCTTTCGTTCGGTGTGTCCGGTCACCGGTCAGCCCGACTATGCGACGATCGAGATCGCCTATCGCGGGCCGCGTATCGACCGTGCGGGCCTGTTGCGCTATCTCGTTTCCTTTCGCCGCCATGCGGGCTTTCACGAGCATTGCGCCGAGCGCATTTTCACCGACGTCTGGCAGCGATGCCGGCCGCAGCGGCTCGCCGTCTGCGCGCGCTTCATGCGCCGTGGGGGCGTCGACATCAATCCGTATCGCACGAGCGGCGACGAGCCGCCGGACTTCGGGTCGCGCGACGCGCGGCAGTAGATGCGCGGAACGCGCGTCCGCGTCCGGTAGAATGGCCGTTTTCCCCGGATTCGCGCCGTGCCCGCGCTGACGCTCGCCCTGTCCAAGGGGCGCATCTTCGACGAAACGCTGCCGCTGCTCGCGGCGGTGGGCATCGTGCCGGCCGACAATCCGGAGACCTCGCGTAAGCTGATCTTCGGCACGAACCGGCCCGACTTGTCGATCGTCGTCGTCCGCGCTTCGGACGTGCCGACGTACGTCGAATACGGCGCCGCCGATCTCGGCGTCGCCGGCAAGGACGTGCTGCTCGAGCACGGCGGCGACGGTCTCTATCAGCCGCTCGATCTCGAGATCGCGCGCTGCCGCCTCGCGGTCGCGACCCAGCGGGGCTTCGATTGGCCGGGCAACGTGCAGCGCGGCGCGCGCATCCGCGTGGCGACCAAGTACGTGCGCACCGCGCGCGAGCATTTTGCGGCGAAAGGCATGCACGTCGACCTGATCAAGCTGTACGGCTCGATGGAGCTCGCGCCGCGCTCCGGTCTCGCCGATGCGATCGTCGACCTGGTATCGAGCGGCAGCACGCTCGCGGCGAACGATCTCGTCGAAGTCGAGACGATCATGCCGATCAGCTCGCGGCTGATCGTCAATCCGGCTTCGCTCAAGCTGAAGCGCGCTGTGGTGCAGCCGCTGCTCGACGCGCTCGCGCGCGCGGTCGTGCAGCGACGCGAGCCCGCGCTGCTCGCGCCATGAACGCGCTATGAGCCCGCCGGGCCGCCCCAAGGGCGAATACCGGAGTGCGGAGCACGAAGGTGATCCAACGAGCCCGCCGGGCCGCCCCAAGGGCGAATACCGGAGTGCGGAGCACGAAGGTGATCCAACGAGCCCGCCGGGCCGCCCCAAGGGCGAATACCGGAGTGCGGAGCACGAAGGTCGTCCAACCAGCGCGCCCGACGCGCCGGCGTTGTCGCTGCGCCGGCTCGACAGCGCCGCGCCCGGATTCGACGCGCAACTCGCCGCGCTGATCGCGTTCGAGACGGCGCAGGATCCGGCGATCGACGCGACGGTGGCGGCGATCGTCGCCGACGTGCGTGCGCGCGGCGACGCCGCGCTGCTCGAGTACACGGCGCGTTTCGATCGGTTGAGTGCCGCGAGCGTCGCCTCGCTCGAGCTTGCGCCCGCCGAGCTGCGAGCGGCGTTCGATGGTCTGCCGAATGCGCAGCGCGATGCGCTCGAAACCGCCGCCGCGCGCATCCGCGCGTTTCACGAGCGGCAGAAGATGACGTCGTGGACCTATAGCGAAGCGGACGGCAGCGTGTTCGGCCAGCAGGTGACGCCGCTCGACCGCGTCGGCGTCTACGTGCCGGGCGGCAAGGCCGCGTATCCGTCGTCGGTGCTGATGAACGTGATCCCGGCACACGTCGCGGGTGTCGCCGAGGTCGTCATGGTCGTGCCGACGCCGGAGGGCGCACGCAATCCGCTCGTGCTCGCCGCCGCGCAGCTCGCCGGCGTATCGCGCGCATTCACGGTCGGTGGCGCGCAGGCGATCGCCGCGCTCGCTTACGGCACGCAAACCGTTCCCGCCGTCGACAAGATCTGCGGCCCGGGCAACGCGTACGTCGCAGCGGCGAAGCGCCGTGTGTTCGGCGCCGTGGGCATCGACATGGTCGCCGGCGTTTCGGAGGTTCTGATCATCGCCGATTCGTCCGCGCACGCCGACTGGGTCGCAATGGACCTTTTCGCGCAGGCCGAGCACGACGAGCTCGCGCAGGCGATCCTCGTGACGCCGGACGCGGCGCTGCTCGACGCGGTCGCGCAGAGTGCGCTCCGTCAGATCGCCGAGCTGCCCCGCGGGAAGATCATCGCGGCGTCGTTCGCGAACCGCGGCGCGTTGATCAAGGTGCGCGATCTCGAAGAGGCGTGCGCGGTCGCGAATCGCATCGCACCCGAGCACCTGGAGCTCGCCGTCGCCGATCCGCAGGCGCTGCTACCGCGTATCCGCCACGCGGGCGCGATCTTCATGGGGCATGCATCGTCGGAATCGCTCGGCGACTATTGCGCGGGACCGAATCATGTGCTGCCGACCGGCCGCACGGCGCGCTTCTCGTCGCCGCTCGGCGTTTACGATTTCCAGAAGCGCTCGAGCGTGATCGCGATTTCGGATGCGGGCGCGCAGACGCTCGGCCCGATCGCGGCGACGCTCGCGCAGGGCGAAGGGCTCGAGGCGCACGCGAGGAGCGCGCAGTATCGGCTGCGGCGTCGATAGGCATGCCCGCACGGAGGTTTCGATGGCCAAAGTGATTGCGATGTACGGCATCCCCACGGAGCGCGAAGCGTTCGACAGCTACTATTTCGACAAGCACGTCCCGCTTGCGAAGAAGCTCCTCGGCCTTCGCAGCCACGAAGTGACGCGCGGCTCGATCACCACGCTCGACGGCATCGCGCCCTATCACATGATCGCCACGCTGACGTTCGATTCGGTCGCCGCGGTGCAGGCGGCGCTCGCCTCACCCGAGGGGCAGGCATTCGCGGCCGACCTCGCGAACTTCGCGACCGGCGGCGTCGAGATCATGATCGCCGACACGGCGATGGTCTGAGATGGACACGACGGCACGCGCCGACGACCCCGCGCAACGCTCCGCCGCCGACGTCGCGGCACGCGTCGTGCGGCCGGAGATTCGAGCCCTGACCGCGTATCCGGTTGCAAAAGCGGCCGGCATGATCAAGCTGGACGCGATGGAGAGCCCGTTCGGCTTGTCCGAGCCGTTGCGCGCGAAGCTTGCGGCGGCGCTCGCCGCGGTGCCTGTCAACCGCTATCCGGACGGCGGTGCGGACGCCGTCAAAGCGGCATTGCGCGATGCGTTCGCTATCCCTGCGGAGCTCGGCGTGCTGGTCGGCAACGGCTCCGACGAGCTGATCCAGATCATCACGTCGGCGCTCGCACGGCCCGGTGCGGTCATGCTCGCGCCCGAGCCCTCGTTCGTGATGTACGCGCGCAATGCGCTGTACACGGGCATGCGCTTCGTCGGCGTGCCGCTCAACGAGGATTTTTCCATCGACGTTCGCGCGATGCTCGATGCGATCGCGCGCAGCCAGCCGACGCTCGTCTACCTCGCGTATCCGAATAATCCCACCGGCAACCTGTTCGATGCGGCCGACGTCGAGCGGATCGTCCGCGCGAGCCCGGGGCTCGCCGTCGTCGACGAGGCGTACCACGCGTTTGCCGACGCGACGTTCATGACGCGCATTGCGCAGTTTGCGAACCTGCTGGTGTTGCGCACCGTGTCGAAGATCGGCATGGCCGGGATTCGCCTGGGCTACGCGATCGCCGATCCGGCCTGGATCGCGGAGCTCGACAAGGTCCGGCAACCGTATAATCTCAACGCGCTGACGCAGGCGGCCGCGCCGGTGCTGCTGCGAGAGCGCGAAACGATCGCGACGTGGGCGGCGACGCTCAAATCGGAACGCGCTCGACTCGAGGCGGCCATCGCGCAGTTGCCGGGTGTGACGGTATTTCCGACGCGCACGAATTTCGTGCTCGCGCGCGTGCCCGACGCACCACGCTGGTTCGACGCGCTCGCGCGCGCCGGGCTTCTGGTGAAGAATCTGCACGGATGGCATCCGCTGCTCGCGCACTGCCTGCGGATCACCGTCGGCTCGCCGGCGGAAAACGATGCGCTGCTGGCGGCGCTGAAGGCAATTCGATGAACGCACCGATCCCCACGTCCGAGGCGCGCGCCGCGAAGGTCGCGCGCAAGACGGCCGAAACCGACATCGAGGTCGACCTCGACCTCGACGGCGGCGGCCGCGCCGAACTCGCGACCGGCGTGCCGTTTCTCGATCACATGCTCGACCAGGTCGCGCGTCACGGCGCGTTGGATCTGACGGTTCGCGCTCGCGGCGACCTGCACATCGACGCGCATCACACCGTCGAGGACGTCGGCATCACGATCGGGCAGGCCTTTGCGAAGGCGGTCGGCGACAAGAAGGGGCTTGTCCGCTACGGGCATGCGTACGTGCCGCTCGACGAGGCGCTGACGCGTGTCGTGCTCGACCTCTCCGGCCGTCCGGGCCTCGAGTTCCACGTGCCGTTCACGCGAGCGCGCATCGGCGCGTTCGACGTCGATCTCGTGCACGAGTTCTTCCAGGGCTTCGTCAATCACGCGCTCGTCACGCTGCACATCGACACGCTGCGCGGCGCCAATGCGCACCACCAGGCCGAAACGGTGTTCAAGGCGTTCGCGCGCGCGCTGCGGATGGCGGTCACGCGCGACCCACGCGCAGCCGGCGTCGTTCCATCGACCAAAGGGGCGCTGTAGCGCGCCAGGTTGTCATTCCGAGGAGCGCAGCGAAGAGGAATCTGCGGTTGGGCCGCCTTCGAAACAAAGCAGATTCCTCGCTGCGCTCGGAATGACACGGTAACCGACCATGCCCGACATCGCCGTCGTCGATTACGGAATGGGCAACCTGCGCTCGGTGGCGAAGGCGCTCGTCCACGTCGCGCCCGAGCGCTCCGTCGTCGTCACCGACAATCCAGAGCTGATCCGGGATGCCGCACGGGTCGTGCTTCCGGGCCAGAGCGCGATGCCCGACTGCATGCGGGCGCTCGATGCAAGCGGGCTTCGAGCCGTCGTGCTCGATGTCGCGCGCACGCGGCCGTTTCTCGGCATCTGCCTGGGCCTGCAGATGCTGTTCGACGCGAGCGAGGAGGGGCCGACGAACTGCCTCGGCGTGCTGCCGGGGCGCGTCGTGCGCTTTCGTGACCCGAACATGACGAGCGCCGACGGCGAGCGGCTCAAGGTGCCCCATATGGGATGGAGCCCGGTGCGGCAAGCCTGCCCGCATCCGCTGTGGGCGGGCATCGCGGACGGCACGCGATTCTATTTCGCTCACAGTTTTCATCCCGAGCCCGAAGACCCCGGCGATACCGTGGGCACGGCAGCCTATCCGTCGCCGTTTACTTGCGCGGTGGCGCGGGCTAATATCTTCGCCACGCAATTCCATCCGGAAAAAAGCCACCACGCCGGATTGCGGCTCCTCGCCAACTTTGTCGCCTGGGACGGCCGGAGCTAGCACGCACGTTGCGTCGCCGGATCGTTCGATCGCCAGGCCCGCACCCGCCCGCAACATCTTCGCCATGCAGATCATCCCCGCCATCGATATCAAGGACGGCCATTGCGTGCGCCTGAAGCAGGGCGAGATGCATACGGCGACCGTGTTCTCCGAAGACCCGGCGGCGATGGCGCAGCACTGGCTCGAGCAGGGCGCCGAGCGGCTGCATCTGGTCGATCTGAACGGCGCGGTCGCCGGCGTGCCGAGGAACGAGCTCGCAATCCGCGAGATCGTGAGCGTGATCGGCGAGGAGATTCCGGTGCAGCTCGGCGGCGGCATCCGCGACCTCGACACGATCGAGCGCTATCTCGACGACGGCATCAGCTTCGTGATCATCGGCACCGCGGCGGTGAAGAACCCCGGCTTCCTGCACGACGCGTGCTACGCGTTTCCCGGACACATCATCGTCGGCCTCGACGCTCGCAACGGCAAGGTCGCGACCGACGGCTGGTCGAAGATGACCGGGCACGACGTCGTCGACCTCGCGAAGAAGTTCGAGGACTACGGTGTCGAAGCGGTCGTCTACACCGACATCGGCCGCGACGGCATGCTGACGGGCATCAACATCGAGGCAACGGTGAATCTCGCGCGCGAGCTCAAGGTGCCGGTGATCGCCTCCGGCGGCATCGCCTCGATCGACGACGTGACGGCGCTGCTGCCCTACGAGAAGGACGGCATCATCGGCGCGATCGCCGGCCGCGCGCTCTATGAGGGCACGCTCGAATTCAAGGCGGCGCTCAAGGCCGCCAAGGGCAAGGCGTAGCGCGCGCGCTCGCGCGCGACGCGACTCGATCCGCATGGGTCTCGCCAAGCGCATCATTCCCTGCCTCGACGTCGCCGAAGGCCGCGTCGTCAAGGGTGTGAACTTCGTCAACCTGCGCGACGCCGGTGACCCGGTGGAAGCAGCGCGCCGCTACGACGAGCAGGGTGCCGACGAGCTCGCATTCCTCGACATCCGCGCAAGCGTCGAGACGCGCGGCCTTCTCTACCACATGATCGAGGCCGTCGCCGACCAGGTGTTCATTCCGCTCACCGTCGGCGGCGGCGTCAATTCGGTCGACGACATCCGGGCGCTGCTCAACGCGGGCGCCGACAAGGTCAGCATCAACACCGCGGGCGTGCTGAACCCGGGACTGTACGAGGAGGCGTCCAGGCACTACGGTGCGCAGTGCATCGTCGCGGCGATCGACGCGAAGGAGACGGCGCCCGAGTGGTGGGAGGTGTTCACGCACGGCGGCCGCCGCGCGACAGGCATCGATGCCGTCAGCTGGGCGCGCGAAGTCGTCGCGCGCGGAGCGGGTGAGATCCTGCTCACCAGCATGGACCGCGACGGCGCGCGCACCGGCTTCGACGTGGCGCTCACGCGCGCGGTCGTCGACGCCGTCGATGTGCCGGTGATCGCGTCGGGCGGCGTCGGCGCGCTGTCGCATCTGGTCGACGGCATTCGCGAAGGCGGCGCCGACGCGGTGCTTGCCGCATCGATCTTCCATTACGGCGAATTCACGATCGCGCAGGCGAAAGCGGCCATGGCCGCGGCGGGAATCGAAATACGTGAGGCTTGACACTCGATGAATGCCGGGAAGCCGACGTTTGCAGTCGTCGTCCCCGCGAAGGCGGGGACCCAGCGGCTTTCGTCGCACGACACTGGATTCCCGCTTTCGCGGGAACGACAACCTTGATGAGCGACTGGCTCGACGCCGTGAAATGGGGCGCCGATGGGCTCGTGGCCGTCATCGCGCAGGAAGCCGCGAACGGCAAGGTACTCACGCTCGCATGGGCCAATCGCGATGCGCTCGACAAGACCGCCGCGAGCGGCGAAGCGCATTACTGGTCGCGCTCGCGCGGCAGGCTCTGGCGCAAGGGCGAGCAGTCGGGTCATGTGCAGCGCGTTCGCGAAATCCGTCTCGACTGCGATCGCGACGCGCTGCTCTACGTGGTCGAACAGATCGGCGGCATCGCATGCCACACGGGACACGAGCGATGCTTCTTCCAGCGCCTCGACGGCGGACGCTGGGTCGATGTCGAGCCCGTGCTGAAGGACCCGGAGGCGATTTACCGCCATGACCGATGATCGACGCGACCCCGACGTGCTCGACCGGCTTGCCGCCACCGTTGCATCGCGCCGCGATGCCGATCCCGCGTCGTCGTACGTCGCCGCGCTGTTCGCGAAAGGCGACGATGCGATCCTCAAGAAAATCGGCGAGGAGGCGACCGAGACGGTGATGGCCGCGAAGGACGGTGATAAAATCAAGCTCGTGGCCGAGGTGGCGGATCTGTGGTTCCATTGCCTGGTGCTGCTCGCGTGGCACGGGCTCGGGCCCGACGCGATTCGCGCCGAGCTCGAGCGGCGCGAGGGCGTTTCGGGCCACGCTGAAAAGGCGGCGCGTAGTCGCTGACGCGCGGCGCGCACGAGGCGCCGGATGACGCGAGCCGCGTCGACGCAGCCCGGCCGTGCGGCGATTCGTTATCGCCATCGGCAGTTCGGCTGGGTGATCGCCGTTGCGACCGTTATCGCACTCGCGCTCGCAACATCGCTCACCGCCTCGCTCACGGCGCAGACGATCGCGACCGCCGGCTGGATGGTTTACGCGCTGTACGCGATCATCATCGGCGCGTTCGTGCTGTTCGGCTGGCTCGTCGTCGAGGTCGATGGCGACACGATCGACGTGCGGTTCGGCGTCGGGCTCGTCGGCCGGCGATTCGACGTGGCCGACGTCCGGGGATGCGAGCGCATCCGCACGCGCGTATGGTGGGGCTGGGGGTTGCACTGGACGCCGTCCGGCTGGCTATACAATGTGTCGGGACGGGACGCGGTGCGCCTCGAGCTTGCCTCGCAGCGCGCGGTGATGATCGGCAGCGACGACGCGCAGGGTCTCGTCCGCGCGGTCGAGGCGGCGCGCTCGGCGCGCCATTGAACGAGCGAGGTCGGAAGCGACATGAGAGCGGACGGCACCATCGACGAGTGCATCTTCTGCAAGATCGTGCGCGGCGAGATTCCCGCGCAGAAGGTTTACGAGGACGAGCTCGTGCTCGCGTTCAACGACATCAAGGCGCAGGCACCGCTGCACGTGCTGGTCGTTCCGAAGGTGCACATCGAATCGCTGGACGAGGCGACGGCGGAACACTGCACGACGCTCGGTCGCATGCTCGGCGTCGCGCCGCGGATCGCGCGCGAGAACGGCTCGCCCGACGGGTTCCGCGCGATCATCAACAACGGCCGCATCGGCCGCCAGGACGTCATGCACGTCCACCTGCACGTGGTCGGCGGCCACGATCGGCTCGGGCCGATGCTGTCGCGCGCCTGATTCGCGGCGAGCGGAAGCGGGTCTTACGAGGAGAACGACATGGGTGGTTTGAGCATCTGGCATTGGCTGATCGTGTTGCTGGTGGTCGTGCTGATCTTCGGCACGAAGAAGCTGCGCAACATCGGCCAGGACCTTGGCGGCGCCGTCAAGGGCTTCAAGGAAGGCATGAAGAACAGCGAGGATCCGAACGCCGCGCAGACGACGGAGACGCCGCCGCAGCAGATCGGCGGCAAGACGATCGACGCGGAAGTGAAGAAGGAAACGTCGACCAAGCTCTGAGGCGAGCGGCAACTGTCGCGCTTTCGCGAGCGCGTCCATCGGATGTTCGACATCGGATTCTCGGAGCTCGTCATCATCGCCATCGTGGCGCTGATCGTGCTCGGCCCCGAGCGGCTGCCGAAGGCGGCGCGCACGATGGGTCATCTGTTCGGGCGCCTGCAGCGCTACGTGAATGAAGTCAAGTCGGACATCAACCGCGAGATGGAGCTCGACGAGCTGCGCAAGCTGCAGCAGCAGGTGCAGAGCGCGGCGCACGAGCTCGAGACGTCGGTGACGAGCGTGGCGCGCGAGGTCGAGTCGGGCGTGCGCACGGTGGAGTCCGAGCTCAATGCGACGGCCGCGGCGGCCACGAAGACGGATGCCGCAGCGCCATCCGAGTTTCCGACCGGCTTGATCGAGCCGCGCGTGAATCCACCTGCGCCGGCTGCCCCCGATGCTCCGGCGCCCGACGCGCCGCGGCAACCGACGCTGCCCGGCTTCGACCGCATCTGACGTGCGGCGCCGGACCGCCGAGCCTTCGATGAGCGACGAAGCCCCGCCGGACGCTTCCCAGGAATCGTTCATGTCGCATCTGGTCGAGCTGCGGCTGCGGCTCGTCAGGTCGATGGTCGCGGTGCTGATCGTCACCATCGCACTCGTTCCGTTCGCGAAGGACATCTACGCCGCGCTCGCCGCGCCGCTTCTCCACGCGCTGCCCAAGGGCGCGACGATGATCGCGACCGACGTCACCGGCACTTTCCTGGTGCCGCTCAAGGTCACGCTGATGGCGGGGATCGTGCTCGCGCTGCCTTACGTTCTGTGGCAGGCGTGGGCGTTCGTCGCGCCGGGCCTCTACCAGCACGAGAAGCGGCTCGCGCTGCCCGTGATCGTGTCGAGCTTCCTCTTCTTCCTGATCGGCATGTCGTTCGCGTATTTCGTCGTGTTCCCGATCGCGTTCGGCTTCTTCGCCGGGTACACGCCCGCCGGCGTGCAGATGATGACCGACATCGACAAGTACCTGTCGTTCGTGCTGACGATGTTCATCGCGTTCGGCGTGACCTTCGAAGTGCCGGTCATCGTGATCGTGCTCGTCAGGCTGCGGATGGTGAGCCTCGAGAAGCTGCGCTCGATTCGCCCGTACGTGATCGTCGGCGCGTTCGTCATCGGCGCGATCTTCACGCCGCCCGACGTGATCTCGCAGATGCTGCTCGCCGTGCCGCTGTGGTTGCTCTACGAGCTCGGCATCGCGGTTGCGCGCTTCGTGCAGCCGCCGGCGGAAGAGGAGCAAACGGCCGCCGCGCAGTAAACGGGGTCAGAGCCGTAATATTCGCCCGCGAATATTACGCGCTCTGACCCCATTTTCATTCGGGCTTCGGCCGGCGCCCTACGGTCACTTCGAGCTCGACCGACTTGCGGTCGCGCCACAGCTTCACCTTCGCCGGCGCGCCGGGCGCGAGCTCGGCGATGCGCGTCAGCAGCGTCGGCGTGTCGCGCGTCGGCTTGCCGTCGATCTCGAGCACGACGTCCTTGACCTGGATGCCCGCGCGATCGGCCGGGCCGTTGCGCACGATGCCGCGGATCACGACGCCGTTTTCGATCGCGAGCGCCTGCGAAGTGTCGCCGCTCACGTCCTGCGGCTCGATGCCGAACCAGCCGCGCGTCACCTCGCCGTCGCGGATGATCTGCTCGAGCACCGTGCGCGCGAGCGATACCGGAATCGCGAACGCGATGCCGAGCGAGCCTCCCGACTGCGAATAGATCGTGCTGCTGATGCCGACGAGGTTGCCGGCGCTGTCGACGAGCGCGCCGCCTGAATTGCCCGGATTGATCGCCGCATCGGTCTGGATGAAGTCCTCGAAGCGGTTGATGCCGAGGTGGTTGCGGCCGAGCGCGCTCACGATGCCCATCGTGACCGTGTTGCCGAAGCCGAAGGGATTGCCGATCGCGAGCACGACATCGCCCACCTGCAGCCGGTCGAGCGCGCCGAACGTGATCGCCGGCAGGTTGTCGCCTTCGACCTTCAGCACCGCGAGATCGGATTCCGGATCGACGCCCTTCACGCGCGCGCTGAGTTGCCGCCCGTCCGAGAGCACGAGCTGGATGTCGTCGGCACCGTCGATCACGTGGTGGTTCGTCAGCACGTAGCCTTCCGGCGACACGATGACGCCCGAGCCGAGGCTCGTTGCGCGCTGCTGCGGAAGCCGGTCGGCGAAATCGGGAAAGTAGCGGCGCAACAGCGAGTCGTCGACCAGCGGATGGCGCTTCGGCAGCGCCTTGCTCGTGTAGACGTTGACGACCGCCGGCATCGCTTTCTTCGCCGCGTCGGCATACGTGTTGACCTTCTCGCCGAGCAGCGGCGTCGCCGTCTCCTGCGTCACGACGACGTTGCTCGCGCGCTGCGAAAGCCGCGGCAGCAAGTCGGGGCGCAACGTTGCGACGACGAACAGCGCCGCCACGCAGACCGTGCATGCCTGCGCGAAAAGGAGCCAGAGTTTTCGCAGCACTGGATGCTTTCGGGAAGCTTCCGATTATAGCGATGTTGCAGCGCGCAAGCGCCTGAACGGTGCGCGGCGCGGATGCGGCCGATATTGCCTATGGGATGCAGCTCGACGGCGCCAACAGACTGATTCGCCGCCACATTCCGGCGTTATCCGGACTTGGAGGCTTTCGGCGAACGCCTCGAATCGGCTATAATCCCGCAGTTTGCGGATCGACGCCGCCCGTTGGGCGCGCGACACGCGCGAAGCACGGGTCCGGGGGACGGGGTCGAGATGGCCGATGGCACGGTGAACCAGGGCAAGCGCCGCTTCTTGATCGGCGCGACGAGTGTCGTCGGCGGCGTCGGCGTCGCGGCGGCCGCGACGCCCTTCGTGATGTCGTTCTTCCCGAGCGAGCGGGCGAAGGCGGCTGGCGCACCGGTCGAAATCGACATTTCCAAGCTCGAGCCCGGGCAGAAGATCGACGTCGAGTGGCGCGGAAAGGTCGTCTGGATCGTCAACCGCACGCCGCAAATGCTCGAAACGCTGCCGAAGCTCGACGCGAGGCTCGCCGACCCGAAGTCCGAGTACCCGCAGCAGCCGGCGTACTGCAAGAACGAGACGCGCTCGATCAAGCCGCCGCTCTGGGTCGCTGTGGGCATTTGCACGCACCTCGGCTGCTCGCCGACGTTCCGTCCCGAGGTTGCGCCGGCCGATCTGGGCGCCGACTGGCTCGGCGGCTTCTTCTGCCCGTGCCATCAATCGAAGTTCGACCTCGCAGGGCGCGTCTACGCCGGTGTGCCGGCGCCGACGAACCTCGTGGTGCCGCCGCACAAGTACACCTCCGATACGAGGATCGTCATCGGCGAAGACGCCACAACCGGCTGACGCGCCGACTCCGAACCCACGCGGCCATGCAAAAACTCCTGAACTGGATCGACGACCGCTTTCCGCTCACCGCGCTTTGGGAAAGTCAGTGGGGCAAGTACGTTGCGCCGAAGAACTTCAACTTCTGGTACTACTTCGGCTCGCTCGCCGCGCTCGTGCTGGTGATGCAGATCGTCACCGGCATCTTCCTGACGATGAGCTACAAGCCCGACGCGACGAAGGCGTTCGAGTCGGTCGAGTACATCATGCGCGACGTGCCCGGCGGCTGGATCATCCGCTACATGCATTCGACCGGCGCATCGATGTTCTTCGTCGTCGTCTATCTGCACATGTTTCGCGGCATGATGTACGGCAGCTACCGTTATCCGCGCGAGCTCACGTGGATCCTCGGCTGCACCGTCTACCTCGCGCTGATGGCCGAGGCGTTCTTCGGCTACCTGCTGCCGTGGGGACAGATGTCGTACTGGGGCGCGCAGGTGATCGTGAACCTGTTCAGCGCGATTCCGGTGATCGGCGAGGACCTCGCCGTGTGGATTCGCGGCGATTACACGATCTCCGACGTCACGCTGAACCGCTTCTACGCGTTCCACGTCGTTGCCGTTCCGCTCGTGCTGCTCGGGCTTGTCGCGGCGCATCTGATGGCGCTGCACGAGACCGGCTCGAACAACCCGGACGGCGTCGAGATCAAGAAGCAGCCGAAAGATCCGGCGACCGGTCTTCCGCTCGACGGTATCTATTCGCATCCGTACTACACGGTGAAGGACATCGTCGGCGTCGTCGCTTTCCTCGCCGTGTTCTCGGCGATCATGTTCTTCGTGCCGGACATGGGCGGCTACTTCCTCGAGGCGAACAACTTCATCCCGGCGGACCCGCTGAAGACCCCCGAGCACATCGCCCCGGTCTGGTACTTCACCCCGTACTACGCGATGCTGCGCGCGGTGCCTTCGTTCCTCGGCACGCAGGTGTGGGGCGTGATCGTGATGGGTGTCGCCGTGGTGATCTTCTTCTTCCTGCCATGGCTCGACAAAGGCAACGTGAAATCGATCCGCTACCGCGGCGGCCTTTACAAGACGTGGCTCGCGCTCTTCGTCGTGAGCTTCCTCGTGCTCGGCTACCTAGGGGTCGTCCCCGTGACGATCTGGGGGCAGTTCAGCGACAATCTGCCCATTCTCCGCGGTGCCGACATCGCGACCGTCGTCGCGCGGATCTTCACGATCATCTATCTGCTGTTCTTCCTGCTGATGCCCTGGTACACGGCGCGCGACAAGACGAAGCCGGTGCCGGAGCGGGTGACCGGCTGATGAAGACCACGCTCCGGATTGCCGCGTTTGCGCTTGCGATCGTCACGAGCGCCGCGGCGGCTGCCTTCGGCACCGACATCCGCTACGAGCCCGCGCCGACGAACCGGCTCGACGTCGAGTCGCTGCAACGCGGCGCGCGCAACTTCGTCAACTACTGCTTGAACTGCCACAGCGCGAAGTACATGCGCTACAACCGGCTGGCCGACCTCGGACTGACCGAGGCGCAGATCCGCGACAACCTGATCCTCACCGAAGCGAAGATCGGCGATTCGATGAACGTCGCGATGCGGACGGCCGACGCGAAGGCGTGGTTCAACACGGTGCCGCCGGACCTCTCGGTCGAGGCTCGCGTGCGCGGGCGCGACTGGCTGTACAACTATTTCCTCGGCTTCTACAAGGACGAGAAGTCGCCGACGGGGTGGAACAACCTGGTATTCGAAAACGTCGTCATGCCGCACGTGCTGTGGGAGCTCTCCGGCACTTACCGGCTCGTCGAGAACCTGCACGAGGACGTGCACGAAGCGCAGGGCGAGGCGCTCGCCGCCAAGCGGCTTGCGGTGATCGCGCCTGCGCACGAGCACAAGTACGTCGTGCGCTCGCTCACGCTCGACACGCCCGGCACTCTGACGCCTGTGCAGTACCGCGGTTTCGTCGCGGATCTGGTCAACTATCTCGATTACATGGCCGAGCCCGCGAAGAACAAGCGAATCAGCCTTGGCTTCGTCGTGCTCCTGTATCTCGGCTTGCTGTTCATGTTCGCGTACTGGATGAAGCGCGAATACTGGAAGGACCTTCACTAGCGCCATTGCGCACCGCTCACCCGGGGCAGGAGCCGGCCGGTCCTGCCCCGTTGCTTTCCGGGGCCGCCGGTCCCATTTGATTCGAATAGCCCTCCGCCGGAGGAGACCCAAACCATGATGACCCTCTACTCGGGGACAACCGACCCTTTCAGCCAGCGCTGCCGCATCGTTCTGCACGAGAAGGGGATGGATTTCCAGATCATCGACGTCGACCTCGACCACAAGCCCGAGGATCTCGCGGTGATGAACCCCTACAACCAGGTGCCCGTGCTCGTCGAGCGCGACCTCGTGCTGCACGAGTCGAACATCATCAACGAGTACATCGACGAGCGCTTTCCGCATCCGCAGCTGATGCCGGCCGATCCGGTGATGCGCGCGCGGGCCCGGCTGTTCCTGCACCGGTTCGAGAAGGAGCTGTTCGTCCATATCGACGCGCTCGAAGGCAACAACCAGAAGCAGATCGAGAAGGCGCGCAACCTCGTTCGCGACAGCCTGCTGCAGATTGCGCCGGTTTTCACCAAGCACAAGCACATGCTCGGCGAGGAGTACTCGATGCTCGACGTCGCCATCACGCCGCTCTTGTGGCGGCTCGACTACTACGGCATCCAGATGCCCAAGCAGGCGGCGCCGCTGATGAAATACGCCGAACGGCTGTTCTCGCGGCCGGCCTTCTCCGAAGCGCTCACGTCCGCCGAACGCGGGATGCGCAAGTGAAGGTGTCTGTTTCGGTCTCTTGACCGCATGCCTTCCCGGCGTATCCTTGCACCCATGTCCGAACAGTCCGCCAAGCCGTATCTCGTGCGCGCCATCTGCGAGTGGTGTGCCGACAACGGCCTCACGCCGTATCTCGCGGTCCGCGTCAACGCGCAGACACGCGTGCCTACCGCCTATGTGAAGAACGGGGAGATCGTGTTGAACGTCAGCGCTTCCGCAACGCGCCGGCTCACCATCGACAACGAATGGATCCAGTTCTCGGCGCGCTTCAACGGCGCATCGCAGGAAGTTGCGGTGCCGATGAGCGCGGTCGCGGGCATCTTCGCCAAGGAGACCGGTTACGGCTTCGCGTTCGCGCTCGCCGGCGATCCGGTCGCTTCGCTCGCCGCCGCGACGGCGCCGCGCGACGGCGAAGCGCTCGACGATTCGAAGCTCGGCCGCAACGGCGACGACGGCAAGCCGAAGGCGCGTCCGTCGCACCTTCAGGTCATCAAGTGACCTATTCGGTGCTGGGCGCCGACATGTCATCCCGAGGAGCGCGCAGCGCGACGAGGGATCTGCTTTCGCCTCCTCAGTACAGCTCGGTTCGACCGTCGACGTAGACGCGGACGCGCTGCCCGGGCTTCATGTCGAAGGTGACGGTCGACGTCGCGAAGCGCACGGCGACATGGTGCGTGCTCCCATACGGCGTCGCAACGGTGAGCGCATACGGCGTCTGTGCGAGCAGACCTGATCCGCCGTCGACGACGCGCGTCAACGTGATGCCCGCGGCGCCGTCCGGACGAATGCGGGCCACGCGACCGAACTGGTTGTGGCGTCCCGCCGCGTCGACGATATCGACGCATCGCATGCAAAGCAGAGCGAGCGCATCCAACGCCAATGCAACTGCTCTCCGGCAGACCGCGGACAGGCGCAGTCCCGAAGAGTCTGCGGCTCGCATGGGCGGGTTTTCGGACGGGCAATCGAAGTAGCTCGAGCGGCCGGCGCAAGATTGCCAGAAACACGCGTGCATTCTGATGTCACGCAAGAGTAACGGCGCGATGAAACAGCGCGTTACAATCCATGATGGGCCGGCATAGCTCAGCTGGTAGAGCAGCGGTTTTGTAAACCGTTGGTCGGGAGTTCGAATCTCTCTGCCGGCACCACACTAAGCAAGCGAAACATCGCCGGCGGCTCGGTCGCCGCTACGATCGGCAATTCGACGCTCGTGCGCAATGCGACCAGCGTGTACGTGCAAGGTGCGGGCGCGGCGGCGGTCGCGCGGCTCACGAACAACCTCATCGCGGGCAACGGCGTCGGAATCCAGAGCGGCGCGAACGGATCGATCCTAACGTCGCAAAGCAACACGATCGAAGGCAACGGAACCGACGGCGCAGCCGGCGGCAATTACGCGCCGAAGTGACGGGATACGCGACCGCCAGCAACACGAAACCGCACGCGTTTGCTACACGACCCCTTGTCCGTCGGATAGCGACACGGTACCCGCGATGCCGGGACCACCACCGGCTGTCGACAGCGCGAGAATTCGCTTGAGCGCGAAGACGGCTTCGTCGATCGTGTCGCACGCTTCGCGAACCTTGCGTGCCGGCAGGATCAATGTGTCCGGGTGAACATCACAATGGCACGACAGTTCCACGCTGAGCGCAGCCAATGCGTCGAGCGCTTTGCCGGCCTCGGACGCGGTTTTGAGTGTCGCGTTCATCCGCTCGACCTCCGGGATTCGGGTGCGCGATCGGTACGAGCAGACGCGCTGCGGGAGGCTACCATCGACTTGATCGTCTTGATCAATTCAGTGATGCCGCCGTTCTTGTCGAAAAAATAATCGGCGCCGAGCCGGCGTGCCGCCTCTCGGTAGGGCGCCGCAGCGTAATTCGAAAGCACGATGACGACCGGCCGTGCCTCATCGTCTCGCTTCGCGATCGATTTCATGACGTCGAACCCGTTGCTGTGCTCGAGCGCGAGATCGATCACGATGACGTCGGGGTCCAGCGCGGCGACGTCCGTGATGGCGCTCATCGCGTTCGACGAGTGTCCGACGATATTGATCGCGTCGTCGTCTCGAAACAGTTCAGCCAACAGCCTGAGGATGATGGCGGAATCTTCGGCCAGGTAGACGCGTACCTGCTCCGTTGGGGGCCTCATGACGCTGCGTTTGGATGAACTCGAGGTGGCTCTGATCCTGCGTGGTGCAAAGTCTTTTTGCGCGAGAGCATGTCTGTTGTATGTAGGCGAAACACCTAAGATCGGCGCTGCGAAGGACGCCCGCCTGGCGCCGTGGTCTTCGGGCATACGCCGCGGCCGGACGCCCGGCCGCATGGATGTCGGCCTATTCCTACGAGCGATGTAGGCAGCGGCTCACGGCACTGGGTGGCGGGACACCGTACACTGCCCCCCGCTTTGGTCCCACGGAGCCGAAGTGCAGAGCCACCGGCCCGGCAGGCAGCCGGTTCGTCCGTGCGGATTCGCTGCTCCGTCAAAAGCCGCTCGGGATACGCCGATGACCACGAAACTCGACAAGCCATTGAAGCGGGAAGTGATGGTCCATGGCGATCCTTATGTCGTAACGATCACGCCGGACGGCCTTTCGATCGTCCCCAAGGGCAAGCGCAAGGGCTACGAGCTGTCGTGGGAGGCGTTCGTGAGCGGCGACGCCGCGCTCGCGACCGCGCTCAACGCCTCTCTGCTCGCCGACGTTTCGAGGCGCTCGGCTCACGCGCGCGCCTCGCCGGCGCGGCGCAGCGCGCGTCGCTGATCAAGGCGATGCGGCGATCCGGCGCGGCCGCCCGGAATCGTCGATGAGCGAGGCGAGCTCGAAGAAGAGCGCGCCGAGCGCGAGCGAATCGTCGAGCCGCAGCGTTTCCGCGTTGCCCTTGAAGTCGAGCTCCGCATTGCCGACGATGATCGACAGTCCGACGCCGGCAAGAAACGTGTCGAGCTCGGTGTCGCCGGCGCCGACGCTCGCGTCGAGATCGATGCCGACCTGACGGGCGATCGCGCGCGCACCGTGGAGCTTGTCGACGTTGCGGCGCGTGAAGAAGCTGCTGCGCTTCGTGTGCTGGTACGCCATCCTGCGGTCCTGCGGCACGTCGACGAGCAGCATCATCATGCAGATGTCCTCGGCATGCAGCCGGTCGGCGAGCGCGTCGACTCCGCTCGCGACGATCCGCGAAGCGCTCGCGTACTTGTCGGCGACACTGGCCGTTCGCGCCGCGAGCGGCGTCCACACGGCCTCGCCCTCGGACCAATCGCGCGGATAGTAGAACAGCAGAACGTCGTCGATGCGGGCGTCGAGCAGCCCACGCACACCTTCGAGCACTTCGTCGATGTCGTCGGCCGAAAGCGGGAACGCGTCGATTTCCTCGAACGCGAGCGCGTGCGATGCGTCGGCGACGATGCGCCCGATCTGGCTGCCGTTGAGCGCAACGGTCGGCACCGGCGCGCCGGTCACGGCGTACCACTCGCGGCCGAACGTCCGGATGACCGACAGCGGAAAGCGAAGCGAGTTGATGACGACCGGACAGCCTCGCTCGGCGAGCGCCTTCAGCCCCGACTCGACGGGTTCCGCGATGACCGTTCGGCCTTCGCGCTCGTGCACGGCGGTGCCGTCGAGATCGGTGACGATCCCGCCGTCGGTGGCGAAGCGCGAGCTCGCGACGAACCGGCGAAGCGCGCCGAGGGCATCTGCGGAAAGCAGTGCGGCGGGTGCTCGAGCGGTGGACGCGTTGCGCCTCACCGGCCCTTCGCGCGTCGAAGCTCGGCCTCGACGTCGGCGCGCTGGTTACCGACCGTATGCACGGCAGCCTCGAGCTCCTCGCGCGTGACGCCGAACGCTTTCATCGCTTCGCGCACTTCATAGTCCTGCTCGAGGTTGATGCGGGCGCGGTCTCTTGCCCCGCGCAAGGTCGTGTCGTCAGCCATTGCGATTCTCCTTTGTCCGTTTGTGACATTCGTCATGGGCGTCGCGCAATCCGACCGTTGCGCGCCCCGCAGCGGCGCTTGCGAACCCGCCGCTTTCGGAAGCTTGAACCTCGAGCACGAAGCAAGCCGGGTGCCATGGCCGAGCACCCAAGTGAATAGGTGGAGAATCGCCGCGCGCCACGTGCGCCCGGTGCAGTTCTTACGGGCGCCGACGCAGAAATTGCCTGTGGGCTGCTAAGATGATTTGCAAGCAGGGATATCCAGCGAAGGATTGAAATGAACCGACTCGATTTCGACGGCCGCGTTGCCGTCATCACCGGCGGCGCCGCGGGCATCGGCCTCGCCGCCGCGCAACGCATCGTGGCAAGCGGCGGGCGCGTCGTGCTGTGGGATCGCGACGCGGAGGCGATCGCGCACGCGCGCGACCTCCTCGGATCGCCGTGCGGCGTTCGCGAGCTCGACATCTGCGACGCGGATGCCGTTGCCGCCGCTGCCGCAGCGGCCGAACGCGAATGCGGCCGCATCGATGCGCTGGTGTGCTCGGCGGGGATCACAGGGCCGAACACGACGGTCGCCGAGTATCCGATCGCCGACTGGAAGCGCGTGTTCGACGTCAACGTGCACGGACTTTTCTATTGCAACCGCGCGATCGTGCCGATCATGCAGAAGCGCGATTATGGGCGCATCGTCAACATCGCCTCGGTTGCCGGCAAGGAAGGAAACCCGAACGCTTCGGCGTACAGCGCGTCGAAGGCGGCGGTGATCGGCCTTACGAAGGCGCTCGGCAAGGAGCTCGCGAAGACCGGCATTCGCGTCAACTGCGTGACGCCCGCGGCCGTGCGCACGGCGATCTTCGATCAGATGACGCAGCAGCACATCGATTTCATGCTGTCGAAGATTCCGATGGGACGCTTCGGCACCGTCGACGAGGTCGCGGCGCTCGTCGGCTGGCTCGCGAGCGAGGACTGCTCGTTTTCGACCGCCGCCGTGTTCGATCTTTCGGGCGGCCGCGCTACGTATTAGGGCCTGTTCACACTATGTCCGCAAATGCGAACGGCCAATCGAGGCGCTTGACGAAGCGCAGACCGGGCGTCTGCGCGAGGAAAGCAACGAAGAGTGGCACCCCATGCCACCCGTTCCCTTCGGGTTGCTGCCGAAAGAGCCATGCGCGTCGTTGCGAAGCCTCGACGGGCAACCAGCCCGTCTTCGTCTTCGCGCCTAGCGCATGGCTCTTTCGGCCGTGCAACGCATTTGTGGACATAGTGTGAACAGGCCCTAGTACGCTCTAATCGGCGAGCCGTCGCATGTCCGCGTCTCCGAGCCGCAACCTCGCCTCGCTTCTTCTGCGCACGGCGCGCGCATGGCCGCGGCTGCCCGCCGTGGCGCTCGGATCGCGTGTGCTGCACGACTACGGCGCGCTCGGTGAGCGCGCTGCGCGCATCGCCGCGCATTTCTCGGCGTGCGGATTGAGCGCGGGCGATCGCGTCGCGCTGGTTGCGCGCAACGTGCCGGCCTACATCGAGTCGATGTTCGCCTGCTGGTGGGCGGGGCTCGTCGCGGTTCCGGTCAACGCGAAGCTCCATCCGAGCGAGCTCGCGTTCGTGCTCGACGACAGCGGCGCACGCTGGGCGTTGGTCGATGCGCAATGGGAAAGCGCGCTCGCGGGGGCACCGCTCGCAACGAGCGCGCTCGAGCGCATCGTCGTCTTCGGCAGCGAAGCGTACGAGCGGCTCGCGCTGGCTCGCCCGGCGGGCGAGCCGGCGGCGCGCGCCGACGAGGATTGCGCGTGGCTCTTCTACACCAGCGGAACCACCGGGCTGCCCAAGGGCGTCATGATCACGCACGCGAACCTTCGCGCGATGGCGCAATGCTTCCAGAGCGACGTCGAATCGATCACGCCGGGCGATGCGCTGCTGCACGCCGCGCCGCTGTCGCACGGCTCGGGGCTGTACGTCGTGCCGCATGTCGCGCGCGGCGCCGTGAATGTCGTTCCCGAATCGGGCGGCTTCGACGCGGACGAGATCGTCGACCTCATCGCGCTGTGGGATCACGCGTGCCTGTTCGCGGCGCCGACGATGGTGAAGCGGCTCGTCGCCTCGTCGTCGATTGCGCACGCGCGCCTCGAGCGGCTGAAGTGCGTCGTCTACGGCGGCGGACCGATGTATGTCGCTGATTGCAAGCAGGCGTTCGCCGCGCTCGGCCCGCGGCTCGCGCAGATCTACGGCCAGGGCGAGTCGCCGATGACGATCACGGCGATGGATCGCGCGCTCGTCACCGATGCGATCGCCCGAGGCGACGACGCGCGGCTCGGATCGGTCGGCATCGCTCAGACCGGCATCGAGATCCGGGTTGGCGGGCCGGACGATTCGCCGTTGGCCGCCGGCGAGATCGGCGAAGTGCTCGTCCGCGGTGCGACCGTAATGCGCGGTTACTGGGGGAACGCGGACGCGACCGCGAAGACGCTCGCAAACGGATGGCTGCACACGGGTGATGTCGGCACGCTCGACGGCGACGGCTTCCTGACGCTCAAGGACCGGTCGAAGGACCTGATCATCAGCGGAGGGTCGAACATCTATCCGCGCGAGGTCGAGGAGGCGCTGCTTGCGCACGGCGCAGTCGCCGAGGTCGCCGTCATCGGTCGCACCCACCCGGACTGGGGCGAGGAGGTCGTGGCCTGCGTCGTTACGCGATCGCCTGCGCTCGACGCGTCGGCGCGCCGAGCGCTCGAACGCGAGCTCGACGCGATGTGCCTCGCGCGGATCGCCCGCTTCAAGCGCCCGCGCGCGTACGTATTCGTCGCCGAGCTGCCGAAGAACAGCACCGGCAAGGTGCTCAAGCGCGAGCTGCGCGAAGCGCTCGCACGCGACGAGGCCCGCTCACGCCCTTGATGCCGCAAGGGTTGCATTAATTGCACGCGGCGACGCGCAAATGTACGAACGGCCGCCGCCGGTGCACGCACGGTGTGCCGCGCGAGGCGCGCGAGCACGCACTTTTCACGCGGAACGTATCTTGCTCGAGCCAAAGCAATCATTCGAGCGAGGAGGCGCTCATGGCACGCGCAGGCAAGCCGAAGCAGGCAACGCAACGCACGCGCGAACGACAGAGCGACGACAAGGCGCCGCTCGCCGATTCGGGCGACAACGCGAATCCCGCCGACGAGATCGAGGCGCTGGAAGCGGGCGGCAGCGATCGCTCGTGGCGCTGGCACGGTGCCAATCGCACCGGCGAGATGAAAGGCGACGCGGGCAACAAGGTCGGGGCGACCGAGCAGCACAAGATGCCTCGGCGCGCACGCGCGCCGCCGCGCCGGCCGTCACCCAAAGGCCGCACCTAGCGCATGACGCGCGAATCCGTTGCCGTCGTCATTCCCGCGAAGGCGGGAATCCAGCGTCTTTCGACGAACGCCACTGGGTCCCCGCCTTCGCGGGGACGACGGGAGTTCTGCTGCCCCGCCTTGGCGGGGACGACGGGAGTGCTGCGGCACCCGTCACGCATTTCCGTAATCGTCAGCCGAGCGCTCCGCGCGGCGAGCGCAACCGCAACGCAAGCGCGCTCGCACTGATCGCGCAGCCGGCCGCGAACGCGAAGGTCCACGCAGCTCCCACGCGCTCGGCGAGCGCGCCGCCGATGGCCGTCCCGGCGCCTACGCCGGTCACGATCGCCGTCGACGACCAGGTGAACGCTTCGGTGGCATAACGCGCCGGCGCGTTCTTCGCGACGATCAGCGACACTGCCGTCATCGCGGGCGCGATCAGCACGCCGGCCAGGAACGACCATGGCACCATCGACCAGGGACTCGCGGCGAGCGCCTGAGCAGCGAGCGGCAGCGCCATCAGCGCCATGCTCCGCGGCAGCTGCTGTTCGACCGGCATCCGAAGATGAATCGCGCCGTAGACGAGCCCTCCGACGGCGCTACCGATCGAGTTGATTGCGATCAGCGTCGGTCCCCATGCGTCGGCGCCCGCGGCGCGCGCGAAGGCCTGATAGCCGACCTCGAACGCGCCAAACGCAAGCGTGAGCGCAAATGCGCTCGCATAGACGCGCAGCAGCTCGGCGTCGCGCAGCGGACCGAGCAGATGTCGCTCGCCTGCGGGCCCGCGCTTCCACCATGCGAGCCCGCCCGAGGCGAACAGCAGCGGCACCGAGAGCGCGACGAATCCCCAGGCGAGCGCGAGCGCGGCTTGCGGCGAGGCAAGCGCAACGGCGGCAGCCACCGCAAGCGGGCCCAGCGTATACGCGATTTCGAGCAGCACGGCGTCGAGCGCGAACGCCGTGCGCCGAAGGCCTTCGTCCTCGAACCGATACCGCCACAGCGATCGCACGAGAACGGTGACCGGCGGCGTGAACGCGCCGATGGCAACGGCGGCGGCGAACATCGCCACGCGCGGCAACGCGAGCGGGCGCGAGAACAGGATCAGCAGCAACGCGAGCGGACACATGGTGCCGGTGACGACCAGCACTCGGCGCGGCCCGTCGCGGTCGATGATGCGTCCCAGGATCGGCGCCGTCAGCGCAGCGGCCACCAGCTGCGCACCGACGATGCTGCCGGCGAAGGCGATCGAGCCCGTCAGCTCGCGCACATGCAACAGCACCGACAAGCCGACGGTGCCGAGCGGCATCCGCATGACGAGCGACAACGCAACGAAGCGCGCCGCTCCGCGTTGCGCGAACAGCGCGGCGTAACGGCTCCAAGGCGATCGCACTGGCGGCAGGGGACGTTACAGCTGCTTGTCGTCCCCGCGAACGCGGGGACCCAGCGTCTTTCGCCGAACGACGCTGGATTCCCGCTTTCGCGGGAATGACAAGGGCGTCGCGCGGCGCATCAATATACGACGCGGACGTTCTCCGGCGCGAGCCAGTCCGCGAGCTGCGCGATCAGCGCGTTGTCGGGCGTGACGCGCCACGCGTCGGGAAGCTCCACTTCGCCGATGCGGCCGTTGTTGCGATACTCGACGACGATCGGGCACGGGCCGTTGCGAAACGGCGCGAGAACTTCGTGCAGACGCTGCGCGCTGGCGCCGCCGTTGCACGACAGTCGCAATTGCTTCGCGTAGCGGCGTCGGATCGCGGCGAGGTCGAGCACGGTGTCGGCGACGACGCGAAGCCCGGTCTGCTGGCCGTCATCGGTCATCCGCGGCGACACGCGTGCCTCGACGACGACCAGCTCGTCCTCGCGCAGCAGCGGCCGCGCGGCGTCGAATGTCTCGTTCCAGACGACGATCTCGACGGAGGCGTCGCCGTCGTCGAGTGTCACGAACGCCATCTTGCCGCGCTTGCCCGCCTGAACGCGCAGTGCGGTGACGATGCCGGCGATCAGCACCGGTTCTTTCTTCGGCGAAAGATTCGCGAGCGAGGCGCGCACGAGCGGCGCGAGCTCCACGGCGTAGCTTCGATACGGATGGCCGGACAGATAGAACCCGAGCGCCGCCTTCTCGTGCACGAGCCGCTCGGCGTCGGTCCATTCGCGCGCCGCAACGAGCGTCATCGCGGCTGCGTGTGATTCCTCGCCGAACAGCGATACCTGCGTGGCCGCCGCTTCGGCCCGCTCCGCCTCGCCGAGCGCGACACCGACGGAGTTGAACAGCGTCGAGCGGCGCGAATCGATCGAGTCGAACGCGCCTGCGCGAATGAGCGCTTCGATCGCGCGGCGATTGATGACACGCTTGTCGATGCGGCGGCAGAAATCGAACAGGTCCCTGAACGGCCCGCCCGACTCGCGCGCCTCGACGATCGCCGCAATCGCGTGCTCGCCGGTGCCCTTGACGCCGCCCAGACCATAACGGATGCGCTTGTCGTCGACCGGCTCGAAACGGTAGTTCGATGCGTTGACGTCGGGCGGCAGCACGATGAGCCCCTGCGCGATCGCGTCATCGCGCAAATGGCGCACCTTGTCGGTGTCGTCCATGACGAGCGACAGATTCGCCGCCATGAAGGCCGCCGCATGATGCGCCTTGAAGTAAGCGGTCTGATACGCAATCAACGCGTACGCGGCCGCGTGCGACTTGTTGAAGCCGTAGCCCGCGAACTTCTCCATCAGGTCGAAGAGCAGCGATGCTTTCGACCTCGGCACGCCGTTGTTCTCGGCGCCGGCGACGAAGATGTCGCGCTGCTTGGCCATCTCCTCCGGCTTCTTCTTGCCCATCGCGCGGCGCAGCAGATCCGCAGCGCCCAGCATATAGCCGCCGATCACCTGCGCGATCTGCATCACCTGTTCCTGGTACACCATCACGCCGTACGTCGGTCCGAGGATCGGCTCGAGCCGCGGATCGAGGTATTCGACGCGCTCGCGTCCCGTCTTGCGCGCGACGTAGTCGGGAATGAGCTCCATCGGGCCCGGCCGGTACAGCGCGACGAGCGCAACGATATCGTCGAAGCGGGTCGGCGGCGCCTGCTGCAGCAGGTCTCGCATGCCGCGCGATTCGAATTGGAACACTGCGGCGGTATTGCCGGCCTTGAAGACGTCGTACGCGGGCTTGTCGTCGAGCGGCAGCGTGTCGAGCGTGATCGTCGCCTGCGGGTCGAGCATTCGCACGTAACGAAGCGTCCAGTCGAGAATGGTCAGCGTCGTCAAGCCGAGGAAGTCGAACTTGACGAGGCCGACCGCCTCGACGTCGTCCTTGTCGAACTGCGACACGATCGCGTCCGAGCCGGGTTGCGTGTAGAGCGGGCAGAAATCGGTCAGCTTTCCCGGCGCGATCAGCACGCCACCCGCATGCATGCCGACGTTGCGCGTGAGACCTTCGAGCGAGCCGGCGAGCTCGAGCAGCTCGCGCACCTCCTCCTCGTTCTTCTCGCGCTCGGCGAGAAGCGGCTCCATCTCGCGCGCCTGCTTCAACGTGATCAGCTTTCCCGGCTGAAACGGAATGAGCTTCGCGATGCCGTCGCAGAAGCTGTACGGCAGGTCGAGCACGCGGCCGACGTCGCGCACGACGGCTTTCGCCGCCATCGTGCCGAAGGTCGCGATCTGCGACACCGAATCGGCGCCGTACTTCTGCTTGACGTAGTCGATCACGCGATCGCGTCCGTCCTGGCAGAAGTCGATGTCGAAGTCGGGCATCGACACGCGCTCCGGATTGAGGAAGCGCTCGAACAGCAGCGCGTAGCGCAGCGGATCGAGATCGGTGATGCCGAGCGCGTACGCGACGAGCGAGCCCGCGCCGCTGCCGCGGCCCGGACCGACCGGCACGCCGTTCTTCTTCGCCCAGTTGATGAAATCGGCGACGATCAGAAAGTAGCCGGCGAAGCCCATTTGCACGATCGTCTTCGTCTCGAATTCGAGCCGTGCCACGTACTCGGCCCGCTTCGCGTCGCGCGGCGCGGGGTCGGGATAAAGCGATGCGAGCCGCCGTTCGAGTCCGGCCGCGGCCTCATGGCGCAAGTGATCGTCGAGCGTGACGCCTTCGGGCGTCGGAAAATCGGGCAGATAGTTCTTGCCGAGCGCAATGGTCAGGTTGCAGCGCTGCGCGATCGCGACGCTGTTCGCGAGCGCCTGCGGAAGATCGCCGAACGCGTCGGCCATCTCGCTTTGCGGCTTGAAATACTGCTCGGCCGTGAAGCGCTTCGGCCGCCGCGGATCGGCGAGCACATAACCTTCGGAGATGCACACCCGCGCTTCGTGGGCGCGGAAATCGTCGCGCCGCTGGAATTGCACCGGATGCGTGGCGACGATCGGAAGCCCCGTTTCGCCTGCCACACGGCACGTTGCCGCGACGAGCGCGTCGTCGTCGCCGTGTCCCGCGCGTTGCACTTCGAGATAGTAGCGGCCGGGAAAGAGCGTCGCCCAGTCGCGCGCCGCCTTGATCGCGCCCGGCGCATTGCCTTGCAGCAGCGCCTGGCCGACATCGCCGTCGCGTGCGCCGGAAAGCGCGATCAATCCCGTCGTGCCGTCGCCGAACCATTCGCGCCGCATTTCGGCGCGGCCGCGATGCTGGTTCGTCCGGTAGGCGAGCGTCAGCCATTGCGCGAGGCGCAGATAGCCGTCGCGCGACTGCGCGAGCAGCAGTAACCGCGTCGGCGCGTCGCGCTCGGCGTCGTGCGTGACGAAGACGTCGCAGCCGATGATCGGCTTCACGCCACGCTCGCGAGCCGCCTTGTAGAACTTGACGAGGCCGAAGGTGTTCGAAAGATCGGTCAGCGCAAGCGCCGGCATGCGGTCGGCGACGGCCGCGGCAACCGCGTCGTCGATGCGCACGGTGCCGTCGGCGATCGAGAACTCGCTGTGCAGCCGCAGATGGACGAAAACGGGCGCGGTCATGAATGTGGACGAGGCTGCTACAATTTTACCCCGTTCAATGCATCGATCGCCGACCGTGATCGCCTCCGCTGCCATTGTGATGCATCAGCGTACGCTGCGCGCGTGCGCGCTGGCGGCGCTCGCGCTCTGGCTCACCGGCTGCGCGCTTGCGCCGACAGGTCCCGCGGTACCGCCCGCGCGCGGCGGCACAGCGCCGATCGCGCCGAACGTCGAGCCGCCGCCGCCCAACGTCAACCTGTCGGGATTCCCGCTGCCGTACCGGCAAGGTTATGCCGACGGGTGCGCGAGCGCCGGCGGCCGCGAGCGCAAGGACGCCGAGCGCTTTGCATCCGACGGCAATTACCGCACGGGATGGCAGGACGGCGCGACGCTGTGCAAGAAGAAATGAGCGCGCGTTGATCGCGTCGAAGCCCGCCACGGCGCAGCGCGTCGCGTTGCGTGGGCTCGATCACAACGTGCTGACATGGGGCGATCCGGCGGCGCCGAAGCTCTTTCTCGTCCACGGCTGGATGGACGTCGGCGCGTCGTTCCAGTTTCTCGTCGACGCGCTCTCGCGCGACTGGTATGCCATTGCGCCGGACCTGCGCGGATTCGGCCGCAGCGCCTGGCAGCCGCAGGGTTACTGGTTTCCCGATTACGTCGCGGATCTCGAAGCGCTCGCCGATCGCTTCGCGCCCGGTGAGCGGCTCGATCTGGTCGGTCACAGTCTCGGCGGCAACATCGTCATGCACTACGCCGGCGTCCGGCCGGAGCGTGTGCGCAGCGTCGTTTCGCTCGACGGCTTCGGCATTCCGCCCGAAGCGGCCGAGCGGGCCCCGGACAAGTTCCGCGCGTGGCTCGATGCGCTCCGCGACCCCGCGCCGTTCGCGCCGTACCGCGATCTGTCTGCGGTTGCCGACCGATTGCAGAAGAACAATCCTCGCCTTCCGCGCGAACGGGCGCAATTCCTCGCGTCGCACTGGGCGGAAGTGTTGCCGGACCGCAGCGCTCGACTCAACTCCGATCCACGCCACAAGCTGCCGTTTCCGAGCGTCTATCGTCTGGAGGAGATTTTCGCCGTGTGGCGACGCATTGCGGCGCCGGTGCTGTGGGTCGCCGGCGCGCAGTCGCACATTCCGCGCTGGCTCGACGCGCATCCCGAAGGCGAAGGCGGCGTGGAAGGCCTGCCGGGCATTCGCAGCCGGCTCGCGAATATCGCGAACGGCCGGCTCGTCGTGATTGCAGAAGCCGGCCACATGGTTCATCACGACCAGCCGCGTGCCGTCGCTGCCGCGATCGAGCCGTTTCTCGCCGGCTGATGTTGCGCCTTCCGGCGATCCGCAGCCGCCGCGGCGCGTACGTTGCGCTCGTCGTGCTCACGCTGATCTGGGGCGGCAACTGGATCGCGATGAAGCTCGCGCTCGCGAACGCCGATCCGGTCGTGCTGAATGTCCAGCGGACCTGGATCGCGATCGCCGTGCTGTTCGCCGTGCTGATCGCGCAGCGCCGCCCGCTCGCGCCGCAATCATGGCGCGCGATCGCGATCACGGGCTTTTTCCAGACGACGGTGAACTTCGGCTCGACGACGATGGCGCTGGCCGGTGGTGGCGCCGGGCGCACATCGGTGCTCGTGTTCACGATGCCGTTCTGGACGATGCTGATCGCGTGGCCCGTGCTGCACGAACGCGTGCGGGGCGCGCAATGGGTCGCGATCGCTGCGGCGTTCGTCGGCCTCGCGCTCGTCGTCGAGCCGTGGAACTGGCACGGCGATCTGACGCCGAAGCTATGGGCGGTGCTGTCCGGATTCGGGTGGGCGGCCGGAACGGTGGCGGCCAAGCATTACCAGCAGCGTCACCGCTTCGACATGACGAATTTCATCGCGTGGCAGATGCTCGTCGGCGTGCTGCCGCTCGCGCTGCTGCCATTCCTGTTCGACTTCCCTCCGGCGCGCTGGAGCGTCACGCAGGCGCTGCTGCTGTTCCACGTCGGCGCGGTGTCGACCGCCTTCGGCTTCCTGCTGTGGATCGCCGTGCTGCGCTTCCTTCCCGCCGGCACCGCGTCGCTCAGCATGTTCGCCGTGCCCGTCGTTGCGCTGCTGTCGTCGATGGCGGTGTTCGGCGAGCGGTTGTCGCTCGCCGAGTGGCTGGGCATCGGCTGCATCGGCATCGGGCTCGCGATCGTTTCCTATCGCGCATGGCGCGATTCGCGCGTCGGCCGCGCACCGGTGACCGAACCCACGCCGCTCGAGGGAGGCTAGCTGTAAAGATGCAACACGTTGTTGTTCCAATCTGCAAAGCGTCGCACATGTCATTCCCGCGAAGGCGGGAATCCAGTGGCGTTGATTTCCCGAGTCGCGGGAAAGACACTGGGTCCCCGCCCCCCGACTACACCGCTCGAGGGCAAGCTTCGCGGGGACGACGGACCAGGAAGGTTGAGCCGACGTATCAAATCGCGGCAAACAACGTCTTGCAAGTCCACAGCTAGCTCGCCGGCTTCATCTGCGACTGCAGGTAGTTCTGCAGTCCGACGTCGGCGATGAGGTCGAGCTGCGTCTCCAGGAAGTTGATGTGCTCCTCCTCGGATTCGAGAATGTCCTCGAACAGCTCGCGCGAAACGTAGTCGCCGACCGACTCGCAATACGCGATCGCATCTTTCAGCATCGGATGTGCGCGCCGCTCGAGCTCGAGATCGCCTTCGAGCGCTTCCTTGACCGTCTCGCCGATCAGCAGCTTGTCGAGATCCTGCATATTCGGCAGGCCCTCGAGGAAGAGGATCCGCTGGACCAGCCGATCGGCGTGCTTCATCTCGTCGATCGACTCGTGCCGCTCGTGCTCGCCCAGACGCTCGAAGCCCCAGTTGTCGAACATCCGCGCGTGCAGGAAATACTGGTTGATCGCGGTCAGCTCGTTGCGCAGCACGCGGTTCAGATGCACGACGACGTCGCGATCACCCTTCATGCGGTTCCCCTTGTCGTGCGACTCGGACAGCCGGCCGCATCAATCAATCGTCGCCGCCGGCGCACGCGCAGTCAGCCGCCTCGGCGCACGCGTCGCGCACGACGCTGCGCGCGCAGTCGGCGCAACGGCCGCAGCACGTCGCGACGCCGAGCGTCGAGCGCAGGTCGTCGAGCGAGCGCGCGCCGAGCGCGACCGCGCCGCGGATCTCGCGGTCGGTGATGGCGTTGCAAAGGCAGACGTACATGGCGGCCGATAGGATTGAGAATCGTTCTCATTATGCCGGCAAGTCGGCCCGCCGGCAACCCCTTGCCCTTGATCGCGATCAAGCTTTGCATGCATCGCCGGCCACGAATGTCGCCCACGGTAAACTCACTGTTTTGCTCCGATATTGCCTCAAGTGCCCAGTCACCCCGACCTTTCCAAGCTCACGATCGATCGCAGCATTGTCCCGGTCCGCCGCCGCCCGCGTTGGACGTGGGTCGCGATCCTGGCGCTGATCGCCGCCGCCGCCGGGACATGGTTCGCATTGCAGCCGCGCGCGGTGGCCGTGCAAACCACCGCCGTCGTCACGACCTATCCGTCCCAGCAATACGTGCTGCTGAACGCGACCGGTTACGTCGTTGCGCAGCGCAAGGCCGCGATCGCGTCGAAGGCGACCGGCAGACTCGAATGGCTCGGCGTCGCCGAGGGATCGCGTGTGAGAGCCGGCGACATCATCGCCCGGCTCGACAGCCGCGACGTCGCCGCGCAAGCCGATAGCGCGCGCGCGAACGTCGTCGCGGCGCGTGCCGCGCTCGAGCAGACGCAAGCCGAGGAGCGAGACGCGTCGTCGCAATTGAAGCGCAATCAGGATCTGCTTGCGAAAGGTTTCGTGTCCGCGGCCACGATGGATACGGCGAAGGCGCGCGCCGAGCGTGCGGCCGCCGCGGTGGCCAACGCGCGCGCGGCTATCGTCGCCGCCGAAGCCAACGCGCGCAACGCGCAGGTCGCCGTCGACTACACGCTGATCCGCGCGCCATTCGACGGCGTCATCCTGTCGAAGAGCGCGAACGTCGGCGACATGGTGACGCCGTTCTCGAGCGCGGCGGATTCGAAAGGCGCCGTCGTGACGATGGCCGACATGCGCACGCTCGAGGTCGAGGCGGATGTCTCCGAGTCGAGCCTCGGCAAGATACAAGTGGGACAGCCGGTCGAAGTGACGCTCGACGCGCTGCCCGACACACGGCTTCGCGGCCGCATCAGCCGGATCGTGCCCACGGTGGATCGCGCGAAGGCGACGGTGATGACGAAGGTGAAGTTCGACGCGATCGACCCGCGCATTCTGCCGGAGATGAGCGCGAAGGTGGCGTTCCTTTCACGCGAGGTCACGGCCGAGCAGCAGAAGCCGCTTCTCGCGGTCAACGCCGATGCGATCGCAACGCGCGGCGGGCGCCCGGTCGTATTCGCCGTTCGCGATGGCCGGGCGGTCGAGGTCGCGGTGACACCCGGCGCGAAGATCGGCGACGTCACGGCGATCGCAGGTGAGCTCAAAAGCGGTGACAAGGTCGTCTCGAAGCCCGGTGACGATGTCGCCGCCGGCGTTCTGGTCAAGACGGCGACGAAGTGACGAGCCCCGACGTGCCGGCGCAGCGGCAGCCGCTCGTCGCGATCCGCAACCTGTCGAAGTATTACGTGCGCGGCGAGCAGATCGTCCCCGTGCTCGTCGATATCAATCTCGACGTGGCGCGCGGCGATTACGTCGCGCTGATGGGCCCGTCGGGGTCGGGCAAGACGACGCTGCTCAATCTGATAGCCGGCATCGACAAGCCGAGCGCCGGCGAGATCCGCGTGGCCGGCGTCGACATCGCGCAGTTGTCGGACGGCGATCTCGCGGCGTGGCGCGCCGCGCACGTCGGCTTCATCTTCCAGTTCTACAACCTGATGCCCGTGCTGAGCGCGTTCGGCAACGTCGAGCTGCCGCTGCTGCTCACGCCGCTGTCGCGCGCGCAGCGGCGCGAGCGCGTCGAAACCGCACTTGCGCTGGTCGGCCTGTCCGACCGCAAGGATCACTTGCCGAGCGAGCTTTCGGGCGGCCAGCAGCAACGTGTCGCGATCGCACGCGCGCTGATCACCGATCCGACGCTGATCGTCGCCGACGAGCCGACCGGCGATCTCGATCGCACGACGGCCGAGGAAATCCTGGGCTTGCTCGATCAGCTCAATCGCGACCTCGGCAAGACGATCCTGATCGTGACGCACGATCCGAAGGCGGCCGGCAAGGCGCACCGGCTGATCCACCTCGAGAAGGGCGTGCTCGCGCTCGACGAAATCTAGGAGCCTGTCGCCCCTTGCACGCGCGCAACATACGCCGCCGCCTGCCACGCGGCGCGCACTTTCGCCTCTTCGCTGCGGTCGGCCTCGAGCTCGGCGAGCAGCGTGTCGAGCAGTTGCGCGAGTGTCGCGATGTCGACGTACGCGGCGCGCGACAGGCCGAGGCGCCGCCCTTCGCCGCGATCGCGCTGCAGTCGCGCGAGCAGGTCGCGGCATTCGTGCGTGCCCCAGAGCATCGTCACGAGCCTCATCACCGGCGGGAATGCTTCGAGGCCACCGTCGGCGCCGCCGCGGTACACCGCATCCGCGCCCTGCGCAGCTTGCGAATGGAAGCGGTCGCTGAAGTCGCGCGCGAGATCGGCGAGCGCCTGTTCACGGCCGTGCGTGCGATAGAGCTCGAGCAGCATCAACCACGCCGCGATCGACGACGGCTCGCGACGCACATGGTCGTGCAGGATCGCCGTGGCGCGATCGATGTGCGCGAGCGCGAGCCGCGTATGCGTGCCGGCTGCCGTTTTGGGAGGGTCGGCGGCCGCGGCGCGCGACGACCAGTCCGGCGCGCACGGCGGCTCGACATCGACACCCAGGTGCGTGAAGGGCACGCCGAAGTCATCTGCGGCGAGTCCGGCCGTATTCGGATCGTCCGCGGCGCCGTCGCCGGCGGCAAGCGCGCTGCTGCGCAGAACGAAGCGCACGGCGAACACAACGACCGCGAGCGCGGTGAGCATCGCGGCGACCGCAATGATGGGCGAAGTCGTCATCGACAGGTTGTGTGGGTGCGCGAACAGGCGCGCGCGTCGCGATCTTTCGAGCAAGTTCCATGCCGCGTGAGGCGCGGCATATCGGCGTTCCGGTAAACTGTTGATTCGCCGTTCCGCTCGATGCGGCGCCGCTTCCGACCACCCGTCCTGCTCGCATCGTGTTCATCACGCTCCTCGTTCTGCGCAACGCATTCCGGCACAAGCTGCGCACCGCGCTGACGGTGGTCGGCATCGTCGTCGCGATCGTGGCCTTCGGCTTGTTGCGCACAATCGTCGACGCGTGGTACGCAGGCGCGAACGCGAGCTCGAGCGCAAGGCTCGTCACGCGAAGCTCGGTGTCGCTGGTGTTCCCGCTGCCGCTCACGTATGCGCAGAAGATCCGCCAGGTTCCCGGCGTGTCCGGCGTGACCTGGGCGAACTGGTTCGGCGGCGTCTACATCTCCGAGCGCAATTTCTTTCCGCAATTCGCGATCGACGCGCCGACCTATCTGCCGATGTATCCCGAGTTCGTGCTCGATCACGTGCAGAGAAAGGCGTTCCTGCTCGACCGCAAGGGCGCGATCGTCGGGCGCAAGCTCGCCGACCAGTACGGCTGGAAGGTCGGCGACTCGATTCCGCTCAAGGGCACGATCTTTCCCGGCACGTGGACGTTCACGCTGCGCGGCATCTACGACGGCGCCGATCGAACGACCGACGTCAGCACGATGTACTTCCACTGGGATTATCTGAACGAGGCGGTGAAGAAGCTCTATCCGCGCCGCGCCGACCAGACGGGTGTGTTCATCGTGTCGCTGCATGACCCGCAACAGGCGGCCGAAGTATCGGGCGCAATCGATGCGATGTTCAGGAACTCGCTCGCCGAGACGCTCACCGAGACGGAGAAGGCGTTCCAGCTGTCGTTCGTCGCCATGACCGAGGCGATTCTGCTCGCAGTGGAGGCCGTTTCGTTCGTGGTGATCCTGATCATCATGGCGGTGATGGCGAACACGATGGCGATGACGGCGCGCGAGCGTGGCGCCGAGTACGCGACGCTGAAGGCGCTGGGATTTTCCAACGCGTTCATCGCCGCGCTGATCTTCGCCGAATCGGTCGGCATCGCGGCGGCCGGCGGGCTTGCCGGCATCGTGTTGACCTTTCCGATCGCGCACGCATTCGGCGAGGCAATGGGCACGCTGTTTCCTATCTTTTATGTGAGCGAGCAGACGGTCGCAATGCAGGCGACGGCGGCGATCGTCATCGGCGTGGTCGCCGCGGCGTTCCCCGCCTTGCGCACGGCGCGCGTGCGCATCGTCGACGGCTTGAGAGCGGCAGGCTGAGCGGCGGACCGATGACGATCCCGTTCACCTACATCGTGCGCAATCTCGGCGCGCGCCGGCTCACGACCGCGCTCACCGCCGGCGGCATGGCACTCGTCGTTTACGTGTTCGCCACGGTGCTGATGCTCGCCGCCGGCTTGCGCCAGACGCTCGTGGCGACGGGTCAGGACGACAACGTGATCGTGATCCGGCGGTCGTCGCAGTCGGAGGTGCAGAGCGGCGTCGACCGCCGGCAGGCTGCGATCATCGACACGTTGCCCGACATCGCGATCGGCCCGGACGGCGAGCGGTTGATCTCGAAGGAAACCGTCGTGCTGATCACGCTCGGCAAGCGCGAAAGCGGCAAGCCGTCGAACGTCGTGATCCGCGGCGTCACGCCGGCCGGCCGTGAGCTGCGGCCGCAGGCGCACATCGTCGAAGGACGGATGTTCAGGTCGGGCCGCTCCGAGATCGTCGTCGGACGCGCGATCGCGAACGGCTTCGCCGGCACGACGGTCGGCGAGAGCGTGCGCTTCGCGACGCGCGAGTGGACGGTCGTCGGCGTGTTCGAGGCAGGCCGCACCGGGTTCGACTCCGAGATCTGGGGCGATGCCGAGCAGATGCTGCAGTCGTTCCGGCGCGTCTCGTTCTCATCGGTGATCTTCAAGCTCGCTGATACCGACCGTTTCGACGCCGTCAAGCAGGCGCTCGAAGCCGATCCGCGGCTCACCGTGGAAGCGAAGCGCGAGACGCGCTTCTACGCCGACCAGTCGGAGACGCTCGCGAAGTTCATCAGCTACCTCGGCACGACGATCTCCGCGATCTTTTCCATCGGCGCGATCATCGGCGCGATGATCACGATGTACGCGAGCGTTGCGTCGCGCACTTCCGAGATCGGCACGCTGCGCGCGCTCGGCTTCTCGCGCACGGCGATCCTCGCCGCGTTTCTCGTCGAGTCGCTGCTGCTCGGTCTTGCCGGCGGCGTCGCGGGGCTCGCCGGCGCATCGACGATGCAGGCGCTGTCGATTTCGACGATGAACTTCCAGACGTTCGCCGAGATCGCGTTCAGCTTCACGCTCACGCCGGCGATCATCGCGGCGTCGCTCGCGTTCGCGCTCGCGATGGGGTTCGTCGGCGGCTTCCTGCCCGCCGCGCGCGCCGCGCGGATGAAGATCGTCGACGCGCTTCGGGCGGCCTGATCGAGCGGATGTCCGTGAGCCCGGTGCCGCTGTTCCTGCTGTGCTCGGCGATCTGGGGCTCGACGTGGCTCGCGATCACGTTCCAGCTCGGCACGGTCGCCGCGGAAGTCTCGGTCGCCTATCGGTTCGCGCTCGCGGCTGCGGTGATCGCGATCGGCTGCGCAGCCTCCGGGCGTTCGCTGCGCTTTGCGCCGCGCGTGCACGTACTGCTCGCCGCGCAGGGCGCGCTGATGTTCGGGCTCAACTACGTTGCAGTCTACCGCGCCGAGCAGCACGTTGCCTCCGGCCTCGTCGCCGTGCTGTTCTCGACGATCGTGTTCATGAGCCTCGTCGGCACGCGGCTCGCGTTCGGCACGCCGATCAGCGCGCGCACGCTTGCCGGCGCCACACTCGGCGTCGGCGGCGTCGCGCTGCTGTTCCTGCCCGAGCTGATGCAGGCGCGCCGTGGCGGCGACGCGGCGGCCGGCGTGGCGTACGGTCTCGGCGCGACGCTGCTCGCCACCGGGGGCAATCTGGTATCGATGCGCATGCAACAACGCCGGCTGCCGATCTTCGAGACGACTGCGTGGGGTATGGCGTACGGCGCGCTGATCGCGGCGATTGCCGCCTCGGCCGCCGGCGTCACGTGGTCGTTCGATCCGCACGTGTCCTACGTCGGGTCGCTCGTGTATCTCGCGGTGTTCGGCAGCGTCGTGGCGTTCGGCGCGTATCTGACGCTGCTATCGCAGGTGGGTGCCGGCCCGTCGTCCTACGTCGGCGTCGCGACGCCGGTCATCGCGATGCTGCTGTCGACGTGGCTCGAAGGCTATCGCTGGACAGCGCTTGCGCTCGCCGGCGTCGCGCTCGCCGTCGCCGGCAACGTGCTCGTGCTGCGCACGCCTCGCGTCAGTCGAGATTGAGCTTGGCCTCGGCGATCAGCTTCCGCCATGCGGACAAGTCCGCGGCGATCAGTGCGCCGAGCCGCTCGGGCCCGCCGGGAATGAGCTCGGCGCCTTCGCGCTCGAGCCGCTCGCGCACATCGGGCTGCGCGAGCACGTGCTGGATGTCGGTGGAAAGCCGCGCGACGACCTCGGGCGGTGTTCCCGCCGGCGCGACGATGCCCCAGTAGTTGATGACGTTCGCGTTGGCAACGCCTTGCTCCTGCCAGCTCGGAACGTCCGGCAGCAACGCGACACGCTTGGCGCCCGTCACCGCGAGCACGCGCACGCGTTTTTCCGCGAGCTGCGGCAACGTCGCGGGAATCGATGCCGTCATCGCCTGGATCTGCCCGCCGAGCAGGTCCTTCGTCGCATCGGCGATGCCGCGGTACGGAACGTGAACGATGTCGGTGCCGGTGCGCGCCTTGAGGAGCTCGAGCGCGAGATGATTGACGCTGCCCGTTCCCGCCGAGCCGTAGTTCAGCGTGCCCGGCCGCTCGCGTGCGAGCGCGATGAACTCGCGCATCGTTGCCGCGGGCACATCCGGATGAACGACGAACGCGAGCGGGCCGGCTGCGATCGGCGCGACCGGCGTGAACTGCTTCAGCGGATCGTAGGCCGGCGCGCGCGAGGCCGCGGCGACGGTCGTGAAGGGCGACGCGACGAACAGCAGCGTATAGCCGTCGGCATCGGCCTTCGCCGCCTCGACGGTTCCGATCGCACCGCCGGCGCCCGTCTTGTTTTCGATGACGATCGTCGTGCGCATCGTCTCGGCAAGCCGCTGCGCGACGAAGCGCGCGATCGTGTCGGTACCGGCGCCGGGCGGGAACGGCACGATGAGCCGGATCGGCTTCGACGGGTAGCCGCCCGAACCTTGGGCGAGCGCTCGCGGCGCAAGCGCGCCGCAGGCAAGGGCGAGCAGCGCACCGAGCGCGCTGCGTCGGGAAGGTCGGTTCATCGGTGCGGTGGACAAGCTCGCCAACGCGCCATCATCGCAACCGAATCTGACGCTTTTCTGACAATGTCGCTGCGAGACACGGTTCAGTCCTCACCGTGCTTGGGGATCACATCGACATTATCGATGAGGCGAGTCATGCCGAGCTTCGCCGCGCCGAGCACGATCAGCAGATTCGGATGGTCGTAGCCCTCGGGGTGCGGCACGCGCAAGCCGAGCCCGTGGCGCACGGCGACGTAGTCGACCTGCCAGCCGTGCTGCGCCAGGTCGCGCCGTCCCGTCGCCTCCAGATTGGCGTAGTCCGTCCGGCCCGCCGCGATCTCATCGGCGATCCAGCGCAGCGTCCGGTAGAGCCGAGGCGCTTCGGCGCGCTCGATGGGCGTGAGGTAGGTGTTGCGCGAAGACAACGCGAGGCCGTCGTCGGCACGGATCGTCTCCGCGGGGATAATCTGGATCGGCAGGTTGAACTGCTGGATCATGCCGCGGACGATCTTCAGCTGCTGGCGGTCCTTCTTGCCGAACACGGCGCTGTCGGGCTGCACGAGGTTGAACAGCTTCAGCACGACCGTGCAGACGCCATGGAAGAAGCCCGGCCGGAACGCGCCTTCGAGCTCGTCGGCGAGCTGCGCCGGCTGGACGCGGTAGACCTGCGGCGTCGGGTACATCTCGGCTTCGCGCGGCGCGAACAGCACGTCACAGCCTTCGCGCTCGAGTCCCACCTTGTCGGCCTCGATCGTGCGCGGATAGCGGTCGAAGTCCTCGTTCGGCTGGAACTGCAGCCGGTTGACGAAGATGCTGGTGACCACCGCGTCACCGTGCTGGCGTGCAATGCGCAACAGCGACAGATGGCCCGCGTGCAGGTTGCCCATCGTCGGCACGAACGACACGTGGTGGAAGCGCTTGAGGTACGCGCGCAGTGCGTCGGACGATTCGATCACTTCCATCGCGCTTCCTCTCGCAGCATCAGAAACAATGTTCCGGGGCCGGGAACGAGCCCTCCTTCACCGCGGCGACGTACGCGGCGAGCGCGGCGTCGACGCTCGCCGCGCCGGCCATGAAGTCGCGAACGAATCGCGCCGGGCGGCCCGGCGTAATGCCGAGCGCGTCGTATATTACAAGCACCTGCCCCGAGCAATGCGGACCGGCGCCGATTCCGATCACCGGCGCGCCGGCCACGGCGGTGAGCGATGCACCGACATCGCGCGGCACGCATTCGACAACGAGCATCGCCGCACCGGCATCGACGAGCGCGCGGGCGTCCGCCTCGAGCGCACGCGCGGCGTCGCCGCTCTTGCCCTGCACCTTGTAGCCGCCGAGCACGTTGACCGACTGCGGCTGCAGGCCGATGTGACCGCAGACCGGAATGCCGCGCGTGACGAGAAACTCGATGGTCGGCGCAAGCCATGCGCCGCCTTCGAGCTTCACCATCTGCGCGCCGGCCGCGAGCGCTGCCGCGCACGCCGCGTACGCGGTTTGCACGCTCGCCTGATAACTGCCGAACGGCATGTCGGCGATCAGGAGCGGCCGCGCACATCCGGCGACGACACAGCGCGTGTGATACAGCACGTCGTCGAGCGTGACGGCGAGCGTCGATGTGTGCCCCTGGATCACCATGCCGAGCGAATCGCCCACGAGCAGGACGTCGACGCCCGCGCGATCGCAAAGCGCTGCGAAGCTCGCGTCGTAGCAGGTCAGCATCGCAATCTTCGCGCGCTGCTGCGCCATTGCCGCAAGCGCAGGCATGGTGAGGCGCGCGGCGCGCAGCGCCGCCGGATTCGAGTACGGAGCGGCGGGCGTCGACATCGTCAGGCCGGTTGACCGAGATTGAAGAATTCGCGCCGGCCGCGCATCGTGCCGATGCGAGCGAGCAGCAGGTCGACGTGATCGCGATTGGCGACGAAATTCAGCCGCTCGCTGTTGACGATCAGAAGCGGCGCGGCGTCGTACTGATAGAAATACCGGCTGTAGGCGTCGGCGATCCGCGCGAGATAGTGCTCGGAGATCGTGCGCTCGTAATCGACGCCGCGCCGGTGCACGCGCTCGACGAGCGTTGCCACCGGCGCTTGCAGATAGATGACGAGATCGGGCGTGGCGGTCTGCAATTTCAGATGCGAGTACACCTTCTCGTAGAGCCGGTACTCGGCGTCGCTCAAGTTCAGCCGCGCGAACAGCGGATCCTTGTCGAGCAGGAAATCGCCGACGATCGCTCGGCGAAACATGTCGAGCTGGCCGACGCCGGTCAGCTGGTCGACGCGCTGGAACAGGAAATTGAGCTGCGTGGGCAGCGCGTAACGCGCCATGTCCTCGTAGAAGCGCGCGAGGAACGGATTTTCCTCCGGTCGCTCGAGCAGCGTCTCCGCCGAAATCCGCTGCGCAAGCTCGAGCGCGAGGCTCGTCTTGCCCGCGCCGATCGGGCCTTCGACGACGATGTAACGGCATTTGTCGACGTCCATCGGGCAGGCAGCAAAGCTAGTGCAGGCGGTGCGTGCGGGTGTGGACGATGCGCTGCGCCGCGAGCGGCCGCAACAGCGATCGCGCGCGGCCGCGGTGCGGAATCGTCGCGTGCGGTGCGACGTCGATGAGCGGCCGCAGCACGAATGCGCGCTCGTGCATGCGCGGATGGGGAACGATCAGTTGCGGCAAGCGGATGCGGCGGCCGCCGTATAGTAGCAAATCGAGATCGAGCGTTCGCGGCTGGTTACGCGCGGCGCCCGGTGCGCGCGTGCGGCGCGCACGCCGCTCGATCGCGTGCAGCTGTCCGAGCAGTGCGCGCGGCGCGAGCGTCGTTGCGAGCTCGGCGACCGCATTGACGTAATCGGGCTGCGGCTCCGCGGTGCCGAGCGGCGCGGTCAGGTAGTTGCGCGACACGCGCAGCACGCGCGTGCCCGGCAGACGCGCAAGCGAGCGCACCGCATACGCGAGCCGGCGGCGCGGATGCGCGAGATTGCTGCCGAGGCCGACGTACGCACGGACCGCCATCAATCGGACGTCGGTTCCGACGACGCGGGCGGCGCGGCGGCTTGCGCATCGTCGCGGTGTTTGCGGCCGCGCCCGCGCGAGCGACGGCGCGGCTTGCCGCTTTCGTCCGGGCGCAGCATGCGCTCGCGCTCTTCGGCGCTGGCATCGGCGAAGCGCGCCCACCAGTCGGCGAGCTGTGCGCGCTCGCCTTCGAACTCGCCGCTTTGGCAGCGCAGGTCGAGGAAATCCCAGCCGGCGCGGTAGCGCGGGTGCTCGAGCAGGCGGAACGGCCGGCCGCCCGATCGCTGCTCGAAGCGCGGCTGCAGCGACCAGATCTCCTTGATCGTCGCTTCGAAGCGGCGCGGGATCGCGAGGCGCTGCGCCTGCGCGGCGAGCACCTTGTCCATCGCCTCGAACAGCGCCGGCATCGGCCGATCGCCTTTCGCCTTCGCCGCGTTCCACGCCGCGAGCACCTCGTGCCACAACAGGCATGCGAACAGGAAGCCCGGCGACGCGCCGCGGCCGTCGCGCACGCGCGCGTCGGTGTTCGCGAGCGCGAGGTCGATAAACCGATGGCCGAGCGGCTGCTCGAGGATCACGTCGAGCAGCGGCAGCAGACCGTGATGCAGACCCTGCGCGCGCAGCGCTTTCACGCTCTCGGCCGCGTGTCCCGACAACAGCATCTTCTCGATCTCGTCGAACAGCCGCGCCGGCGGCACGTTCTGGATCAGCTCGGCGAGCTTGGGGATCGGCGCGGCGGTCTTCGCCTCGATCGCGACGCCGAGCTTCGCCGCGAGCCGCACCGCGCGCAGCATGCGCACCGGGTCCTCACGAAAGCGCGTCGTCGGCGCGCCGATCAGCTTCAACCGGCGCTTGCGGATATCGGTGACGCCGCCGACGAAGTCCCACACCTGCTCGGTGGCCGGGTCGAAATAGAGCGCGTTGATCGTGAAGTCGCGCCGCGCAGCGTCCTCGGCCTGCGTGCCGTACACGTTGTCGGAAAGCAGCCGGCCGTGCTCGTCGGTCGCGTCCTCGCCGGTCTGCTGCCCGCGAAACGTCGACACCTCGATCGTTTCGGCGCCCACGTGCACGTGCACCAGACGGAAGCGGCGGCCGATCAGATAGGCGCGCCGGAACAGCGGCTTCACTTTCTCGGGCTCGGCATCGGTCGCGATGTCGAAATCCTTCGGCTCGATGCCGAGCAGCAGGTCGCGCACGGCGCCGCCGACGACAAACGCCTTGAACCCCGACTCGTGCAGCCGGTCGGTGACCTGCAGCGCGCCGCGCGAGATCTGCGCTCGGCGCACCGGATGATCGTTCGGGCCGTAGATGCGCGGCTTGCTCCCGCTCGCGGGCAGCAGGCGCTCGAGCAGGCGGCGGATCATCGGCGGGCTTGCGGGCGGCACGCGGCCGGACGGGCGGGCCGGAAGGGGACGGGCGCGCCGAGAGGAGGGCGGCCGTGATGGAGAAGGGTCATCGAACGGGGCGCGATCATAGCACGGCGTCGTCGACGCGTTCCCGGCGCCATTGGCCGGGCGCAAGACCTGCGAGCGTCCACGGGCCGACGACAATGCGCACGAGACGAAGCGTCGGCAATCCGACGCGAGCGGTCATCCGGCGCACCTGGCGATTGCGCCCTTCGGTCAGCGTGATCTCGAGCCACGCGGTGGGAATATTCGCGCGCACGCGAATCGGCGGCTCGCGCGGCCAGAACGATGGTGGCGTGATCGCGCGCACCGTTGCAGGCGCGCTTATCCGGTCGCCGATCGCAACCCCGCGCGCGAGCGCTTCGAGCTGCGCGGGCTGCGGCACGCCCTCGACCTGCACGCAGTACACCTTTGCGAGCTTGTGTCGCGGCGACGCGATTTTCGCCTGCAGCGCTCCGTCGGCGGTCAGCACGACCAGCCCCTCGCTGTCGGCGTCGAGGCGCCCGGCGGGATAGACGTCGGGGACCGCGACGAAGTCGGCGAGTGTGGGCTTTCCGCTGCCGTCGCGCGAGAACTGGCACAGCACGCCATACGGCTTGTTCAGCAGAACCACCGAGCGCGCGCCGGCGTCGCTGCGTCGGGTTGATCTGGATCGATTCGGCGCATCCGGTCGCATGGCAGTATTGGCGGCTATCGCGGATAATCGACGGTTTGCGGCGGCGTCCTCGAACGCGGCGGCCGCTTCCCACGCGCGGTGCGCGCGGCCATCCTGCGGCGCCCCTTTAAGGAGAGTCCATGTCTTACCAGCACGTCAAGGTTCCGGCCGGCGGCCAGAAGATCACGATCAACAAGGACTACAGCCTTAACGTACCGGACAACGCGATCATTCCGTACATCGAAGGCGACGGCACGGGATTCGACATCACGCCGGTGATGATCAAGGTCGTCGACGCCGCGGTCGCAAAGGCCTACGCGGGTAAGCGCAAGATCCACTGGATGGAGATCTACGCAGGCGAGAAGTCGACCAAGGTGTACGGCCCCGATGTGTGGCTGCCCGAGGAGACGATGGCGATCCTGCGCGATTACGTCGTGTCGATCAAGGGACCGCTCACCACGCCGGTCGGTGGCGGCATCCGCTCGCTCAACGTCGCACTGCGCCAACAGCTCGACCTCTACGTATGCCTGCGGCCCGTTCGCTATTTCACTGGCGTTCCATCTCCGGTCAAGGAGCCGGAAAAGGTCGACATGGTGATCTTCCGCGAGAACTCCGAGGATATCTATGCGGGCATCGAGTGGTCCGCCGAGTCCTCCGAGGCGAAGAAGGTCATCGATTTCCTGATCCGCGAGATGGGCGTGAAGAAGATACGCTTCCCGGCGACGTCGGGGATCGGCATCAAGCCGGTGTCGCGCGAAGGCACCGAGCGCCTCGTGCGCAAGGCGATCCAGTACACGATCGACAACGACCGCAAGTCGCTCGCGCTCGTGCACAAGGGCAACATCATGAAGTTCACCGAGGGCGCGTTCCGCGACTGGGGCTACGAGCTCGCGCAGCGCGAATTCGGCGCGAAGCCGATCGACGGCGGGCCGTGGTGCTCGTTCAAGAACCCGAAGAGCGGCCGCGAGATCATCGTGAAGGACATGATCGCCGACGCGTTCCTGCAGCAGATCCTGCTGCGGCCCGCCGAGTACGACGTGATCGCCACACTCAACCTGAACGGCGATTACATCTCGGATGCGCTCGCCGCCGAAGTCGGCGGCATCGGCATCGCGCCCGGTGCGAACATGTCCGACTCGGTCGCGATGTTCGAGGCGACGCACGGCACGGCGCCGAAGTATGCCGGCAAGGACTACGTCAATCCGGGTTCCGAGATCCTGTCCGCCGAGATGATGCTCGTGCACATGGGCTGGAAGGAAGCGGCGCAGCTGATTGTCCAGAGCCTCCAGAAGGCGATCGGCGACAAGGTCGTCACGTATGACTTCGCGCGGCTGATGCCCGGCGCGAAGCAGGTGAGCTGCTCGGGATTCGGCCAGGCGATGATCGAGCGGATGTAACGATTCGCCTCGCCAAGCTCGATTCGATGAAAAAAGGCCCGCCGTTCGTCGGCGGGCCTTTCGTCGCCACGGGTTGCCGCGCGGCGATCGACGCGCTCGATCGGTCAGGCGTTCTGGATGTTGCTCGCCTGCTTCCCCTTGGGCCCCTGAGTGACTTCGAAGCTCACCTTCTGACCTTCCTTGAGCGTCTTGAAGCCCTGCATGTTGATCGCCGAGAAGTGCGCGAAAAGGTCCTCGCCGCCGTCGTCGGGCGTGATGAAACCGTAGCCCTTCGCGTCGTTGAACCACTTGACGGTTCCGGTTGCCATATTGCTACATCCTTCGAGATGAACGGGAAAGTTATGTTTGGACGGCAAGTACCACTCGCGGCAGGCGCCTCGCGGGAAAAGCGCGATCGAACCGGAACAGCAGCCACTTAGGAGCCAAACGGCCCCTTTTTACGCGCATGCTCCCGGCGGCGTCAAGCGAAGGCACCGGCGGTCCGGTTCCACTTGAAAAATCTGTTGCAATCATCAAACATAGGGTCGGATCCCCCCGGTTCCCCCACGTGGACGATGGCCATTCAGCAGCAGGACGGCGGCCTACTGGAAGCCGAGAAAACCCGGCTCAAACCGCCGCCGCTGTATAAAGTGCTGTTGCTGAACGACGACTACACGCCGATGGACTTCGTCGTCGTCGTGTTGCAGACTGTGTTCGCGATGAGCCGGGAAAAGGCGACGCAAGTGATGTTGCAGGTGCACCGCGAAGGGATGGGCGTGTGCGGCACTTATACTAGAGAAGTGGCATCCGCGAAGGTCGAGCAGGTGATCGACATCGCGCGCCGCCACCAGCATCCTTTGCAGTGCACGATGGAGGAGACTTGAGCGTTAAGGCCTGACGCGCCCCGAACCGCCTACATTGGGTCGGCGGGCGGCACGCTCAGGCAGGCGGAAGGCTGATTATGATCGCGCAGGAACTGGAAGTTTCCCTCCACATGGCTTTTGTCGAGGCTCGGCAGAAGCAGCACGAATTCATCACCGTCGAGCACTTGCTGCTTGCGATGCTCGACAATCCGTCGGCAGCGGAGGTGCTGAAGGCGTGCGGCGTCGATCTCGACGAGCTGCGCGGTGTGCTCACCGACTTCATCAACGAGCACACGCCGCGCCTTTCGCCGCACTCCGACGCCGATACCCAGCCGACACAGGGCTTCCAGCGTGTGATCCAGCGCGCGATCCTGCACGTTCAGTCGTCGGGCAAGAAGGAGGTGACCGGCGCCAACGTGCTCGTCGCGATCTTCGGCGAGAAGGAATCGCACGCCGTCTATTTCCTGAATCAGCGCGGTGTCACGCGGCTCGACGTCGTCAACTACATCGCGCACGGCATCACGAAGAGCCCGCAGCAAAAGCCCGACAAGAGCGAGTCGAAGGAAGAATCCGACGGCGGCAGCGAAGACAAGGGCGCGCTCGATGCGTACACATTGAATCTCAACCAGATGGCGCGCGCGGGCAAGACCGATCCGCTGATCGGCCGCGAAAGCGAGATCGAGCGCGTGATCCAGGTGCTGTGCCGCCGGCGCAAGAACAACCCGCTGCTCGTCGGCGAAGCGGGTGTGGGCAAGACGGCGATCGCCGAGGGCCTCGCGCGCCGGATCAACGACGAGGAAGTACCCGAGCTCCTGCGCGAGTACCAGGTGTATTCGCTCGACATGGGCGCGCTTCTCGCCGGCACCAAGTATCGCGGCGACTTCGAGCAGCGTTTGAAGGCCGTGCTGAAGCAGCTCGCCGACAACCCGAAGTCGATTCTGTTCATCGACGAGATCCACACGATCATCGGCGCAGGTGCCGCGTCCGGCGGAACGCTCGACGCGTCGAACCTGTTGAAGCCCGCGCTTTCGACCGGCGCGCTGAAATGCATCGGCGCGACGACGTACGGCGAGTACCGGCAGATCTTCGAGAAGGACCACGCGTTGTCGCGGCGCTTCCAGAAGGTGGACATCCCGGAGCCGTCGGTCGCCGAGACCGTCGAGATCCTCAAGGGCCTCAAGTCGCGCTTCGAGCAGCACCACGGCGTCAAGTACGCGCCGGCGGCGCTGTCGTCGGCGGCCGAGCTCGCTGCGCGCTTCATCAACGACCGTCACCTGCCCGACAAGGCAATCGACGTGATCGACGAAGCGGGTGCTGCGCAAAAGATCCTGCCGAAGTCGAAGCAGAAGAAGGTGATCAGCAAGACCGAGATCGAGGAGATCGTCGCGAAGATCGCGCGCATCCCGGCGAAGAACGTGAGCTCGGACGACCGCAATGCGCTGCGCACGCTCGATCGCGACCTGAAGAACGTCGTGTTCGGCCAGGACAAGGCGATCGATGCGCTCGTCGCCGCGATTCGCATGGCGCGCTCGGGTCTCGGCAATCCGCGCAAGCCGATCGGCAATTTCCTGTTCTCGGGTCCGACCGGCGTCGGCAAGACCGAGGTCGCGCGCCAGCTCGCCTACTGTCTGGGCGTCGAGCTGCTCCGCTTCGACATGTCGGAGTACATGGAGCGCCACGCGGTGAGCCGGCTGATCGGCGCGCCTCCCGGCTACGTCGGCTTCGACCAGGGCGGCCAGCTGACCGAAGGCATCACCAAGCATCCGTACAGCGTGCTGCTGATGGATGAGATCGAGAAGGCGCATCCGGACATCTTCAATATCCTGTTGCAGGTGATGGACCACGGCACGCTCACCGACAACAACGGACGCAAGGCGGACTTTCGCAACGTCACGATTATCATGACGACGAATGCCGGCGCCGAGCTCCTGAACCGCGCCACGATGGGCTTCACGCAGACGAAGGAAGCCGGCGACGAGATGGCGGAGATCAAGCGGCTGTTCACGCCCGAGTTCCGCAACCGGCTCGACGCGACGATTTCGTTCGCCGAACTCGACCACGACACGATCCTCAAGGTCGTCGACAAGTTCCTGCTCGAGCTCGAGGCGCAGCTGCACGAGAAGAAGGTCGAGCCGTCGTTCACCCCAGCGTTGAAGTTGTACCTCGCGAAGAAGGGCTTCGATCCGCGGATGGGCGCGCGGCCGATGGCGCGGCTGATCCAGGACACGATCCGCAAGGCGCTCGCCGACGAGCTGTTGTTCGGCCGGCTCGTGCACGGCGGCCGTGTGACGATCGACGTCGTCGACGACAAGGTGAAGCTCGTGTTCGAGGAGACGGCCGAGCCGGTGGCGCTCGCGTAGCGGCTGCGCCGAACGCAGGAAACGAAAGCGGCGGGCTTCGGCCCGCCGCTTTTTTGGGCGCCGCGCCACGACCTACGCCAGCGCGTCGGCCCAGATGTTGCGCGCCCACATCATCGCGTACGCCCCCTCGAGCTCGTTCATTGCGCTCGACACACCGCCGGCGCCCTGCACCGGCTGCAGCGTCTTCTTCTCCCTGTCGTACTGGTGGACCGACGCGACGTGGACGACGTCCTTGTCGGTGATGAAGCTGTAGCACGTGTTGGTGAGCACCGGCGTCGGGTTCGGTGCATTGCCGGCAAGCAGCGCGATCACCGCGGCGGCGCACACCTTCGCATGCTGGTTCGCCATGTGGCCCGACTTCGGCATGCCGGGCGCGATCTGGATGGCATCGCCGAGCACGTGCACGTTCTTGACCTTCACCGACTCGAATGTGAGGAAGTCGACTTCGCACCAGCGGTTGTTCGCGTTGATCACACCCGCGCTCCGCGCGATCGTGCCGGCGCTCTGTGGCGGCACGACATTCAGCACATCGGCCCTCACATCTTCGTGCGTCTCGAACTTCGCCGTCTGCGTGCGCGCATCGACGTCGGTCAGACCGTAGTTGGGCCGGTACTCGACAACGCCCTTGTACACGTCCGCCCACGCTTTCTTGAACAGCGGGCCTTTCGACGTGACGTCGGGATTGCCATCCAGGATCAGCACCTTCGACTTCGGCTTCGCGCGCTTGAAGTACCACGCGACCTGGCATGCGCGCTCGTAAGGTCCCGGAGGGCAGCGGTAAGGCGCGACGGGAATGGCGATCGCGTACACGCCGCCGTCCGGCATCGCCTCGAGCTGACGGCGCAGCGCTACCGTTTGGGCACCGGCTTTCCACGCGTGCAGGATTCGCGCCTGCGCATCGGCGTTGTTGAGTCCCGGAACGCTCGCCCACAGGAAGTCGATGCCAGGCGAGAGCACGAGCCGGTCGTACGCGAGCTCGCTTCCGCCGGCAAGCCGCACGGTCCGCTTGTCGGGATCGACAGCGGTCGCCGTGTCCTTGACGATTCGCACGCCGTGTCGGCGCGCGAGATTGTCGTAAGGGGTGGTGAGGTCGGCGAGCTGCTTGCTGCCGCCCAGCACGAGGTTCGACAGCGGGCACGACACGAAAGCAGCGCTCGGCTCCACTAACGTTACGTCGAGGCTGCCATCGCTCCACATGCGCAGATATTTTGCGGCCGTCGCACCGCCGTATCCGCCGCCGACGACGACGACGCGGCCGGCCGACGCCGATCCCGGCATCGTCGCGCAACCGGTCAGCATCGACACAGCGCCGGCTCCCGCCGCACTCGCGAACTTGAGGAATTCTCGTCGTTGTACTCGCATCGTCGTCTCCCTATTTCGCCGGTTTCTGCGCTGCGAACCAGGCGGCAACCGTTTCGATCTGCTCGTCGGTATAGCCCTTCGCCAACTGATTCATGACGGTGGCGGGACGCGTGCCGGCCTTGAACTCCCGCATCTTGCGGACAATGTCATCCTTCGCGACACCGGCGAGGGTGAACGCGTCACCCCGACCATCGGTGCCGTGGCAGTTCGCGCAGGTCGCGGCGAGGCTGCGTCCGACGATGGGCGCGACCGTTTGTGCGGATGCGAGGCTCGCGGCGGCGAGCGCCATCGAGAACGAGAACAATAATCTTTTCACGTATCCTCCCTTATCGTGACGTTACCGTTACCTAGAATAATGCTGTTCACCGCCGCGCGATACGTCCCCACGTGAAGATCCCCGTTCTGCTCGCCTGCGCGCTGCCCAACTGGATCGGCACCGCGCGATTGCCGAGCGCGCTCGCGCGCGCACAATTCGCCGTCACGCTGCTCGCGCCGCGCGACGCGCTCGTCACGCGCAGCCGCTTCGTCGATCGCCAGGTGCTGCTGCGCGACGGGTGGACGCGCTGGGGGTGGATCGAGGGCTTGCGCGCGGCGATCGACGCGGGCGGTCCGCGGCTCGTGATCCCCGGCGATGAAATCGCGCTGCATCTGCTGATCGCACTCGTGCTGCGCCCTCCGCCGCAGCTTGCGCGCGAGGAGTGCGAACGGCTTTCGTCGCTCGTGCAAGAATCGCTCGGCGACCCTGCGCACTTCGTCACGAGCACCGACAAGGTCGAGCTGCCCGCCGCGGCGGCTGCGGCCGGCGTGCCGGTGCCGCGGTATGCGCAACTTGCCGATCCCGCCGACGCGCGCGCATTTGCACGCGCGCAAGGCCTGCCGCTCGTGCTGAAGGCGCCGCACGGTTTTTCCGGCGACGGTGTCGCGATCTGCCGCGATGCCGATGAGCTCGCGATCGCGCTCACGCACTGGGAACGGCTGATCGCGCAGCATCCGCATCTGCGCGGCCGGCCGTTCGTCGGCCAGGCGTTCGTCGACGGGCCAACGCTTTCGCGCACATCGGTCGCGTGGCACGGCGAGGAGTTGGCCGGAACGACGCGCGAAAAGCTCGTTCGTCATCCGGCGGCGACCGGACCCGCGAGCGTCGTTCGCTATCTGCACGACCCGACGATCGCGCGCTATTCCGCTCGACTGATCGAAGCGTTCGCAATCACGGGCTTCGCCGGCATCGAGTACATCGCCGGGCACGACGGCGAAATCCTGCTGCTCGAGATCAATCGCCGCGTCACGCCCGGCGCCTCGGGCGGCGCGATGGTCGGCATCGATCTGTGCGAGGCGCTGCACGCGGCGATGACGGGCGCGCCCTCGCGCGTGCCGCGCGATCTCGCGCCCGGGGACGAACGAATCGTCGCGCGCTTTCCGCAGGAGTGGCTGCGAGATCCGTCGAGCGAATGGCTGCGACGCTATCCGGTGGACGCGCCATGGGACGAGCCCGACCTGATGAGTGCGATGCTCGCAATGCGTGGCGGTGACCCGCGTGCGTGAGCGGCGGCGCCGCTTCGTGCGCGCAGCGCTCGCGGCGATCGTCGTCGGCGCCGATCCGATTTGCGTGCGCGCTGCGCCGCCTGCGACCGGCTACCCGACGAGAGCGCTTCGGTTGCTCGTGCCGTTCCCGCCCGGCGGCGCGATGGATGCGCTCACCCGGCTTCTGTCCGATTCGCTCGAGCGCGATCTCGGCGTCGCCACGGTCGTACAGAACCGGCCCGGCGGCGGCGGCAGCGTCGGATACGAAGCGGGAGCGCGCGCGGCGGCCGACGGCTACACGCTGCTGATCGCCGCGAACGGCATCACGATCAACGCGGCGCTCGGGCGCTCGGCCGTCGATCCGACGCGCGATTTAGAGGCGATCGCGAAGCTCGTTGAGCTGCCGATCGTCATCACCGTCGCGCCTTCGCTCGACATCCGCTCGCTCGACGAGCTGCTCGCGCGCGCGCGCCGCGAGCCCGGCCGTTTAAGCTATGCGACCAATGGCGTCGGCACCACGGCCCATGTCGCTGCGCTGCTGTTAACGCGGCGTGCGCAAGTCGAGCTTGTGCATATTCCGTACGGGGGCACCGGCAGCCTGCATCACGATCTGCTGTCGGGCGAAGTGCCGATCGGATTCTCGTCGACGGGTACGCTGGAGCAGCACATCCGCAACGGTCGGCTTGTCGCGCTCGCCGTCACGAGTCGCCGCCGCGTCGCGTCGCTGCCCGACGTGCCCACGGTCTCGCAATGCGGGTTTGCGGGCTTCGAGCTGTATTCGTGGTACGGCGCGCTCGCGCCGTCCGGAACGCCGCCCGATGTCATCGCGAAGCTCAACGACGCCTTCGTGCGCGCCGTGCGTGGCGCCGACGTTCGCGCGCGCCTCGATACGCTCGGCATGATGCCGGTCGGTAATACGCCCGAGGAATTCCGCGCCGAGCTTCGTGCCGACGTCGAGCGGTGGGCACGCGAGCTGCGGGACGCGGGAATTTCGCTCGAGCGGCCGTGACCCGCTCGCTCCTCGCCCGCACGGAAATGCGACGAAGTCGTTGCGTTTGAGCCCTTGCAATTTCGAGGCGTGGATTCCGCGTATTGGAAAACGATTCCAGCTTTCAATGGCGCCGCGTCCGCCGGCGATATCTTGGTGCAACAAGCAGAAAGAGCTTGAAATCAGCAGGTTAATAAATCAACCTGCACGGTAAATCGGGCTCGTCGGCGTCCTCGTGTTGCGCAAAGCAGCACTATTTGGCCGTTACGCGCCTTCGATCTTTCCGCATTGTGGAATTACTTTCTAATGATATGATTTTTTTGAATTTTTTTACTATTGCATTGCAGAATTCGCCCTTGAAAGGCAGGGCGGACTTTGCTAATTTGCAGTTGTCACGAGCCGATCGCCGTCTGAACCTCGACGATGATCGGCGCAGGGCTTGGGTAACGCGTACACCCCATCCATGCCCGCCCGACCGGTCGAGCGATCCTCGCCGGTCCGTGCAGTGCGACGTCGGCGACTGGATCGCCGGCTGTCGCACACCGCGGCTGCACCGCGCGCGCTTGTCGCGCCGGCGCGTCGCTGACCAAGGTTCCGTCGTCTGCGCAAGCGGCGGCGGATTGGCCAATGCACATGATGGGAGACACTCATGAACTACGATCTCGAAGCAGCTCGACTGCGAAAGGACTGGACCGAGAACCCGAGGTGGAAAGGCATCAAGCGCGCGTACACCGCCGAGGATGTCGTGCGTCTTCGCGGCTCGATCCATATCGAGCACACGCTCGCGCGCCGCGGCGCCGACAAGCTGTGGAAGCTCATCAGCGACGAGCCGTACGTCGGCACGCTGGGCGCGCTCACCGGCAACCAGGCGCTGCAGCAGGTAAAGGCCGGCCTGAAGGCCATTTATCTGTCGGGCTGGCAAGTCGCCGCCGACGCGAACATCGCCGGCGAAATGTATCCGGACCAGTCGCTCTACCCGGCGAACTCGGTTCCGCATGTCGTGCGGCGGATCAACAACGCGTTCATGCGCGCCGATCAGATCCACCACATGGAAGGCAAGGACGACGTCGACTTCTTCGCGCCGATCGTTGCTGATGCCGAAGCGGGATTCGGCGGCGTGCTGAACGCGTTCGAGTTGATGAAGTCGATGATCGAAGCGGGCGCTGCCGGCGTTCACTTCGAAGACCAGCTCGCGTCGGTGAAGAAATGCGGACACATGGGCGGCAAGGTGCTCGTGTCCACGCGCGAGGCGGTCGAGAAGCTCATCGCCGCTCGGCTTGCGGCCGACTGCATGGGCGTGCCGACGATCCTGCTAGCGCGCACCGATGCCGAAGCGGCCGATCTGCTGACCTCCGATGTCGACGACAACGACAAGCCGTTCTGCACGGGCGAGCGCACCGCCGAGGGCTTCTTCAAGGTACGCAACGGCCTCGAGCAGGCCGTCGCTCGCGGACTCGCGTATGCGCCGTACGCCGATCTGATCTGGTGTGAAACCGGCAAGCCGGACCTCGAGTTCGCGAGGCTGTTCGCCGAGGCGATCCAGGCGAAGTTCCCCGGCAAGATGCTCGCGTACAACTGCTCGCCGTCGTTCAACTGGAAGAAGAACCTCGACGACGCGACGATCGCGCGGTTCCAGCGCGAGCTCGGCGCGATGGGCTACAAGTTCCAGTTCATCACGCTTGCCGGCTTCCACAGCCTCAACTACTCGATGTTCAACCTCGCGCACGGGTATGCGCGGCGCGGCATGAGCGCTTTCGTCGAGATGCAGGAAGCCGAGTTTGCGGCAGTGGAAAAGGGCTTTACCGCGGTGCGCCACCAGCGCGAGGTCGGCACCGGCTATTTCGATGCGGTGACGACGACCGTGCAGGGCAGCCAGAGCTCGACCACGGCGTTGTCGCACTCGACCGAGGATGAGCAATTCTTCGACAAGAAGAAGAACCTTTCGGTCGCGAACGCGTAAGCGAACGCGATCGGGCTTTGCCATGAGCCGCGCCGCCCGCAAGGGTGGCGCGTTTTTTTGTGCGCCCGGCAGGGCGCACGCACTTGGAGGTGAAAGTCCTCTACACACCCGGCAAGGGGAAGTGTTAGCCGAAGGCAAGGGTGTCGCGGGCGACTGCGAATCCGAAGGAAGCCCAAGGCAAAGCGCTGGCT
>WNGA01000245.1_pt1 | contig 112110 bp, 94 predicted proteins | sample 5400061 | NCBI WGS metagenome assembly WNGA01 (sample SAMN13153366, study PRJNA577476) | soil metagenome | isolation source: 100 cm soil or saprolite under grassland replicate 2 | place: USA:California | collected 2016-06-15 | reverse complement strand
GAAGCGCCGGGGGTCAGCGCCCACGAACGTCGCGAGAGGTGGACGCCGCACGCAGGGGACCCTGCTCGACCGGCGTCGCCGCTCCGCCGTAGACGAGCCCGTACGCGCCGTAGCTCGCGAGGACGCGCTTCACGTAGTCGCGCGTCTCCGCGACGGGGATCTGCTCGACCCATTCGTCCATGTCTGCATCCGGCCGAGCGCGGATCCAGCGCCACACCGCCGCCGGCCCCGCGTTGTACGCCGCCACCGCCAGCACCTTCGAGCCGTCGAGCTGCGCGCGCAGCTCGCCGAGGTACGCCGCGCCGAGACGGATGTTCAGGTCGGGGCGGTGGAGCGCCGCCGCCGTCACGCGCACCCTCAGCCCCGCCGCCACCTCGCGCGCCGTTCGTGGCATGAGCTGCGTGAGGCCGATCGCCCCCGTCGACGAGCGCGCCCGGGGGTCGAACAGGCTCTCCTCCCGCATCAGCGCCTGGAGAAGGTCGGGCTCGATCCGAGAGGTCTTCGCCCACCGCTCGACCTCCTGCCGGAACGGCCGCGGGTACGTCGCCTGCCAGACCTCCACCGAGCGAGCGTCGACCCCGCCGGTGAGATCGCTCCCGAGCGTGGTGCGGGCGACGTACGCGGTCGCCCTCTCGCGGCCCGTCCGCCGGATGGCCTCCACCAGGAGCCGCGCCGCGTCCTCCGTCAGCCCGCGCCGATCGATGGCGAGCAGCTCGCGTCCAGCATCGGGAAGGCCCATCCTCAGGAGCTCGACGCCCGCGAGGAAGCGCGGATCCTTCCCCATCGAGCCCGATTCCAGCGGCCAGATGGACGGCTCGATGCACGCCGACGATCCTGCGCAGGAACGCGCCACCGCCCGGGAGTCTCCCGGGAGCCTCCCCCGCACGAGGAGGCCGTACCAGCTCGCGGGGTGCTCCGCTTCGAGCGCCGCGAGCTCGTCCGCAGCGGACGCCGCGTCCGTCTCCTCGAGCGTTCGCGCGTGCCAGTACCGGGCCCTGAGCCGCTGCTCTCGCGCGGCTCCAGCGAGCTGCCCGATGCGGTCGAGAGCGGCGAGCGCCGCGTTCCACTCTCCGGCAGCGCGCCGCAGCGAGGCGAGCCGGAAGAGCGCCTCGGGCGCGAAGTTTCCTCCTGCGTACGAGCTCGCGACTCGCTCGAGCCGCTCCATCGCCGCGGACGATCGCCCGGCGCGCAGGTCGAGCTCGGCGGCGAAGAAGAGCGCGTCGTCCGCGAAAGGATGCTCCGGATACTCGCCCGCCAGCGCGTCGTAGGTGCGCACCGCGTCCGGGCCCGCCACGATCGACTGGGAGTACCCGAGCACGTACATGGCCTGCGGGCGCAGCTCGGACGCCGTGCACCGCTCGACCATCGGTGCGAGCGCGGCGATCGCCTTGCGGTGCTGCCGCTCTTTCCGGAGCGCGTTCCCGACGACGAACGCCGCGCGGCAGGCGTGCTCCTCGGGCAGGGCGGTCTTCACCTGGAGCGCGAGCCGCCGCGCCTCGGCGTTGTCGTGGAACGAGAGGAACGACTCGGCGCGGACGAGCCGCCACCGGTTCGGGATGGGCAGCTCACGCAGCCGGCTCCAGACGAGGTCCGCCTCGTGCGAGAGGGGGCTCGTGGCCCACAGCTCGAGCATCGCGCGGTGCTCGCCCGGGTAGTCGCCCCGTTTCTGGCACAGCCGCGCGGCGGCGATCAGCGCCCCCCGCCTCACCGCGTCGTTGCGCGGCGTGGCCGCCAGCTCGCGCAGCGGCGTGAGCGCCTCGAGCGCGGCGCCGAGGTCGAGCGCGCGCTCGAGCTCTCGCGACTGCGCGAGCCGGGCGTCCCCGAACAGGGTCGAGCCCGGGCTCACCTGCGCGTACGCTGCGGCCGCGGCGCGGCGCTTGCGCAGCCGCTCCAGCGCGAGCGCAGCGTGAAAGAGGCAGTGGTCCCTCATCGCAGGGTAGTCGGCTGCGAGCGCCCTGAGCTCGTTCACCGCCGCCGCGGGATCGGTGTGCAGCGCGGCGAGCGCGCCGAGGTATCGCACCGGCGGGGCCTCTCCTCGCAGCGCCGCACGCGCCCGTCCGTAGCGACGCCGGTCGAAGAGGGCCTTCGCGTCCGCGAGGGCTCCCGAGCCGAAGTAGGGCGCGAGATCGGCCTCGCCATAGCGGCGCGTCGCCTGTGGCGCCCCGGAGCCGCCGTCGATGAGATCCTCGAGCTGGCCCTCGGGGATGGGGGCGCCCTCCGCCGGCTCCTCGGAGCTCGCTGCGGCCGCCCACGCCGCGACGACGAGCGCCGGCGCCCACCGCCCTCGGGGTCTCGATGTGCGTCTGGCGTGAGCCGCCACCTCGCCTCCCCTTCGCACGCGGAGTGTACCGCTCGAGCCGGGCACGTCACTCCCACACCAGGCGCGGCGCGCGGCGCTTCCCGCACGTTGGTCCACACGGTCGATGATGGATCAACCGATCGCGCTCCGGCGCGGCACCCTCCCGCAGAGGAGCGCGTTCGCGAGGAGCGCGAGCCCGACCGCCCCCGCGCAGCAGGCGACGACCGCCGGCCATCCCGCTGCCTGGAACGCCAGGCCAGGGATCGCCGACCCGAGCGTCCCGCCCACGTAGTAGCTCGTGAGGTACAGGGCGCTCGCGCCGCCCTTCGCGGTCTGCGCGGTCACGTTCACGAAGGCGGGCGTGACCGCCTGCGCCGTGAACGTCCCGACGACGAGGACGACGAGCCCGAGCACGACGAGCGGGAGCGGCCGCGCCGTGGTGAGGAGCATCCCCGCGGCCTCGACGGCGAGCCCGACCGCGATGAGCGTGCGCGGCGCGACGCGTCCGCTGAGCCGGCCGGCGACGGGCGACGAGACCACCCCCGCGGCGTACACGAGGTAGACGCTCGAGATCGCCGCGGTGGGGAGCCGGTACGGCGGCGCGGCGAGGTGGAAGGGCAGATAGGTGAAGATCCCGATCCAGCCGAAGAAGAGGGCGGCGCCCACCAGGTAGGCGCCGACGAGCCTCGGGTCGTGGAGATGCCCCAGCATCCCCGACCAGGCGGCGCCGAGCCCGGCGGCGCGCCTCTCGCCGCCCGGAGAGAGGCCGAGGACGAGGAGCGCCGCGGCGAGCGCGGTGAGGACGGCGAAGAGGACGAACGGCGCCTGCCAGCCCGCCCGCGCCGCGACGGCGCCAGCGAGGACGCGCCCGAGCAGGCCCCCGACCACCGACGCCCCGATGACGCCCGCCACCACCGAAGGCAGGTCGCGCTCCGCGAACCGGTCCCCTGCATACGCGACCGACACGGCGGTCATCCCGGGCACGAGCGCGCCCTGCACCGCCCGGAGCGCCACGAGCGCGCGGAACGAGGGCGCGAAGGCGCAGGCGAGGGTCGCGACGGAGAGCAGCGCGGTCGCGCCCGCCATCACCCGGCGGCGGCCGATCGCGTCGGAGAGCGGGCCGTAGAAGGCGGAGGCGAGCGCGATCGCGAGCACCACCGCCGAGACGGTGAGCCCCGCGCGCGCCGCTCCGATACCGAACTGCTCGGCGAGCATGGGCAGGATCGACTGCGTGATGTACATGTCGGCGTACGCGGCGATGGTCCCCGCGTAGAGCGCGACCCGCTCGCGATCCATGGGGCCAGACCTTACCTCGCCGCGCTGCGCGCGCGACGGGAAGGTCAGTGGAGCGCCGCGCCCGAGCGGCTGTCCGCGTCCAGGGCGGAGGCCGCCGCGCCCGCGGCCTTGACGGACAGCGACATCTCGAATCGGGCGACCGGCTCGTCGCCGTACCGCTTCGGCACGGTCGCTATCACCTCGACCGGGATGGTGACGCGCTCGCCCGTCTCCGCCGCCCGACGCACCGCCTCGGTGACGCGCCGCGCGTCGTGGCTGCGGAAGAGGACGTCGCCGTCCGCGCGCTTCAGGAACTCGGCGCGCATGTCGCCGAACACGAGACGCATGGTCCGGTGCCGCCCGAAGACGAGCTTCGCGGCTGGCAGCCCGCCGGCGAGATCGGCGCCGGCGCACAGCACGCCGAAGTACATCGCGCCGATGAGGTGGTTCTTCGTCAGCCAGGTGAGCGGGACGAGCACCGCGCAGCCCTCGTCGTCGAGCTCCACGACGCGCGGGCCGATGAGGAGGAGCATCGGGATGCGCAGGCCGACGAGGCGGACGAGCGCGGTTTCCTTGAGGAGCATCGGCCTCTCCGCGCGGGGCGCCCCTCCGCAGCGTGGGCGCACCGGGCGCGAGCATCTATACGGACCCCCCGACGCCCGAGCGCCGTCCCGCACGGGGCGCTATGGGGAACGGACCGTGCTCCACACGTTCCACCCCCTCGTCCGCCGCTGGTTCGAGCGCCGCTTCCGGGAGCCCACGGAACCGCAGGCCCTCGGCTGGCCCGAGATCGTCGCCCGCCGCGACGTGCTCCTCTCTGCCCCGACCGGCTCGGGGAAGACGCTCGCCGCGTTCCTGTTCGCCATCGACGAGCTCTACCGCGAGGCGCTCGACGGACGCCTCGGCGCCGAGACCCGCGTCCTCTACGTGTCGCCGCTGCGCGCCCTCGGGAACGACGTCGAGAAGAACCTGCGCATCCCCCTCGCGGAGCTCGCGGACCTGGCGCGCGAGGAGGGGCTCCCGCCGCCCGATCTGAAGGTCGCGGTCCGCTCGGGCGACACCCCCTCCTCGCGCCGGCAGGCGATGATGCGGGTGCCGCCCCACATCCTCGTCACGACGCCCGAGTCGCTCTACCTGCTGCTCACCGCGGAGCGCGGGCGCGCCGCGCTCCGCTCGGTCGAGACCGTCATCGTGGACGAGGTCCACGCGGTGGCGCGCGACAAGCGCGGCGCCCACCTCGCGCTCTCGCTCGAGCGACTCGAGGCGATCACGCGCAGCCGCCCCCAGCGCATCGGGCTCTCCGCCACGGTGAACCCCATCGAGGAGATGGCCCGCTTCCTCGTCGGGACGGAGCGGGTGGACCGCAGCGGCCGCCCCCGCTGCGCGATCGTCGAGACGGGCCGGCGCCGCGCCTTCGACCTCGGAATCGAAGTCCCGGACGACGAGCTGTCGTCCGTCGCCTCGAACGACCTCTGGCGCGAGACCTACGACCGTGTCGCGCAGCTGGTGCGGGAGCACCGCGCCACCCTCGTGTTCGTGAACACCCGCCGCCTCGCCGAGCGGGCGACGCACGCCCTCGCCGAGCGCCTCGGCGAGGACCACGTCGCCGCCCACCACGGCTCGCTCTCCCGCGCGCGACGGCTGCGCGCCGAGGAGCGGCTCAAGGCCGGGCAGCTCCGCGCCGTCGTCGCGACGGCGTCGCTCGAGCTCGGCATCGACGTGGGGGACGTGGACCTCGTCGTCCAGCTCGGCGTGCCGGGCGCCCTCCACGTGGCGCTCCAGCGGATCGGCCGCTCCGCCCACGTGAAGGGTGGCCTCCCGCGCGGGCGGCTCTTCCCGATGAGCCGCGACGAGCTCCTCCAGTGCGGCGCGGTGGTACGCGGACTCCACGCGGGCGCGCTCGAGCGGATCGCGGTGCCCGAGCGGCCGCTCGACATCCTCGCGCAGCAGCTCGTCGCCGAGGCGGCTGCCGAGCCCATCCACCTCGACCGGCTCTTCGCGCTCGCCCGTCGCGCGTACCCGTACCGCGATCTGTCCCGCGCCGAGTTCGACCGCGTCGTCGACATGCTCTCGGAGGGGATCGCCACGTCCCCGGGGCGGACGACCGCGCTCCTCCACCGCGACGCGGTGAACGGGCGCGTGAAGGGACGGAGGGGGGCGCGGATCGCCGCCCTGACCGGCGGCGGGGCCATCCCCGACAACTCGCAGTACACGGTGCTCGCCGAGCCGGAGGGACTGGCGGTCGGACAGGTGGACGAGGACTTCGCGGTGGAGTCGATGGCGGGGGACGTGTTCCTCCTCGGCAACACCTCGTGGCGGATCCGCCGCGTCGAGGCCGGAGTGGTGCGGGTGGAGGACGCGCACGGCGCCGCCCCCGGCGTCCCGTTCTGGGTCGCGGAGGCGCCCGGACGCAGCAAGGAGCTGTCGGCGGAGGTCTCCGCGCTGCGCGAGGAGATCGAGCGGCGCCTCGGAGATCACGCCGCCGCGGAGGCCTGGCTCGGGGAGGCGTGCGCGCTGCCGCCCGCGGGCGCGCGACAGGTGGTGGAGTACGTCGCGGCGACGCGGGCCGCGCTCGGCGCGGTGCCGTCGCAGAAGACGCTCGTCGCCGAGCGGTTCTTCGACGAAGCGGGAGGGATGCAGCTCGTCCTCCACGCCCCCTTCGGCGCGCGCACGAACCGCGCGCTCGGCCTCGCGCTCCGCAAGCGCTTCTGCCGGCGGTTCGACTTCGAGCTGCAGGCCGCCGCGACGGACGAGGGGGTGCTGCTCTCCCTCGGACCGCAGCACTCGTTTCCGCTAGAGTCGATCTTCGAGCTGCTCTCCGCCTCCACCGTGGAGGAGGTGCTCGCGCAGGCCGCCCTCCAGGCGCCGATGTTCGCCGTGCGCTGGCGCTGGAACGCGACGCGCGCGCTCGCCATCCCGAGGATGTTCAAGGGGAAGCGGATGCCCGCGCCCATCGCCCGCATGCGCTCGGACGACCTCCTCGCGGCGGTGTTCCCGCAGCAGGTCGCCTGCCAGGACAACGCGCCCGCCGGCCCGCTCGAGATCCCGGAGCACCCGCTCGTCGCGGAGACCTTGCGCGACTGCCTGTGCGAGGCGATGGACGCGCCGGGGCTCGTGGACGTGCTCGGCCGGATCGCGCGCGGAGAGATCCGGCTCGTCGCGGTGGACACGCGCGAGCCCTCGCCGATGTCGCATGAGATCGTCGGCGCCCGCCCGTGGGCGTACCTCGACGACGCGCCGCTCGAGGAGCGGCGCGCTCGCGCGGTGGCGCTCCGCCGTGCGCTCCCGGCCGCCGAGGCGACCGGCGCCGGCGCCCTCGATCCCGCCGCGATCGCGGAGGTGGCGGAGCAGGTGTGGCCGGTGGTCCGCGATCCGGACGAGCTGCACGACGCGCTGCTCGACCTCGGCGTGCTCCCTGCCCGCGAAGCGGCACAGCTCGGGTCGTTCCTCGAGCCGCTCGTCGCCGCTGGGCGCGCGGCACGGGTGCGGCGGGACGGGGCGGAGTGGTGGGCCGCCGCGGAGCGGGCGGGGCTCGCCCGCGCGCTCGGGCCGGCGCTGGTGGCGGCGACGCATGGCGCTGATCCCGTGAACGCGCCCGAGCCCGCGCCCGCGTCCGAACCAGCCGGGCTCGGGCTCGGGCGCGTTCACGTTCACGGGGGGGCCCCGTCCCCGACGACGGCCCTCGACCCCGACCTCTCCCCTCTCCCTTCCGAGCGCATCCCCGAGGACGACGACGCCGCGGCCCTCGCGGTCGTGCGCGGCTGGGCGCCGCGCGTCGGACCGTTCACCGCCGAGTCGCTCGCGGGGCGCATCGGGCTCGTCCCCCGGCGCGTCACGTCCGCGCTCGCCCGCCTCGAGGCGGAGGGGCTCGTGCTGCGCGGTCGGTTCCTGGCGGACGTGCCCTGGTCGGCGGAGGCGCCGCACTGGTGCGAGCGGAGCGTGCTCGCCCGCGTCCACCGGCTGACCCTCGCCCGGCTCCGCCGCGAGATCGAGCCCATCTCCGCCGCCGACCTCCTCCGCTTCCTCGCGCGCTGGCAGCACGTCGCGCCCGGCACCCGCCTCCACGGTGCGCGCGGGCTCGCCGAGGTGATCGGTCAGCTCCAGGGCTTCCATGCCCCCGCGGGCGCCTGGGAGCGGGAGCTCCTCGCGGCGCGCGTCGCCGGCTACGAGCGCGGCCTCCTCGACGATCTGTGCCTCGCCGGAGACGTGGCGTGGGGGCGGCTCGCCGTGACGGGCCTGCCCGAGGAGGCGCCGCGCCGCAGGAACGCGCCGACCCGCAACGCCGCCGTCACGCTCACGCTCCGCGAGGATCTACCCTGGCTGCTCGCCGGAGCGTCCGGACCGCCGCCGCCGCTCGGCCCCTCCGCCCTCGCGCTCGTCGAGGTGCTCGCCCGCCGCGGCGCCTCGTTCCTCTCCGATCTGGCCGCCGCGACGGGGCGACTCGCGGGCGACCTGGAGCAGGCGCTCTGGGAGCTCGTCTCCGCGGGCTACGTGACCTGCGACGGGTTCTCGGGGCTGCGCGCGCTCATCGAGCCCGCGCCGCGAGGCCGCCCGCCGCGGCGGCCCGGCTTCGCGGGTGGCCGCTGGTCGCTGCTCCGAAGCCCGCCTGACGAACTACGGGGGCGAGCGAAGGGGCAGCCGGATGAGGCTGCGCTAGGGCGAGCGCAGGGGCAGCCGGTTGAGGCTGCCCCGGCCCCCCAGGGGGCCCCCAGCGATGAGCGCGGCTTCGCCGCGGGTACAGATCTCGAGCGAGCGGAGGCGGAGCCGGAGCACCGACGTCCGTCGGGGCGCGAGGCCCTGAGCTCGTCGAAGGGCCGAGTGTCCCCCCGCTTAGACGATGACCCTTCGCCCACGGACCGGGTCGCGTCGCAGTACCTCCGCCGCTACGGCGTCGTGTTCCGCGACCTGCTCGCGCGAGAGAGCGCTCCGCCGCCCTGGCGCGAGCTCCTGCGGGTCTACCGCTCGCTCGAAGCGCGCGGCGCGATCCGCGGCGGCCGCTTCGTGGCGGGGTTCGCGGGCGAGCAGTTCGCCCTCCCCGAGGCGGTGGATGCGCTGCGCGCCGTCCGCCGTACGCCGCGCGAGGGCGCCGAGCGGATCGACGTGTCGGCCGCCGACCCGCTGAACCTCGTCGGGATCGTGACGCCCGGCGCGCGCATTCCCGCGGTCCTGGGAAACCGCGTCGCGTTCGTCGACGGCGTGCCTGCGGGAGAGACGGGTGTCGCAGCGCGGGGGAGCCGCGCGTCCGCGAGCTGACGTCGGCGCTACTTCGCCGAGCCGCCCGAGCCGGTGAGCTTCGACTCCTCGGGGCTCACCTTGTAGTTCGCGTTGGTCGGCTTCTTCTTGGCGCCCTTCACGACCACCTGCACCTGCGGCGTCACGGACCTCTGCGTCCCGGACGTTGCGCAGGCGCTCAGCGTGAACAGGGAAACCAGGGCGATGACGACGATCCGCTTCATGAGCGCTACCCTCAGCAAGGAAGCTGCCACCACTTTGGCCCCGAACGTCGCGGAGATGGATCTGACGTTGCCAGTACCCAGGGTCGCGTCAAACGCTAACACGGCACCGCGCTCCGGTCGTGTCCTCTGCCAGCGGGACGGGGGGATGTAGGTGCGGCTCCGACGCCCGCGGCTGCCCTGCGACCACCCCCTCCGCCAGCGCACTGCGTGCGAACGGCGCGGAAGGCGAGTGGGCGCCGCGCTTCGCCCCGGATCGACTCGTCGCGCGCCGCGCGCGTGGGGTCGAGCGCCCCTCGCCAGCCTAGCCGCGCAGCGCGGCGAGGGCGAGCGCGATCCAGCCGGCGATGAAGGCGACGCCTCCGAAGGGCGTCACCGCACCGAGCGCACGCACGCCGGTGAGCGCGAGCGCGTACAGGCTCCCCGAGAAGAGGACCGTGCCGACGGCGAAGAGCCAGCCCGCCCATGCCGGCGCGGCCCCGGGAAAGCGCGAGGAGGCCCACGCCGCCGCGACGAGGCCGAGCGCGTGGTACAGCTCGTAGCGGGCGCCGGTCTCGAACACGGCCAGGAGATCGGGCGGTAGCCGCGCCTTCAGCGCATGCGCGCCGAACGCGCCGGCCGCGACCGAGATCCCGGCCGATATCGCCCCGAGCGCGAGGAAGGTTCGCTCCACGGACGGAGCATACCTTGCGTCCGCCCGGCCGGCGCGCCCCGCGCGTGGGTTGCGCCGTCGAGCCGCTCGGCGCACCCATCGGACATGGACTACGCGAGCAGGAAGTGTGTCCCCTGCGAGGGAGGCGTGCCGAAGATGGCTCCCGCGGCGGTCGACGAGGCGTTGCGGGCGCTCGACGGCTGGGACGCCCAGGACGACAAGACCCGCATCCACAAGCACTACCGGTTCAAGGACTTCGTGCAGGCGATGCGGTTCGTGAACGCGCTCGCGGCGCTCGCGGAGGCGGAGGGGCACCACCCGGACTTCGCGGTCCACTGGAACGTCGTGGACGTCACGCTGTGGACGCACGCGATCGGCGGCCTCTCGGAGAACGACCTCATCGTCGCCGCGAAGCTCGATCGGCTGCCCGAGGCAGCTTCCCCCCGAAAGTGAACGTGCCCGCGCACGGCTTCGGGGCGCGCGTTCACGTTCACGGGGATCGCGCCGGCGAGATCCTGAGGATCTCCCCGGGCAGGATCGCGACGTAGACGTCGCCGTCCGGCCCGGTCCGGAGCGACACCGGCATCCCCTTGACGACAGCGATCTCGCGCCGCGACCCGGGCACGACGCCTCGGCGGTCCGCGGTCAGCTCGACGGACCAGAGGTGGCGGTTCGCGTTGTCGGCGAACACGTAGCGCCGCCGGAGCGGCTCGGGCCAGCGCGGTCCCCACAGGAACGTCCCCCCGGTGATAGACTTGCAACCGCCGTCCTCGCCCCGCGCCTCCTCCCGATCGCACTCGTAGACCGGCTCGACGCAGTCGCCCGCGTCCGGCACCGTCTCGCGGCACTTGCTGCGCGGCCACCCGTGCCGACCCTCGCGCCAGGGCCAGCCGTGATGCCTGCCCTTCTCCGCGATGGTCAGCTCCTCCCACGTGATCTCCCCCACGTCGCCCACCCAGAGGAGCCCGGTCGCGGGATCGAAGGCGAAGCGCCACGGGTTGCGGAACCCCCACGCCCAGATCTCGCGGCGCGGCGCCGCGAGGCCCGCCGCCGGCGCGCCGCAGGTCGCCCCGCACGCGGTCGCCGCCTCGACCGAGGCGAGCGGGTTGTCCGCTGGGATCTCTCCCCCGAGCCCGATGCGCAGGATCTTCCCGTTCGCGTTCGCGAGGCAGGTCGCGAAGTGGTTCGTCGGCTCGTACGCCGGCTCCGGACGGCGGCCGCTGTTGCAGCCGGTGTCGCCCACGCCGACGTAGAGGAAGCCGTCGGGGCCGACGGCGAGGCCGCCCCCGTCGTGGTTGGCGGGTCCGCGCAGACCGCGCACGAGCACCTTCTCGGTAGAGCCCTGGAGCGTGCCGTCCTCGCCCATCCGCACCGACACGACTCGGTGCCGCTCCAGGTCCGTGCCGCCGGCCGCATTCGAGAGCGAGTAGTAGAAGAAGAGCCGGCGCGTCCCCTCGAAGGCCGGGTCCACCGCCACGCCGAGGAGCCCCTTCTCGCTGCGCGCGTCCACCGGAAACGCGCCGATCTGGCGGGCGCGGCCTCCCTCGACGAGCTTCACCGCGCCCGTCTTCTCGGTGACCACCATCCGCCCGTCGGGAAGGAAGGCGACGTCGGTGGTCTGGCCGAGGCCAGATATGGCGGCCTCGATCCGGAACGCCGGATCCGCTGCGGAGGGTGCCGAAGCAGCTCCCCCGCCGGCGGAGGCCGCGAGCGCGAGGAGCGCGAGAGGTCTGACGAGAGTCATGGACGCGAGCTAAACTCGAACGGCGATGCGAGGGGAAACCAGGATGGGGTCGTGCGCCCCACTGGCGGGGGCCCCGGTTCGGGGTTATCAGGGAGGCCGTGCCGCGCGTGCTGTCCTTCGCGACGTTCCTCACGATCAGCCTCCTCGTCCTGGGTGGCATGCACTGGTTTCTCTGGGCGCGCCTCGTCCGCGACCCCGCGCTCGCCGAGCCCTGGCGCCGCATCCTGGCTTTCGCCTTCCTGCTCCTCACCTGCTCGCTGCCGGTCGGGGTCCTCGCGCTCAGGTTCGCGCCTCGCCCGCTCGATCGGCTCGTGCCGATCGCCGCCTTCACCTGGCTCGGCCTCGCCTTCCTCCTCTTCGTCGCCGTCCTCGCGCTCGACCTCGCCCGGCTCGTGGCGGAGGGCGGAGCGCTCCTCGCCGACTGGATGCGGGCGGCGCCGGCTCCGCCCGACGATCCGGGACGCCGGATCTTCGTCGCGCGCGCGCTCGCCGGAACCGCGGTCGCCGCGACCGCAGGCGCCTCCGCGCTCGCGTTCCGGAGCGCCACCGGTCCCGCCGAGGTGACCGAGGTGCCGGTCCGGCTCGAGCGCCTTCCCCCGGCGCTCTCCGGCCTCACCATCGCGCAGATCACGGACCTGCACGTCGGGCCGACCATCGGCGAGCGGCAGGTCCGGCGGATCGTCGAGCAGGTGAACGCGCTGCACCCGGACGTCGTGGCGGTCACCGGCGATCTCGTGGACGGGTCCGTGCGCGAGCTGGGGGCGGCGGTCGCCCCGCTCGCGCGCCTCGCGGCGCGCCACGGCGTGTTCTTCGTCACCGGCAACCACGAGTACTACTCGGGCGTCGGCGCATGGCTCGCGGAGGTCCGGCGGCTCGGGATGCGCGTGCTCCGGAACGAGCGCGTCTCCCTCGGCGACGCGGGCGCCTCGTTCGACCTCGCAGGCGTGGATGACTGGTCGTCGCATGGCTTCGGAGACGGCCACGGTCTCGACCTCGAGCGCGCTCTCGAGAGGCGCGACCCGGGCCGTTCGCTCGTTCTGCTCGCTCACCAGCCCCGCGGCGTGGGCGCGGCGGTCTCCGCCGGGGTCGAGCTCCAGATCTCGGGCCACACCCACGGGGGCCAGATCGTGCCGTTCAACCTCCTCGTGCGGGCGATGTACCCGTACGTGAAGGGGCTCTACCGTCACGAGGAGGGCGGCCGGTCCGGCCAGATCTTCGTGTCGCGCGGCACCGGCTACTGGGGTCCGCCGATGCGGCTCGGCGTCCCTCCGGAGATCGCGAAGATCGTGCTCACCAGCTGAACACGCACCACGAGCCAGGGGTGCGCCCGCATGGGCCCTGCCGGGCCGAGCTGCGCCGGTCTACGCTCGACCTCCCTCGCCATCGGGAGTCTCGCATGCGCGTCCGCCCCGTCCTCCTGCTCGCCGGCGTGTTCGGCGTCGCCGCGGCCACCGCCGCCTTCGTCGTGAGCCAGATGCCGCGCGAGGGGGACGTGAGCGCGCCGCTGCCCGCCCTGACCGCCGCCGCGCCGTCGAAGATCTCGCCCGCCCTCGAACCGGCCGCCACGGCGGCGGACGGCGCCGTGGAGGTGCGGGTCACCTCGGGCGGCGAGCCGCTGGGCGGCGCGGAGGTCAGGCTCTATGCGGCGCCCGCCGCGGAGGACGCCCCGTGGCGCCGCGCGGGCGAGGCGCGCAGCGCACCGGACGGACGCGCGCGCCTGCCGGCGCGCCGGGGAGCGTATCTCGTCGCCGCCCGCGCCCCCGGTCTCGCGCCCGGACGGGCCGAGCTCGTGCGCACCGTCGACGAACAGGTCTCGGTCGCGGAGGTCGCGCTCGAGCCCGCCACCGCGCTCGAGGGGAAGGTGGTCGGCCCGGGTGGCGGACCGGTCTCCGGCGCCCGCGTCGTCGCGATCCCCCTCGTCTCGCGGTGGCCGAGCTTCGCCCCGCCGTCCGCGCCGCCCGAGGAGACGGCGGTGGCGCTCGCCGATGCTGCGGTGGGCACCTTCCGCATCGACGGGCTCGCGCCCGGACGCTGGGGGCTTTCGGTGGACGCGCCGGGATACCACCCCGTCCTCCTCCCGTGCGTGGCCGTGCCGGAGGAGGCGCTCGCGATCGTGATCGAGCCGCTCGGCGCGCTCACGGGAACGATCCTCGACGCCGCCAGCCGGCCCGCGCCCGGGGTGCTCGTGCGCGCCGCGTCGCCCGACCACGGCGCGACCGGGCGTTCCGGTGCGGACGGCAGGTTCACGCTTGCGGCGCCGACCGGGAGCTACGTCGTTTCCGCCGCGCTCGAAGGACGCGCCGGCGCGGCGCCGACGCCGGTGGCGCTCGCGGCGGGCTCGACCGTGCGCGGCCTCGAGGTGCGGCTCGGCCCGGCGGCTACGCTCGACGGACGGATCGTGCGCGCCGGGGGCGCGCCGGCCGCCGGGGCGGAGGTGGCCCTCTTCGCGCATGGCACCTCCGAGATGGCCGCCCGCGTGGTGGCCGGCGCGGACGGTCGCTTCGCCGTGCCCGGCCTCGCCCCGGGCGCCTACGATCTCCGCGCCGTCGCAGTGGGAACGTCCCCGGCGCGGCTCGATGGCGTGACGCTCACCCCCGGCGCGCGCTTTCCGCTCCGGATCGCGCTCCCCGGCACGGGGGCTGCGGAGGGCACGGTCCGCGATCTCTCCGGCCGCGCGCTCGCGGGGGTCCGCGTCCGCGCCGTCCAGCACGGCGGCGGCGCGACGCTCGTGGAGACGCGCACCGACTTCGAGGGACGATTCCGTCTCGAGCACCTCGCGGTGGGTCGGGCGGAGATCGGCGCGCGGCTCGAGGCGGTGCTCCTCGGCACGGTGGGCGCGGTCGAGGTGGCGGAGGGTCTCGCGAGCCGGATCGATCTGCTCCTGCCCGAGGCGGGGATCATGGCCGGGCGCGTCACCGCGGGGGGGCGCGCTCCGCCCGCCGGCACGACCGTCGTGGCGGTGGCGATGAAGGGGGGCGCCGGCACGCTCCAGGTGGCGCGCGCGGTCGCCGACCGGACCGGGAATTACCGGCTGGCGCTCCCGTCGGGCGAGTACCGCGTGCACGCCGCGCCGGGAGGGGCCCCGGCGACCGATCTGCGGGTCGTCCCGGCGTTCGCGCGGGTCGAGCCGGGTCGCACCGCGCTGCTCGATGTCGCCGTCGCGCCGGCCTCGCGCGAGCAGGGGATCGAGATCCTCGTGCTCGAGCCCGGCGGCGCGCCCTGCCCCGGCGCGATCGTGACGCTCGCCCGCCCGGACGACGGGAAGATCGCGCTCGCCACCTCGACGGGCGACGACGGCCGTGTCGCGATCGGCAGCCGGATGGGCCTCGCCGGCCAGCAGGTCACGATCCGGGCGCGCAGCGGCGGAAGGACGGGCTCGGAGACGGTGGCGCTCCCCGCCGGCGGCACGATCGCGGTGCGGCTCGCGCCGGGCGGCGCCGTCGAAGGCGTCGTGCGCGGGGCGCGCGCCTTCGCGTTCACGCTCGAGGTCGCCTCGCAGCCCGCTGCCGGGGGGTGGCGCACGCTGGACGTCCGTCGCTTCGCCGGCGAGCGGTTCGATCTCGGCGACCTCCCGCCCGAGCCGCTCAGGCTCACCGTGCGCTCGGACGACGGGCGGCGCGGGGTCGCCGAGGTCCGGGTCGGGCCCGGCGAGCGGCACGCGGTGGAGATCGCGTTGAGGTAACCACCCAGGACCTGTTCGTGGTCGTGGACGTGCGCGGGACTCGAAACCGCTGGCATGCAGCAGCGTCGAAGGCGGTGCCGCTCGGGCGCCGCCGCGCGAGGGACCCCACGGGACAGCGGCATCGCGCGGGCATCGTTCGTTAGGTGCCGCGGACGATGACCCGCTGGCTCCGCTTCGTGATCGCCTGGTTCACTGCGAAGCGCAGGCCGGCGCTGGGGCCGACCGGAGAGGTCGTGCAGCGAACCCGCGCCTGGTTCACGGAGTGCGACGCCGCGTTCATGAACCACGCTGCGATGCTCGTGCTCTGCGAGGCCACGCGGATCGAGCTGATGATCCGGACCGGGTTCCTCGCGAACGCCCGGCAGCGCGGGTGGTACTTCCCGACCTCGGCGGTCTACGTCCACTACCGGCGGCCGATCCCGCGGTTCGCGCGCGTGACCGTCACGGGGCGGGTCGCCAACTGGGATGACGAGGAGATGTGGATCGAGCACCGCGTGCTCGTGGGCGAGCGGCTCGCGGCGCTCGTCGCGATGCGCGGCGTCGTCCGCGAGGGGCGCACGAAGGTGCCGCTCGCCGCGATGGCGCGCGAGCTCTGGCCCGGCGCCGCGCCACCGGCGTTGCCGGAGTGGATCGAGCGGATCCGCACGGGCGACGCCGCCTGCCGTACCTTCGCCGCGCAGCTGGGCGACGCCGCGGGACCGGCGGCGCGGTAGGACGGACGCCGACGCGGTCTCGGCCGGGTACCGTTTCAAGGTCCTCGACCTCGACCCCGACCCGATCGTTCGCGCGGGTCACCCCCCCAGCTCCGCGACGATCTCGGGCAGCCGCTCGCAGGCGTTCCCGCGGGCGAAGAACCCGCTCCGCGAGCGGCGGGCCAGGTCCGCGAACGGGTTCTGCTCCGGGTTCACGTCCACGAGCGCGGCGCCGCGCCGGTACACGAGCTGACCGATCTGCATCGGCAGGTTGGTCGCGCCGCTCGTCCCGACGACGAGCAGGAGATCGGCCGCCGCCGCCTCGCGCAGCGCGCTGTCCATCCGGTAGTTCTCCTCGTCGTAGGTCTCGTCGAACCAGAGGACGTGCGGCCGCAGCCAGCCGCCGCAGCGCGGACACGTGAGCGCGACCCGTTCGGCCGCGGTGAGCGGCCCGTCCCCGCGCGGAATGATGGGCGGCAGCTCCCCCCGGGCGAGGCCGCAGTCCGCCGCGCAACGCACCCACGCCGCGTCCCCGTGGATGCAGAAGACCCGCTGCGAGCCGGCGCGCCGGTGGAGCCCATCGATGTTCTGCGTGACGAGCGTGAAGCGATCACCGAGCGACCGCTCGAGCCGGACGAGGGCGTCGTGGCCGGCGTTGGGACGGGCGTCCCTGCACACGCCGAAGCGGTACAGGTACCAGCGCCAGACCTCGTCCGGCGCCCGCTCGAACATCTCGTGGGTGGCCATCTCCTGCGGCATGTAGTTGCGCGAGCCGACGACCCAGTAACCCTCCCGCCCTCGGAAGGTGGGAATCCCGCTCTCGGCGGAGATGCCGGCGCCGGTGAGGACGACCACGCGTCCGCCCGCTTCTCGCACGCCGCGAAGGATGCGCTCGAGCGTCTCTTCCATCCGAGATCCATAGCGCACCCGTGCGACGGCCGCTCCGGCGGGTTATGGGGGTAGCGTGTCCTCCGCCCTGACCGACGGGATCCGCGTGAACGTGCGGAGCGCTTTCCGCCCGGAGCGGTCGGATCCCGAGAAGGCGCGCTGGCTGTTCTCGTACACGGTGCGGATCGCGAACGAGGGCGACGCGCCGGCGCGCCTCGTGGCGCGCCACTGGATCATCACGGATGCGAACGGCGAGCGCGAGGAGGTCGTCGGCGAGGGCGTCGTCGGGCACCAGCCGCGGCTCGAGGCCGGGCAGCACTTCGAGTACACGAGCTTCTGCGTGCTCGAGACGCCGCACGGCTCGATGCGCGGCAGCTACCGCATGCTCCGCGACGACGGCTCGACGTTCGAGGCGAGCATCGCGCCGTTCCCGCTGCTCGTCCCGGGGACCGTCAACTGACGATCTCCGCGTCGGTCGGCCGCCGCGCCCGGCCTACTTCTTCGACAGCTCGTCCAGGAACTCCTGCTCGCTCACGATCCGCTTGCGGATGAGGAGCCGGAGCATCGCGGCCATCGCCTGCGCGGGCTTCACGAGCTCGGGCTCGACGGGGGCACCGTCCGCGAGCCGATCGAGCGACTCGAGGATCGCGAGCTCGCGCGGTGAGAGGTCGCGCGTCGCCGAGTCGACGTTCCCCTCGCCCGGCGCGAGGTCGCTCGCGAGGATGGGCTCGTTCTGCGGCCCGTCCTCGAGGGGCGTCAGCTCCTCCGCGTCTGCCTCCGGCCGCGCTCGCGCCGGGGGCGCAGCCTCGAGGTCGAGCTCGATCGCGCGGCGCGGGCGCGCAGCGGGAGCTTCCGGCTTCGGGACGGCCGCCGCGAGGGCTGTCGGCGACGGCCTCGCCGCGGCGGGAGGAGGGGACGCCTTCGCCGCCGCTCGAGCCGCGGTCGGCGCCGGGGCCGGCCGCGGAGGCGCGGGTGCCGCCGGTCGAGCAGCGGCGGGAGCGGGGGGGCGAGCCGTCGCGACGGAAGCTTGACCCTGCGCCCGGACCGCGCTCGCGGTCCTCGTCGCAGGCGCCGCTCTCGCGGCGGGCGCGGGCGCGACCGGGGCGAGCGCGGGCGCAGGCTCGAGCGCGTCCGCGGGCTCGAGCTCGTCGGAGGGCGCGGCGTCGCCGCCGAAGAAGGCGTCGAGCGCATCCGTGGAGCCGCCCCCGAACGGATCGAACACCGCCTCGCCCTCGATGCCGACGTCGCCGTCGAGGTCGAGCGCGATCGCCTCCACGGTCCCGTCCGGCGGGTAGGGTCCCTTCAGCGCCTCCGCGATCTCGCGATCGCCCCCGATGCAGACCTTCACGCGGCGGCCGGTGCGGAATCGGATCTCGTCGGCGACGGCGAGGTTCGTGGGGTCGCTCATCGCGACGGTGACGTTGGCCATGTCGGCCCAGATCGGGAAGACGTTGTTGCGGACCGTGAACTCGCGCGTGAAGAGCTTCAGCGCCTGCTCGTGCCCGTAAGGCTCGAGCGCGTCGAGCTTCGCCACCTCGAAGCCGAACTTCAGCGAGAGCGCGCGGACGATGTCCGCCTCCGTCGCGAGCTTCAGATCGACGAGCGCCTGCCCGAGGCGGACGCCCCATTGACGCTGGTGCCCCAGCGCGGCCTTGAGCTGCGTCTCGTCGATGATGCCCGCTTCGAGCAGCATCTCGCCGATCCGCTTCTTCTTCGCGTTCATGTGGCGGCGGACATCCTACTCCCGCCGTCGCGGCCGGGTCGAGTGACCGAGATCACTCCCGGCTCGACGGCGCCCGGGTTGCGATGGCGAGCCGGGTGAGCCCCGCCTCGCGCGCCTGCTCCATCACCTGGACCACCCGCCCGTGGGGAACCCCTTCGTCGGCCTGGAAGAGCACGAGCGTGTCGGCGCTCCGGCCCCGCGCGTCGGCGAAGGCGCCGAGGAGCCCCGGCTCGTCGAGCACCCGGCCGCCCACCACCACCCGGCCGTCCGCGAGGATCGCGACGGTGAGGTCCCGCGCCACACCGGCGACGTCCCCCTTGCCGCCCTTCGGCAGGTTCACGTGGAACCCGCCCTCGTCCTTGCCCGCCTCGGCGATGGCGGTGGTGGTGACCATGAAGATGATGAGGAGGACGAGGAAGATGTCGGTGAGCGGCGTGATGTTGATGTCCGCGAAGATCCCGCCGACCGACTCCAGCTCTCCCTCCTCGCCGCCGCCCGGGGCTCCGATCGCCATCGCTACCTCTCGCCGCCGGCGCGCGGGGCCTCGGCGCCGCCGGTGCCGCCCTGCGCGGGCTCTCCGGGGTGCGCCGGGATCGCCTCGCGCACGAGCTCGAGGTACTCCTCGACGAGGAGCCGCAGCTCGAGCGCGAGCCGCCCCACGTGCACGTTCAGGAAGTTGTAGATTACGACCGCCTCGATCGCGACGGCGATGCCGCCCGCGGTCGTGACGAGCGCCTCGGAGATCCCCGCCGCGACCACCGCGAAACCGCCTTGGCCCGAGAGCGCCATCTGCCGGAACGCGTGCATGATGCCGACGACGGTCCCGAACAGGCCGATGAACGGCGCCGTGGCGCCGACGGTGCCCAGGATCCAGAGGTTCCGCCGCAGCTTGAGGTTCACCTGCTGGCGCTCGCGCTCCACGGCCGCGGCGATCCGCTCCGGACGGGGACGCGCCGGCCTGGCGCCGGCGCGCGGCGCGGCGGCGACGATCCCGGCGAGGAACGCGTCGGCGGCGGGCGAGCGCGACCGCTCGCACTGGGCGCGCGCGTCCTCGAGATCGCCCCGGAAGAGCGCGCGAGAGACGGCATCGGCGAGCGTCCGCGCGCGGGGGGTGAACCCCCACAGCGCGATGGCGCGCTCGATCGCCACCGCGAACGCGATCACCGAGCAGGCCACGATGATCCACATCGAGGCGCTGCCGCTCTTCAGGATGCCGAGGAAGCTCGTGTCCAAAGGAGGTCTCCGGGTGTCCGGCGGAGTCTAACCCCGGTCGGGCCCCTGCGCGCGCCTGCGAGCGCCCGACCGCCGGCCCGTCGGGAAGTCCCCTCCCCGCGAACGAGCCCGAGCCCGGCGCCTCGGGGCGTGGGGGCGGAGACGCTCACGTGCCCCGCGGTCACCGCTCGCGGGGGCCGTCGAGGAAGAGCGGGGGCGGTGCGGGCTGATCTCCCACGAGGTCGAGCTCGACGACGCGCGCGCCCGCCGGCGCATCCATCCGGAAGAGCGCGGCGTCGCCGGGCGGGTTGGCCTCGACCTCGTCCGTCCAGGCGAGCTCGACGCGGACCGGAGGACGATCCGAGGACAGCGTCACGTCCGCCGGCAGGAAGGCGCCGTCGACGTTGCGGCGGTCGCCGTTCGCGAGCTCGTATCCGCCGCCGAGCGGGTCGCGCACCGTCGCGCGCGCCACCGCGGCGCGCGCGATCACGCGGACCGTCGTGGTGCGGCCCCCCTCGCGCACCTCGAGCGTCACGTGGCCGCGACCCGCCTCCGCCCGAACGGCCTCGCCACGGAGCAGCGGCGCGCCGCACAGGATCGCGACGAGCTCCTCGGGAGCGAGCGGGAGCGGCACGAGGCGCGCCACGTTCCGCGCCGTCGCGGCCCCGCGGTAGTACGTGCGCTCGCGGGCGTCGTAGATGGCGAGGCGCCCGCCCGCCGCCACGAGCACCGCCGCGGGGTTGCCGAAGAAGTCGAGGGCCTCGAGGTGCAGCCGGTCCGGCTTCTCGGCCGCGACAAAGGCGGGGAGCGACCCGCTCCCCTGGCCCTTCACGCGGATGCGCGCCGCGCCGCGCACGGCGACGACCCGCGCGGCCGCGTCCCGCACCTGCGCGAGGAGCGCGACGGGCTCGAGCGAGAGGTCCGGTGGCGGGGCACGCCGCGCGCACGCGCCGAGGGCGAGGCCGGCGACGACGATGGCGTGGCGCGGGCGCATGGCGATCAGAACAGGCGCGCCTTGCGGTCGAGCAGCTCCCGCGCGCGGCGCTTCGCGATGTCCGCCTCGGGCGCGCGCGCCGGCGCCCGCCCCGCGTCGAAGGCGAGCACCTCGTCGAGGAGCGCCTCGAACCGGTTCGCGTCCTGCACGAGCACCGCCCAGGTCTCCGCCTCGGCCACCCGCGCGAGCGGCTCGTCGGGCGCGAGCGCGCGAGCCCGGTCGAAGTGCGCGCGCGAGGCCGCCGCCCCCCCGCCCGCCGCCACCGGCAGCATCGCGCGCCAGGCGCCGAGCGCGCGATGAGGGCCGGCCGCGTCCACCCGCTCGTCCAGCTCGGCCGCGCGCGCCATCATGGCGAGCGCGGCGTCCTTCACCGCGAGCACCGCCGCGTAGCCGGTGGCCTGCGCCGCGCGCATCGTCCCCTGGGCGAGGAAGTAGAGCGGCTCGGCGCCGGCGGCGTCGACGCGGGCCGCGGCCGCGGCGGGATCCTCGCCGCGATCGATGGCCTCGGCCCAGGCGGGCGCGAGCCGACGCAGCGCGCGCTCGGCGGCGCGGGCCGACGCCTCCGACGCCTCGCGCGCGACGGGGGGAGAGGTCGCCCGGAGGGCACGGAACGCCTCGGCGCGGGCGAGCCGCGTCTCCGCGGCGGGATCGCCCGGGCGCTGCGCCGCTGCGGATCCGTACGCGCGCAGCGCGGCCTCGAGGCGGGCCGAGTCGCCTCGCTGCGAGAAGGCGCGGTCGCCTTCCGTGAGCGACGCCTCGAACCGCTCCGGCGCGGACTCGCGCGCGGCGGGCGCCGGGGCGCCGTCGGCGGTCCGGCGGCACGCCACGGCGGCGAGCGCGATGAGCAGCGGCAGGACGACGGCGGGCGCGGCGCGCACGTGGACCTCTCGCCTCTCCGCGGCAGGGCGGCGGCTCAGCGCCGCTTCTTCTTGCCGGAGGGCTTCTTCGCGGGACGGCGCGCGCGGGCGCGGGAGGCCTTCTCCTTGCGAGCCGAGCGCTGGGCAGGGCGCGGATGGGGCCGCGCCTTCGCCTTCGTGCCGCCGGGGCGCCGCCGGGACGCGGCCTGCGCGGGCGCCTTCGCCGGCTTCGCCGCCTTTTGCGGCGGCGGAGGGCGCGCGGCGGCCGGCACGATGGGGACGGGACCCGGCTGTCGGCCGGGGGGAGGGACGACCGCGCGAGGCGGCGCGAGCGGGCGGCCCGAGGGCGGGACCTGGGGCCGCGTCGGCATGGCGCGCGACAGCTTCGCGAGCCGGGCCTCCTCCTCCTCGCGCGTGACGACGAGCGGACCCTGCCCCTGGCGCTGCCGGGCCTCGTCGTCGGCGTTGTAGTAGAGCTGGAACGTCGCCGAGCCCTTCACCACGAGCTCACCGCGCTGGTTCTCCGCCCAGAGCTCGAGGTCCATCGCGTAGCGGCCGTTGTCCTCGAAGCGTCGATCCACGACGCGCCCGCGCGCCGTGAGCACGTCCCCGGGCCAGATGATCTTCACGAAGCGCGTCTGGAATCTCCTCAACCGCGCACCGCGCACCCACTCGGCGGCGAGCTCCGCGAGGAAGCCCATCGCGATCATCCCCGGCGCGAGGGCGCTCGGGAATCCGGCGTTCTTCGCGTGCGGCTCGTCGATGAAGAGGGGGTTCCAGTCCTGTGCGGCCCCGACGTAGCGCGCGATCTGCAGCCGATCGACGGGCGGCTTGACGAGCGGCGGCAGCTCGTCCCCGATCTTCACCGCCTCGAAGTAGAGCTGCCGTGCGGTCAGCATCCTTGAGGTCCCTTTCAGCCGCGGCGCAGGATGAGCATCGCGCGCGTGCGGAAGACCAGCTCGTTCGTATCGTCCCGTCCCTCGTCCTCGATGACGATGACGTCCATCGGCCCGCTCGCGCCAGCCCGCTCCTGCACGTCCGCGACCCGGCTGCGCACGGTGATGCGGTCCCCCGCCACGATGGGTCGCGCGTACTCGAACGACTGCTCACCGTGGAGGATGTTGCGCGTGCCGAGGTCGAGCGAGTGGCGGAACCGCTCGTTCGAGGCGAGCGACACCGCGAACGTCGGCGGCGCGACGAGGGACGGGAAGCCGGCGGCGCGCGCGGCGATCTCGTCCACGTACACCGGGTTCGGGTCGCCGAGCGCCTCGGCGAAGCGCCGGATGGCGTTCTTCTCGACCTCGTGAACCGTGGGCTCGCTCTCCCGGCCGATGAGGCTCCTGTCGAGCATGCGTTCTCTCCTCAGCGTCCGGCGGGAAGGTCGAGGACGCTCACGAGCCCCCGGAGCTCGACGAGCGCGGGCACGGCGTTCACCACGGCGTTCGCGGTCGCGGCCTCGCCCGCGATGCCGCCCGGGATGACGAGCCGCAGGGGCGGGTCCGCCTCGAGCACGAGCTCGTCGCGGGGATCGGCGGCGCCGAGGGCGATGGTGAGCTCGAGCCGCACGACCTCGCGCCCCTCCACGAACACGCGTGCCTCGTGGTGCACGCCCGCCACCTGCCCGCGACGGACGGGGACCGGCCCGCCGGAGTCCTCCTCCGCGACGAGCGGCAGGACCTCCTCCTCGACCTCGTACTCGTCGACCCCGGCGCAGGCCTCGGCCGCCATGGCCGCGGACTCTGCGAGACCCACGTGGCCGATCTCGCCGCGCTCCGCCGCGTCGTGGAACTCGCGCTCGGAGAGACCGACGCCGATCTTGCGCTGGAGGGCGACGCGGCGCTTCGCTGCGTCGACCACCCGGATGCCGCGCAGGTGACGCACCGGCCCCGTCACCTGGGCGAGGACGGCGGGGAGCCGGTCGAGCACGAACCCGGGGTTCACGCCGGTGCCGAGCACGGCGACATTCCGCTCGTGGCAGAGCCGGTCGAGCCGCGCCGCCTCCCCGTCGTGGTTCAGCCACGGCCACGCGAGCTCCTCGCACGTCGAGACGACGTGGAGGCCGGACCGGACCGCCTCCTCGAGATCGGCGAGCACCGCGTCGAAGCGGCTGTGGGTCGCCAGGAGCACGACGCCTCCGGCGGCGCTCGCTGCGACCTCGCCGAGCCGGCGGGCCACCGCGAGATCCGGCGCGGCGACGCCGAGCAGGTCCGACAGCGCCCGGCCGGCGCGTTCGGGGTGCGGATCGATGGCGCCCACGATCGCGATCTCCGGGCGCACGAGCGCAGCCTTGGCGATCGCCTGCCCGATCTCGCCGAGCCCCATGATCACTACCGGAATGCCGATTTCGCCCACGCGCCCTCCGGAACGGCACGATACCCTCATCCGCCGGATCCCCGAAGATTCCCGGGCCTTTATATGTCACGGTCCGAACCGCTCACAAGTGAAGAAAGCCGGCCGGGACAGCGGAGGACACCCTACCGCGCCGCGCGTGAGGGCCGCGACGCGGTGCGTCAACCACGCTGAACAGCAGGGGTTTCTGGCGAGGCGGACCGCGTCAGGAGCCGATGAGTTGCTCGAGATACTCGCGCACCGCGGGATGGCCCCAATCGCGCGGTCCGACGACGTACCCGACGAGCTTCCCCGTCTTGTCGACGATGTAGGTCTCGGGAAACTTGAGGTCCGGGCAGAAGCCGCGCGCCGTGCAGTAGTACGCCCGCGCCGTGGCTTGCCGGTCGTCGAGCACGACCGAGAGGCTGCTCGGCGCGCCGAAGAACGGCGGAGCGGAGAAGTACTCCTTCACCGGCTCCCAGCCATCGTCGACGGAGACCGCGAGCATCTTGAACTTGCCCGGGTGGCGCTGGGCGAGCTCCTGCCCGAGGCGGACCATCGACGGCATCTCCTGACGGCAGGGCGGGCACCACGTCGCCCAGAAGTTCACGAACACCACCTGGCCGCGCAGGGAGGCGAGCGACAGGCGGGAGCCGTCGAGCGCCGCGAGCTCGAGCGGCGGCGCAGCGCTGCTCGCCCGATCGATGCCGAAGACCTCGAGCGGCGACGCGCGCAGGACCTCCACCCTGGGCCGGCTCAGGATGACGTCGTAGACGTAGTACGCGCTGACCGCCGCGAGCGCCGCGAGCGCCGCGAGGGCGACGGCAGTCGACGCGATCCGCACGCGACGTTCCATGCGTCCGCTTCTTTACACGACGCCGGCGCTTGCCGCCAGCGGCGGTGCCGTACGAGACTCCTCGGCGTGCGCGGCCTCATGGGCAGCTTCGCGGTGCTCCCGCTCGGGGACGTCGTCGAGCTGCTCTCACGCAGGAAGGTGACCGGCTCGCTCGTGTGCGAGCGGGGCACCGTCCGCAAGACCCTCCTCCTCAGGGAGGGCGCCGCGGTGGGCGCCTCGTCGAACGACCCGCGCGAGTACCTCGGGCAGCTCCTCGTGAACTTCGGACACATCACCGAGGAGCAGCTCACGCAGGCTTTCCGGACGCAGGAGGAGACGAAGGTCCGTCTCGGCAAGATCCTGACGATGAGCGGGCTCGTTCCGGGCGAGACTGTCCGCGACGTCCTCGCCATCAAGATCCGCGAGACGCTGCTCGACGTGTTCCTGTGGGATTCGGGGCTCTTCTCGCTCGACGACGAGTCTCCCCAGGGAATCGACGAGCACGACGCGGAGATCCCGCTCGGCGACGTCGCCCGCGAGGCGGAGTTCAGGGCCACCGCCTGGAGCGCGTTCCGGGGCGAATTCGCGACGGGGGCGGCCGCGCTCGAGGTGGACGAGGGAAAGGTCCCGCCCGGCATGGACGCCGGGACCATCGACGGCCGCGTGCTCGCGCTCGCCCGCGACGGGAAGACCATCGACGAGATCGGACTCGCCCTCCGCGCGACCGACTTCCACCTGTACCAGCGGCTCTACGCCCTGGCGCGCCAGGGGATCGTCCGTGCCTCGTCGTCGACGGACGCCGCGGCCGCCGCCGAGACGGTCGCGGCGGCCGACCTCATCGATCGCGCCCGCGCCCTCCTCGCCGAGGGCCGCGCGGCGGACGCGGAGCTCGTCGCGTCGAAGGCGGTCGAGCTCGCGCCCGGCTCGGACGCCGCGCGCTCGCTCCTCGCCGAGGCGGAGCGCGTCCTCGGCGAGCACCTGCGCGCGATGCTCCTCGATCCGCCCCGCACGCCGCGCGTGCGGGGTGCGGTCGCGGCCCTCGCGACGCTGAAGCTCGGCGCCGCCGAGAAGTACCTGCTCTCGCGCTGCGACGGACGCCGTGACGTGAAGGCGCTCGCCGAGCTCGCGCCGCTCCGCGAGCTCGACGTGCTGAAGGCGATCCGGCGACTCGCGGACGCGCAGCTCGTCGAGCTGCGCGCTTGACCCTCCGCGGGCGAGGCGATCAGCGAACCGCGGCGGTGCGCACCGCGCCGCCGCCCACGCCCTCGCGGCCGACGGCGTGCGCCGCGAAGTACGCCTCGAGCGCCTCCTTCGCGACGGTCGGGGCGCGCGCATGCCAGAGGCGGTCGTTCACGACGACCGTCGCGACGGCGACGACGGGGTTGTCCGCCGGCGCGTACCCGACGAACCACGAGTAGTCGCGGAAGGGCTTCGCGTCGGCGAGCGAGCCGGTCTTTCCGGCGACCTGGACGCCCCGGAGCGACGACGCCACGCGGCGGAAGACGCGGCGGGCGGTGCCGGCCGCAACGGTCTCGCGCATCATCGCGCCGAGCCGCGCCGCCACCTCCTCGTCCACGACGCGCCGGGAAGCGTCCGGCTCGGGGAGCGGCGCCCCATCGACCTGCTCGACCAGCACGGGCGGCACGAAGACGCCGCCGTTCGCGACGATCGCGGCGAGGAGGGCGGCGTGGAGGGGGGTGAGCTTCACCGAGCCGAAGCCGGCGGCGGTGTTGGCCGCGTCGAACGGGTCCGCGGGCACCTCGGCGCTCGAGACCTCGAGCGGACGCGCGAACGGGATCGCGACGTTGAAGAGGAACCGCTCGGCCGTCGCGCGCAGCGTGGCGGGATCGAGGTCCCGGTCGGCGAGCTTCGCGAACACCACGTTCGCCGAGTGGCCGAAGGCGGAGGCGAGCGAGAGGCAGCGCCGATCGCGTCGCGGGTCGTCGCGCAGGAGGACCGGCTGGAGCCGCCGCTTCCCGCCGTGGAAGCAGACCTCGCCGTCCGCGGAGGCGCCCTTCTCGAGGAGCGCCGCGGCGGTCACGATCTTGAAGACGCTCGCCGCCGGCGCGAGCGCGGAGAGGGCGAGCCCGTGACGTCCGGGCTCGACCTGCGAGTGCTCGGCGAGCGCCAGCACGCGCCCGGTGGCGGGCTCGAGGAGGACCGTCGCGCCCCAGGGCACGCGATACCCCTCGAGCGAGCGCTCGAGGCGGGCCTGGAGCTTGGGGTCGAGGGTCAGGATCGCGCGTCTTCCGCGGAGCGGCGCGACGTACCGGCCGAGCGCGGGATCGAGGCGGGGCTCTCCGAGGACGACCGGCGGCGCGGCGCCCGTCGCCGAGAGCACCTCGCGGGGCGCCCCCGCCGCGGGTCCACGCGCGGGGACCACAAGCGCGACCGGGCCCGCCGCCGCAGCGGGCGCCGGCTGCGCGGGGGCGACGTCGTCGGCGCGCGGAACGGCAACCCCCGCGACGAGCATCGCGATGGCGGGCAGGGCGAGGAGAGAGGGGCGGGCGCGCTTCATCGACGGCTACGTGAGGAGTGTGCCCGAAGCTCTCGGACGCGTCAAAGTACGGCGCCCCGCGGAGGCGGGCAGCCTCTCCGCGGGGCGTCGGCCCCGTGAACGTGAACGCGCCCGAGCGCGGCTCACTTCGAGCGCGTGCGGGGTCGCGTCAGGCGCGGGCGCGCGCGCGGCGCGACCTCGCGACCTTCTTCGGCGCGCGGGCGACGCCGTTCACGCCGGGGCGCTTGCCGTTCCGGACGGGCTTCTCCTTCGCCGCCTCGCGCAGCGACGCCTGCGCCGCCGCGAGCCGCGCGATCGGGAGCCGGTACGGCGAGCAGGAGACGTAGTCGAGCCCGATCTCGTGGCAGAACCCCACCGAGGCGGGATCGCCGCCGTGCTCGCCGCAGATGCCGAGCTTCATCCCGGGCCGGACCATCCGACCTGCCGCCGCCGCGATCTGCATGAGCGCACCTACGCCCTCCCGGTCGATCGAGACGAAGGGGTCGACCGGGTAGATGTCCTTCTCGAGGTACGTCTTGAGGACGGGCCCGGTGTCGTCGCGCGAGAGCCCGAACGTGGTCTGCGTGAGGTCGTTCGTGCCGAACGAGAAGAACTCCGCCGTCCTCGCGATCTCGCCGGCGGTGAGCGCGCCGCGGGGCACCTCGATCATCGTGCCGACGAGGTAGCGGACCTTCTTCCCCCGCTCCACGAACACCTCGTCCGCGACGCGCCGCACGACCGCCGCCTGGTCCTCGAGCTCCTTGCGGGCGCCGACGAGCGGGATCATCACCTCGGGCTCGACCTTCGAACCGGCCTCGAGCGCGTCGACGGCCGCCTCGAAGATGGCGCGCGCCTGCATCTCGGTGATCTCCGGGTAGGAGATACCGAGCCGGCAGCCGCGGTGGCCGAGCATCGGGTTCGACTCGCCCAGCTCCTGGACGCGCTCGCGGATCTGCTCGACCGACTTGCCCGTCGCGCGCGCGAGCTCGGCTACGCCGGCCTCGTCGTGCGGCAGGAACTCGTGCAGCGGCGGGTCGAGGGTGCGGATCGTGACGGGCCGGCCCGCCATCGCGACGAAGAGCCCGCGGAAGTCCTCGCGCTGGAGCGGGAGGAGCCGCGCCAGCGCCGCGCGACGGTCCTCCTCGTTGTCGGCCACGATCATCTCGCGCATCGGGCCGATCTTCCCCTCGCCGAAGAACATGTGCTCGGTGCGGCAGAGGCCGATCCCCTGCGCCCCGAAGGCGACGGCGGTGGCGGCCTGGTCGGGCTGGTCCGCGTTGGCGCGCACCTTGAGCCGCCGCGCCTGGTCCGCCCAGGAGAGGAGCTTCGCGAACTCCTGGTACACGGGCGCGCTCTTCGCATCGCGCGACCGCTCGACGAGCACCTCCACCACCTCGGATGGACGCGTCTCGAGCTGGCCCTCGATCACCTCGCCGGCGGTGCCGTCGATCGAGATCCACGCGCCCTCGGAGATCGTCCGCTCGCCGGAGGGGGTGGGCACGATCATCTTGCGCGCGTGGTAGTCGAAGCGGAGCGCCTCGCAGCCGACGATCGCGACCTTGCCCATCTGTCGCGCGACGAGCGCCGCGTGCGAGGTCATGCCGCCGAACGCGGTGAGGAAGCCCTCCGCCGCCGCCATGCCGCGGATGTCCTCCGGCGAGGTCTCGTGACGCGCGAGGAGGACGGTCTCGCCCCGCGCCCGCCACGCCTCGGCATCCTCCGCGAAGAAGACGAGCCGTCCGCTCGCCGCGCCCGGTCCCGCCGGGAGCCCCCTCGCGAGAAGCTTGCCGCCCTTCACCGCCGCCGCCTTGCGGTCCAGGTCGAAGACCGGGCGGAGCAGGTGGTTCAGCGCCTCGGGCTCGACGCGGAGCACCGCCTCCTCGCGGGTGATGAGCCGTGCGTCCGCCATCGCCACCGCGATGCGGACCGCGGCGAGGCCGGTCCGCTTGCCGGAGCGGGTCTGGAGCACGAAGAGGTGGCCGCGCTCGATCGTGAACTCGATGTCCTGCATGTCGCGGTAGTGGCGCTCGAGGCGGGAGCGGACGTCCTCGAGCTGCGTCGCGACCTCGGGCCAGCGCGCCGCGAGATCGGCGATCTTCTGGGGCGTGCGGATCCCGGCCACCACGTCCTCGCCCTGCGCGTTGACGAGGAACTCGCCGTAGAACTCGTCGGTGCCGTTCGCGGGGTTGCGCGTGAAGGCGACGCCCGTCCCGGAGTCCTCGCCCAGGTTGCCGAAGACCATCGACTGCACGGTGACGGCGGTGCCCCACTCCGCGGGGATGCCGTTCATCCGCCGGTACGCGATGGCGCGGTCGTTCTCCCATGAGCGGAACACCGCCGCGATCGCCTCGCGGAGCTGCTCCATCGGGTCGTCCGGGAACGCGATGCCCTTGCGGCGCCGGATCTCCGCCTTGAACTCGAGGACGAGCTCGCGGAGCGCGTCCACCGGCAGCTCGGAGTCGTGCCTCACGCCGCGGGCGTGCTTCTTCGCGTCGAGGATCTCCTCGAACGGATCGCGGTCCTCCTTCCGTTCCGGCTTCATCCCGAGCACGACGTCGCCGAACATGGCGACGAACCGCCGGTAGCTGTCCCAGGCGAACCGGGGGTCGCGAGCGCTCGCGGCGAGCCCTTCGACCGTCGCGTCGTTCAGCCCGAGGTTCAGGACGGTGTCCATCATGCCCGGCATCGAGACGCGCGCGCCGGAGCGGACCGAGACGAGGAGGGGGTTCCCCCCGTCTCCGAATCCCTTGCCGGTGAGCGCCTCGACCTTCTCGAGCGCCCGGCGCAGCTCCGGGTCGAGGGCGCGCGGCAGCTTGTTCCCGCCGTGGAAGTACTCGCTGCATACCTCCGTCGTGATCGTGAAGCCCGGCGGGACCGGGATCCCGATGTTCGACATCTCGGCCAGACCCGCGCCCTTGCCGCCGAGCACGTCCTTCATGTCCTTGTTGCCCTCGGCCTTGCCGCCGCCGAAGGCGTGGATGCGCTTCTGGGGCATCACGACACCTCGCGTGGGTTGCAGATGAGGTCTGCGGCGCGAGGCTCGCAGCCGGGGGGTGCTACCTCTAGCAGAACGGACCCACGAAACGGAACCCGCCAGAGTGCGATGCGCCAAGAACGTCGATGTCCGCCGCACTTCGCTTGACGCGAGTCAACGGGCGCGCCCCCCGTCACACCCGCAGCCGCTCGATACGGACCTCGTCCTGCTCCGGCTCCACCTCGTACGTCTCGACCATGTCGCCCTCACGCCACTCCACCTCGACGCGGGGAAGGTCCTTCCCCTTGCCGTAGCGCGCGACGATGCCGGCGGCGAGGAGCCGCTCCTCGTACGTCGGCGTCCCCTCGACCAGCGCGATCGGCCCGAGCAGCCCTCTCGCCTCGAGCCGCGCGCGGCCGGGCACGTGGTGCTCGAGCAGCGCGTTCTCCACCTCGGTGCGCCCCACGACCAGCTTCGCCCGCGGCGAGAGCCGGAAGTGGCGCCCGGTCGAGAGCAGGATGACATCGTCCTGGACGAGCCGGCGCTCCCCGCCGGCGGCTTCCCGCGCGTCGAGCACGTCGAAGAACTTCCGCGCGAAGCTCTCGTCGGTGAGGTAGCAGCACCCGCCCGCCGGCTGCGGGAAGTCCGACACGCCGAGCTGGCGTGCGAGCTCGAGCTGGCGCTGGCGCGAGCGGCCGCTGATGTCGAGGAGCCGCTCGCGATCGACGATCCCGTCGCGCTCCGGGATGGTCGGGGCGAGGAGCTTCGCGGAGAGCGGACGGAGCAGCCGCCCCTCGAGGCCGCTCTCGCGCTCGATGGTGCGCAGCGTGTCGCGGCGCTGGCTCTTCGGCCGCTGCCCGAGCACCTCGCCGGTGAAGATGAAGTCGGCGCGCTCCGCCTCCATGATCTCGCGGGCCTTGCGCATCATGAAGATGCGGCAGTCCACGCAGGGGTTGGCGTTCGCGCCGTAGCCGTAGCGGGGGTGGACGAGCATGTCGAGATAGGCCGGTCCCGAGATGTCCACGTACTCGATGTCGACCTCGAGGTCGGCCGCGGCGCGCAGCGCCTCGTTGCGCGGGATGGTGCCGTCCGCGCGCCCTCCCTTGCGGCGCTGCGTCTCGGTGATGCAGAGCCCGGTGTAGAAGGTGATCGCCTTCACCGCGATCCCCTGACCACGCACGAGCGCGAGCGCGAGCGTCGAGTCGAGCCCGCCCGAGATCATCGCGATCGCCTTACCTGGACGCGCCGTCACCTAGGTCTTCCTCACGAAGCTCTTCCACGCCGCGCCGTCGCGGAACGTGCCGAGGTGCTCGTTGCGGGTGGCCCTGCACCACATGGGCATGTCCGTCGCGATCCCCGGATCCGTCGCGATGACGAGGAGCACGGCCCCCGCGTCGAGCGCCCGCACCGCCTTCGCGGCCTCGACGATCGGGAACGGGCAGAGCCTCCCGGTGGTGTCGATCGTCCGCGCGGGAGCGGGCATGTCGGCCGGCGTCACGCGCACTCGTTTAGCCCCTCCCCGCCGGCGGGGCAACGGCGGCGCGCCCCGGCGCGTTCCTTGCCGCCTTGCGGGGTGGGCGCTACCCTCGGCGCCATGCGTCGCCTCGCCCTCGCGGCCGTCCTCTCGCTTCCCATCGCCGTCTCCGGACAGGAGCGCACGCCCGACGGGGCGTCCACCGGCCTCACGGCCACCGTCTCGCTCGGCGGAGGCGGAGAGCTCGGCCTCGACTCCGGCAAGGCCGGCATCTTCGAGCTCGAGGCGGCGATAGGCTGGGAGCTCTCCTCCATCCGCCTCCGTCCCGAGCTCGCGGCGGCGCTCGGCGTCGCGCCCGACAGCCACGTCGCGCTGCGCCCGGGGGTGCGGCTCGGGCTCCCCGACTATCCGATCCAGCTCCGCGTCGCGCTCGACGCCGCGAACTCCCGGGATCGCGGCTTCGGCTGGCGCTGGCTCCTCGTCGGCACCGCCGCCGAGCTGCGCCTCACGAGCCTGCTCGGGCTGTACGCGGAGGTGGACACGGGCGTGAAGCTCTCCTCCGCGGCGGGGCTCCCGCTGCTCCTGCGCGCCGGGGCGTCCTTCCGCTTCTGACCGGCGAGGCCCCGCCCTCGCCCGCACCGCCGCGCGCCCGTGGCGGACCGGGAGATCGCATGAGACTGCTCGCCTCGCTCCTCGCCGCCGCCCTGGCCGCGCCCGCCGCGTCCCAGGAGATGCTGCCGCCGCCCCCGCCGCCGTCGAGCGAGCCCGCCCCGTTCCCGCCGGACGCCCCGCCGCCCTCCCCCGGCGCGCGCCCCTCCCGCGAGCACGGCGCGCGCACCGCCCCGGCGAGGAGGGCGATCGGGGAGGCCCCGGTGGCCCCCGCCGGCTCGCAGGCGGCACCGCTCCACCCCGACGAGGCCACGTCGCACTGGAGCACCTCGCTCGCGACCGGCATGGCCGGGAAGCTCGGCGGCATGCGGCTCACCGACGAGCGCGCGAACCCGCGCGCGCTCCTGTACTTCGGCGCGCAGGCGGATGGCCTGTGGACCGAGGGGCTCGGGCAGGCGGCGCGCCTCCGCGTCCGCCTCCTCACGGGCGGCGAGAGCGAGCTGTACGTCCCCTCCGACGGCGACGTCGAGGCGGCCTACATGATCGGCCGACGCGAGCTCCGCTTCGTCATCGGCCGCGTCGAGGTCGGCCGACATCCGGCGCTCGCGGTCGAGACGCTCGCCCAGGTCGCGACGCTCCCGTGCTTCGAGGGATCGCTCTCGCTCGCCGGCGACACGATGCGGCTCACCTACACCCTCTCGCCCGTCGAGGCCGCGTGGGTCTACTACTACGGAGGCGCGCACATCCATCACAGCGCCGCCACGCCGACCGAGTCCGATCGGCCGATCGCCGCCAGCGCGGGACGGCTGCGCACCACCGTGCTCCTCCCCGCCCGGCTGCTCCTCTCGCTCCAGGGCGATCTCGTGACCATGTGGCGGAAGCCGGACCTGCTCGTCTCGGCCGAGGGCAGCCTTGGCTACCAGGCGCTCGAGCAGCTGGCCCTCTTCAACGTCGCGGTGCGCTGGAGCGACTACACGCGCCGCGCGGGCCGTCCGGAGGCGTCGAGGAGCGAGTCGGAGATCATGCTCCTCGGCGTCGCAAGCCTCGCGTTCTGAGGCCCGTCCGTCCTGAGCGTAGCGCGGCCGACGGCCGCGCGGAGTCGAAGGGGCGAGGGCCCTGCCGTCTCCTTGTCGAGACCCCGGACTTCCTGATAAATCGCCGGGGTCCATCGACAGGAGCTTCCCCCCATGAAGCAGCACGTCAGCTGGTCTCTCGCGCTCGTGATCGGTTTCGCCATCGGCTGGGTGGCGAACGGCGCGACGACGTCGAAGGTTCCCGCACGCCCCTCCCCGACGGCCGCCGCCCAGCGCCAGGCGCGACCGACCGAGGATCCGCGCGCGGTGTACCGCGTGCCGGTCGAGGACTCGCCTGCGAAGGGTCCGGCGGACGCCCTCGTCACCATCGTCGAGTCGTCCGACTTCGAGTGCCCGTTCTGCAAGCGCGCCGCCCCGACCCTGAAGCAGGTCGAGGAGACCTACCGGGGCAAGGTCCGCTTCGTGTTCAAGCACAACCCGCTCCCGTTCCACGCGCGGGCGCTGCCCGCCGCGATCGCCGCCGAGGAGGCTCGCGCGCAGGGCGGCGACACGAAGTTCTGGGCGATGCACGACCTGCTCTTCGCTGCGCCCGCGCTCGACGAGGCCGCCCTCCAGCAGGCGGCGCGTGAAGCGGGCGTCGACGCAGCGAAGCTCAAGGAGGCGCTCGCGGCGGGACGTCACAAGGAGCGGATCGAGCGCGATCAGAAGCTCGTCCAGTCCGTCGGCGCCACCGGCACGCCTTCCTTCTTCGTGAACGGCCGCAAGCTCGTCGGAGCGCAGCCGTTCCCGGCCTTCCAGGCGCTGATCGACGAGGAGCTCAAGAAGGCAGAGGCGCTCGTGCAGGGCGGCACGCCGGCCAGCCAGGTGTACGCGAAGATCATGGAGCGCGCCGCCGCCGCGCCGGTGTACGTGCCGGGCGCGCCCGCCGCCGGGAGCCCCGAGCAGGCCGCCGCGCCGGCCGCGCCGCCCCCCGCGCCGGCCACCCTCTACCGCGAGGTGAAGGTCCGCGCCGACGATCCGGGGCGCGGTCCGGCCGACGCGAAGCTCACGGTCGTCCTCTTCTCCGACTTCCAGTGCCCGTTCTGCGTCCGGGTCGAGCCGAACCTGACGGAGGTCGAGAAGGCGTTCCCGGGGCAGGTCCGGATCGTGTGGAAGCACCAGCCGCTCCCGATGCACCCGCAGGCGATCCCGGCGGCGCTCGCCGCGGAGGCGGCGCGCGAGCAGGGGAAGTTCTGGCCTATGCACGACAAGCTCTTCTCCGACCAGAAGGCGCTCTCGCCGGAGTCCTTCTCGCGCTATGCGCGCGAGATCGGGCTCGACGTGCGCCGCTTCGATCAGGCGGTGGCGGCGCGCCGCGGCGAGTCGCGCATCCAGGACGACCAGAAGCTCGCGCGCGAGGTGGGCGCGAGCGGCACGCCGACCATGTACTTCAACTGCCGCCAGGTGGTGGGCGCGCAGCCCGCCGATCGGCTCCGCGCGATCGCCGAGGAGGAGCTCAAGAAGGCGGACCAGCTCCTCGCTGGGCAGCGGCCCGGCGCCGGCTTCTACGACCGGATCTGCAAGGCGAACGTCGCCTCGGCCCCGGCTGCCGCCCCCGCGCAGCCGCGCGCCGGGCAGGCCGGTCCCATCGACGTGCGCGCCGACGACCCGGTGCGCGGCAACCCGCGCGCGCAGGTCACGATCGTCCTCTTCTCAGACTTCCAGTGCCCCTTCTGCGCCCGCGTCGGACCCACCCTCGACGAGGTGCAGCGCACGTACGGGGACAAGGTGCGGATCGTGTGGAAGCACCAGCCCCTCTCGTTCCACCCGAACGCCGTCCCGGCGGCGGTGGCGGCGGAGGCCGCCCGCGAGCAGGGCAAGTTCTGGCAGATGCACGACCGGCTCTTCGCGTCGCAGCGTGAGCTGTCGAACGACACCTACGCGCGGCTGGCGCGCGAGATCGGCCTCGACGTCCGCCGCTTCGACGAGTCGGTCCGCTCCGGGCGGGCGCGCTCCCGCATCGAGGAGGATCAGAAGCTCGCGTCGCGGATCGGCGCGGAGGCGACCCCCACGCTCTTCGTGAACGGAGAGAAGGTCGAGGGGGCGGTGCCGTTCACGATGCTGAAGGCGGTCATCGACCGCAAGCTGGGCCTGTAGTCGTGGGCGAAACGTCCCCGGCGCCGCGGATTCAGTCCGCCGCGATCGCGGGGCCGACGTCGTACGCCCACCGTTGAACGCCGGCGGAGGGCCATGCGGCGGCCGCGCGGCGGTGCTCCTGCGGAAGGAGCCGCTCTCGATCGACGAGGCGCTCTCGCCTTCGAGGTGGAGTGGCAGGGGGTGGCCTGGCTCAGCGAGCGAGGACCCATTCCGCCCGCATGGCGACGGAGTGAAGGGAGGCGACGTGGCGATGGACAGCCGGCGTGAACGCTCGCGCTCGTCGGGGGGGACCTTCCGGAAGGCGTGGAAGACGCTCATCCACCTGCCGCGGGATCTCGGCCGCGTGATCCGGCGCAAGCTACGGCCGGCGCGGGAGACAGGGCCCCTCGTGTGCGGCAAGGACTATCCCTCGTGGATCGGGGCGCAGGAGGCGCTGTCGCGAGGGGAAGCTGCCGCGCTGCGCCGACGCGCGGAGAGCCTCGCCCTCGACGGCGGCCCACTCATCTCCGTGCTCATGCCCGTCTACAACCCACCCCTACCGTTCCTCGCCAAGGCGATCGACTCCGTTCAGCGCCAGGTCTATCCGAAGTGGGAGCTCTGCATCGCCGATGACGCGTCCACGAACCCGGCGGTCCGGTCATTCCTCGCGTCCCGAGCCGTTGCGGATCCACGGATCAAGGTGGTGTTCCGACAGACGAACGGGCACATCGCCGCCGCCTCGAATTCCGCCCTGGATCTCGTCAGCGGCTCGTACGTGGCCCTCCTCGACCATGACGACGAGCTCGCGACGACCGCGCTTTACTGGGTGGCCGAGGCGCTCCACGCAACACCGGACGCCGCGATCGTCTACTCCGACGAGGACAAGGTCGACGCCCAAGGCGTGCGGTCGATGCCCTACTTCAAGTGCGACTTCAACTACGATCTGTTCCTCGCGCACAACATGGTGTCGCATCTCGGGCTGTACCGGACCGCACTCGTGCGCGACCTCGGAGGCTTCCGGGTGGGGTACGAAGGCAGCCAGGACTACGACCTCGCGCTGCGGGTCATCGAGCGGGCCCCGCCGGCGCAGATCGTCCACGTGCCGCGCGTGCTCTACCACTGGCGGACGTTCCCAGGGAGCACTGCCCTGGCGACGGACGAGAAACCTTATGCCTTCGAGGCGGCGAAGCGGGCGATCGCGGACCACCTCCTGCGGCGCGGGGTGGTGGCCGAGGTGCTCGAGGCGCCCGAGTGTCGGGGCATGCAGCGGATCCGCTATCGCCTTCCGGAGAGCGCGCCACGCGTGCTGATCGTCATCCCCACGCGCGATCGACTGGACCTCCTCGCGCCGTGCATCAAGTCGATCTCGACGAAGACCACCTACGCGAACTACCGGATCTGCGTCGTGGACAACGGCAGCGTCGAGCCACGGACGCTCGACTACCTCTCGCGGATACGGGAGGCGGGTCACGCAGTCCTCCGCGACGAATCGCCGTTCAACTACTCCCGGCTGAACAACAGGGCCGTGCGCGAGCACGGCCGCGACGCCGAATTCGTGTGCCTCCTCAACAACGACATCGAGGTCGTCTCACCCGCGTGGCTCGAGGAGCTCGTCGGCCACGTCACCCAGCCCGGCGTTGGCTGCGTGGGCGCCCGGCTCTGGTACCCGAATGGACGGATCCAGCACGCGGGCGTGGTGATGGGACTCCTGACCTGCGCCGGCCACGCCCATCGGTTCACACCGCGGGGAGATTCGGGCTACATGGGACGCGCAGCGCTCCAGCAGTCCTTCAGCGCGGTGACGGGCGCCTGTCTCCTCGTCTCGCGTGCCATCTACGACGACGTCGGCGGGCTGGATGAGACGCTCGCCGTCGCATTCAACGACATCGACTTCTGCCTGAAGGTGCGCGCGGTCGGGCATCGGAACGTCTGGACGCCGTACGCCGAGCTCGTCCATCACGAATCGCTGAGCCGGGGCCTCGAAGATACTCCCGAGAAGCTGGCGCGCGCCCGGGTCGAGGTGGCGAAGCTGCGGGAACGCTGGAAGGACGTGATGGAGAACGATCCCTGCTATTCGCCGCACCTCACGCTCGACGCCGAGGACTTCTCGCGGGCGACGGTCTCGCGTGTTCCGAGGGTAGGTGCGGCGTCGTGAGGGGGCGTCGCCGGCAGCGAGTTAGGAGGGCGAATTGATCCACATCGACAAACCGGAAGCGCACAGCGTCAGTCGCGATGTCTTTGAGCTCGTCGGTTGGTATGCCCTCGACCGAGAGCCGATGTCGCTCCAGATCCGGATGGGCGGCCGCGAGATCTCGTGCAGGCGCATCCCGAGGCCCGACGTCGAACGATCCCACCCTCGGAAGTGGTGCGCGGGCTTCGGCACGCTGCTGACGCTCTCAAACCATGTTGACGCAATCCACGACGGCGTCATCGAACTGGCGCTGGTAGTCGATGCGCAGCCTGTGGATACCTTGGCCTTGGCCGTTCCGGACTGCACTCGCGACGAAGCCGTCGCAGCCCGCAGCGCGCGTCGTCACAAGCGCGACTGGTTATCGTCTCGTCTGTGTTGTCCGTCGTGCAAGCGGGGTCCTCTCGACATCCAGTCCGCGGCAATCGCGTGCCCCGCGTGCGGCCTGCGGTGCGAGCAGCGCCACGGCGCGATGGACCTGATCACGTCGCAGATGGCCGCGTCTCACAACATCGTCGCCACCGAGAATGTGTCCGCCCACCCATACGATCCCATCGCCCTCTCGGTGATTGAGGGAGCGCGTGCCGGCGGCGGTATGGTCCTGGACTGCGGTGCGGGCTTGCGCGACGCGATCAATCCCTACGTCATCGCCTCCGAGATCGTGGATTACCCCACCACCGACGTGTTGGCCGTCAACCACAGCCTGCCCTTCGTGGACGAGTCGTTCGACGGCATCCTCTCGCTCAACGTCCTCGAGCACGTCACGGATCCGTTCCAGTGCGCCGCGGAGCTCGCTCGCGTACTCAAGCCCGGCGGCACGCTTTACTGCGTAGTTCCCATGCTGCAGCCGGAGCACGGCTATCCTGACCATTACTACAACATGACCCGCTCCGGACTGAGCCGACTCTTCCATGGAAAGCTCGAGGTCAAGGAGCAGTTCGTGCCGCTTTCCGGGCATCCCATCTTCTCGCTCCACTGGATGGCCTCCTGGTACCTCGAGCATCTCCCTCCCAAGGCGCGCAAGAGACTGCAGTCGATGACCTTTGCCGAGCTCCTGCAACGCACCCCCGTGCAGTGGCTGAGCGACGCCGTCACCTCACAACTCTCGACGGATGGACAGTGGAGGCTCGCAAGCACAACGGCGCTCTTGCTTACCAAATCGGCAATGCCCGCATCACAAGACCGCGGTGTCGGGCGACTGACGCAGTGACGCCGGTCCCCACGAGGCGCGCCGCGATCCGGCCGCGCCTCCATGCGAGCGATCGCCCGGGGTGCGTTTCATCCGGGCGGCGCGAACGGAAGCCTCCGCCGCGGCGTGGGTACCGCGATGCGCCATCGCAACTCTGTCATCGAGCGCCGGGAACGCGCCCCAGGATGCCGAATCGCTGTAGGAGCTGGTACGCTCGGCACGACTCGATCGCGCGGAGCCGCCGCTCGCGCTCCCGAAGCTGCGCCTCGAGGTGGCGGACCTGCTCGTCGCGCGCCCGCAGTTGCTCGTCGCGCGCCCGCAGTTGCTCGTCGCGCGCGGCGATTTGCGCGTCCCGAGCCCCCACGTCCCCCCGCAGCCGGTCCACCTCGGCCAGCGCGAACGCGCGCTGCCCGAGCGCGAAGAAGAAATCTCGGATCGCCTTCGCGTCGTCCTCGCCCGCCTCGAACAGTGGCCGGAGCGCCGGCAGCGGCGTCTCGCCGACCGCGGCGATCCCCAGGCCATGGCCGTGCACGAACTCGAAGTGCGGGTAGCGCGCCGTCACCTCGCCCCAGAGCTTCCACACGCCGAAGCCGCGCTCGCGGACGTTCGTGTCGTGGAACATCACCACGCCCGAGCTGGTCATCTTCGGCAGCCACCCCTCGAAGTCTCCCTTCACCGCCTCGTACGTGTGCAGGCCGTCGATGTGGAGGAGGTCGATCGACGCGGTGGAAAACTGCGCCCGCGCCTCGTCGAACGTGGCCTGCACCAGCCGCGAGAACTTCCCGTAGAGCGGGTCGTGGTACGCCTGCAACGCCTGCAGGACCTCCGGGCCGTAATCCCCGGCATGGGCGTCTCCCTGCCAGCGGTCGATGGCGAAGCAGCGCGTCCCGAGCCCCTCGGAGACCACCGCCTGGCACATGGCACAGTACGAATCGCCTGCGTGGGTCCCGAGCTCCACGATCGTTCGCGGCCTGATCGCGGCCACGACGTTGAACGCGAAGGGAATGTGCTCCCTCCACGCGGAGACCGAGGTGGCCCGCAGCGGCGCGGCCAGCGCGATCGGCCTCACGAAAGCGGCCAGGGTGGTGTTCATGATCGATGATACGCATGAGACCGCCGCGGTGAGCAACGGTTCCGCACGTTCTGGGGTCGGGGACCGACGAGGCCACCACCGCGCTCGTTCAGCGGTTCACATCCGTCCGGCGTAGCGCTACGCAAGCACTGCGTCGAGCAGGAGCTGCTCCGGCGAGACCGAGCACCGCGCGCGGAAGACGCGGTGCGCCCGTTCCCCCATCGCCGCCCAGGCGCTGCGGCTCGCCCACACGTTTTCGAGCGTTGCCGCGATCGCCTCCGCGGTCACCCCTTCGGCGACCCAGCCGCTCTCGCCCGGGCGAACCCACGCCGGCATGTCGCCGACCGGGGTCACCGCGACGGGACGGCCGGCCGCGAGGGCCTCGACGACGGAGATCGGCATCGCATCGATGCGGGTCAGCTGGAACACCACGTGTGTGCGCTGCAGCACGCCGAGCACGTCCGTCGTGTGCCCCTCGAGGCGCACTCTCCCGGCGAGCCCGCACTCACGGATGAGCCCCGCCAAGAGCTCCTCGTCCGGACCGGCGCCGTGGAGCGACAGCTCGAAGCTCCGCTCCCTCCACTCCGGACGCGCGAAGGCGCGCACGAGCACGTCCTGCGCCTTGCGTCCCACGTCGAGCGCGGCGAGGACGGCGAAGCGCCACGGTGGCCCAGGAGGGAGCGGGATCGGCTGCTCTGGGGGAACGAATCCCACCGGGTTGAGCAGGACGGCCCCGTTCGGAATGGTGCGTCCGAACTTCTCCTCGAGCTTGACGCGGATCCGGTCGGCCGCGAACAGGTTCGCGGCCGCGCCGTCCATCCAGGCGGCAAGCCGTTCCGCGCGTCGCCTCGTGATGGAGAGCTCGTCGTCGTAGTTGTGGAAGAGGAGCGCGTAGCGACGAAGCCGCGGTCGAACGCCGGCCCACTCCGCAGCGGCGATGTCCTGCCACCCGCCCTGGTTCAGCACCACGCATTCGTAGCGCTCGACGGGGAGCGAGGCGAGCGCGACCCGCCGGCGCAGCTTCGTCAACACCTCGAAGCGCAGCTTCTCCGCAAGGCTTCTCTTCCCTCGGCCTTCGTTCGGGATCTCGAAGACGCGCGCCCCCGCGGCGCGGAGCGCGTCGAGCCGCGCCCGGCGCCCGTCCCACCCGTACACGACGGACCCGACGTCGTGGCCCCGCGTCGCGGCATGCAGCGCAGCGCGATACCAGAGCTCCTCGCTCCCGCCCCAGGGCGAGCCGTTCATCAGCGAGGCGAACAGGATGGAGCGCCGCTGCATGGCCCCACCTCATAGCGCAGGGATCCGCAAGAAGACCAGCGCGGCCCGCAGCTTGCGACCACGAGGTAAGGCGTGTTAATCGCGAGCTCGCGCGCGTCTCGTGCGACGCTCGTCACCTGGTATGATCCAGCGCGTTCGATCGAAGGGCGAGTGGCGCGCGACCGCTGCGAAGCGGATCCGTTCGGGAAAGCGGCTTCCGCAGCGTCTCGCCCACGCGGCGCGCGTCGCGCTGGACGTCGTGTGTTGGGCCGCGACGTTTCAGCTCCGCGCCGGGCTACGGAGGCGGGAATACGTGCGCCTCATCCGGCGATCCGGCCTGTTCGAGACCCACTTCTACCTGTCGCAGTGTCGTGACGATCCCGACGCGCAGAAGGACCCGATAACGCACTACGTGGTTCGCGGAGCAGCGCAGGGACTCGATCCCAATCGGCTCTTCGATACCTCTGCATACGTCGAGCAGAATCCAGCTGCTGCGCGGGCGAAGAACCCGCTCGTGCACCTGATCCGTTCCCGTCGAGAAGCCCTGAAGCCGCGCTTCCCGGACGCCTCGAGCTCCTCCATCCGTGCCGTCATCTCGCCCGGGGAGGCCCTTCTTCTCAGCCACCCGTTCCGCGCGCCGGCGACGACTCGCTCCGATCGGGAGCGCCGCGTTCTCGTGGTGGATCGTGGCATTCCGATGCCGGATCAGGACGCAGCGTCCGCACGCATGTTCGCGATCGTCACGCTCCTCCGCGAAATGCGCTGCGCCGTGACCTTCGTATCGGACAGTACGGAGGGGGAGCTCGGAGAACATCACGGCGACGCGCTGCGGCTGCTCGGCATCGCCGTCCATCATGGCTTCCCGGCAGCGCTCGCGCACCTTGCGGCGCAGGGGCACCAGGTTCGTTGGGCGCTGCTGTCGCGGCCGGAACAGGCCTTCCGCTATCTCCCGGCCGTGCGGGCCTACGCTCCGCAGGCGACGGTGATCTACGACATGGGGGATCGTCACTCGAATCGACTGCCGCGCGAGGCCGAGGTCGCGGGCGACGCGGCAGCGCGGGAGCAGGGGGAACGATTCAGGCGCATCGAGCAGGTCAGCGCAGCCTGCTCCGACGTCGTCATCGCCACCAAGGTGCAGGAGCGAGACCTGCTCCTCTGCGAGACTCCAGGCACTCGGGTCGAGGTGATCCCGAACGTCCCCGAGCTCTCCCCGGAGCTCGTGAAGGGTCGGCTCGAGTCCATCCTCTCGGCCTCGTGGCACGACGTGAGGTCGGAGCCGAGCACCGTCGATGAGGGGAGTGCGGCGTGAACGGAGCGGCCGGCCGCGCGGACACGACCGTCCTGGTCGCCGGAGTCTACCTGTGCGACCGGAAGAACAACGCCGTCGAGATCGCGCGAGAGATCGGCCACAGCCGCGAGTGGCAAGTCGAGCAGAAGTGGATCGCGCTCGGGAAGGCGGCAATCCCGGACCCGCTCGCTCCAGTGACCGCGTGGAGAGCACGATCCGCGGCGAAGTTCGTGCTGCTGAATCGCCTCCTCGGCCAGCTCGCGCTCGACCGTTACGCCTTCGTCCTGGTCTGCGACGACGACATCGTGCTTCCGGACCGATTCGTGGATCGCTACCTCGGCCTCGTGACCCGCCATGACCTCGCGCTCGCGCAGCCGGCTCGAACGCATGACAGCAACATCGAGCACCCGTTCGTCGAACAGCTGGACGGGCTCGTGGCGCGCAGGACCCGGTTCGTCGAGATCGGGCCATTGTTCTCGATGCGCCGGGACGTCGTTCGCCTCCTCGCACCGTTCAGCGAGACATCGCCCATGGGATGGGGCTACGACTTCGTCTGGCCACTGGTGATCGAGAAGGCAGGATTGCGGATGGGAATCGTCGACGCGACGCCCGTCACCCACAACCTCAGGAAGACCGTCGCCTACTACGACAACCGCGATGCCGCGCTCGCGATGAAGGCTCTTCTCGCGAGCCGTCCGCACCTCACGCGGGACGACGCGTTCACCATCGTCGAGGCGTACTCGTAGAAACACGATGGCTCGCTCGACCCTCGCCTCTCCGCTCTTGAGCGCCGTGATCTGCACCAACGATCGCGCCGAGCTTCTGCGGCGCACGCTCGAGAGCCTGTGCCGTCAGACCCTGGGTCAGGACGCGTTCGAGGTCGTGATCGTGGATGACGGGTCGACGGACGGCACGCGCGAGGTCGTCCGGACGTTCGAGTCCCGGCTGCCGCTGCGCTGCTCCTTCCAGCGCAGCGCCGGACTTGCGTCGGCGCGAAACCACGGCGTCTTTCTCGCGCGAGGTGTGATCACTCTATTCCTGGAGGACGCCGACGTCGCCGAGCCGATGCTGCTGCAGCAGCACCTCGAGACGCATCGCCGGTTCCCGGAGGGTCGCTTCGCCGTCCTTGGATATACGCGGCTGGATGCGTCCATCGCGACCGATCCCCTCATGCACTTCGTCACCGAGAGCGGCTGCTTTCCGTTCTCGTCAACCCCTCACATCGAGGCCGGCGAGCTTCTCGACTTCAGCTACTTCCGCGGAGGACGCTCTTCATGCAAGCGGTCGTTCCTGCTCGAACATGGCGTATTCAACGCGGCGTTCCGGTCCGGGTGCGAGGACATCGAGCTCGCGTACCGGCTGTCTCGACATGGGTTCGAGATCGTCTACGACCCGCGCGCCGTGAGCATGGTGGTGCACAAGTTCACGGTCGACGAGCTCTGCCGGCGGCTGTATCGCGAGGGACAGTCCAGGTTCGCGTTCAGTCAGTTGCATGACGATCCCGCCGTCCAGCGATGGGCCGGGATCGCGGCAGCTGGCGAGACCTGGCGAGATGTCGCGGCCGCGTACGACCCGATCGTCCGTTCGGCGCGCGAGCTGGACCGTGTCGTTCGCATGCGGCAAGACCGGCAGCTGCCCGTGGACAGACTGGACCTGTCGCTCCTTCACCGGAGCTACTGGGCTGCGTTCCGGGCGAGCAAGGCCAAGGGCGTCGTGGACAAGGCGAAGGAGATGGGCCACGACCTCGTCGGCCGAGCCCCGCCGGCCCAGATCGTCCCGGAGCAAGATCTGCGCGGTTCCTCTCGCGCCTCCAGCGAGGACTAGAAACTCACGATTCCGGGGGAGCGGCCGTCGTGCTTTAATGCGCCTCGCGAGAAGCGAGCCGCACCTGCGCGGACGACGCGAGCTCGAGACAGGCCGCCTGCTTGCGCACGTACCTCCGCCTCTTCCGCTTCGCGATTCCATACAGATGGCGGTTCGCCGGCGCGTTCGTCTGCATGATCCTGCTCGCGGGCGCGACGACCGCATACGTGAACCTGCTCGGCCCGACGCTCGACTTCCTCTTCACCGGACGGACTTCCGCAGCGGCCGCGGTCGGGCGGATCCTGCCGCGCTGGATCGATCTCGCGGGGTACCTCGCGCGGGTGGACCGCAGCCAGGTGCTCGCGTACCTGCCGTTCGTCATGTTCGCCGTGGCGCTGTTCAAGGGACTCGCCTTCTTCGGCCAGTTCTACCTCATGATGAGCGTGTCGCAGCGCATGGTCGCCGATCTGCGCCGCGCGCTGTTCGATCGGCTCATCGCGCTGCCGCCGGCGTTCCACACTCGCCACCACTCCGGCGACCTCCTCAGCCGGTTCTCCGCCGACGTCGCGATGGTGCAGACCGCGATCACCGAGGCGGTCTCCTCCTACCTTCGCGACGGGATCACCGTCGTCGTGATGCTCGCCAACTGCTTCCTGCTCGACTGGAAGCTCTCCCTGATGGCGTTCGGGGCGGTGCCGCTCACGCTGATCCCGGTCGTCCGCATGACGAAGAAGCTCCGCCGCAGCTCCGGCGACTCCGTCGCCACCCTCGGATACATCAACGAGATCGCGCTCGAGGCACTCGCCGGGATCCGCGTGGTGCAAGGGTTCGGGATGGAAGGGTGGGAGTCAGGGCGCTTCGCCCAAGCGAACCGGAAGCTGCTCCGCTTCGAGCGCCACATCGCGGTGGTGCGCGGCATCTCTTCGCCCCTCATGGAGGTGATGGCCGCCGCGGGACTCGCCTTCTCGATCTGGTGGGTCGGGGGACGGATCCTCTCCGGACAGCTCGAGGCCGGGAAGTTCTTCTCGTTCGTCGCCGCGGTCCTGCTCCTGTACCAGCCCGTGAAGAGCCTCGGGCGTATGGGGCAGACCGCGATCTTCGGCGCGGCGTCCGGGGCACGGATCTTCGAGATCCTCGACGCGGTCTCGTCCGTCCCGGACATCGGCAGCGAGAAGCTGCCACCGCTGCGGCACGAGATCCGGTTCGAGCGGGTGGACTTTTCGTATGGCGATCGGCCGGTGCTGCGGAGCTTCGATCTCACCGTCCGGCGGGGCGAGGTCATCGCCCTCGTCGGGACTTCGGGCGGCGGCAAGACGACGGTCGCGAATCTGCTCCCTCGCTTCTGGGATCCGACCGGCGGGAGGATCACGATCGACGGGAAGGACGTCCGGGAGGTGACGCTCGCTAGCCTTCGCGCGCAGATGGCGATCGTCACGCAGGAGACCGTCCTGTTCAACGACACCGTCCGAGCGAACATCGCCTACGGCCGGCCGGACCTGTCGCAAGCGGACGTCGAGCGGGCCGCGCGCATGGCGCAGGCGCACGATTTCATCGTGCAGCTTCACCACGGCTACGACACCCCCGTCGGAGAGCGAGGCGTGTTCCTCTCCGGCGGCCAGCGGCAGCGGATCGCCATCGCGCGCGCGTTCCTGAAGAACGCGCCGATCCTGATCCTCGACGAGGCGACGAGCGCCCTCGATTCGGAGAACGAGCGCGAGGTGCAGCGGGCGCTCGAGGAGCTGATGAGCCTCGAGGGCGGTCGTCATCGCACGACGCTCGTCATCGCCCACCGGCTCTCGACCATCCGGAACGCGGACCGCATCGTCGTGATCGTCGATGGCGCGATCATCGAGGCGGGTGGACATGACGAGCTGCTCGCACGGGGCGGCGAGTACGCTCGCCTGTGGCGGATCTTCGAGGGCGAGCAGCGAGAGCGGACGGCGGCGGTCGGGTGACCCACAGGTTAAGAAAGGGGCCCCAGCGGGTCATACCGAACCCTTTCGGCGCCTCCTCGTGCGAGCCCGATGCGACACCTTGTCTTTCCTTCGTGCGATACCATCGGCGTATTGCCAGACTCGCATGACGCGGGGTGCCGGTGCATGATCAAGGATGGTTGTGCGCTCGGCTTGAGCGGCGAGGCCGCCGAGATCGCCGCGCCGCGAGGTGTGGTCCTTGACGTCGTGGGCGAGACACCCGCTCCCAGCACGGCGGCCGCCCGATCGGCGAGCCGAGGCGCCGCGTACGCATTCGAGTTCCTGAAGGGCTGGGCCGACCGGGTCTTCGTCATCACGCTCCCGCGCGCGACCGACCGCCAGTCGCGCATCCGCGAGCGGCTCGCCGGGCTCGACTTCCGCTTCTCGAACGGCGTCGACAAAGCCAGCCTCGACCCCGCTGCGCTCCTCCGCGACGGCGTGTACGACGAGAGCCGCACGCGCGCCGCGTACCGGCACACGCGCGCGATGACGCTCGGCGAGATCGGCGCCGCCCTCGCGCACCGGCACGTCTACGAAGAGACGGTCGCGAACGGCTGGCGCCGGGTCGTCGTGTTGGAAGACGACGCGGTACCGCTCGACGCCGCCCTCTCGCGCCTCCCGGACGCGCTCGGCGAGCTCCCGCCGGGCTGGGACCTCTGCTACCTCGGCTATCTCAAGGGCGAGCAGGTCAGCGCGATGCGCCGCGCCAAGCTCGCGAGCTACGTCGCCCTATCCCGTGTCGGGCTCTGCCGCTGGAAGCCGCACGAGGTGCCGCGACTCCGCTCCGCGCCTTTCTCCCCGAGCCTTCGTCGCGCGGGACTCCACACCCACGCGCACGCCTACGCCGTATCGCTCGAGGGTGCGAGGAAGCTCCTCGCGGCGCAGAGGCCGATCGCGTACCGGGCGGACTTTCTCTTCTCCTGGCTGATCCTGGGTGGTGCGATATCGGCGTACGTGACCGCGCCCAAGCTCTTCGAGCAGGAGCGCATCCTGGGGATCACGCCCGCGGGAGCCGTGGAGTCGTACATCCACGACCACGACTGAGCGCCGCTATGCGCCGCCGCGGAGCCACTCCGCCCCGAGCGCCGCGACGATGCGCTCGCGACGATGCGCTCGCGACGACCGTCTCATGGGCCGCGCGCGAGTCCCGACACTTCCGGAGTGCGCCGGCAAGCTGCTCCTCGATCACGGCGATCTGCCTGGCCACGACCTCGGAGGAGATCTCGCGCGCGAGCCGCACGGCGTAGGCGTCGAAGAGCGCGCGGATCGCCTTCGCGAGGGCGACCATCTCGTCCACCCGGCCGGAGAAGCTGATCGCGTCGCCGAGCAGGTTGTTGAGCTGGACGCCGCCGCGATCGGCGAGGTGCTGCATCCCGCCGAAGTGCTCCTTCGCGGCGACGAGGATGGGGAGGTAGAACTCCCGGCGCAGGAACTCGGCCATGGACGCCTGGCCGAGGAGCGCGGTCCGGCGCGTGAAGTCCTTCACGTCCGCGAAGAGGTGACCGGCCGGCCGGTCCTGCCGCTGCCGCAGGATCGCGTCGCCGCCCGCCGAGAGGCGGTAGAGCCGGCCCGCCTCCCACTCGACGTCGATCCCGCCCTCCGCCTCGCGCCCGGTGCGGAAGGAGAGGGCGCGCCGCGCGGGCGCGGCGAGCCGGTCCACCGCGAGATCCGCGAGGAGGGCCGCCGCGGCGAGGCCGTATTCCGCGCGGGCCGCCTTGCGCTCGAGCCCGACCGCCTGGGCGGGATCCTTCCGCTTCCACGCCTTGAGCAGGCGTACCGCCTGCTCGCGGACGGCGCGCCCCTCGCCGTCCGGCGCGGGCGCGGCGAGGCGGGCCGCGAGCGTCTTCCGCTCCCCGTCGTCGGCGAGCGCCGCGGCGAGGGCGCCGGGCGCGCAGAGGAGGTCGCGGAGCGACTCCGTGGCCTCCGGTCTCCCGGCCACCTCCTCGAGGGCGACGGCGCAGCCGAGCAGCTCGCGGAACCTCGCGATCGCCACCGCCTGCTCCGCGCGCCGCGCGGCCTCGTCGTCGCCGGCGAGCGCGCCCGCGATCTCGGCCGCGACGGCGTCGGGATCCGTGCCCTGGGCGAGCCGTGCGGCGAGGTCGTCGGCGCGCGGGATCCCCGCGGCGAGATCACAGCCGTAGAACGTGGTGCCGCTCGCGAGCACCGCCGCGCGGCCGCCGAGGAGCGCCGCCGGCGCGAGCGCCCCCTCGATCCGCAGGAGCAGCGGATCGTCGACGCCCCGCCCCGCGTGGCGCCAGGCGCGGGCGAGCCCGGTCCGCGCGCCGAGCCAGAGGGCGGCGAGCGCGGCGGCGCGGAGGTACCGATCGTGCGGCGGCCCCGGCAGGCACGCCTTCACGTGCCGGTCAGAGGCCGTCATCTCCGCCGAGAGCGCCAGCGCCACGAGGAACGGCGTCTCCTCCCGCCCGTGCGCCTCGGCCATCTCCTCGAAGCCTCGCCCCAGGAGCTCGATCCAGAGCGCCACGAGCGACCGCCCCCTGCCGCCTTTCCCCAGCCAGGCGGACACGAGCCCGCCGGTGAGGGCGGGGTGGATCGCCGGCGCGATCTGCGCGGCCGCCCGGAGGTCGGGCCCGCCGCCGGACGCGCCGAGCTGCGCGGCGACGGCGGGCAGGCTGGTGTACTCCTCGCGCAGGAGGAGCCGATCGATCTCGTCCGACGGGACGAAGGCCCGGTGGTGGGTGGCGAGGAGGAGAGCGATCTCCGTCGCGGCGGTGCGGATTATGGCGCGCGCATCCTCGGCGACCACCACCGGGACGGCGAGGTCGGCGAGCGAGGTGCCGAGCGAGAAGCGCAGCCGATCGCGCGCGAGGCCGAGGAAACCCGCCGGATCGGATCGGGCGGCCGAGTAGATCTCGAGGCGGCGGGTGGCCAGGGGAGAAGGCACTCCGAGGACGGTACCGTGGAGTTCTTGGAGACGAAAGACCGGTCGTGCGGTCATTTCCGCTCTTCCAGCCTGACCTTCCCGACGTTCGTCTTCCCGCCCCGCTGCCATTCGATCTCGATCTCGTCCCCAGGCCGATGCGCGCGGAGCGCGTAGGCGAGGTCCTGCAACGACAGGAGCTTCGTCGCGCCGAGACGCAGCACGACGTCCCCCCCGGCGAGCCCCGCCCGCTCCGCCGGGCTCCCCGGCCGCACGCCCCCGAGCAGCACCCCGGGCTCTTTCCGCTCGGCGAAGTCCGGGATCGCCCCGAGGTAGGCACCGTAGCCGCGCTCCCTCCCTTCGCGCGGGGGCGGCGCGAGCGCGCGCACCACCTCGAGCCTGCCGTCCCGCTCGGCCGCCTCGCGCGCCACGCGGGCGGCGAGGCGCGCGACGGCGGCGAGCCCGGCCGGATCGATCTTGTCGGGGGTGTCGCTCGGGCGGTGGTAATCGGCGTGCGCGCCCGTGAAGAGGAACACGACCGGCACCCCCTTCGCGTAGAAGCTCGTGTGGTCCGAGGGCCCGTAGCCGCCTCCGCCGAACGCGACCGCGAGGGGGATCCGGGGGGGCGCGTCGGCGAGCGCGCTCACGAGCTCGCGCAGTCCGCGGGCGGTGTCCGCGCCGTCCACGTAGACCTTGCCGCCCTGCGGCCGCCCCACCATGTCGAGGTTCACCATGAGCTGCATCCGGTCGACAGCGCAGGCGGCGGGCGGCCTCCGGACGAGCTCGGCCGAGCCGAGGATGCCGAGCTCCTCCGCGCCGAACGCGGCGAAGAGGAGCGTGCGGCGCGCGGGTCCCGCCGCGGCGGCGGCCCGCGCGATCGCGAGGAGCGCGGCGACCCCGCTCGCGTTGTCGTCCGCGCCGGGGTGGACGATCCCGACCCGCTCCGGCGCGAGCGACGCGTCGCCGCCGAGACCGAGGTGGTCGTGGTGTGCCCCGACGACCACGCACTCGCCCGCCAGGGCCGGGTCCCGCCCGGGCAGGATCGCCGCGACGTTTGCCGTCTCGGCGAGCTCGTGCCGCACCTCCACCTTCACCTTCCCCCGCACGGCCAGCGGGCGTCCGTGGGGGCGCCCGTCCGACTCGCCGGCACGAGCGAGCGCCACCACGTCCACGCCGGCCCGGCGGAGCGCGGCGGTGGTCGTGCGCGCCGCGACGATCCCGGCGCGCGAGGAGACCTGGCCGCGCCAGGGCGGCAGGTCGTCGTTGCCATCGTGCGCCCACACGTCGCGCACTCCGAGGATCGCCGCGGCGCCGTGCTCGCGCGCGTTGATCGCCTTGGTCCGCCATTCGCCGTAGTGATAGGCGCGCGGCGAGCGGAAGGGCGAGGCGGGGTCCCTCTCGCGCGGAAAGTCCTGCGCGACGAGCACGATCTTCCCCTTCACGTCGAGCCCCGCGTAGTCGTCGTAACCGAGCTCCGGCGCGGTGATCCCGTGCCCGGCCCAGACGAGCTCGCCGTCCACGGCGCCGTCGTCGCTGAAGCCGAGGGGGAGCCAGCCGGGTCCGAGCGCGGGGGACGCTTCCCCGATGGTGAGCGCGTTCCGCTCGCCGAGGGTCGCGCGGAAGGGCGCATCGAACTTCTGGAGGAACCCGTCCGCGAAGGCGGGCGCGAGCCAGGCCTCCCGGAACCGGTCCGCGATCCAGGCGGCCGCCTCCGCACCTCCCGCGGTGCCGATGCCGCGGCCGGTGCGGGCGGGGTCCGCGAGCCACTCGACCTCCGCCCGCGCGCGGGCGGGATCGAACCCCTCCCCCTCGACGCGCGGGAGGGGGCGCGTGGCGAGCCTCGGACCGCAGGCCGAGGCGAGCAAGAGGACGAAGGCGAGGCGCGAGCGCACGGGGGAGGGCATGCCCGTCCTAGTTAACTCCGGGGAGCCTTGCGCGGGAGCGCCCGAGCATGTAAGAAAAATCCTCCTCCATGCGCCGCACCTTCTTCAAATCCAAGATCCACCGCGCGACCGTGACGCACGCCGACCTCGAGTACGAGGGGTCCGTCACGATCGACGAGGACCTCATGGACGCGGCCGGCATCTGGGACTACGAGGCCGTGCACATCTGGAACATCACGCGCGGCACGCGGCTGCAGACCTATGCGATCAAGGGGCAGCGCGGGTCGGGCGTCATCTGCATCAACGGAGCGGCGGCGCACCTCAACAAGCCGGGCGACATGGTGATCATCGCCACGTTCGCGGAGCTCGAGGAGTCCGAGGCGCGTGCCCACAAGCCCGCGGTCGTCCTCGTCGACCGGCAGAACCGGATCGTCGCGAAGGAAGTCGTCGAGGTTGCGGGCCCCGATCGCCGGGTGCTCGCATGACGGTGTTTCTTTGGCGCCGCTGACGTGCGGGCCCTCCCCGACCTCAAGACGTTTCTCACCCTGTGCAAGCCCGGCCGCGCGGTCCCCGTGCGCGTCGAGGTAGACGCGGACACCGAGACGCCCGTCTCCGCGTTCCTGAAGCTCGCGAGCGGCAAACGACAGGCGTTCCTGCTCGAGTCGGTCGAGGGCGGCGAGCGGAGCGCCCGCTTCTCCTTCCTCGGTGCCGCGCCGCGGAGCGCCCTTCGCTGGAAGCTCGGCGACGGCGGCGACCCGGTCGCCCAGGTCCGCTCCGCGCTCGCGACCCACCGCGCGGTGCGTGTGCCGGGGTGCCCGCCGTTCTCCGGCGGTCTCGTCGGGCACGTCTCCTACGACGCAGTGAGGCTGTTCGAGCCGCGGGTGCCCGTCTCGAAGCCCGACGAGCTCGGGTTCCCCGACCTCCTCCTCATGGACTTCGACGAGGTGGTGGCGTTCGACAACCTGCGCCACTCGCTGCACGTCATCTGCGAGGTCCGCTGCGGCCGCGGCGACGATCCGCGCGCCCTCTACGCGCGGGCGCTCCGCCGCATCCAGGCGCGGCTGCGCGAGCTCCGGCGGCCGCTCGTGGACCGCCGCGCGCGCCGCGCCGCGCGGCCCGTCGAGCTCACCCCGCGGGTGTCGAAGCGCGACTACCTCGCCGCGGTGGAGCGCGCGAAGGAATACGTGAAGGCGGGGGACTGCCAGCAGATCGTCTTCTCGCAGCGCTTCGACGCCCGGATCTCGGCCGCCCCGTTCGACATCTACCGCGCGCTCAGGCGGGTGAACCCCTCCCCCTACCTCTTCTTCCTGCAGGACGGCGAGCGCGCGCTCGTCGGCTCCTCGCCCGAGACGCTCGTCAAGCTCCAGGGCGGGGAGGTCACGCTCCGGCCCATCGCCGGAACGCGCCGGCGCGGTGCCGACCCCGCGGAGGATCAGGCCCTCGAGGCGGAGCTGCGCGCGGACCCGAAGGAGAACGCCGAGCACGTGATGCTCGTGGACCTCGGCCGCAACGACGTCGGGCGCGTGGCGGAGATCGGCTCGGTCCGGGTCACCCAGCTGAAGACCGTGGAGCGCTACTCGCACGTCATGCACCTCGTCTCGGAGGTGAAGGGCCAGCTCGCCGCCGGACTCTCCGCGATGGACGTCCTGCGTGCCGGCTTCCCGGCGGGGACCGTGTCGGGCTCGCCCAAGGTGCGGGCGATGGAGATCATCGACGAGCTCGAGCCCGCCCGGCGCGGGCCCTACGCCGGCGCGGTCGGGTACTTCGATCGCCGCGGCGACATGGAGATGTGCATCGCGATCCGGACGCTGACGGCGAACGGGCGACGCGTGTCGGTGCAGGCCGGCGGCGGCCTCGTGTACGACTCCGTCCCGGAGGCGGAGTACGAGGAGACGCTCAACAAGGCGCGCGCGGTGTTCACCGCCGTCGCCCAGGCGGAGTCGCGGGTCCTCGACGCCGTGGCGCGGCCGCCCGTCCGGCGGCGGCGCCGGGCCGCGCCACGCCCGGGCCGCCTCATCGCGGGGGGAGGCCGCCGATGAGCACGGTTCCCCGCCTGCTGCTCGTGGACAACTACGACAGCTTCACGTTCAATCTCGTGCAGTACCTCGGCGAGCTGGGCGCGGAGGTCGAGGTGTTCAGGAACGACGCCATCGGCGTGTCCGGCATCCGCTCGCGCCGCCCCGACGCGCTCGTCCTCTCGCCCGGCCCGTGCACGCCGGACCAGGCCGGCGTGACCCTCGAGGCGGTCCGGGCGCTCGCGGGCGAGCTCCCGATTTTCGGCGTCTGCCTCGGCCACCAGGCCATCGGACAGGCGTTCGGCGGAACGGTCGTCCGGAACTTCCGAATCGTGCACGGCAAGGCGAGCCCGGTCCGGCACGGCGGCGGCGGGATCTACGCGGGCCTGCCCTCGCCGTTCGAGGCGGGTCGCTACCACTCGCTCGTCGTCGAGCGCGAGAGCCTGCCGCGGGCGCTCGAGGTGACGAGCTGGACCGACGACGGGGAGATCATGGGGCTGCGCCACCGCACGCTCGACGTGGAGGGCGTGCAGTTCCACCCGGAGTCGATCCTGACCGTCGAGGGGAAGCAGCTCCTCGGCAACTGGCTCGCGCGCGTGTCGGCGGGAGGTGCCCGGTGATCCAGCAGGCCATCCAGAAGCTCATCGCCGGACAGGACCTGTCGAGGTCCGAGATGTCGGGCGTCATGACCGAGATCGCGGACGGCGGCGCGACGCCCGCGCAGGTGGGCGCGTTCCTCGCCGCGCTCCGGCTCAAGGGCGAGACGGTGGACGAGATCACGGGCGCGGCCGAGGTGATGCGCGCGCGGGTGGACCGGGTCCACGTCGGCAAGGACGTGTTCGTGGACACCTGCGGGACCGGCGGCGATGGCCGGAACACCTTCAACATCTCGACGGGCGCCGCGTTCGTCGTGGCGGGAGCGGACGTCACGGTGGCGAAGCACGGGAACCGCGCCGTCTCCTCGCGCGCGGGCTCGGCCGACGTGCTCGCCGCGCTGGGGGTGAACGTCGACGCGCCGAAGGAGATCGTCGAGCGCTGCATCGCCGAGGTGGGGATCGGGTTCCTCTTCGCGCCGCGCCTCCACCCTGCCTTCAAGGCGGTGGCCGGGATCCGGCGCGAGCTCGGGGTCCGGACGGTGTTCAACCTCCTCGGCCCGCTCGCCAACCCGGCCGGCGCGCGGCACCAGGTGATGGGAGTGTACGAGCCGCGCTGGGTGCCGATCGTGGGCGGGGTCCTCTCCGCGCTCGGCGCCGCCCATGCCTTCGTCGTCCACGGCGAGGGACTCGACGAGATCGCCGTCACCGGGATGACGCACGTGTGCGAGGTGAAGGGGCCGGTGACCGATCGCTACGCGATGCTGCCCGAGGACATCGGGCTGCGACGTCACCCCGAGGCGCAGATCGCCGGCGGCGACGCGGACCAGAACGCCCGGATCCTGAGGGACATCCTCGCCGGACAGGCGGGCGCGCCGCGCGACGCGGTGCTCGCGAACGCGGCCGCCGCCCTCGTCTGCGCGGGCGCCGCGCGCGACCTCGCCGCGGGGGTGAAGCTCGGCGCCGACTCCATCGACCGCGGCGCCGCCGCCGAGAAGCTCGCGCGCCTCGTCGCCGCGACGACCGTGGCGCCATGACCTTCCTCTCCGACATCCTCGCCCGCAAGCGCGACGAGGTCGAGGCGGCGCGCCGGGCAGTCCCGGAGGCCGAGCTGCGCGATCGGGCGCGCGACCGGGCGGCCCCGCGCGCCTTCGAGGCGGCCCTGTCGCTCCCGGGCGGCCCCGCCCGCGTGGTCGCGGAGGTGAAGCGGGCGAGCCCGTCCGCCGGCGCGATCCGGGCCGGCCTCGACGCGGTCGCCCAGGCGAAGACCTACGCGGCGGCGGGGGCCGCGGCGATCTCGGTCCTCACCGACGGGCCCGGCTTCGGCGGCTCGCTCGCCGACCTCGCCGCCGTGCGGGGCGCCGTGGACGTGCCGCTCCTCCGCAAGGACTTCGTCGTCGATCGCTACCAGCTCCTCGAGGCCCGGGCGCACGGCGCCGACGCCGCCCTCCTCATCGTGGCGGCGCTCGACGCGCCCGCGCTCCCGCGCCTCCTCGAGGCGTGCGGCGAGCTCGGCCTCGCCGCGCTCGTCGAGGTCCACGACGACGCCGAGCTCGAGGCGGCGCTCGGGGCGGGCGCGCGGGTCGTCGGGGTGAACAACCGCAACCTCCGCACGTTCGCCGTCGACCTCGCCGTGTCCGAGCGGCTCCTGCCGCGCCTGCCGTCCGGCGTGCGCGGCGTGGCGGAGAGCGGCGTCCGCTCCGCGGACGACGCGCGGCGGCTCCGGCGCGCCGGGGCGGTGAACCTCCTCGTCGGCGAGGCGCTCGTCCGGGCGGCGGACCCGGGCGCGCTCCTCCGGGAGATGACGGCGTGAGCGAGATGCGAGTCGGCGCGGCGGAGCGGGTGTTCTTCGAGCGCGGAGCGGCGCGCGACGTGCGGGTGAAGATCTGCGGCGTGACGCGCCTCGAGGACGCCCTCGACGCGGCGCGGCTCGGGGCCGACGCGCTCGGGTTCAACTTCTGGGCGCGCTCGAAGCGCTTCATCGCGCCCGCCGCAGCGGGCGAGATCGTCCGGCAGCTGCCGCCGGGGGTCGCGACCTTCGGCGTCTTCGTGGACCCGACCCGGGAGGACGTGCTCCGCGCGATCGCCGCCTCGGGCGTAGGGGCCGTCCAGCTCCACGGCGACGAGCCCCCCGCGCTCTGCGCCTCGCTCCCGCTGCCGGTGGTGAAGGCGATCCGGATCGGCGGCCCAAACGACCTCGCCCAGCTCGCTTCCTACGAGGTGCGCGCGTTCCTCCTCGACTCCGCCTCGGCCGAATACGGCGGCAGCGGCGTGGGCTTCGATTGGTCGCTCGCGACGGAGGCGGCGCGCGAGCTCCCCGTCCTGCTCGCGGGCGGCCTCGATCCGGACAACGTCGCGGCGGCGGTGCGGACGGTCCGGCCGCTCGGCGTGGACGTCGCGAGCGGCGTCGAGTCGGCGCCCGGCGTGAAGGACCCCGCGAGGATGGCGCTCTTCATCCGGCGGGCGAAGGAGACCCGGTGACGGCGCCGTCGTCGGTCCCGGACGCCCGCGGGCGGTTCGGCGCGTACGGGGGAAGGTTCGTGCCCGAGACGCTCGTCCCGGCGCTCGACGAGCTCGAGGCGGCGTGGCGCGCGGCGCGCGAGGACGCGATCTTCCAGAACGAGCTGTACGAGCTGCTCACGCGCTTCGCCGGGCGCGAGACGCCGCTCTCCGAGGCGCGGCGGATGTCGGCCGACGCGGGCGGCTGCCGGGTGCTCCTGAAGCGCGAGGACCTCTGTCACACCGGCGCGCACAAGATCAACAACACCCTCGGCCAGGTGCTGCTCGCGCGCCGGATGGGGAAGCGGCGCATCATCGCCGAGACCGGCGCCGGCCAGCACGGCGTCGCCACCGCCACCGCCGCGGCGCTCTTCGGCCTCCCGTGCGAGGTCTACATGGGGGCGCTCGACGTCGAGCGCCAGGCGCTGAACGTCTTCCGCATGCAGCTCCTCGGGACGAAGGTGATCCCGGTCCAGTCCGGCTCGCGCACGCTCAAGGACGCGATGAACGAGGCGCTGCGCGACTGGGTGACGAACGTCCGCGACACGCACTACATCATCGGCTCCGTCGCCGGCCCGCATCCCTACCCCGCCCTCGTGCGCGACTTCCAGTCGGTGATCGGCAAGGAGGCCCGCCGCCAGGTGCTCGATCTCGCCGGGCGCCTCCCCGACGCGGTGGTCGCCTGCGTGGGCGGCGGCTCGAACGCGATGGGGATCTTCACCGCCTTCGTGCCCGACCCGCAGGTCCGGCTCGTCGCGGTGGAGGCAGCCGGCCACGGACTCTCCTCCGGGAAGCACGGGGCCTCGCTTACGAAGGGCACGCCCGGGGTCCTCCACGGCTCGCGGAGCTACGTCCTGCAGGACGCGCACGGCCAGATCGCGGAGGCCCACTCCATCTCGGCGGGGCTCGATTATCCGGGCGTCGGGCCGGAGCTCTCCTATCTGAAGGACGCGGGGCGCATCACGCTCATGCAGGCGACGGACGCCGAGGCGCTCGAGGCATTCCGTTACCTCGCGCGCACCGAGGGGATCATCCCCGCGCTCGAGACCGCCCACGCCATCTCTGCGGCGCGCGCGGTGGCCCGCGCGCTCGGGCCGGAGGGGCTTCTCGTCGTGAACGTGTCGGGTCGCGGCGACAAGGACGCCGATCAGGTGCGCCGCATGCTCGAGGCGGCGGAGCGGCCCGCGCCGCGGAGCGCCCGGCGGGCCGCGCGTCGGAGGACGAAGCGATGACGACCGCGCCGAAGCTGCCGGAGGCGCCCCCCTCCTCCGACCGGATCGCGACGACCTTCGCCCGCTGCCGCGCGGCCGGCGAAACGGCTCTCGTCACCTACGTGATGGCGGGCGATCCCGACCTCGCCACGTCGAAGGCGATGGCGGTCGCCTGCGCCGAGGGCGGGGCCGATCTCATCGAGATCGGGATCCCCTTCTCCGACCCCATCGCCGACGGCCCGACCATCCAGCACGCCGCCGAGCGCGCCCTCGCCGTGGGGACGACGACGCGCGACGTCCTGGCGGTCGCGGCACACCTCCGCGCCCGCTCCGCGGTCCCGATCGCGCTCATGGGGTACCTGAACCCGATCCTCGCCCACGGCGTCCCTCGCTTCGCGAAGGACTGCGAGAAGGCGGGGGTGGACGCGCTCATCGTCCCGGATCTCCTACCGGAGGAGTCGGGCGAGATGTCCCCGGTGCTCGCAGCGCGCGGCGTCCGCACGGTCTTCCTGCTCGCCCCGACCTCCGGGCCCGAGCGGATCGCGGCCGCGGCGCGCGCCGCGAGCGGCTTCCTCTACTTCGTGTCGGTGACGGGCGTGACGGGCGCACGCAAGTCGTCCCCGCAGGAGCTCGCGCCGCAGCTCGCGGCGGTGCGCGAGAGGAGTCCCGTGCCGGTGGTGATCGGCTTCGGCGTGTCCTCTCCGGACCAGGCGCGGGCGATGGGCCGGCTCGCGGACGGGGTCGTCGTCGGAAGCGCCATCGTCCAGCGGATCGCCGAGGGCGGTGCCCGCGCGGCGCGCGCCGCGCGGGTGAAGCGGTTCGTCGGGTCGCTCAAGCGGGCGCTGCGATAGGGACCCCGGCGCGCCTGCCGATCAGCCGATCAGCCCGGCCGGATGGATGACGTGCACGCCATCATCCGACTTCCGCATGTGCGGCCGGGAGATCCAGCGGCAGCTCATGCACAGAGTCCGGGCCCCTTCCGCGGTGACGCGGACCTGGAGATCCCCGCCGCAGAGGATGCACCCACCCTCGAGCGAGAAGTCCTTGGTCTCGATCGCGTGTCCATGTTCGGCCCGCATGTGCAGGAGGTAACACCTGTTCGCGGGTTGGCAAGCGCATGCGGCCCCGGGCGGGGCGCGCCGCCTGCTCCGGGACGCCAGAAAGGCCGACCTGATCCGCTGTAGGCGAAGGTGAGGCCGGCCGAGCGACCGGCGGCCGGAGTGCCTACAGCGTCCGACCCACGGCGCCGGCGATCACCCGCGCCTGCTTCATGAGCTCCTCGAACTCGTGCGGCGTGAGCGACTGCTGCCCGTCCGAGAGCGCCTTGTCCGGGTGAGGGTGGACCTCGACGATGATCCCGTCCGCGCCCGCCGCGATCCCGGCGCGGGCCATCGCGCCGACGTGCGCGCGGAGGCCGATGCCGTGCGACGGGTCCACCATGACGGGCAGGTGGGTGAGCGACTTCAGGACCGGCACCGCGTTCAGGTCGAGGGTGTTGCGGGTCATCGTCTCGAACGTCCGGATGCCTCGCTCGCAGAGCGCCACCTGGTAGTTGCCGCGCGAGAGGATGTACTCGGCCGCCATGAGCCACTCCTTCAGGGTGGCGGAGGGACCGCGCTTCAGGAGCACGGGCTTGCGGACGTTCCCGAGGTGCTTCAGGAGCGAGAAGTTCTGCATGTTTCGCGCGCCGATCTGGAGGACGTCGGCGTAGTCCGCCACCATCGGCAGGTTCTCGACGTCCATCACCTCGGTCACGATCTTGAGGCCCGTCTCCTCCCGGGCGAGGGCGAGCAGGCGGAGCCCCTCCTCCGCGAGGCCCTGGAACTCGTACGGGCTCGTCCGCGGCTTGAACGCGCCGCCGCGCAGGAAGCGGGCGCCGGCCGCCTTCACGGCGTGGGCCGCCTCCAGGATCTGCTCCTTCGACTCGACCGAGCACGGACCTGCCATCACCGCGATCTCACGGCCTCCGAGCGGCACGCCGCCGACGTCGATGACGGTGTCCTCCTCCTTCACCTCGCGCGAGACGAGCTTGAACGGCTGCGAGACGCGGATCGCGTCGGCCACCCCCGGCATGGTCTCGAACTGCCCGGGATCGAGGCCGCCCTTGTTTCCGGTGATGCCGATCGCGACGCGCTCTGCCCCCGGGATGGGATGGGCCGCGAGCCCCATCGTGCGGATCTTCTCCACGACGGCGTCTATCTCCGCCTGCGCGGCGTGCGGCTTCATGACGACGAGCATCGGGTGTCTCCCGGGAAGGCCCGAGTCTTAGCACGGGAGGCTGGGGTGTGATCCCGCCGCCGCGACGTACCCGACACCTGGGACGCGCCCGATCGCCCGGACCCCCTGCGCGCGCACGCCGCCCTGCCTATGTTCGGCGGGGAGGGCGAAAGGGATGGCCGGTCTGCTGAGGACGATCCGCCGGGCCGCGCTGCAGGTGCAGCGTCTCGCGAGCGCGCTCGAGGTGCCCGGGGCGGAGAACCGCGTCGAGAAGAGGACGGACTTCTCGAACTGTCCGCGGCCGGTGCTGCTCCTGCACGGCTGGTTCAGCGCGCGCCGGACCTTCGAGGTGCTCGAGCGACGCCTCCGCCGCGACGGCTACGGGGTCTTCTCGCTCGACCTCGGCGGCGCGCGCGTCTCGTTCCTCGGCCGCGGGGTCGACGACCTCGCCGACCTCGTCCGGGCGAAGGTGGAGCGGATCTACGCGCGCCACCCCGGCCTCGGACCGCTCACGATCGTCGGCCACTCGAAGGGCGGCCTCATCGCCGCCTACTACGTGAAGAAGCTCGGCGGCTGGCGCCGGACGCGCGCGGTGGTGACCCTGGGGACGCCGCACCGCGGCACGCCGACCGCGTGGTTCGGCCTCCCCTTCGCGCTCGTCGCCCGCTCCCTCGTGCAGATGATCCCGGGCAGCCCGTTCCTCGCCCGCCTGCACGACGGCCCGTGGCCCGCCCAGGTCCGCCTCGTCTCGATCTGGTCGCGCCAGGACGGCGCCTCGCCCTACCCGTCCTGCGTCATCGATACGCACGGCCTGCCGCAGCTCGCGAACGTCGAGGTCGAGGGCGACCACCGCGCCCACCTCGTCCGCAAGCGCACCTACGAGGTGATCTTGCGCGAGGTGCGCGCGGCCGAGGCGGAGGCGCCCGTCGTGAAAGGGCCGCTCACCGGCATGGCCGGGGGTAGCTCCAAGCCCGCGCGGGCCGCGGTCGCCGCCCGGACCGCCGGGACGGGCGCGGCGTAGGGCGAGTCGATCCGGACACTCCCGGTCCCGGTCCAGGTCCAGGTCCAAGTCCAGATCGAGGTCGAGGTCGAGGTCGACGACCACGTCCACGACCACGTCCAAGTCCACGTCCACGGGAAAGCGCCTTACACTCTTCCCGTGCGCGACCGCCGCTGGGACTTCCTCTACGATCGGCAGAAGCAGCCGGTGAAGGCCTACGTCCTCGAGCGGTTCGCCGAGGAGGTCGCCGCGGAGATCGCCGCCTGGCCGCCGCCGTTCGTGGACTGGGTCTCGGAGGAGCTACGGACGCGCTGGGAGCCGGGCGCCGCAGAGCGGCCGCGCGACGACGTCGTGCGCTTCGCGCTCGAGATCGCGCGGCTCGACCTCCTGCGCGAATTCGAGGAGGTCGAGCGCAGGCTCCGCGCCGACGCGCACCGGCTCCAGTCACCCGCCGAGGAGGCCGCGCTTCACCTCCTCGTGCGACTCCTCACCGAGAAGTGCCTCGGGCTGAAGGAGCACGCCGAGTCGATGAGGCTCCGCCGCGAGGATCTCGCGGGCGCGCTCGTCGACGTCGAGCGCCGGCTGTTCCGCGTCACGCTGGCGTGACGTCCCCCCGCTATTTCGGCACCTTCTCCCAGTCCGCGAGGAACTTCTTCAGCCCCGCGTCGGTGAGAGGGTGCTTCGCGAGCTGGTCGATCACCGAGAACGGGATCGTCGCGACGTCGGCCCCGAGCTTCGCCGCCTCGAGCACGTGGATCGGGTGGCGGACCGAGGCGACGAGCACCTTCGTGTCGAACCGGTAGTTTCGGTAGATCTGCACGATGTCCCCGATGAGCTGCATCCCGTCCTGCGAGATGTCGTCGAGCCGACCCACGAACGGGGACACGTAGGTCGCCCCCGCCTTCGCGGCGAGGAGCGCCTGCACCGCCGAGAAGCACAGCGTGACGTTCGTCTTCACGCCCTCCTGCGCGAGCGCCTTCACGGCGCGGAGCCCCTCGACGATGAGCGGGATCTTGATGACGACCTGCGGCCCGTACTTCGCGAGCTGCCGGGCCTCCTTCAGCATCCCCTCGGCGTCGATCGCCGTCACCTCCGCGGAGATGGGACCGGGGACGAGCGCCACGATCTCCTTCAGCACGTCGCCGAACGCCCGGCCGGTCTTCGCGACGAGCGACGGATTCGTCGTCACGCCGTCGCACAGGCCGAGGGCCATCGCCTTCTTGATCTCGCCGACGTCGGCCGAGTCGATGAAGAATTGCATCCGGGTGGGCCTCCGGTGAGGGGGGAGAGCGGTCCATAGCGCACCGGCGCGCGGTGCCGCAAGGGGCCATGAAATGCTATACCGGCGTGCACTGACATGCGCAGCCGGCCGAAAGCACGTCCGCGCCGCGGGCAGACGTCCTCGAGTCCCCTGGCGACCGCGGGCGCCCGGGTGTTGAAGCTCGGGCGGCGCGGCGCGAAGGGCGTCCGCGGCGGGTCGAAGGAGCTCCTCGACTATGGCCGCACCGTCATCGCCGCAGAATCGCGCGCGATCGGCGCGGTGGATCTCGGCGAGCCGTTCGCCGAGGCAGTCCGCTGGATCCTCGACTGCAAGGGGCGGGTCGTCGTCACCGGAATGGGGAAGCCGGGCTTCGTCGCCCAGAAGATCTCGGCGACGCTCGCTTCCACCGGCACGCCCTCCCTCTACGTCCACCCCGCAGAGGCGGCCCACGGCGATCTCGGGCGGATCGCGAAGGACGACGTCGTCATCGCGCTCTCCAACTCCGGCGAGACGGAGGAGATCCTCCGGCTCCTCCCCGCGCTGAAGAAGATCGGCGTCCGGATCGTCGCCCTCACCCGCGACCGATCGAACCCGCTCGCCCGCGGCGCCGACCTCGTCGTACCGATCGGGAACGTGGAGGAGGCCTGCCCGATGGGGCTCGCTCCCACCGCCTCGACCGCCGTTCTCCTCGCGATCGGCGATGCCCTCGCTATGACGATCCTCGCGAACCGTCCCTTCGACCGCGAGGAGTACGCGCTCTTCCACCCGGGCGGGAAGCTCGGCCGCGGGCTCATGAAGGTCGGCGAGATCATGCGCCAGGCGGAGGCGAACCCGACGGTGCGCGAGGACGAGCCGCTCGCCGCGGCCGTCGCCGTGATGACCGAGACCCCGGGCCGGCCCGGCGCGGCGAGCGTCGTGGACGCGGCGGGGAAGCTCGTCGGCATCTTCACCGACGGGGATCTCCGCCGCCTCGTCGAGCACGGGCAGACCGACTTCACGCGCCCGGTCTCGACGGCGATGGGGCGGAATCCGCGCACCGTCCGTCCGGGCGCGCTCGTGGTGGACGCGGCCCGCGTCCTGCGCCTCGCCGCCATCGACCAGGTGCCGGTCGTCGACGACGAGGGGCGGCCGGTCGGTCTGCTCGACGTGCAGGACCTCCTCGCGGCGAAGATGCTGTAGGCCGCGTCCCCGCCGCGGGCGCCCTCGCCGCGCCGTGTGCACCTCTTCAGGCGAGTTGGCCGCGATCCACGACCTCCAGCAGACGGGCATCCGGCGGATCGGCACGCCGCGAGCGGGCTTTCGGTACCTCAAGCCGGACGGCCGCCCGCCCGCGCGGGCGGACCTCGAGCGGATCCGCGACCTGCGCATCCCGCCCGCCTGGACCGAGGTCCGGGTGACCCCCCTTCCCGCATCGAAGCTCCAGGCGATCGGCCGCGACCGCGCAGGGCGCTGGCAGTACCGCTACCACCCGGACTTTGCGCGCCGCCGCGCGTCCGCGAAGTATCGCCGCCTCCTCCGCTTCGCCGCCGCCCTGCCGCGGATCCGCGCCGCGGTCGCGCGCGACATGCGGCGGCGCGAGCTGTCGCGGGAGCGCGTGCTCGCAGCGGTGGTGCGCCTTCTCGAGAGCTGCCAGATGCGGCCGGGGAGCGAGACCTACGCGCGCGAGAACGGGAGCTTCGGGCTCACGACCCTCCGGCCACGACACGTGAAGGTCGCGGGCACGCTCGTGGTGTTCGACTACCGCGGAAAGTCGGGCCAGCGGCAGATCCGGGAGCTGCGCGACCGCCGGATCGCGCGGCTCGTGTGCGAGCTCCTGCGCGTCCCGGGCCGGGACGTCTTCAAGTTCGTCGAGGGCGGCGAGGTCGTCGACGTGCGGCGGCGCCACGTGAACGCGTACATCCGCGCGGCGGCCGGCGCACCGTTCACCGCGAAGGACTTCCGGACATGGGCGGGGACGCTGCTCTGTGCGAGCGCGCTCGCCGAGGCCGCGGAGCGGGGCGGCGCGGAGCGGCGCCGCGCGCGCATCGCGAAGGAGGCGATGAAGGCGGTCGCGGCGAAGCTCGGCAACACGCCGGCGGTCGTGCGGGCGTCCTACGTCAGCCCGGCGGTGCTGGAGGCGTTCGCGAAGGGGCGCGTCATCGGCTGCTGCCTGGGAGCGCGCGACGTCCTGGGGGCGCCGCGCCGCGGGGGCCTGCACGACGCGGAGCGCGAGGTGCTCGCCCTCCTGCGCGCGTCCGCGGCGGGCAAGGCGAACGGCCCCGACCTGCGCGTCGTCCGCGGCGCGGCGCGCCCCGTGGCGCGCCCGACGCGGCCGGCCGGGGCGACCGCGAAGCCGTTCCGGCGCGCGGCGCGCGGCCCCGAGCGGGAGTGTTAGCGCTGTTGGACTGATCCCGTAAACGCGCCCGAGCCCGAGCCCGCGCCCGAAACAGCCGGGCTCGGACTCGGGCTCGTTCACGGGCTCGGGGCTCAAGCCAACTGTGCACCGCTGTGAGAGCAGGACCGGCGGGATCTTCCGCCGTGGTCGTGGTCGTGGTCGTGGTCGTGAGCTCGGTGGTCCGCTCGGGCTCGCGTCCACGTCCACGTCCGCGTCCACGCGGAGGGTACACGTGGGCTGCTCAGATCACCCGCTCGTTCCCGCCGTCGATCGGGATCTGCGCGCCGGTCGTCTTCGCGAACAGCTCGCCGCACAGCTCCGCGGCGAGCTCCGCGACGTCGCGGGAGCGGATCTCGGTGCGCAGGAGGTTCTTCGTCTTGTACTGCTCGACGGTCATGCCGTAGCTCTGCGCGCGGGCGACGAGCACCTCCGGCGTCCAGACGCCGGTGTCGAAGACCGCGTCGGGGTGGAGCGTGTTCACTCGGATGCCTGCGCCGGCCCACTCGAGCGCGGCGACGCGCGCGAGCTGCGTCAGGGCGGCCTTCGACGCCGAGTAGGCGGCGGCCCCCGGCCCGGGCGCCGGGACGTTCTTCGAGCCGATGACGACGACGCGCCCGCCGCGCGGCGCGAGCTGCAGCAGCGGCTGCGCCTCGCGAAGGAGCGCGAGGTTCGCGTCGAGGTTCACGCGGAGGACCTTGCGCCACTCCTCGTCAGCGAGCGCCTCGATGCGCCGGCTCGCCGGGAAGATGCCGGCGTTCAGCACGAGCATGTCGAGCCCGCCGAAGGCCCGCACGCCCGTCTCGAGCGCGGCGCCGAGCTGTTCGGTGCTCGCGACGTCGCACACGAGGCCGAGATAATCGGGGCGCGCGTGGAGCTGCTCGACGGCGGGGCTGAGATCGAGCCCGACCACCGCGGCGCCGCGCGCGAGGAGCGACTCCACGCAGGATCTCCCGATGCCGGAGGCGGCGCCGGTGACGAGCGCGACTTCCCCCGCGAAAGCGAGCGGCTTCCCCGCGGCACGGAGCTTCGCCTGCTCGAGGTCCCAGTACTCGACGTCGAACACGTCCCGGGCCGGGAGCGCCCGATAGCCGCCGAGGAGCGCCGCCCGCTCGATGATGTCCATCGTGTGGGCGTAGATGTCGAACACGATCGCCGCGTCGTTCGCGCTCCTCCCCGCGGTCGCGACGCCGAGCTCGGGGTCGAGGATCACCCGAGGCGCCGGATCGAGCATCGTCTTCCGGTCGCGCGCCGCGGGGGCGTGCTCCTCGAAGTAGCGCCGGTACTCCGCGGCGTAGCGCTCCACGTCGCGACCGAGGAGCGGCAGGCGCTTCGTGCGGATCACGTGGTCGGGAGTGGCCGGACCTTGCTGCGAGAGCTGCGCGACGTCGGGGCGGCGGGCGAAGGCGAGGCTGCGCGGGTCACGGTGGACGGCGAGCAACATCGGGGCACCCGCCGCGTCGGAGACGGCGCGGCGCAGCGCGGCCATCTCCCGGCGCGGCGGCGCGGAGGCGGCCGGGGACGGGGCGCGGCGCGGGGGCAGCTCCCAGGCGCGCGCGCGCGCCAGGTACTCCTCCGCCTTCGAGACGAGCGCGATCATCCGCTCGTAGGACTCCCGTGCCGTGTCCCCGAACGAGAAGACGCCGTGGTTCATGAGCACCATGCCGATGGTGCGGGGGCCGAGCCCGCCCGCCAGCCGCTCCGCGCAGAGGCGCGCGAGATCGAAACCGGGCATGACGTAGGGGACGACCAGCACCGAGTCGCCGTAGATCTCGCCGACGCGCTCGGCTGCGTCGGTGGAGTTCGTCACGGTCACGACGGCGTCGGCGTGCGTGTGGTCGACGTACCGGTGCGGCAGGATCGCGTGGAGGATCGCCTCGACCGAAGGCGTCGGCGCGGTCGCGCGCGTCATGCGGGTGCGGAGCTCGTTCACCATCTGTGGGTCCGAGAGGGAGGCGAGCTTCGCGAGCGCGAGCAGGGGCGCCACGCGCACCGGGGAGAACCCCGAGGCGTCGATGCGCGTGAGATCCGCGCCGCTCCCCTTCACGTAGAGGATGGTCTCGTCGGCGCCGACGAGATCCCGCTCGACGATCTTCACCGAGGTGTTGCCGCCGCCGTGGAGGACGAGGGCGCTCTCGCGCCCGAGCAGCCTCGAGGTGTAGACGCGCAGCCCGAGATCGCCCTGGAATTGTGCGGCCTCACCGTCGTTCCACAAGCTGTTCATGCGGGCGCTCCGGCCGCCTCCGGGCGGTGCGAGAGAAGGGCCTGCCATTCTACGCGAGGTCCTTCCCGCCCGCCCGCGCGCGACGTTCACCGCGCGCGGATCCCCGCGCCGCACGCGGCCGCAATCAGCCCGGGTAGAGGCCGGCGGGGGTGAGGTCCTCGCGCGGGACGAGCGCGAGGAGCTGCGCCACCGTCCGGCCCGTGCCGGGCACGACGCGCTCCGGGCACAGCTCGGCGAGGGGCGCGAGCGCGAAGCGCCTCACGACGAGGCCGGGGTGCGGCACCACCAGCGCGGGGCCGCGGATCACCTCGTCGCCGTAGAGCAGGACGTCGAGGTCGAGCGTGCGGGCCGACCAGCGCACGCCGCTCCGCACGCGGCCGGCGCTCCGCTCGATGCGCTGCAAGGTCGCGAGCAGCGCGAGCGGGGGCACGTCCGCCTCGAGCTCGAGGGCCGCGTTCAGGTAGCGTGGCTGGGGCGGGCCGAGCGGCGCCGCGTCCCATACGCGGGAGGAGCGCAGGAGCGCGACCCTCGGCTCCTGCCGCAGCTCTCGCGCCGCGAGGGCGAGGTTCGCCCAGCGATCGCCCAGGTTCGAGCCGACGCCGACGTACGCGCGCACGATCCCATCATACGACCGGGTTGCGCAGCACGCCGATCCCCGAGACCTCGACCTCGACCCAGTCGCCGCGCCGGATCGCGCCGACGCCCTCGGGCGTTCCGGTGGCGACGACGTCGCCGGGCAGGAGCGTCATGACTCCGGAGATGTAGGCGAGGAGGGCGAAGGCGTCGAACGCCATGTCGCGGGTGTGGCCGCGCTGCCTCTCGACCCCGTTCACGCGGCACACCACCGAGACATCGAGCGGGTCGAGCGCGGTCTCGACCACCGGCCCCAGCGGGCAGAAGGTGTCGAACCCCTTCGCGCGGGTGAACTGCTTCTCCTCCCGCTGGATGTCCCGCGCCGTGACGTCGTTCAGGCAGGTGTAGCCGAACACGGCGAGCTTCGCCTCTACCGCGCTCGCGCGCGAAAGCGTGCGTCCCACCACCACGGCGAGCTCCGCCTCGTGGTGGACCTCGTTCGACTGCTCGGGGCACCGGATCGCGTCCTGCGGTCCGATCACCGCGGAGGGCGGCTTGAGGAACAGAAGCGGGACCGCAGGCACCTCGTTGCCGAGCTCCTTCGCGTGCGCCCGGTAGTTCCGGCCGACACACACCACCTTCGAGGGCTCCACCGGCGCGAGGAGCTGGACCTCGGCGAGCGCCAGCGCCTTTCCCTCCGGCAGGCCCCCCGCCCAGGGCGCCGCTGACAGCGGCCGCACGTTCGTCCCCTCGACGAGCCCGTGGCGGTCGTGGCCGCCGTGGCGGAACCGGCAGGTCCTCATCGCTGGCTTCCGGCTCCCCCGTCTCCACTCCTTGGAGAGGGGGGCGTGGGGGGGTGAGGCCGGAGGCCGAGCACGTCGGCCATGTCGTAGAGCCCCGCGGGCTTCCCCACGATCCAGCGGGCGGCCCGGATGGCGCCGTGCGCGAACTGCTCGCGGGAGGTGGCGCGATGCGTGAGCTCGAGCCGCTCGCCCTCGCCGCAGAAGAAGACCGTGTGCTCGCCGACGACGTCGCCGCCGCGGAGCGTCTGCACCCCGATCTGCCAGGGCGGCCGCTCGCCGGTGATGCCGTGGCGCGCGAAGGCGAGCGCGTCCTTGGGATCGCGCCCGAGCGCCTCGGCGGCCACCTCGCCGAGGCGGACGGCGGTGCCTGACGGCGCGTCCCGCTTCTTCTTGTGGTGGAGCTCGACGATCTCGACGTCGTAGGCATCGCCGAGCATGTTCGCGGCCTGCCGGACGAGGTCGAAGAGGACCGTCACGCCGACGCTCATGTTCGGCGCGAGGAGGATCGGGATCCGGCGGGCGGCCGCCGCGACGCGTGCCTTCGCCTCCGGGGTGAAGCCGGTCGAGCCGACGACGAGCGGGACCCCGCGCTCCGCGCAGGTCTCCGCGTGGCGCGCGGACGCCTCGTGGGTGGTGAAGTCGATCGCGACGTCGGCGCCGTCGAGCGCCGTCGCGAGCTCATCGACGACGAGGATTCCGGCGGGCCCCGCGCCGGCGAGGACGCCCGCGTCCTGTCCGACCGCCCCCCCTGGCCGCTCGACGGCGCCGACGAGCGACATCCCCTCGGTCACCCGGACGAGCCGGACGATCTTCATCCCCATCCGGCCGGCAGCGCCGGTCACCACGACCCTGATCATGCGTCTCTCCGACCCTCTCTCCCTGAGGGAGAGGAGGATCTCAGGCGAGCTTCAGGATGCCGAACCGCTGCATCGCGTCGCGGATCTTCGCGAGGTTCGCGTCGGACACCGGCGCGAGCGGCAGCCGCAGCTCGCCGGATGCCTTGCCGAGCAGCGACACCGCCGCCTTGACCGGTCCCGGGTTCGTCTCGAGGAACATCGCGCGGTTCAGCTCCGCCATCGCAACCTGCTTCTCGAGCGCCTTCGCGAGGTCGGGCTTGCGCGCCGCCACGACGAGCTCCTTCATCGCGCTCGGCGCGATGTTGCCGACGACCGAGATCACCCCGTGGCCGCCGCAGGCGATGTAGGGGAGGACCGTGAAGTCGTCCCCGGAGAGGAACGCGATCGCGTCCTTCCCCACCTTCTCGACGAGCTGGACCTGCCGATCCAAGTTCGCGGTGGCCTCCTTGATGCCGACGATCGCGCCCGCCTTGACGAGGCGCGCGACCGTCTCCGGCAGCATGTCCACCGCCGTGCGCGAAGGGACGTTGTAGGCGACGACCGGGAAGCGGGCCGCCTCCCAGATCGCCACGTAGTGGCGGTAGAGCCCCTCGGGCGTCGGCTTGTTGTAGTAGGGGGTGACGACGAGCGCGGCGTCGGCCTTCAGCTCCTTCGCCATCTTCACGGACTCGATCGCCTCGTGCGTCGCGTTCGAGCCCGCGCCGGCGATGACGAGCACGCGGCCTCTCGCCTGCTCGACGACCGTGCGGATGACGTCCGCCCGCTCGGCGGCGGTGAGCGTGGCGGCCTCTCCGGTCGTGCCGCAGGGCACGATCCCGTCGGTCCCCATGATGATCTGCCACTCGACGAGCTCGCGCAGCGAGCGGAGGTCGACCGCGCCGTCCTTCATCGGCGTGACGATCGCCACCATCGAGCCTTGGAGTCGCGCCATGGTCGCCTCTCCTACGTGGAAAAGGGCCTCGATGCTACCCGATCCGGGAGCGGGCGGGGAGCGGGGCCTCGCCGCGGACGAGGTCCGCCCAGGTCTCCCGCTTGCGCGCGACGTGCACGCGCTTCCCCTGGACCAGCACCTCGGCCGCGCGCGGACGCGCGTTGTAGTTCGAGGACATGGCGAACCCATAGGCGCCCGCCGAGCGGACGACGAGGAGGTCGCCGGCCCGAGGCTCGGGCATGCGGCGCTTCCTGGCCAGGAAGTCGGACGACTCGCAGATCGGCCCCACCACGTCGCACACGATCTCGCGCGCGTCGGGGCGCGGCGCGCCCGCCGACTCGATCGCGTGGTGCGCGCCGTAGTAGCTCGGGCGGACGAGGTCGTTCATGGCGGCGTCCACGACGACGAACGTCTTTCGTCCGCTGCGCTTCAGATGAAGCACCCGTGTCGCGAGGACCCCCGCGTTCCCGACGAGCACGCGCCCCGGCTCGAGGAGCACCTCGCCTCCGAACCGGGCGAGGGCCTTCTTGATGGCGGCGCCGTACGCGTCGGGATGCGGCGGCTCCTCGTCCGAGTAGGTGATGCCGAGCCCGCCCCCGACGTCCACGTGGCCGAGGCGGATCCCGCCCGCCTCGAGCTCGCGCACGAGGGCGAGCACCCGGGCGATCGCGTCGAGGAACGGCCGCACGCTCGTGATCTGGGATCCGATGTGGCAGCCGATCCCCTTCACCTCGAGGGCCGGGTCCGCCGCGGCGAGCGCGTAGAGCCGCCGCGCGTCCGCGACCGAGACCCCGAACTTGTTCCCCCGGAGCCCGGTGGAGATGTACGGGTGCGTCTTCGGGTCGACGTCCGGGTTCACGCGCAGCGCGATGGGGGCCCGGCGGCCGAGCCGCCGCGCGACGATCGAGACGCGACCGAGCTCGGAGCCGCTCTCGACGTTCAGCACCCGCACGCCCGCCTCGAGGGCGAAGGCGATCTCCTCGTCGGTCTTTCCGACGCCGGAGAAGACCACCTTGCGCGGATCCCCTCCGGCGCGGAGGACGCGGTAGAGCTCGCCGCCCGAGACGATGTCGAATCCGGAGCCGAGACGCGCGAACAGGCTCAGCACGGAGAGGTTCGAGTTCGCCTTCACCGCGTAGCAGACGAGATGGCGGAGCCCCGCGAGCGAGCGGTGCAGGACCTTCCAGTGCCGCGTGAGCGTCGCGCCGGAGTAGACGTAGAGCGGCGTGCCGTAGCGCTCGGCGAGCCGCTCGAGCGGGATCGACTCGGCGTGGAGGACGCCCTTCTTTCGAAGGAAATGGTTCACCGGGATCCGGGAGGTGAAGGCGTGTTCGCGCACGCGTCACAGCCGGCGGACTCCGCGCCGGACCGCTCGCCGCCGTCGCGCGCTCCCGGCTCGCGCGGCGCCGTGAGGTCCGCCTTCGAGGGCGGGCGAGGCGCCGCTTTCACGCCGCACGCGGCGAGGAGGAGGGCGGCGAGCGCGGCCCGGATCACCGCTCCCCCCTGCGCAGGGCCTTTTCCCAGCGCGCGATCTGGCTGGCCACCTGGCGCGGGCCGGGCCCGCCCGGCAGCTCCCGGCGGGCGAGGCTCCGGCGCGCGTCGAAGCAGCGGAGCACGTCCTTCTCGAAGCGAGCGTGGAACGTCCTCCACTCGGCGGCGGTCAGCCGCGCGAGGGGACGCCCCTGCGACGTCGCGAACGCCGCGGCCTTCCCCACCGCCTCGTGCGCCTCGCGGAACGGAACCCCACGTTCGACGAGGTACTCCGCCACGTCCGTGGCGAGCGCCTCGCCCGACCCGAGCGCCTCCTCCATCCGGTCCGGGTGGAACCGCGCGGTCTCGATCGCGCCCGCGACGGCGTCGGCGGTGAGGGCGAGCGCGGCGGCGGCGCCGAGGAGCGGCCGCTTGTCCTCCTGCAGGTCGCGGTTGTACGAGAGCGGCAGGCTCTTCAGGACGGCGAGGAGCGCGACGAGGTCGCCGATGGCGCGCCCGGCCCGGCCGCGCGCGAGCTCCCCCACGTCGGGGTTCTTCTTCTGCGGCATGAGCGAGGAGCCGGTCGCGAAGGCGTCGGCGAGCGTCATGAAGCCGAACTCCTTCGTCGTCCAGAGCACGATCTCCTCGCCCACGCGCGACAGGTGGACCGCCGCGAGCGCGCAGGCGAAGAGCAGCTCGACGGCGCTGTCGCGGTCCGAGACCGCGTCGAGCGAGTTCTGCGTCACGCCGGCGAGCCCGAGCGACCGCGCGGCCCCTGCGCGGTCGAGCGGCAGGGTCGTCGCGGCGAGCGCGCCCGAGCCGAGCGGCGAGATGGAGGCGCGCCGGCGGACCTCGCCGAGCCGCTCGCGGTCGCGCCCGAACGCCTCGACGTGCGCGAGCAGGTGGTGGGCGAGCGAGATGGGCTGGGCGCGCTGCAGGTGCGTGTAGCCGGGGAGGATGGTCCGCTGGTGCTCGCGTGCGCGCGCGACGAAGGCGCGCTGCAGCTGCGAGAGCGCCGCGTCGGCGCGCCCGCAGGCGCCGACGACGAAGAGCCGCTCGTCGAGCGCGACCTGGTCGTTGCGGCTGCGCCCCGCGTGCAGGTAGCCCGCGTCCTTCCCGACGAGCTCGCCGAGCCGCCGCTCGACGTGGGTGTGGACGTCCTCGAGCGCCGGGTCGAAGTGGATCTTCCCGCGCGCGAACTCACCCTTCACGCGCTCGAGCGCGGCGACGACGCGACGGGCCACCGCCTTCGGGACGATGCTCCTCCGGGCGAGCATCTGGACGTGCGCCTGGCTGCCGCGGATGTCCTCCGCCCACAGCGCGGCGTCGTCCTGGATCGAGACGGAGAGCGCGACGAGCCTGGGATCGGCCTCCCCGGCGAGCGCCGCGCGGGAGACGGGTTTCGGCTTCTTATTCGCCCTCATGCGGAGGCGCGGACGTTAACATGCGGCCGCGCGGGCCGGGAGTCCCTCCCGCGCTCGAACCGGTCGGCCGTGCTGCGGCTCACACCCGAGAGGAGAGCGAGATGTCGAGCGACATGGTGGTGACGCTGCCGGGCGGGAAGCGGGTCGATGCGCAGCTCGGCGCGCACCTCATCCGGACCGACCAGCCCGCGTCGAGCGGAGGCGAGGACTCCGCGCCCTCGCCGTTCCAGCTCTTCCTCGCGGCGATCGGCACCTGCGCCGGGATCTACGTGGCGGGGTTCTGCCAGAAGCGCGGCCTGGCGACCGAGGGGATCCGGCTTCACCAGCGGAACCACGTGGATCGCGAGACGGGGGCCCTCACCCGCGTCGAGATCGACATCGAGGTCCCGCCCGGCTTCCCCGAGAAGTACCTCGAGGCGCTCGTCCGCGTGGCGGACCAGTGCGCGGTGAAGAAGGCGATCCAGGCGCAGCCGGTGTTCGAGGTGAAGGCGCTCGTCGCTCCGCAGCGCTCGTGAGGCGTCCGCGCGGGCGGACCGCGCGGCGCTGAAGTACGCTTCGGCCCCGGATGGCCGCCCTCGAGCTCTTCCACCGCCTCGCCGAGCCCGAGTCCGCGGCAGCCCGGACGCTCGTGCGCGAGCTCAGCCTCCTCGAGCAGGTCGCGTTCCGGAACGTCGCCTTCGACTCGCACCGGGACGCGCTCGGGGCGCACGGAGGGGCGCGCACGCCCGCGCTCTGGGACGGTGCGCGCCTCCACGAGGGGCTCGATGCGATCCGGGCGGCGCTCTCCGCCGCGGGGACCACGCGCTAAACGGCCGATCGTGATTCGGAAACAGCGAGCGAGGGATCGAAATGACTGGGGAATCTCCTACCAAGTGACCTGCCCCCCAATCGCTGGGCGGCGCCTAGCGCCAGTCCAGTCGTACTACTAGCGAACGTCGACGCCGCCATGACTGGCCGCGAAGATGTCCTGACTGCAATTCCGGCATCTCTCGGACGATACGAAGTACAAGAAGGGAAGCGGGCCGATGTTCAGCCAGCCCTTAAGGGGAAACCGTCCACAGTGCGGGCATCGCAGTCGAGTCATCGGCCCGTAGGCGGCAACTACCACCGCCATGGCGACGAATCCCCCTATCCAGTCCGCTACGGCTTTGTGAAATGCGATGTACGCCGCTACGCCGGCGGCCAAGGTAACCACGGATCGGCCACACGTTCGCTTGATGTCGCTCGCAGTCATCCGCATGCCTTCATCTTGGGTTCCCGCGCACCATTAGCGAACACTGTCGGCGTCCGGTTGTCCAGCGAGCTGTGTGGCCGAACGTCGTCGTAGTCCATCCTCCATGCCTCGATCTTCGACCTTGCGTCCTCGAGGTCACGGCGGCTGATCGCGAATCGCGCACTGGCGTTTTAGGCCGCGAGGCTCGTCGCAACACCCCGCGGCATTCAGGCGGAGCTCGCCGCCGCGAGCGGCGGAAGCCACTCGCAGCGGAACTCGCAGCAAGCGACCTCCGTCGGCACGCCGAGGAGGCGGCCGCCGCGCTGGTTCACGAACTCGGTCATGCCCTCGCCGTCGACGATCCAGATCCCCTCGCTCGACGTCTCGAGGATGCCCGCGAGCCGCTCCTGGCTCGTGCGGAGCGCCGCCTCGGCCCGCATGCGCAGCGTGACGTCGCGGTTCACGGTGACGTAGCCGGTGATGCGGCCGTCGTCCCCGCAGAGCACCACCCCGGCGGCCTCGACGTCCACGAAGATCCCGCTCGGAAACCGGCGGCGGACCTCGAAGCTCATCCGGCCGGAGCGGTCGCGGTGCTCGACGAACTCCGCATACGTGTAGCCCCGGTACTCGCTCGGAAGGACGTCCATCATCCGCCTGCCGATCACGCGGCGAGGCCGTAGATCCGCTCGGCGGCGGGGTCCCAGGAGCAGATCAAGTTCGGGATTACTCTCGGTCGGCGGCACGGAGGAACGTCATCGCGGCGAGCGGAGCGCCGAGGCGATCGCCCGCGCGAGCGCTCGGGCCATCCGCTCCTGCCGCTCCGGATCGCGGAGCGCGAGCTCCTCGTCGCGGTTCACGAGGACGCCGCACTCGACGAGGACCGCAGGCATCCTGGCAAGGCGCAGCACGGCGAGGTCGTCGTATCGGTACACGCCGCGGCGCGCGTCGACGAGCGGCCGCCCTTCTCCCTCGATGGGCTCGGCGTGGTGCAGGGTCGGCGCGAGGCCGAGCGCGAGGAGCGCGTCGCCGATGCGGATCGCGAGCCGGAGGCTCTCGCGCGGTCGGGCCCCCGCGCCCGAGTAGAACACCGAGAAGCCGCGGAACCGGTCGGAGTAGGTCCGCTCGACGCCGTCCACCGTCCAGCTCGTGAGGTATCGCGGCTGGACGGAGTCGTGGTGGATCGAGACGAGCATCGCTGCGCCGAGCCGCGCCGCGAGCGCGGGTCGCGCGCCGGGGGGCGCGTCCGCGCCGCCCCCGACGAGGACTGCGCGGAGCCCATCCCCGCGCAGCGCGGCGACGAGCCGCTCCGCCACGGCGAGGTTGAAGGTCCGCTCCGGGATACCGCGCGCGCTCGTCGCGCCGGGCGCGGCGCTCGTGTGCCCTGCGTCGACCGCGACGAGCGGGGCCGCAGCGGCCGCCGCGACGGAGGCGGAGAGGAGCGCCGCCGCGAGCACGCGCTCCGCTAGAAGCGGGCCGCGAGCCCGATCGCGAGCACGTGCCCGAGGCTGAGCGACTGGTTCTGGTAGGCGAGGCCGCCGAGCGGCTCGAGGACGCCCCACTGCGCCCACGCCTGGAAGCCGTCGCCGGCCGAGTAGGTGAGGATCCCGTCCGCCTCGATGCCGAGATTCGCGCTGCCGCCGCTTCCGTCCGCGTGCGCGCTCGGAGTGGACGACGACTCGAGCGCGCGCGAGTAGATGAGCTGACCGTCGAACGAGAGCCCCGGGAAGATGTCCCAGCGGAACTTCGGCTTCACGTACACGGCGTCGGTGACCTGGCCCAGGATCTGGTGGAAGAGGACGAGGTCCACCCGGTAGGCGGGATTGAAGCGGAAGTTCCGGATCGAGTGGTCGCCGCCGCCGAACTGCGCGCCCTCGAGCGAGCCGTAGGGCGTCGGGCCGAGGCCGGGGACGTTGCCGAAGCCCGCCGCCGAGTCGCCGCTCGCGGCGCCCACCTCGGCCCCGAGCATGAACCGGTTGGGCGTGACCTTGTACTCGACGACCGCCGCCCCGCCCCACTGCCGCAGGAGCACCTTGCCCGGCGCAACTCCCGCGACCTCGTTCCGCGGGTCGCCGATCGAGCCGTACAGGCCCGCGACCTCCGCCTCGACCCGCCAGCGCGAGGAGAGGACGCGGAACCACACGTCGAGGACGTGGGCGTATGCCGCGCGATGGACGGACGGGACGGAGGTGACCGACGCGCCGGTGGAGTCGAAGCTCGCGTCGAAGCCGGCGTCGTTCCACTGCGGGTAGAGATAGCGCTGCGTCCTGTAATTGTAGTACGCGCCGTAGTTCACCGAGCCCTCGTTCCGCTCGGTCTTCCGCCGCACCTCGTCGTCGGTGTCGAGCCGCGCGACCTTGAGGCCGTACGTGCGGCCGTCGTCGCCCGACTCGGCGTCGAACGGCTGGCCGGTGCCGCGCGCCGCGTACGGCTGGCGGTAGAGGGCGCCCTCCTGGTCGAAGTCCAGGATCGGCACGAAGGTGAGCCGGCCGATCGGCGTCGAGACCGGCGGGAGCGCGAACTGGATCCGGTCCACCGTGTCGCCAAAGTCCTCGTCGATGCCGCCCCCGGCGTTCGCCATGATCCCGAGCCCCCACTCGGAAGGCATCCGTCCGAAGGAGAGGAGCCCCACCGGCGTCTGGACCTCGGCCCACACGCGCTTCGGCGACACGTACGGAGTGTCGAGGCGCGAGTCGCCCTGCGAGACGACGCGCGACGAGCCGTAGAACGTCGCGGGATACGGGCTCATGGGGTCGTCGTAGAGGCTCGACGTGGAGGAGCCGAGGACGTGGTTGTCGAGGATGTCGATCTGCGCGCGCACCCGGACGTGCTCGGAGACGTTGAGCGTCGGCTCCATCCGCAGCCGCATGTTCGCGGTCGCGAGCGTGGTCCGCCCGTGTCCGCCGTTCTGGTCGAGCGGGACCGGGAAGAGATATCGCCCCGACGCGTCGGGCCCCGCGCCGAGGTTCAGCTTCCTGAAGAGCTGGCCGCGAACCCGGTAGTAGCCGTCGACCTGGAAGAACTCGAGCTTCGGCCCCTCCGCGACGGCGCCGAGGAACTCCGCCGCGGACTGCGCGCCCTGGATCTCGGCGCGCACCTCGTTCCGGACTTCCTCCTTCGCCTTCTCGACGGCGCGGTCGATGGCCGCCTTCGTCTTCGCGTCGAGCTCGGCGTCGGGCTTCTTGTCGTCCTGCGCACGGGCGGCGGACGGGACGAGGAGAAAGACCGCGAGCGCGGCGGCGAGGCGAGACATGCGAGACCCCTTCCGTGAGAGCGGACGGGCTCTTACAGCACGCGCCCGGAGGGCGGTCAAGCGTGCGAGCGGTCGTCTAAACGACCCATCGCGATTCGGAACCACCGGGAAGATCCCGTTCGCCCTGAGCGTAGGGGCGCGGAGCGCCCCGAAGTCGACGTAGGGGCGCGGAGCGCCCCGAAGTCGAAGGGCGCCATGCGTCCCAAGGCGCGTGCTTCGACTTCGCGCCCGCTGCGCGGGCGCTACGCTCAGCACGAACGGTTTCTGTGATCGCGAATCGTGCTCGCCCGTTTAGGCCTGCTTCAGCTCGATGAGGACGCCGCGGCTTCCCTTCGGATGGACGAACGCCACCTTCGAGCCGCCCGCGCCGGGGCGCGGCTTCTCGTCGAGGAGCGGCGCGCCCTGCGCCTTGAGCGCCGCCATCGCCTTCGCGATGTCCGGCACCTCCAGGCAGACGTGGTGGAGCCCCTCGCCTCGCTTCTCGATCGTCTTCGCCATCGGGCTGTCCGGTCCGGAGGGGGAGACGAGCTCGATGCGCCCGCGGCCGTGACCGAAGATCGCGACGCGCACCTTCTCGGTGGGCACCTCCTCGATCTCGGCGAGCTCGAGGCCGTAGACGTCGCGGAACAGCTTCACCGCGGCGTCGAGGTCGGAGACGAGGATGGCGACGTGGTCGAGGCCGTTCATGCGGAGCTCCCTGCTGCGGGGGACAGGCATCCTACCTGGTCGTGGTCGTGGTCGTGGTCGTGGACCTCGACCTGGTCCTCGTCCTCGTCCTCGACCAACCGAGATGACGGTCGAGGTCTAAGTCGCGGTCGAAGTCCACGTCCAGGTCCAGGTCCAGGTCCACGTGAGGCACTCCCGTCACTTCACCTCGCGGACCTCCACCGCGAGCACCTTCACCGTGCCGAGAAGGCCGACCGTGTCGACCTGCGTGCCGGATCCGAGCGCCACGTGGGTCGCGTCGGCGACCGGCTGACCGAACGTGGGATCGAGGGGGATCCACTCGCCCGCGCTGCGGACTTCCGGCCAGGCGTGCCAGTAGAGCGCGGGTTGCCCGTCCCCGTACTGCGCGTAGACGAGACCGTGAACCGCACGCGCCGGGATCCCCAGGGCGCGCGCGAGCGCCACGAGGAGCACGGTGTGCTCGGTGCAGTCGCCCTTGCCCGCCTCGAGGACCTCGCTCGCGCGGTCGTGGCTCGCGCCGTAGACCTTCTCCAGCCGGCCGTGGACGTGCTCGGAGAGCCTGCGTGCGGCCTCGTAGGTGCCCTTCGCATCGCCCGCGACCTGTCGCGCCAGTGCCGCGATGCCGGGCGCGTCCCAGTTCACCTGCGGCGTCACAGCGAGATCCTCCTCGGCCGCGCCCGCGCGCGCCCGCGCGAGCGGCGTGTCGCGCCCCGCATCCGCGGCAGCCGGACGGCGCGCGGTCACGGAGAGGAGGGTGGTCCCGTCCGGCCCGCGCTCGAACCGCTGGCGGGCGTCGCCCTTGTGGAACGAGGCGGGGAGGCCGGCGAGCCGGTAGACGATGGTCCGCGGGACCTCGCGCGGGAGCGCGCGCGGCAGCGGCACGCGCGCGAGCGCGAAGAGGTCGATCTTGTCGAGACGGCGGGCGGTCTCCTCCGGCTCGGGACGCGCGACGATCGCGTCGCCGAGCCGGATCTCGACGACGCGGCCGTCGTCCGCGACGCGGTACTCGGCCGCGATGCGGTCGCCCGGCTCGGCCTCCGAGACGACCGAGATCTCCTCGGCGACGCCCGCGCCGGCGATGGTCTCGCGGCGCACGAACTGGTCGCGCACCTCGCGCACGCGCAGCTTCTCGAGATCGATCTGCCCCCCGATGACGGCGCTGCGGCGAGCCGCGGCGAGCCGCGCTCCGTCGGCGAGCTCCGCCGTCTCGCGGACGTTCTCGACGTTGCGCTCCTCTCGCGCGGCGCCGGCGACGAGCGTCACCCGGCAGGTCGTCTTCTCGCAGCTCCCCGTCACGGTGCGGTCCCCGCCGTCGCCCTTCCAGGCGGCGCGGAAGGAGAGCAGCCGGCCGCCGGTGCGCGCCTCCCAGACCCGCTCCTCCTCCTGCCTGCGCTCCACCTCGTTGCCTCCCACGGTGGCGCGGATGAGCATCTCGGTTCGGCCGACGAGCACGTCCTTCCCGTCGCGCAGCTCGCGGTGGAGCTCCGTCCGCGTCCAGCCGGCCTTCTTGCCCACGAGGTAGAGCCCGAACCACTCCGGCCCTTCCGGGCGCTTCACGCTGAGGACGTCGGGGAGCGCGCCCGCGCCGGCGGCGAGCGCTCCCTGCGGCGGGCGGCGTGGCGACTGCGCGGGGCGCTGCTCGGGGCAGCCGGCGAGCGTCAGGACGACAGCGAGGGCGAGGGCGATCCGTCTCATGGGCTTTGGTTCCCGCGGGGGGATGCGCGGTTCTACCAAAAACTCGCGTTCGAGACCCGCCATGCCACCATCCCGCCGAATGGGCGCGATCTGGACCGTCCTCGTCGCCGCCGCGGTCGCGGCCGCCGCCGTCAACGGGCGAATGGGCGAGGTCACGAGCGCGGCGCTCACGTCCGCGACGCAGGCGGGCAAGTACGCCCTCGAGCTCGCCGGCGCAATGGCGCTCTGGCTCGGGCTCATGAGGGTCGCGGAGGAGGCGGGGCTCGTGCGCGCCCTCGCCCGCGCGGCGCGTCCCGTCATGCGACGGCTCTTCCCCGAGGTGCCACCGGAGCACGCCGCGATGGGGGCGATGCTCATGAACGTGTCGGCGAACGTGCTCGGGCTCGGCAACGCGGCGACCCCCTTCGGCGTCCGCGCCATGCAGGAGCTCGAGTCCTTGAACCCCGTCCCCGGCACCGCGAGCGACGCGCAGGCCCTCTTCTGCGCGCTCAACACCGCCTCCGTCCAGCTCATCCCGGCGACGGTCATCACGCTCCGCGCCGGCGCCGGCTCGCGCGCGCCCCACGAGATCATCGGCGCCACGCTCCTCGCTTCCCTGTGCGGCGCCACGGTGGCGATCGTCGCCGCGAAGCTGCTCGCGCGGCTCTTCCCCGCCCGTCCGCGCCCGCGGGAGGGGTGACGTGTTCCGCGCCGCCGTCGAAGCCGTCTCCGCGTGGGCGATCCCCGTGCTGGTCGCGGGGATCCCGCTCCTTGCCCTCGCACGGCGCGTGAAGGTCTATCCCGCGTTCGTGGAGGGGGCGAAGGAGGGCTTCCAGACCGCGGTGCGCATCCTCCCGCCGCTCGTCGCGATCTTCGTCGCGCTCGGGATGCTGCGCGCGTCCGGAGCGATGGACGCCTTCACCCGCGCGCTCGCGCCGCTCACCGCGCTCGCCGGGATCCCGGCGAGCGTCGTCCCGATGCTCGTCGTGCGGCCGCTCTCGGGCGGTGGCGCCCTCGGGGTCCTTGGGGACGTGCTCCGCTCGGACGGCCCGGACTCCCACGCCGGCCGGCTCGTCTCGGTGATGGCCGGCTCGACCGAGACGACCTTCTACGTGCTCGCCGTCTACATGGGAGCGGCGGGCGTCACGCGCTACCGGCAGGCCCTCGCGGCGGGGCTCCTCGCCGACGCCGCAGGCATGGCGGCGGCCGTGGTCGTCGTCAGGCTCGTCTTCGGCCCGTGAACGAGCGGCCGACCGATGTCGGCTCACGCTCGGTCGGGGTGAAGCGGGAGCGCGTGATCTCGCGCGACCCACGCCGTCTGGAGCCGCGCCAGCTCCTTGCCGTCCTCCTCGCGCACGATGGCGTGCGCGTAGGAGCGCTCGGCGGTCCTGGCGAGGCGCGACAGGATCGGCTTTCCGTGGAGCGCCTCGGAGAGGTAATGCACCTCCACCGCGGCGAGACGCGACGCGCGCCACAGCTCCACCGGCGCCGCCTCGATGGCCCAGGTCACGTAGCTCGCGTTCGTGACGTGGAGGTTCACGTCGATGTCGGCGTAGCGAACCTGGAAGCGCTTCTCGAGGTCCCAGCTCTCGGGCAGGGGGAGCTTTCCCGGTGCGAGCGGCGCCACCGACGGCCGCGACTCCCGCGGGAAGCGCGGATCGAGCACCTCGCCCGGCCTGACCGCCCGCCGCGTCCCGAGGTCGAGCACGTACCACTGGGTCGTCGCGCGCGCCGCCTCGGCCCCATCGCCGCGCCGGACCACGAAGTCGCGCGTCGCGGCGAGCCGCTCCACGCCGCTGGGCCAGGTCTCGATCTCGACGGTGTCGCCGAGGCTCACGGGCAGGAGGAGCTCGAGCCGCTGCCGCGCGAGGACCCAGGTGAGCCCCTTCGCGCGGAGAACGTCGAGGCCGACTCCCAGCTCGCCCGCGTGGAGCCCCGCCACCTCCTGCAGGTATCCGGAGAGGGCCGGCACCTCCAGCATGCCGAACGCGTCCACCTCGTACGTGTGGACCGGAAACGACGCGCACCGCGCGACCTTCTCCGCCACGCTAGAGATCCTCGGCGAAGCGGGCCGACGACAGGATCGCCTCGATCCGCGCGGCGTCCTCGGGCGAGGGGGCCATCTTCGACGCGTGAACGTTCGCGCACAGGCCTTCGCGATGGAGGAACGCGTGCGCGTGCGTCTCGACGACGCCGGCGCTCGCCGCGCCGAGGATGGTGTACGTCACGCGCGGTCCCTCCTTCAGGACGTTCGCGGGCTTCGGCTCGTTTCCCGCGATGGCGGCGAGCGCCTCGTCGCGGCAGCCGCCCGCGTCCTTCGCGGCGGCGGACGGCACGAGGGTCACCGAGGCAGCGATCCCGGTGGCGGGGTGGAGCCCGAGCGCGAACGGCCCGCGTCCCTCGCCCGCCTTCCGCGCGCCTACCTTGAAGCCGGGGAGGTCGACGAGCACCGCCCACCTCCTGCCTGGCCACGCGATCCGCAAGGGGACGGTGAGCGCATCCGGAACGGGATCGAGCTCGCCGAGCTCCTCGCCCTCGTCCTCCCCCTCGTCCCCGCCCTCATCCTCGTGCCGGGCGGTCCGGACGATGTCGAGCAGCAGCGAGCGCTGGGGGCCGGGACCGTCGTCGAGAAGCGTGAAGGCGACGATGACCGGGCCGACGGCCGCGGCCCCCTGCACGATGTTCCGCCACTCCTCGGGGCCTGGCTCGCGTCCGACGCACTCGCGGTCGGTCGCGGTGAACCAGAAGCCTTTCACTCCGGGGCCGGACAGCTCCTCGAGCGGAATCTCCTGCTCGGCGCTCCCGCCGAGCGCGTTCCGCCTCCCGAGGTCGGCGAAGAGCAAGGCGGTGTCGGCGCGAGCCTCCGCCGCCTCCGGCTCGCCGGGGTTCCACAACGGCGTGAGCGTCGCCGCGAAGCGGTGGCCGGGAGCCCCGAGCCGGATCGCGGGGACCGCCGCCGCCTCCCCCTCCCCCTCCCCCTCGCCCTCGCTCGCGGTCCAGCCCGGCGGGATCGACAGGAGGAGGTTGCCGTGGTCCGGCACCGCGAAGGCTCGGCGCGTCCAGCCGGTCGGAACCGTCCGATCCTTCGCGGTGGGGCGCACGGCGGGACGCGACGCAGCGCAGGCGCCGAGGAGCGCGACGATCGTCGCGATCGGCAGGCAGCGGGCGAGGGAGCGTCGGAAGAGCATCGCGTTCGTCTTACCTCGTTCCGCCGCGTCGCGCGACGCGGCCTCGCGGTCCCGACCGGGCCTTCCGCCTCGGGCCGCGCCGGTCGAGATTCGCGCCATGAAGCGGACCAGCGCCGCCGCCCTGCTGAACCGCGGTCCGCTCGCCGCCGGGCTCGCCGGGATCCTGCCGCCGACCGGGCTCGTGCTCGAGCTCGGCAGCGGGACCGGCGAGCACGCGCTGCACCTCGCGCGCGCCTTCCCCGCCCTCGTCTTCCAGCCCTCCGACCCGGATCCTGCCGCGCGCGCGTCCATCGCGGCCTGGGCCGAGGAGGCGGCGCTCCCGAACCTCCTCCCGGCGCTCGACTGGGATCTGCGGCTCGACGCCTGGCAGCGCCGCCCGGCCGACGCGCTCCTCTGCGTGAACGTTCTCCACGTCGCTCCCGCCGCGTGTCTCGAGGCGCTCTGCCGCGGCGCCGCGCGCGTCCTGCCGCCCGGCGGGCCGCTCGCGGTCGCCGGTCCCTTCGGTCGCCGCGGGGTGCCGCTCGCCGGACGCCTCGCGCGCTTCGACGCCGTGCTCCGCGCCGCCGATCCCGCGCTGGGCGTGCGCGAGGTGGAGGCGCTCGCCGACGCCGCGCGCCGGCACGGGCTCGCGCTCGCGGGCGAGCTCCCGCTCCCCGCGGAGGGAGATCTGCTCCTCGTGTTCCGGCGCGCGGGGACCGAGCCGGGGGAGACGCACGGTTAGGCTCCCGCGCGGAGCCCGCCTCGACTGGCGGTATGGCCCGCGTTCCGCGTATGCTCGCGGGATGACTGGGGGCAGCGCGTGACGAAGGCGGCCGGGGCACCTGCGACCGCCGAGGACGAACGCGCCCTGCGCCCCGCGTCGCTGTCGTCCCTCCTGAACGAGCTCGCGGCGACGCCCGAGTACGACCTCCGCGAGGCGTGGGATCGCGGCCTCACCCCCGGCGAGGTCGTGGCGGAGCGCTTCGAGCTCGTGCGCGAGGTGGGGCGCGGCGGCTTCGGCGTCGTGTTCGAGGCGTTCGATCGCAAGCTGAAGCGGCACGTCGCGTTCAAGGCGATCCGGGCGGGGGCACGGGCTCGCGGGGCCGGCGGAGAGGACGTCCTCCGGCGCGAGGCGGACGCGATCGCGCAGCTCCAGCACGCGAGCATCGTCACGCTCTTCGACGCCGGCCGCTCCGACGAAGGGCCGTATCTCATCCTCGAGCTGCTCCGCGGCGAGACGCTCGCGGAGAGGCTCCTCCGCGGCCCGCTCGAGGTGCGCGAGGCGGTGCGGATCGGCCTCGAGATCGCGCGCGCGCTGGGCCACGCCCACGCCCAGGGCGTCCTCCACCGCGATCTCAAGCCGAGCAACGTGTTCCTCACCGTCCAGGGCCCGGTGAAGGTCCTCGATTTCGGCCTCGCCCACGTGTTCGGCGCCGCGCCGGCCGGGAGCGGGACGCCTGGGTACATGGCTCCCGAACAGCGCTCGGGCGGCGTCGAGGACGAGCGCACCGACGTGTACGCGCTCGGGGTCCTGCTCCACGAGATGGTGGGCGGCGTCGTGCCGGCAGCGCGGCTCTCTCAGCCGCCCGGCGGGCGGCCGCTCCCCGCCGCGTTCGTGGATCTCGTCTCGGCCGCGCTCGATCCCGACCCCGCGAGGAGGCCGCGCGACGCCGCGGCGGTGATCGCCGCCCTCTCGCCGCTCGACGGCACGCGCGCCGTGAACGGCCGTCGGCTCCTCGCCGTCGCGGGCGCGCTCTTCGTCGCCGCCGCGACCCTGGCGTCGCTCGCGTGGTGGCGCGACCGCCCCATCAGCCCGGACGCGATCGCGGCGCTCGCCAAGGCGGACGACTGCGAGAACCGACCGATCCACGGCAAGGACTGCGAGGCGCTGTACCGCAGGGCGGTGGCGCTCGAGCCGCGCCTCGCGATGGCGCACTACGGTCTCGCGGTGTGGCTGCGCTGGTACGGCGGACGACGCGCCGAGCAGGAGGAGGAGATCGCGGCCGCCGTCCGGCACGCCTCGCGCGCGAGCGAGAAGGAGCGGCTCCTCATCCAGGCGTGGGCGAGCCACATCGCGGGCCGCGACGACGAGGCCCTCGCGCAGTTCGACCGCATCGCCGCGCGCTGGCCGGACGAGCGCCGCGCCCACTTCGATCCCGGGGAGATCCTGCGCCACCAGGACGAGCACGCGCGCGCCGTCCCGTACCTCGAGCGCTCGGCGGAGCTCGATCCCGAGGGATGGGGCCCCGGGCTGCTCATGGAGACCCTCGGCGCGCTGGACCGCAAGGACGAGCTGCGCGCCTGGATCCACCGCTGGGAGCAGGGCCCCACGCCCTGGAAGCTGCACGGCATCTCGATCGCCCAGGGCTGGCTCGGCGATCCCGCCGCCGCGGCCGAGGCGGCGAGCCGTGCCATCGCGCTCGGGGGCGGGCTCGTCTCGCAGGAGGACCGGATCGCCGCGGTGATCTTTGCCGAGCAGTACGGGGCCGCGGCGGGCGGCATCCGCGTCCTCGCGCAGCCGGGGAGCGACGTGCCGCGCATCGGCTACTACGCGCTCGCCGCGCTCGAGGCGTACCAGGGACGCCACGCCGCCGGGCTCGGGTACCTCGACGCGCTCCGCCGCCAGGTCCCGGACGTGGAGCGCGACGCGTCGTACCACGCGATCCGCGCGGACTATCTCGCCGGCGGCCGCGATCTCGAGGCGGTGCGGCGCGAGATCGACGTGCTCGAGCAGACGGATCCCTTCGCCGCGGCGGAGCACTCCGTGACGCTCGCCTACCTCGGCGACGTCGCCGGCGCCGAGCGGCTCGCCGCGCGCCTGCGGCCGGGCTCCGCGGTCGCGGAGACCTACCGCGCGGTCGTGGCGTGGCGAAGCGGCGACCCTGGCGCGCTCGAGGCGCTCCGCCGCGCCTCGGAGCGCTCGCCGGTGTCCGCCTGGCGGGTCGCGCCGCTCTTCCTGTACGGGGAGGCCGCTGCGCGCGCCGGCGACGACGCGCGGGCGATCGCCGCGCTCGAGCGGTTCCAGGCGCTCTACGTCCCGCGCATGATGTGGCGGAGCTGGGCGCACCCGCGGAGTCTCGTGCTCCTCGCCCGAGCGTACGAGCGGAGCGGAGCGCACGGCGCGGCGCGCGCCACGCTCGATCGCTTCTTCCGCGCCTGGAAGGACGCGGAACCCTCGGATCCGCTCCTCGCCGACGCGCGCGCGATCCGCGGGCGGCTCGCCGCGCGGTAGCGCGGCTCGGCCTCGGGCGCTGCGCGCTCGCGACGGCCCGGAACGGAGCGAGCCGCGCTAGAAGCGGGCGTTGTGGCGGAGGATCCGGCGGCGGATCGCGTCGATCTCGTCCGCCTCGACGAACCCGCGCTCCACGAAGAACGCGCCGATGGGGCGCTGCCTCCTGAGCTGCTGGCCGAGGACGGCGAGGAGCTGGAACGAGGTCAGGTATCCGAGGCGGACCGCCCATTCGCCGAAGGGCACGCTGTTCGCGGCCGCCTCCCGGCGCCGCTCGAGGATGACCGCCACGTCTTCGGGAGCGAGGAAGCCGAAGTCCACCGCGATCCTGCCGACGGGCGGACGCTGCGCGCGCTGCCACGCGATCGCCGCCACGAGCTCGGTCCAGCGAACCCGTCCGGAGTAGTAGAGGTACTCGGCGAAGCGCAGCCGGCGCTGCGGAAGATCCTCGGGGCGCACGCCCACGCGCACACGGGGAGCGCCGTCGGAGCGCGACGCGGGCGCGGCTGCCGGCGCGGGCGCGCGGTGCACGTGCGCCCGCTCCGCGGGACGCGCGGCCTGGCGCGGCGCCGGCCGGGAGACCGGGCGTGGCGGAGAGTGCCCGAGGCGCGGGAGCGGCCCGGCACGCAGCGCGGCCAGGATCCGGTACGCCTCGGAAACCGCCTTGAACTCGCGCGCGAGCTCGCGCTCGGGCCGACCGAGCGCGCGCGCCCGATCGGGATGGGTCTGCATCGCTCGGCGGCGGTAGGTGGTCTTGAGCGCTTCGCGCCAGCCGAGCGCCTCCACCGCGAACGCCGGTCCGAACAGGACCCTGCCCGCGTCGACGACTTCCTCGAAGGTGATCTCCCCTGTCCCGACCAACCCGCCGCTCCGCGGGCGATATCGCCCGCTTTCATGCGTAGCGCGGCCACGGGCAACGGGCCAGTTTTCGGCCCGGTGCGAGTGAGACCTATTCGTGAGCCAGGCAGAACGCGGAGTTGCGAGGTTCGACCGCACTTCTCGTCACACCTGCACGCTTGGTCGCCTCACCTGCTCGTCCACGATGCTCCGGTCGCCTTTCCGCAGGGAGGAAACATGCACGCTCATCGATCGCGCTCGACCGCATTCCTGAAAGTCGCCGTCGCCACTGCGCTCTTCGTCCTGGCAGCCGGATGCAAGAAGCACAAGGACCCGGATCCGCCCACGAGCCTCAGCTACTCCGCGAACCCGGCCGTCTACACGAAGGGCGTCTCGATCCCGGCGAACACGCCGACGAGCGGCGGCGGCGAGGTCGAATCGTACTCCGTGAATCCCTCCCTGCCGGCCGGCCTCGTGCTGAACGCGTCCACGGGCGTGATCTCGGGGACGCCCGCCGTCTTCGCGAAGCCGCGCGGCTACACGGTGACCGCGACGAACGCCGGCGGCAGCACGAGCGCGACGGTGAGCGTCGCCGTCGACGCGCGGCTCGACGTGCTCTTCACGACGGACGAGCACTCGCACCTCTTCGGCTTCGCCCCCGAGCTCGACGACTCCGTCGCGCCCACCGCCTCGGGTACCGGCGCGATCCGGGGCGGCGTGCTCCGCCGCGCCGCGATCCTCGCGGACGAGCGCGCCGCTGCCGCAGCAGCGGGCGCCTCGACGATCACCGTCTCCGCGGGCGACGTCAGCCAGGGGACGCTCGCGGCGATGAGCTTCCTCGCCACCGCCAGCGACATCAAGCTCATGTCGCTCCTCGGCTACGACGCCGTCGCCCTCGGAAACCACGAGTTCGACACGACACCGGACGGGCTCGCCTGGGCGATCCAAGTCGCCAGATTGCAAGGGCGGGTGCCTCCGTTCGTGCTCACGAACATGATCTTCAGCAGCGAGTCGGCCGACGACGACAACCTGGCGGCGCTGTACGGACCGGAGGAGACCGGAGCGCCCATCGCGCCCTACCGGATCGTCGAGAAGGAGGGAATGCGCATCGGCATCGTCGGCGTGATGGGCGCCCTCGCCGCGCGCGACGCGGGGCCGTTCGCATGGCCGGTCACGTTCTCCAGCGAGAATCCGAGCGACCGAGACCTCGCCCTCACCGCCACGTTCAATGCCGTTCAGCCGGTCGTCACGGCGCTCCGCACCACGCACGCCTGCGACGTCGTGATCGTCCTCGGCCACGGCGGCATCCACGTCCCCGGCAGCATCGTCCCGGGAGACGACGAGCGCCTCGCCGCGAAGGTGACGGGGATCGACCTCCTCGTGAGCGGCCACACCCACTTCGACCCAGGCGCCCCCATCTACGTCGAGGACCCGGACCACCGGCAGGTCCCCGTCCTCCAGGTCGCCCCGTTCGGCGAGGGCGTGGGTCACGCGGAGCTCGTCGTGAGCGCCGCCGCGCCGCCCTGGTTCGACGCTATCCACTCGAGGTTCGTGCCGGTCGACGACCAGACCGTGGCGCTCGGGTCGGACTTCCCACTCATCGAGGCCGCGATCGACGAGGTCCTCGGGGTTCTCGAAAACGAGCAGCAGGCCGGCGATCCTTCGCCGCTCGAGCTCACCCTCTCCGCGATCGAGGGGGCGCCGGTGCAGCACGCCGCGCGCGGCGATCTCTACTTCCGCCCGCTCGGCCACACCGCGTTCGACGTGCCCGGCCTCGGGATCGGCGAGACGAACGTCGCGAACCTCGACACGGACGCGATGCTCGACACCGCCGTGGCGCTCGCCGGCACGACCGAGATCGCCCTCCAGAACCGCGGCTCGATCCGCGCCGACCTGCGCCAGGGTGCGACCGGCGTCCTCTCCTTCGCCGACGTGTACGCGGCGGTCGCGCTCGGCCTCGATCCCACCGACGGCAGCCCGGGCTACCCGCTCGTCCGGCTGCTCATCCCAACGGCCGCGCTGCGCGGCGCGCTCGAGATGACGCTCCAGTACGCGACGGTGGACCCCGACTACGAGCTCCTCCCGAGCGGCCTCAAGATCGAGTACGACCCGACGCTCACGCCGTTCGACAGCGCCAACCCGGCAGGACCGGGCTGGATCACGAGCATGTGGCTCGTCGGCCGGGATGGCACCGAGGCGCTGCTGTTCGACGCGTCGGTCACGGCGACGGGCGGGTGGGTGTCGGACCCGTACGCGATGCGCCCGGTCGTGACGACCTACCAGGTGGGCTCGTTCGCGGCGAGCTTCCAGGTCCCGCTCGTCGACCCCACGACCGGCGATCTCATCTCGCCGACGCACCCCCTGACGAACGCGATCCTCCACCGCCCCGGCGGCTCCGCCGTGAAGGACTACCAGTCGCTCGCCGCCTACGTGAAGGCGATCGGCGAGCTGCCGGCGCGCTACGACGGGAGCACGACGGAGGGGCACGTGCCCCGGCGCGTCATCCCGTGCCCGGGCGGCGTCTGCCAGCAGTGATCCGCTGACCTCGGTGGGGGGCGGGAGGGGGAGCCGTCGCGCGCGCTGCGCGGCGGCTCCCCCGTTTTCGCTTCAGCGGCCGCCGATCGTCAGCGTGAGCGTCGTCCACAGCGTGGCGGGCCTGCCCGTCGGAATCACCTCCGGCGGACCACGCGCACGAGCGGATGGCCGCCGCCGCCCTTGACGGCGCCGAGCGCGGGCATGGCTCCCTTCGTCTCGCATGGCCGGCGCACCGTTCCCGCAAACGTCCGTTGACTTCCGGGGAGCGGCCGCCGCGTGGGATAAGGGCCCACCGATGCTCCGCAAGGTCGTCCGGATCGACGAGGAGAAGTGCGACGGCTGCGGGCTGTGCATCCCCGCCTGCGCCGAGGGGGCGATCGCCCTCGTCGGCGGGAAGGCCCGCCTCTCGGCGGACGTGCTCTGCGACGGGCTCGGCGCCTGCCTCGGCGAGTGTCCGCGCGGAGCCATCACGGTCGTCGAGCGCGAGGCGGCGGCCTTCGACGAGAAGGCGGTGGTGGCGCACCTCCTCTCGATGGGCGAGCGGGTGACCGCACGGCACCCCGCGCCCGCGGCGGCCGAAGCCGCGGCCCCGCCGCGCCGGCGGCTCGCGGTCGTGTCCGACTCGGGCCCCACGCCTCCCGGCGGCGGGTGCCCAGGATCCCGGCCGATGACGCTGCCGCGCGTCGCCGCTGCGTCCGCGCCGGGCGTCGCGATCGGCGAGAGCCGGCTCGCGCAGTGGCCGGTGCAGCTCCGGCTCGTCCCCGTGGCCGCGCCCTGGCTGCGCGGCGCGGATCTCCTCGTCGCGGCGGACTGCGTGCCCTTCGCCTACGCGCGCTTTCACGACGACCTGCTCGCCGGGCGCGCGCTCGTCGTGGGCTGCCCGAAGCTCGACGACCTCGGGGCGTACGTCGAGAAGCTCGGCCGCATCTGCGCCGAGAACGACCTCCGAAGCATCACTGTCGTGCGCATGGAGGTCCCCTGCTGCGGAGGGATCTCGACGGCGGCGCGGCGCGCGCTGGAGGCGTCCGGGAAGGCAACCCCGCTCCTGGACGTCGTCATCGGCGTCGATGGGATGGTCCGCGGCGACGGCTGAGCGCATCATCGCGGAGGATGGCCAGGGCCGCGCGCATCCTCCTCTTCGCGCTCGACGACCTCCGCGCCCGTTATTCGGGGCGCGCGCCGCCCGGAGCCGATCCGCGCTCCGACACCGCGCCGTTCCGCGCCTTCCGCGCGGCGTTGCTCGATCTCGCCGCGCGCTGCGCCGCCGAGCCGTGCGAGCTCGCCATGTGGTGGGAGGGAAGCTTCAACGGGTACGCCCTCGCGGTCGCCGCCGAGCCGCCCGAGGCGCTCGCCGCGCTCGATCCGTCGAGCGCCTGCCCCACCGAGGCGATGCGGGTCGCGCCGCCGCGCGCGCAGTCCTATCCTCTCGCTCGCCTCGTCCCCGGCCGCGCCGAGATCGCGCGCGGACCGGGGGGCGAGACGTTCGAGGCACCGTTCGGCGAGCCGACCGGCCATTTCGGTGCGCCCGGCATGCGGAGGATCTCGGGGTGAAAGCGATCCTGTTCGAAGGGAAGGGTGGGCCCGAGGTGATCCGCTTCGGCGAGACCACCGAGCCGACCGCCGGCCGCGGCGAGGTGCTCGTCCGGGTCCGCGCCGCGGCGCTGAACCGCGCCGACCTCCTCCAGCGGCGCGGGCTCTATCCCCCGCCGCCCGGGACCCGGCCGGACATCCCCGGTCTCGAGCTCGCGGGCGAGGTGGTCGCCCTGGGCGACCGCGTCTCCGCCTGGCGGCCCGGCGACCGGGTCATGGCGATCGCCGCGGGCGAGGCGCAGGCGGAGTTCGCTGTCGTGCACGAACGGATGCTGCTCCGTATCCCGGACGGCCTCTCCTTCGAGGACGCCGCGGCGCTCCCGGAGGCGGGCATCACCTCGCACGACGCGCTCTTCACGCTCGGCGGGCTGCGCCCGGGCTGGCCCGTGCTCGTCCACGCCGTGGGCTCCGGCGTCGCCACCGCGGCGCTGCAGATCGCGCGCGCAGCAGGCGCGACCGTCATCGGGACCTCGCGCACGCCGGAGAAGCTCGAGCGCGCCCGGGCCCTCGGCATGGAGCACGGCCTGCTCGTCGCGAGGGATGCGCCGCGCTTCGCCGAGGACGTGAGGCGCATCACCGGCGGACGCGGCTGCCCGCTCGTCCTCGACTTCGTCGGGGCGGCCTACGCGGACGAGAACGTCGCGGCGCTCGCGCCACGCGGCCGGATCGTGGTCATCGGTACGATGGGCGGGGCCCGCGCGAGCGTGGACTACCGCTTGCTCATGCGAAGCCGGGGCTCGATCGTGGGGACGACGCTCCGGCCGCGGCCCCTCGAGGAGAAGATCGCCGCGACGCAGGCGTTCGCGCGCGACGTCCTCCCGCTCGTCCGGGCCGGGCGCGTCCGTCCGGTCGTGGACGCGGTCCTCCACGCCGGGCGGGCGCGCGAGGCGCACGAGCGGATGGAGCGGAACGAGAGCTTCGGGAAGCTGGTGCTCGCGTTCTGATCCCGTTTGACGGTCCGCCCGCCCCACGGCGCGCACGCTCTCCGCGTGGTCCGTCCAGGCGACGTGCTCCTCTTCAGCTCGTCGCTCGCGAGCGACTCGCCGGACGGCACGCCTCTCCTGACGTGCGCGGAGATCGTCGCCGGGCGCCCCTGGACGGCCGGCTCTCCCGCGCGCGGTCGCGCAGCGAGAGGAGGAGCCCGACCGGCGCCGCCGCGGCCCAGAGCAGCTTCAATCCGGTGGTTCGGAGCGACGCGAACTGGGCGCGCACCGGGTCCCCGGACAGGAACGAGAAGCGCGCATAGTGGATCGCCAGCTTGAGGAGCACGAGCGGCGCGACGGTGAGCCACTCGCGGTCCTCGTACAGGCGCTGGGCGTACCAGAAGCGGATGCGGGCCCACACCCTCGGCGAGAGGCGCGTCATCTGGTCGTCGGCGCCCCGGTAGTAGACGCGCAGGATCTCGTTGACATAGCGCGTCTCGTAGCGGCGGGACATCGCGCGCCACACGACCTCAGGGGCGAGCGAGCTCGCGACGATTTCCGGGACGTGGCTCCTGCCGAGATCCACCGGGAACGGGAACTCGCGAAACACGCTCGTCAGGTGGAAGCCCCACTTCTCGCCGCGCACGGCGTACTTGTAGTGGATGTCCCACCAGCTGCCGTCCAGCGGTTCACGCGGGAACGGATCGCCGATGAGCTCGCCGCGCTCGTCGCAGCAGAGCGCGGTGACGCCGCTGAAGCGGTGGCGCGCTCCGGGAGGGATCGAGCGCCAGTGGCGCCAGAACCGCTCGAGGGCGTGCGGGACGAACGCGTCGTCCGAGTCGGCGATGAGGAAGAGTTCCCCGCGCGCCTCCTGCGCGCCTCGGTTCGTCGCAGCGGCCTTCCCAGCGTTCGGCTGCCAGAAGTAGCGGATGGGGAACTCCGCGACCGCCGCCCATCCCGCCACGAGCGCGCGCGTGCCGTCCTCGGAGCCGTCGTCGACGATCACCCACTCGAAATCGCGGAACGTCTGGGCCCGCAGGCTGTCGCGCACGCGCGCGAGCGTGTGCGCGCGGTTGAACGTCGGCGTGAAGACGCTGAACGCTGGCGCGCTCGGGGCGTCGTCGTGCGGGTCGGACGGCGGGACCACGCTCGAACGTTTGGGCGCGACGCCTCATGCCGCATGGGGGGACGATGGGTAGACGGCAGGGCGCACGAGCTGCGGCCCTGCCGCGCGCGCTGCGGGATCCCGCTCGAGCGAGCAGGGGAGCGGCGTGCCTCCCATACCGGTGGGGCGAGGGCTGGGGTGAGAGCCGGCGGCTCCCTAGCTTGTCGCCGTGCGCCTCCTCTACCTCCACTTCGGACCGCAGTCGGGGGTCACCGCCGCAGTCTCGCGCTGGCTCACCGCGGCGGGCGTCGAGGTGGTGACGGCGAACCCCCTGGAGCGGTTCCTCTGGCAGCTCCGGCCCGGCTCGAAGATCCCGAACCCCCGCCCGCCGGCGATCCGCGCCTTCCTCGAGGCGGTGCGCCGGCACGGTCGCGCGTGGAAGGAGTACTGGGTCCACACCCCGTACGCGTTCGATCACCTCTCCGCGATCGCGGGCGCGGCGATCCAGCGGACCCGCCCCGACGTCGTCCTCCAGGCGGGCGTGCTCTTCGGCCCCGGGCACGCGCCGGGCCAGGTTTACCATTTGTACGTGGACCACACCCGCGCGATCGCCGAGCGGTACGAGCGGGTGCCGGGGCTCACCCCGCCGCTCCCGCCCGATCCCGCCTGGCGCGCGAGAGAGGAGCGGGTCTACCGCGGGGCGGCGACCATCTTCTCGATGAGCGACTTCGCCGCGCGCTCGCTGGTCCGCGATTACGGCGTCGACCCGGCGCGCGTGCGCGTCATCGGCGCAGGGCCGCACGTCGCGCCGCCCCCGGCCGAGAGCAGCGTCCCGCGGGAGCCCGCCATCCTGTTCGTCGGCCGCAACTTCGAGCTGAAGGGCGGACCCGACCTCATCGAGGCGTTCCGGCGCGTCCGGCACGAGCACCCGCGCGCGCAGCTCTGGATCGTGTCGCAGAGCGCGCTCTCGCCGCTGCTGGAGGGCGCGATCTTTCATGGAACGCTCGGCACCGACGCGCTCGCCGCGTTGTACGCGCGCGCGAGCGTGTTCGCGCTGCCTACGCTGCGGGAGGCGTTCGGCCTCGCGCTCGTCGAGGCGATGTCCTTCGGACTGCCCGTCGTCGGCACGCGCATCGAGGCGATCCCGGAGATCGTCTCGGAGGGCGAGACCGGGCTCCTCGTCCCACCCCGCGCCCCCGCGGCGCTCGCCGCAGCGCTGTCGACGCTCCTCGCCGATCCCGCCCGCGCGCGCCAGCTCGGAGCGGCCGGTCGCGCGCGCGTCGCCGAGCGATTCGGCTGGGACCGCGCCGTCGGCAGGATGCTCGAGGTCCTCAGACCGGGCCACCCCGACGCGGGCGCCGTGCGCGCCAGCTGAAGTTCGTCGGTCCCGCGAAGGCCGCTCGGGACCGCGCCGGACGTGCGCATCATCTCGGATGGAGGGGAACGTTGGCCGACTCGATCCTGACGCGCGCGCGCCCGCTGCTGGCCGCGCGCCTCGCAGGCGCAACGCTCGCGCTCGCCGTCCCGATGGTGCTCGCCCGGGTGCTCTTGCCGGCCTCGTACGGCACGTTCAAGCAGGCGTGGCTCATCGCGCACACGCTCGCGCTCACCCTTCCGATGGGGCTCACCGCGAGCCTCTACTACTTCGTCCCGCGCGAGCCGGGGACGCGAGACCGCTTCGTCGCGCAGACCCTCTGGGCGCACGTCGCGCTCGGCCTCCTCGCCGCGACGCTCGTCCTCGCCGCCCGCGGCTTCCTCGCGGGGCACTTCGCGAACCCGGAGCTCATCGACGTGCTCGGGTGGGTGGCGGCGTTCACCGGGCTGCAACTGGCGGGGTCGCCGCTCGACGTCGCCTGGAACGCCTGCGGGCGGATCGGCGCGGCCGCCGTTGCCCGGCTCGCGACGGAATGCGGCCGGAGCGCCGCGCTCGTCGCCGGCGCCCTCGCCACCGGCACCGTGCGCGGAGCGCTCGTCGGCATGACGCTCGCCACCGCGGCGCGCGCGGTCGTCGGGTTCGGCCTCCTCGCCCGGGCGCACGGGCTCGCCGGCAGCGCCGCGCTGCTCAGGCGCCAGATCGCGTACGCGCTCCCGTTCGGCCTCGCCTTCCTGCTCATCGTCCCTCAGCAGCAGTTCCATCAGTACGCGGTCTCGGCGGCGGTGACCGCGGCCGCCTTCGCCGTCTACGGCGTCGGGACGTTCCAGCTCCCGGTCGTCGACGTCCTCTACTCGCCGGTCTCGGAGCTGCTCCAGATCGGCCTCGCCGAGTCGGACGGGCACGGCCGCCCTCGCGCCGGTCTGCGGCTGTTCCACGAGGCGGTGCTCCAGCTCTCGTTCGCGTTCCTGCCCCTCGCCGGGCTCCTCCTCGTGGTCGCGCCGGCGCTCATCGAGGTGCTCTTCTCACCCGTCTACCTCGGAGCGGTGCCCATCTTCCGGCTCTCGGTGCTGCCCGTCGTCTTCGCCGCGCTCCCGCTCGACGGCGTGATGCGTGCGCGCGCCCAGAATCGATTCATGCTCGCCCTCTCCGGCGCGAAGCTCGTGGCGACCGTGCCGCTCGTGCTCGGTGGCCTCGCGGTGCGCGGCCCGTTCGGCGCGTTCCTCGGCTGGATCGCCGCGGAGGCGTTCGCCCGCGCGATCATGCTCCGGCGCACCGCGACGCTCTTCGAGGCGTCCCTCTTGGGCGTGCTGCCGGTCCGCGCCCTGGCACATCAGGTCGCGGCCAGCGTGTTCGCGATGCCCGCGGCGTTCGCGGTTCTCCACGTGACGCCGGCGCCGCTCGTGCTCCGGCTTTGCGCCTCCGGGATCGCCTTCGCGGCCGCGTACCTCGGGCTCTCCTGGGCGAAGGGCTGGCTGCCGGCGGGCTGGATCGCGCTCTTCCGCGCCGCCGCGCCCCGCGCCGCGGCGGCGTCGGAGCCGTGATGGCGGCGACGCACACCACCACCAGCAGGATGGCTCGCCGCGCCGCGATCGTCTTCGCCGCCGCGTCCGCGGCGCTCGCGCTCGCCACCGCGCTCCGCCTCCCAGCCGCCTGGGAGAGCGGCAACGCGCTGAACCACGTCTCCGGCGTCTGGCTGACGCTCGCCGACGACCTCGCGCGTGGGACACTGTACCGCCCGCTGCACGCCCCCGGGAGCGGCTACGGCGGGACGCGCTACTTCCCGCTCGTCTTCGCGCTGCAGGCCGGGCTCGTGAGAATGGGCGCGCCGCTCCTCGCCGCGGGGTACGCCGCCTCGCTCGCTGCGGGCCTCCTCCTCGCGTTCGCCGTGTTCCTGCTCCTGCGTGCGGCGGGGATCCCGGCCCGGCGCGCGGCGGTGTTCGCGCCGCTCGCCCTCGCCGGCTTCGCCGGGCAGCACGCGCTCTCGGCGGCGCGGGGGGACCTGCTCCCGGTGGCCCTCTCCGCGCTCTCCCTCGCCGCGATCGCGCGCGGTCCGGGGCGCGCGCGCGTCCCCCTCGCCGCGGTGGCGCTCACGCTCGCCTTCGGCGCCAAGCCGACCGCCCTCACCGCGGCGGCGGCGGCCGTCGCCGCGCTCGTGCTGCGCCGCGCACGGCGCGGCGCGCTCGCCCTCGCCGGCCTCGTCTCGGCCCTGGCCCTCGCCGCTGTCGCCGTGACGGATGCGCTCTCCGCGGGCCGCTTCCTCGCCGGCCTGCGCGAGCTCGCGACCGCCGGGGCGACCGCCGGAACCGTGGTGCGCGCGCCGCTCCGCCTCGCGGAGCAGCTCGCCCTCGGCGATCCGGCCGGTCTCGTCCTCGCCCTCGGCGCGGCGGTCGCTCTCGCCGCGTCGCTGCACCCGCTCCTCCGCGCCGTGCGCGCCGGCGCCGACGACCCGCGCCTCGTCCCCGCCCTCTGGCTCGCCGCCGCGTGGGGCGGCGCGCTCGTCGTGTTCGCGACGCCGGGAACGGGCGTGAACCACCTCCTCGAGGTCGAGGCCGCCTCCGCCGCGCTCCTCGGCGCCACGGCGTCGGCGCCGGGGCGTGCCCGGACGCTCGCGCGGGCATGGGCGCCCGCCGCCGCCCTCGCCGGCCTCGCCGTCGCGCTGGCCCTCTGGCGCGCCGATGCGTCCTCCTCACGGCTCGCCGAGCTGCGCGGCGTCGTCCGCGCGCTGCCGCCAGGCGCGCCGGTGCTCTCCGAGGATCCCCTCGTCCCGCTCCTCGCCGGCGAGCGCCCCTACCTGCTCGATCCGTTCACCATCCGGCTCACCGCCGCCCGTGCCCCGGAGGTCTGGGCGCCGCTCGCCGACGCGATCCGGCACGGCGCGTTCCCGTCGGTGGTGCTCTTCGAGGACCTCGCCTCGCCCGCGTCCGACCGCTGGTACGCCGAGGGAAACCTCGGGCTTCCGCTCGCGGCCGAGATCCGCCGCGGGTACCGGCGGGCGGGCGGCTTCGGGCGCTACCACCTGTACCTCCCGCGCGCCGCGGCCGGCGCGGGCGCGGGCGCGGGCGTGGTCCGGCGGGACGAGGCGGGGTAGATTCGCAGCTCCGCATGGCCAGGAACGCGACGCTGCGCGACGTGGAGCGGGAGCTGGCGCGGGCGCGCGGCGCCCGACGGCTCCTCCCCTGGGCCTTCGTCACCGCGGCGGGGGGCGGCCTGCTCGCGCTCGCGGCCGGAGGCGGCGCGCGCGGCGCGGCGGCGCTCGCGGCGGTGGGGCTCGTCTTCGCGCTGTTCCTGTGGACGACGTCCGTCCCGCGCTGCCCGGTGTGCGGGGCCCCGCTCCGGAAAGACGCGCGGCCGGGCCCGAAGGGGGCGGGCCCGGCCGCGATGGTGCGCGTCGAGAGCTGCCCGCGGTGCCGGACCCGCTTCGAGTGACCGGCGCCGGGTGAAGCGCTGCTACCGAACGAACTCCACGTGCGGAGAGATGTGGCGGGCGAGAGGGGAGCGGGTGAGAAGGGTGAGGGCCCGCTCGATCCGCTGGGCTCCCATCCCCGGCGCGGCGTCGTAGGCGGCTGAGATGAGCTCGCCGAGCGTGGTGACCAGGCGGCGAGGGGCGCTGCGCTTCGAGCTCCTGGGTCCGTTGCGCGTCTTCATGGTTCCCTCCGGAGTGGCGATCCCGCTCCTCCCTCACTAGCAATACGCTTGCCTTCCTGACAGGGACGGCGTTACAGGGGCTTGGCGCCCAGCCCGCCGCAAAGCCTGTAATCCTTTCAGCCACCAACCTGGAAATCATGCCGACGAAGCCCTCCCGCGAGCTCCAGACGTTCGAGAACCCGAAGCCGGAACGGCCGTACGAGATCGCGATGGAGTGCCCCGAGTTCACGTGTGTGTGCCCGATGACGGGCCAGCCGGACTTCGCGACCATCCGGATCCGCTACGTGCCCGCGGCGCGCTGCGTCGAGCTGAAGAGCCTGAAGCTCTACCTCTGGAGCTTCCGCGACGAGGGCACGTTCCATGAGGCGGTGACGAACCGGATCTGCGACGACCTCGCGCGCGCACTCGCGCCGCGCTGGATCGAGGTCACCGGCGACTTCGCGGTGCGCGGCGGGATCCACACCGTCGTCACCGCGCGCCACGGCGAACGTCCGGACGGCGTCTGATTGCGCTGCTCCGTTGGGCTGATCCCGTAAACGCGCCCGCGCCCGAAATAGCCGGGCTCGGACTCGGGCTCGTTCACGGGCTCGGGGCTCAAGCGCCAACTGGGCACCGCTCTGACGGTGTAGGCTCTCCACGACCGCCCGCCCGCCCGCGCGGCGCCCACGGGGTTCCGCTCCACCCGCCCGCACCCCATCTTGTCCATGGGAAGCGATGCGGACCGGCGGCCTCTCGATCGCGTACGTCCACTACGGCTGGCAGTCCGGCGTGACCTCGGCTGTCGCGCGGGCGCTGCTCGATCGCGGGCACGACGTGCGCCTCGTCACCGCGACCGGCGCGCTCGAGCCGCGCGATCCGGTGACGCGCCGGCCGCGGCCGCGCCCAGACATCCTGCTGCACCTCGCGCTCGCCTGTGCGCGCTTCGGCCGGCGCGCGCTCGATCATCGCTGGAACACCGGCTACGCGTTCGACCGCCACGGGCGCGAGGCCGGGGCGGCCCTGCGCGCGCTCAGGCCGGCGCCGGACCTGGTGCTCCAGAACGGCGCGCTGTTCGCGCCGGGCGCGCCGCCGCCGTATCCCTACGCGCTGCTCGTCGATCACACGCGGGCGCTCGCGGAGGCGAGCCCGGCCTGGCCGCGGGCGGGCGTGCCGGCGCCGCCGCGCTACGGCGACGCGTGGTTCGCGCGCGAGGCGGCGGTCTACCGCGGCGCGGCAGTCCTCGCGACGTTCAGCGAGAACGCGGCGCGCTCGCTCGAGCGCGACTACGGCGTCGAGCCTTCGCGCGTGCGGGTGGTCGGCGCGGGCGCGAACGTGTTTCCGGAGAAGGCGCCGCGCCGGGACGACGGCCACACCATCGTGTTCGTCGGTTTCGAGTTCGCGCGGAAGGGCGGCCACGTGCTCGTCGAGGCGTTCCAGCTCTTGCGGCGGCGCATCCCGCGCGCGCGGCTCGTCGTCGCCGGAGCGCCCTGCCCGGGTCGGATGCCCGAGCGCATCACGTTCCTCGGGCCGATCGAGACCGGCGAGCTGCCCTCCCTGTTCGCCCAGTCCACGATCTTCGCGATGCCGACCTTGCAGGAGCCGTTCGGCATCGCCTTCCTCGACGCGATGGCGTGCGGTCTTCCGTGCATCGCCACGCGCATCGAGGCGGTGCCCGAGATCGTCCGCGAGGCGGAGACCGGCCTGCTCGTGCCGCCGGGCGATCCCGTCGCGCTCGCGGGGGCGCTCGAGCGGCTCCTCGCCGATCCGTCGCGCGCCCGCGCGATGGGGGCACGCGGCCGCGCCCGCGTGTTCGCCGGCGGGCTCTGGCATCACGTGGCGGCGCGCCTCGAGCGCGCGTTCGACGACGCGCTCGCCACGCGCGGCCGCGCGGCCTGAGGCCAACCGCGAGCTCTCCACGCCCCGCCCGCGTCCCCAGATCAGGGGGCGGGGGGCGGCCGCCCGCGATCCGCTCCGCTCAGGGTAGAATCCGTCCGGTGTCGCTCCCCGCCCTCGCCCCGACCGCGTTCGAGCCGGCGTCGCTCGTCGGCATGACGCTCGACGGTCGGTACGTGCTGACCGCGCATCTCGCGACGGGCGGGATGGGCGCGGTGTTTCGCGCGCAGCACGTCCATCTGCGCAAGGACGTCGCGGTGAAGGTGCTCCGTCCCGACCTCACCTCGTCGCGCGACATCGTGGAGCGGTTCCGGCGCGAGGCCGAGATCGCGAGCGCGCTCGAGCACGACAACATCGTCCGGGTGACCGACTTCGGGCGGAGCGAGTCGGACCACCTGTTCCTCGTGATGGAGCTGCTCACCGGGGAGAGCCTCTTCGAGCGGCTGCGCCGCGAGGGCTTCCTCTCGCCCGAGGAGGCGGTTCCGGTGCTGTGGCAGGTCTGCGCCGCGCTCGAGGCGGCCCACGCGCTCGGCGTCGTCCACCGGGATCTCAAGCCCGAGAACGTGTTCCTCGCCCGCTCCGCCTCTGGCCGCGAGGTGACGAAGATCCTCGACTTCGGGATCGCCAAGATCGCGGACCCGCCGAGCGGGACGGAGACGCAGGCCGGGATCGTGGTGGGCACGCCGGAGTATCTGTCCCCGGAGCAGGCGATGGGCGCCCCCATCGACGCGCGCGCCGACGTCTACGCGGTCGGGCTCATCGCGTGGCGCATGCTCGCCGGGTGTCATCCCTTCAAGGCCGACGACGCGCGCTCCCTCCTCATGATGCAGGCGACCCGCCCCGTTCCGCCGCTCACCGGCGCGCACCCCGATCTCGCCGCTTATCCCGCGCTCGTCGCGACGGTCGCGAAGGCCTGCGCGAAGGAGCCGGACGCCCGCCACCAGAGCGCGGCGCTCCTCAAGGACGACCTCGTCGCCGCGCTCGGCCCGGCCTTCATGATGCCGCCCGGCGCCACCCCCTCGCCGTCGATCTCGATCCCCCTCCCGCCGCTCCCGGTCCCGTCGGAGCCCGCGAGCGCGGAGGCGCTCCCGGCACAGGGCGCGACGGTCGCGGTCCTGCCGCTCGGACGCGGCGAGCCCACGCGCGTCCGCGTGCGGCTCGCCCTCTCCCGCGCCGCGACGCAGGCCGGCAACCTCGCCCGCCACGCGCGCGAGGCGATCCGCGCCCGACCCGTTCGCGCCACGCTCGCGGCCCTCGCCGTCGCGACGATCGTCGCCGCTCCGTTCCTGTTCTCCCTCGCGAGCGGCCGCGCCGCGGCGAATGCGCGCGCCCTGCTCGCCGCCGAGAAGTTCGGGGAGGCGCGGACCGTCGTCGACTCGGCGCTGGCACGCCGGCCTGGCGATCCGGAGCTGCTGCTGCTGCGAGGGCGGGCGCTCCACGGCATGCTGCTGGTGCGAGGACGGGCGCTGCACCGCGTCGCCGGGCGCGCCGCGGAAGGCGTGGAGGCCTACGCGGCCGCCCGCGCCCTCGCTCCGCTCGACGCCGCCGCACACGAGGACCTCGTCGCCGATCTCGGGCGGGAGCGGAGCCTCGCCGACAAGGCGAGCCGCGTGCTGCGCGACGAGGGAGATGGTGCGCTGCCGGCGCTGCTGCCCGCCGCCACCACCGCACCCGCCGCGCAGCGGCTCCGCGCGCTCGCGCTCGCGCGTGACCTCGGTGCGGAGGAGCGGATCGACCGCGTCGAGGCGTACGGGGGGCTCCTCACCGACACCGACTGCGAGATCCGCAAGGCGGCCGCCCGCCGGCTCGGCGAGATCGGAGACGCCGCGGCGGTGTCGCTGCTGCGCAAGATCGCCCAGACGAAGGTAGAGACGAAGGCGGGGTTCTTCGGCAGGACGAAGCCCGTCCCCGCGTGCGGCGCGGCAGAGGCGGATGCCGCCGCCCGCCGCATCGAGGCGGCGCGGCTCCCCCGCAAGCCCTGATCCTCGGCGACGTGTGGCCCGCAATCGGACCGGCGCGCTCCCCGCACGCCGTGCTAAACGAGCGGGGCAGCGCCAAGGACGGAGGCGACGATGGCTCGCAAGGACGGCTTCTCTATCGAGGCGACCGGCGCGGCGGCGGCGCGCGTCGTGGCGGACGCGCTCGCGCTGCCGGTCTTCGAGGAGGATCTCCGCCGCGGCACGGGTCCGATCGGCTCGCTCGACGCGCTCCTCGGGGGCGCGCTGCTCCGGGCGGCGCGCGCCGAACGCTTCGAGGCGAAGGCGGGCCAGGAGCTGCAGCTCCCGACGCTCGGGCGGGCCCCAGCGGGCCGCATCCTCCTGCTCGGCCTCGGAAAGCGCGCCGAAGCGCTCCCGCGCCTGGCGCGGGACGGGTTCGAGCCGCTCCGGATGGCGGCGGGCTGCGCCGGCCGTGCCGCGGCGAAGGCCGGGGCGCGCTCGCTCGCGGTGGCGCTGACCGACGGCGCGAGCGCCGACGTGGCGGGGGCGGCGCGCGCCGCGGCAGAGGGGGCCCTCCTCGGCGCGTACGCGTTCCTCCGCTACAAGACGGAGAAGACGCCGACCCCGCGGCTCGCGGCGGTGCAGGTGGTCGTCCCACCGGGGCGCGAACGGGCGAAGGAGGTGCGCGAGGGGCTCGCCCTCGCCCGGGAGATCTGCGGCGCGGTCGCGTGGGCGCGCGATCTCGTGAACCTGGGTCCCGCCGACTGCACGCCCAGTCACCTCGCCGCTGCGGCGCGCGCGCTCGCGCGCGAGGCGGGGCTCGGCTTCGAGGAGAGGGGCCCGAAGGAGATCGCGGCGCTCCGGATGGGGATGTTTCTCGGCGTGACGCGCGGCTCGGCCGAGCCGCCGCGGCTCGTGACGGTGAGCTGGGTTCCGCGCGGCGCGGCGGCGAAGCGGCCGCCGGTCGTGCTCGTCGGGAAGGCGATCACGTTCGACTCCGGAGGCCTCTCCCTCAAGCCCACCGAGAGCATGGTCACCATGAACTCCGACATGGCCGGGAGCGCCGCCGTGATCGGGACGATGCGCGTCGTCGCAACGCTCCGGCCGACGTTCCCCGTCCACGCCGTCCTCGGCGCCTGCGAGAACATGCCGGGCGGCCGCGCCTACAAGCCGTCGGACGTGCTCGTCGCGTACGACGGGCAGACCGTCGAGGTGACGAACACCGACGCGGAGGGGAGGCTCGTCCTCGGCGACGTCATCGCGTGGGCGGCGCGCCGCTGGGAACCCGCCGCGATGGTCGACGTCGCGACGCTCACCGGGGCGTGCATGGTCGCGCTCGGCATGACGACCGCAGGGGTCCTCGGACCGGACGGTCCCGTGAAGGAGGCGCTCGTCGCGGCCGCGCGCGGCGCGGGCGAGGAGGTGTGGCCGCTCCCGCTCGTCGAGTCCCTGAAGGAGCAGCTCAAGAGCGACCGCGCCGACATGAAGAACACCGGCGAGCGCTTCGGGGGCGCGATCAGCGCGGCCCATTTCCTCCATGCGTTCGCGAAGGACACGCCCTGGGCGCACCTCGACATCGCGGGCCCCTCGCACGCGCAGAAGGAGCGAGGCTACGTCGCGAAGGGCGGGACCGGGTTCGGCATCCGCACGCTCGTGGAGCTCGTGCGGACATGGCGACCCTGAAGCGAGCGCCTCATCATCAGTGGAGGCTCGGCGTGGGCGCCTGGTCCGGTGCGCCGCCGCTCGCCGCCGCGCCGCGCGCCGCGACGGCGCCGATGCGGCGCTCGACCGCGTCGATGAGGTACGGCCGGAGCTCGGCGGGGGCGATGATCCGGTCGAGGGATCCCACCTGCAGCGCGCGCTCGACGGTGTGAACGCGGTCGAACTCCTCCGCCACCTCGCCCACCTTCTCGGACTCGACGGCGACGAGCAGCTCCTCGAGCCGGCGGCGCGCCGCTGCGCCCCCGCCCGCGGCGGCAGCGCGCTCCGCTTCCACGACCCGGGGGTCCTTCCGCGTCCGCGCCCCCACCTCGCGCGCGAACACCACCGCCGCCGCGGGCGCGCCGCCGATGACGGACGCGCGCGCCCCCTCGACCGCGACCACCTCGATGTCCCCGCGCAGCGCCTTCGAGAACACGACGAACGCGCCGCCGTGATAGCGCGAGACGACGCAGAACACGATCGGCCCGCGGAAGTTGACGACCGCGCGGCCGATCTCGGCGCCGTACTCGAGCTGAAGACGGCGCATCGACTCGGGGGAGCCGTCGAAGCCGGAGAGATTCGCCAGCACGACCACCGGCCGGTTCCCGCTCGCGGCGTTGAGCGCCCGGGCGATCTTCTTCGACGACTGGGGGAAGAGCGTGCCCGCCGACCAGAGCTCGGGGCCGTCGGCCGGAACGAAGTCGAGCCGAGGGAGCGGACGCGACTCGATCCCGAGCAGGCACACCGGCCATCCGCCGAGGTGCGCGTCCCAGACCACGGCCGTCTCGCCCCCCCGGAGGTCCCGCCAACGCTCGAGCGGCGCATGGTCCTGGTCGATGCACGCCGCCATGACGCGCCGGATGTCGAACGGCTTCTTGCGATCGGGGTTCTTCTCGACGCCGAGCACGTCCCCGACGGTGTCGAACCCCGCGCCTCCCGCGGGACCATGGGGGAACCTGCGCACGTCGCGGTCCGCCGGATCGTGCGTCACGGCGCGGCGCGGGACGCGTTCGCCGGGGGCGACGTAGGCGTGCTCGTAGTGTCGGAAGAGGAGCTGGATCGCCTCGGCGACGCTGCCCGCCCGGTACTGCGCCTGGCCGTTCGGGCCCATGATCCGCTCGTAGCCGCCGATCCCCGCGTTGTCCTCGGCCGACACGCTCCCCGAGTACTCGAGGGCCTCCTTTCCGGTGAGGACCATCGCGGAGGCGGGCGTCATCACGAGGATGCCGCGCGTGTGCATGAGCATGGTCGCCTCGGCGTTCCAGTACGGCTGGGCGCCGACGTTGATGCCCACGACCACGACGTTGATCTCGCCGCCCGCCTGGGTGAACTCGACGATGCGGAGGAGCACGCGAGAGATCCAGTCCATGTTCTCGGTGCCGCTCTCCATCGAGATCTTCGCGCCCGCGGAGACGGCGAACCACTCGAGCGGCACGCCGAGCCGCTCGGCGAGCGCGATCGCCTCCTCGATGCGGCGGCACTCGGGCTCTGCGAGGGAGCCCATCGACCGGCTCGGATCGCCGAGGAGCACGACGCGCGACATGCCCTCCGGATGGCGCTCGGTGAAGCTCCGGACGACTCCGACCACCACGTTGGCGGAGTTCTTTCCCGGCGGTCGCGCCACCGGCACGAGCGCTCCCGCGGCGTCGAGATCGTGCTCGACGAACTCTCCGCGCGGGACGCCGGGCTGCGCGTCGCGAGGCGCGAGGAGGCGCACGAGCTCGAACGGGTGGATGAGCCCGCGCCGCCGGAGCGCCACGACCCGCTGCTGGTACTCCGCCATCGGCTCGAGCGGGCGATCGGTCGGCACGTCCCAGACGATCGAGACGCCGCCGCCGCGGTCGCCGCCGGCGATCCGGAGGAGCGTCTCCTTGAGCTCGCCCGTTGCGGGGTCCGGGATCCGCGCGTCGATGAGCACCACCTCGAGCCCGAGCCCCTGCGCCGCGGCGGCGTTCCGCTCGGCGAGCCCGCGGATCTCCTCGCGGGTCAGGCGGAGCGGCGGGGCGACCGTGAGGAGCACCCGGTTCCACTCGAGGCGCTGGTGCACGGGCCGACCCGCCTGGAAGCGGCGCATGCCCGCGAGCGCCTCGTGGAGCACGCGCTCGAGCTGGAGGAGGTGCACGACCCGGCCCGCCTCGTCCCGCACCGCCGTGAGGTCCCGGACCTCCGCCGCGGCGAAGAGGCGCTCGTCCTTCGGGTTCCCCCGCGCGACGCCGCGGTAGAGGTACACGTCCTCCTCCGACGGGAGCCGCTCGAGGTCGAACTTCGCGAAGCGGGCGAGCTGCAGCCGCCGGAACAGCATGGGATGCACTCCGCGGGTGCGCTTGTCCTCGGTCCAGCTGCCGTCTCCCTGGAACGTGAAGTGACGCTGGCTCGCCGCCGAGCCGAGCCCGCGGCCGGGCATGGCGACCACCACCGACGCGCGCAGGACGGGCCTCGGGAACGCGGCAGCCGCGAGCGCGGCCCGGAGCGCCTCCGCCTGCGCATCCGGCGCGGCGGGCTGCTCGTCCCACAGGTAGAGCTCGACCGCGAGCCTGCGCTCCGCGGGCGTGCGCGCGGCGATGCGCGCGAGCCGCGCCGCCGCCAAGGCGGCGTCGGAGGCGAGCGCGAAGCAGGCGGCGACCCGGAACGTCTCGCCGGCGTGCTCGTAGTCCGCGAACGCGCTCGGCACGCCGTCCTGCTCCTCCGCGGTCGCCGCGGAGAGAGGGCGCGCGCGGTAGTAGCGCCGCAGGAGCGTCTCGACGAAGCGCGGGCGCAGCGGCGGCGGCGCGAGCGCCGTGCGCCCGATCAGCATCGTGGCGAACGGCTGCGCCACCTCGACGAGCCGCTCCACGATCGCCTCGCGCTCGGCGCCCTCGGAGGCGGCGAGGCGCGCGAGATCCGCCTCGACCTGCGCGTAGACCGCGGCGCGCGCGCTCTCGAGCGCCGGCTGGTCGAAGCGGCGGTGCCGCAGCTCGCGGGCGAGGTCGGCGAGCGACGGGAACCGCTCCTCGCCGACGTCGGCGAGCGCGTCGAGGACCGCGCGCGACCCCGGCCCCCCGCCGGGCGGGAGCCCCTCCGCGGCGAGCCGGCGCTCGAGGATCGCGAGCACCGGGGCGAGCTGCTCGCCGGCGCGCTCGTACGCCTTCTGCATGCGCAGGAGCGCCACCTCGAGCGCCTGGCCGGGTTCGTCGAGGGAGAGACCGTAATGGGCGAGCGCGCGCCGGAGCGTCGCGACGAAGGTCGCGGAGAGCCCCGCGCCGCGGCGCTCCGGCTCGTGTAGGTACCGCCAGAGCTCCTCGAGCGGCGGCGGCGCATCGCCGTCCCCGCGCCGCGTGTGGCGGTAGAGCGACTGCACGTCGGAGAACGCCATGACGGCCGCCTCCTCGGCGCGAAGCACCTCGCCGTCGTCGCGCTCCACCTTCGCCGCGGCTTCCCGCCACCCCGCCGCGAGCGCCTTCGCCTCCATGGGAGCGACGTCGAAGCCGAGCGCGACGCGCCGGAGCTCGTCGATGCACGCGAGGTAGCGGTCCTTCGGGGTCGCCGCCTCGGTTCCCGCCGGGGCGGCGGTGAGCGGGAGCGGCTCGGCCAGGGAGGCGCCGGGCTCCTCGCCGGAGGCGTCGAGGCGGAGGAGCGGCGCGCCCGCGTCCACCTGCGAGTTCGGCACCGCCAGCACCTCGCGCACGATCCCCGCGGCGGGCGCGGTGACTATCATCTCGACCTTCATCGACTCGATCCGCGCGACCGGCTCGCCGGCCATGACGTGCTGGCCGGGCGCGACGGGGATCGCGACGACCACCGCCGGCATCGGCGAAGGGACGATGCCCGCCGGCTCGCGGTGGATCGCGTGCGGAACGCCGTCCACCTCGACGAGGTGTCGCGTCCCCTCCACCGCGGCGAGGACGCGCCAGCGCCGCCCCTGCCAGGCGATGCGGCGCTCCGAGCGCGCGAGGCGGTCGACCCGCACGTCCACGGCCGCGCCTCCTGCGGGGGCGACGCGGTAGACGTCAGGTCCGGTCTGTCGCACCTCGAGCCGGTGGCGCCGGCGATTCCAGCGAAGCTCGACGGTGCGGCCGGAAGAGGGCCCGACACGCGGGCGGCCGCGGCGCGCCCCGGCGATGAAGAGCGCGCGCTCGGCGTCGAGGTCCGCGTCGTAGGCCTCGATTGCCGCCGCGACCAGCGCCACCTCGGGGTGACGCGGAACGAGCTCCTCGTCCTCGCGCACGAGCCTCGCGAGGAAACCCTGCCCCGCCTCCGCCGCGCGGATCTCGGGCCGCGCGAGCAGCGCGCGCAGCCACGCGCGCGAGGTCGCGCTGCCCCGCACGAGCAGGTCGGCCTCCGAGAGCGCCTGCCCGAGACGGTCGAGCGTGTCCGCGCGCCCCTCGCCGACGGCGATCACCGTCGCGAGGACCGCACCGGGCGCGACCTCGTCGCCCTCCTCCACCGCGGGGCGGGCCCGTACACCGGGGCCCGCGGGCAGGCGGAGGAGCTCGACGCGTCCCGGACGGCCGGCATCGCCCTCGGGATCGCGAGCCTGGATGCGGGCGGCGATCGCTCGTCCTGGGCGACCTCCCGCACGCGCCACCGCGTCGAGGGGAACCCCCGCGGCGAGCGCGAGCGCGAGCCGGACGAGGTCGACGCCCTCCGCCTCCTCGACGGCCGGGGCGGAGCGGGCGAAGGCGTCGAGCGCGACGAGCGCGAGCCGCCCGGAGCGCGGAGGGATCGCGAGCCGGACGACGCCGACTCCGGGCCAGCCCGCCGCGGCGAAGGCGCGCTCCGCGAGCGCGCGCGCCGCAGCGTCGACCTCCTCGGACAGGCTGGGCGCCGGCGACTCGGACACGACGGCGAGGTCCTCCGCGCAGAGCGAGGCGTCGCCCGTGGCGAGCGCGCGCGCCACGCCGCGCTCGCGGGCGACGACGACCTCGACGAGGCGCGCCGCGGGGTCCTTCACGTCGGCATCCGGCCGCGGCGCGTCGAGCTCCGAGGCAAGCTCCGCCGTGAACCGGGGCTGGCAGATCCGCGCGAGCACGTCCGCCGGCGGCCCGAGCGGCACGACCCCCGCCCGCTCGCAGGCCGCCGCGAAGTCGGACCGCTCGACGAGCGGCGCGGGTCCGAGCCAGGCGGCGTCGGCGCGCGCGGCGCGGAGCGCGTCCTCGAGCGACCCGCCGGGGAGGAGCTCCACGGCCTCATCGGCCTCGCGGACGAACCGCGCCAGCCGCTGGGCGGGCGTCCGGATCGCGATGGTGACCCCGGCGCGCCCCGCCGCGGCGAGGTCCCGCAGCGCGCTCAGCACGCGCCGCGCGTGGCGGCCGTCGCGATCGAGGACCGCGACCCGCCCGAGGCCTTCCCGTCCGCCCACGCTCGTTCCCCCGGTGGGGGTTAACGCGGGGGGACCGTGCGCGCCGCGCCACGGCGTCCGCCGCTCACGATCGAGGCCCTCAACGCCGCATGAGGACCACCGCCACGACGAGGAGGCCGGCGCCGACGACGCGCTGCGCGTTCACCGGTCTGGTCGCGAGGCCGATGAGGCCGTAGTGGTCGAGGAGGAGCGCCGCCACCATCTGGCCGGCGATGGAGAGCCCGAGCGTCGCCGCGACGCCGAGGCGCGGCGTGAGCACCACCACCGCCGACACGTAGAACGCGCCGAGGAGCCCACCCGTCCAGGCCCAGGCCGGCGCCTTCGCCAGCGCCGACGCGGAGGGGGCCGCCGCCCGCGTCGCGAGGAGCCAGGCGGCGAGGCCGACGAGCCCGACCGCGAAGTTCACGAGCGCTGCCCATTCCGGCCGACCGACGTGGCGTGCCATCGCGGCGTTCAGGCCCGCCTGCACGGGCAGCCCGGCGCCGATCGCGAGCGCGAGGAGGACGAGAACGATCTCCAAGCGACACCTCCGGGGGGAAGTTGTACCGCATCCGCCCGGCGAACGACCCCATGAACGTGAAGGTGCCCGTGAACGCGCCCGGAGAGGCCGTTCACGGGCACGGGCGCGTTCACGTTCACGGAAATGCAGAGGCCCCGGACGCCTGGATCCGGGGCCTCAGGTGCCGCACTGTTCGCCTGCGGGTGACGGCGCTTACGCCTTCTCTGCGGCCTTCTTCTCCGCCGGGGCGGCCCGGAGGAGCGCGCCGACCGCCGCGCCCGCCGCCGCGCCGGCGACCGCGAAGAGCGAGCCGACCGCGGTGACGCCGAGCACCATCCCGAAGACGATGAGCGCGCGCGCGCCGATGTTCGCGACGACCGGGGTGCCGAAGATGCCGCCGGCGAGGAGCACGCCGGCGTAGCCTCCGTAGAGGAGCGCGGGGAGGAGCGCGATCGCGAGGAAGGTGGCGAGGCCGATGCCGGCACCGATGAGAGCGGGAACCTTCGAGGTCGTGTTCGTGGTCGTCATGGCGGTTTCTCCTTCTTCTCGGGGCCGTCCGTCCGGCCACCCGCTCCCTCGCTTACGCATCGCTTCTGCCAGCCCGAGGGCCCCCGCATTCCGCGGGGTTGCACCGCTCCGTCGTCGCGAAATCCCGACGCCGCGCCCGCCCGCGCCGACAGGGCGGTGCGACGGCGTGTGCTACCCTGCGCGCCCGTGAACGCCTTCAAGCCCCACCTCGCCTCCGCGGCGGACTACCCGTACTACAAGTACGATGCGCGCGTGAAGCTCGACCAGAACGAGAGCCCGGAGGACTTCCCTCCCGAGCTCAAGGCGCGCGCGCTCGAGCGGATCGCGAAGCTCTCCTGGAACCGCTACCCCGAGCTCCACGCCGAGGACGTCCGCGCAGCGGTCGCGCGCCACGAGGGCTGGCCGGAGGAGGGCGTCGTCCTGTCGCCCGGCTCGAATCTGCTCGTCCTCGCCCTCGCCGAGGCGGCAGCGAGCGTCGTCGACACCTCGCCCGCGTTCCCCTACTACAAGGGCGCGGCGGTGGCCTCCGCGACGCCGTACCGGGCGGTCCCGCTCGGCCCCGACTTCGCCCTCCCGACCGAAGGGCTGCTCGCCGCGCTCGACGCCTCGCCGGGCGTCCTGTTCGTGCCGAGCCCGCACGGTCCGACCGGGCGGCTGTTCGACGCGGACGATCTCGAGCGGCTCGGGGCGCGGGCGCGGGAGCGCGACGCGCTCCTCGTCGTGGACGAGGCGTACCACGCGTTCGCCGGGAGCGACGCGCGCCCGCTCGCGCGCGCGAATCCGAACGTCGCGGTGCTCCGCACGTTCTCGAAGTCGTGGTGCCTCGGCGGCGTCCGCGCGGGATACCTCCTCGCGTCACCGCCGGTCGCGGCGGTCGCACGCGCGCTCTTGCCTCCGTTCTGCCTGCCCGCCCACACGGGCGCGATCCTCCTCACCGCGCTCGAGTCGCCCGGATACGTCGCGCCGCTCCTCGCGCGCATCCGCGCCGAGCGGGAGCGGCTCCTGGGCGAGCTCTCGAAGGTCCGGGACTGGAAGGCGTATCCCTCCGCCTCGAACTTCATCCTGCTGCGGACCCCCGACGCGAAGGCGGCGCACGCGCGCCTCCTCGCCGCCGGCATCCTCGTCCGGCGCCAGGACCACTACCCGGGGCTCGAGGGGTGCATCCGCATCTCGGTCGGGACGCGCGCCGAGAACGACGCGCTCCTCGCCGCCGCGCTCGGGCGCTGAGCGCGCGTCCCTCCGCCGCGCCCGGGCACCGTTGGCGGATACCCTTGCGCGCAGTCGCCCTGCCCTAGGCACGCGCGTGAAATCGTGCCTATGTCGTTCGACCACCCCGCGGGGGCGCGAATGCGGCGAGCGAAAACAGGGAAGCCTGCCCCCACCCGGCGGAGTCGCAGCCAGGCGGCTCCAACACCAGCGCCGGGGGAGGGGACGCCGACCGTCGTGGCGATCGGCGCCTCGGCAGGAGGCCTCGAGGCGATCGAGCAGTTCCTGGGCGGCGTCCCCGACTCGAGCGGCCTCGCCTTCGTGATCGTCCAGCACCTCGACCCGACGCACCAGGGCATCATGCCTGAGCTGCTGCAGCGCGGGACACGCATGCCCGTCGCGCAGGTGAAGGACCGGACCCGAGCGGAGCCGGACCACGTCTACGTCATCCCGCCGAACAGCGATCTTTCGATCCTCCGAGGCGTGCTCCACCTCGTCCCGCCCTCCACGCCCCGCGGACTACGCCTCCCCATCGACTTTTTCTTTCGCGCTCTGGCGGACGACCAGCGGGCAGCCAGCGTGGCGGTCATCCTTTCAGGGATGGGAACGGATGGAACGCTGGGGCTGAAGGCGGTGAAGGAGCGCGGCGGCCTCGTCCTGGTACAGGAGCCGACGACGGCGAAGTTCGACAGCATGCCGCGCAGCGCGATCGACACCCGGCTCGCCGACGTGGTCGCGCCCGTCCAGGAGCTGCCTGCGCGCCTCATCGCCCTGCGCCACGGGGCGCCGCGTCCGGCTTCCGTCGAGGCGACCCCGGAGCCGCAGGCCAAGAGCGCGCTCGACAAGATCGTGCTCGTGCTCCGTTCTCGTCTGGGTCACGACTTCTCGCAGTACAAGAAGAGCACCCTCGAGCGGCGCGTCGCCCGGCGCATGGCGCTCCACCAGATCACACGCTCCGAAGCGTACGTCCGCTACCTGGACGAGAACCCGCAGGAGCAGGAGCTGCTCTCGAGCGAGTTCCTCATCGGCGTGACGAACTTCTTCCGAGACCCTGCGGCGTGGGATGCACTGCGCGACAAGGCCATTCCCGCCCTGTTCGCGGAGCGGCCCAACGGAGGGCAGCTGCGCGCGTGGATTCCCGGATGCTCCACCGGCGAGGAGGCGTACTCGCTCGCCGTCATTTTCAAGGAGGCTCTGGCGAAGGCTCGGCCGAAGGTGAGCTTCTCGCTCCAGATCTTCGCGACGGATCTGGACCGGCACGCGATCGAGAAGGCGCGGCAGGGCGTCTATCCTGCGAACATCTCGTCGGACGTGAGCCCCCACCGGCTCAGCCGGTTCTTCGTGAAGCAGCAGGACGGAACGTTCCGCGTGAACAAGGAGATCCGCGAGACGGTGATCCTGGCGCAGCAGGACGTGACCCGCGAACCGCCCTTCACGCGCATGGACATCGTCGTCTGCCGAAACCTCCTCATCTATCTCGAG
>WNGA01000085.1_pt1 | contig 112448 bp, 87 predicted proteins | sample 5400061 | NCBI WGS metagenome assembly WNGA01 (sample SAMN13153366, study PRJNA577476) | soil metagenome | isolation source: 100 cm soil or saprolite under grassland replicate 2 | place: USA:California | collected 2016-06-15 | reverse complement strand
AGAATCGACGACGCCTTGTGGCGCTACTACGGCCAGCAGATGACAACGCTCCTCGACCCCGAGGCAAACAGCCGCGCCCTCGCCGGCAGTGACAACGATTTCGAGCAACCCGCTGTCAAGGAGCGTGGGCGCTAACACCTAGCCAGAGCGGAGGCTTGCGATGAAGGTGTGCCCATTCTGCGCCGAAGAGATCCAAGACGCGGCCGTCGTCTGTAAGCACTGCGGGCGGGATCTAAAGGGTGGCGCGTCGCAAGTCGAACTGGTCGCGCCCAAGAAGAAGACCGGGCTCGTAGCGATGGGCTGTGCTGTCCTCATCGGGCTGTGCGGCATCGGCTACGTCGCAACCCTATTCCAGAAGGCCCCAGCTCCGGCTCCAGCCCCAGCTCCGGCGCAGGCCCCCGCCGTTTCGAAGGCGAAAGCGGACGAGGCGGCGCGTACCTTCAAGGAACAGCAAGCGTCAATCCAAGAGAAGCTCGTCGCCTTGGAGGGAGCGTCGAAGGCGAAGGACTGGCCCAAAGCTGAGCAGCGCCTCGTCGCACTTCAGCCAGAACTGGCGCCACTTTTCGCATCCGGCATCGCGACGTCTCCGGAAGTCGCTGCGATTAAGGGGCGGCTCGACACTCAGGCCCGCCTAGTAGCTGCGGCAAAGGCTGCTGAGGCCGCCCGTGCGGCCCAAGCGGCTGAGACGGCCCGTAGGGCTGCTTGGAAGCCGGATCCCACGTTGATGTCCATTCGTTGTGCAAGATACGCAAAGGAAGGCGTGCTGGACGGTCAAGCGAGTTTCGCCGTGGAAACGCTGACAAAGAGCGGCCAAACCTACCTCATGCGAGGTCAGGTGATCGGCCACAATGCCTTCAACGCGCGAATCGCCAAACGGGCCACGTGCAGGGTCTTTATGGACATGAAGACCGGAGTCGAGACGTACTCAACCTCGGTGGACTAGATGGCGGCCCGCTTCTCAGGCCGGCTACAGCACGTGGGATCCGTAATACTAGATCCTACCGGCACACCGAGCACGTGCCACCGTTCTTGGCGCAGTGCCGGCAGTACTTACAGTTCTTGCAGGCTCGGCAAGTGCCCGTCGGGCTACAGGTGCCAGCGTGTGCTTCGTGGACGATGGGCTCGCCAACGGTCAGACCACCCGTCATGAGTATGGTCGCGAGCGTGAGTCTACGGATCACCTTCATCTACGGCCTCTCTTTCGATTTCTCTGTTGTGCGAGCTGGTACCGACGGACCGGCGGGGAATGGGAGGAGCTGATCCTCCGGGACCGTCTCCGGCTCGGATGGGTGGGAACTAGTCGATAGTAGGCGCTTCGCGACCAAGTGACAAGCGGAGAGCGAGTACCTAATCGCCCTGCTCTTTGTGCTTCTCGTGATCGTCTTTGCCCTACACCGGATGGGGGAGGTCCGGGCTTCGGTCAAGATCCCGTTCCTGGGCTTCTCGCTCGAAGCGAAGGAGAGGCGGCGACCAAAACTGCGCCAGCACTAGAACTAATACGGGCTCCTGGGCCGGGGCTGAAGGCGGGCGACTGCGAGGTCGCACCACGACGAGGGCTCCCCGGCCAGGTTGGTTCAGGCGCGCCCGCTCACCTGGGGGACGTTGCCCTCGCCGGGATATGCTGAACTTTGCTCGTCGTCCGCCGCAGGCTCTCGGTTCAGAAGCGGCACGCTCTTGCTACGAAGGCCGTACGATCAGAGCGTGCTCCGTGCGAATCGCGTCCTCCTTCAGGAGCACCGCGAGCACGCGCATCGTCGGGAGCGTCCCGCTCGTGGCGGAGCGCGTCGATCCACGCGTCCTTTTTGTGCCGCCGCCAGCTGTCTCGTCTCGGGACGCGCAAGAGCCCAATCACCACGTGTCCCTCACCACGCCACGTTGACACCCTGGATGGGCGGGGCTAGAGTCGCCGCGGGATCGACCCTCCGGGGAGCGTTGAGCGTGAAGCACGTCGCGCCGAAGCTGGACGACGCGGTCTACGAGCGCAACTTCGCAGACATCAACCCGCGTCTCCCGGAGACGGCCGCGGTGGCGGAGGCCGCACGCTGCCTCTTCTGCTACGACGCCCCCTGCATCAAAGCTTGCCCCACCGAGATCGACATCCCGTCCTTCATCAAGAAGATCGTCACCGGCAACCTCCGGGGCTCGGCCCGGACCATCCTGGAGGCCAACGTCCTCGGCCATTCCTGCGCCCGGGTCTGCCCCGTGGAGGCCCTCTGCGAGGGCGCCTGCGTCCTCAACCAGGAGCACAAGCGGCCGGTCATGATCGGCGCCCTGCAGCGCGTGGCCACGGACCACGTGCTGGACCGGGGCATCCGGGTCCTGAAGGCGGGAGAGCCCAACCGGCGGCGCGTGGCCCTGATCGGCGCGGGACCCGCCAGCCTCGGCTGCGCGGCCGAGCTGGCCCGCCTGGGCTACGCCTGCCGGATCTACGAGAAGCGGGCGGTCCCGGGCGGCCTCAACACCCACGGCATCGCCGCCTACAAGATGCGGGCCCGGGACGCCCTGCGCGAGGTCGAGCTGGTGCGCTCGCTGGGGGTGGAGATCCGGGACGGGGTCGAGGTCGGCAAGCAGGTCTCGGTGGAGCAGCTCCGCGGCGAGTCCGACGCGCTCTTCCTCGGGATCGGTCTGGGGGCCACCGAGCGCCTGCGCTTGCCCGGCGAGGACCTGCTAGGCGTGGTCGACGCGCTCGGCTTCATCGACCGCATCAAGAACGAGCCGTTCCGGCGGGTCGACGTCGGCCAGACCGTGGTGGTCATCGGCGCCGGCAACACCTCGGTCGACGCAGCCACCCAGGCCAAGCGGCTGGGAGCCGAGAACGTGCTCGTGGTCTACCGGCGCGGCCCCCAGGACGTCCCCGCCTACCACTACGAGCACGAGCTCGCCAAGTCGGACGGCGTCACCTACGTCTACTACGCCGCCCCCGTGCGCTTTCTCGGCCAGGACGCGCTGGACGCCCTCGAGTGCCTGAGGACCGAGGTCGTGGCCGACGCCGCCGGGGGGCGCTCCGTCAAGGCCGTGGCCGGGTCCGAGTTCCACATCCCCTGCGACATGGCCATCGTGGCGGTGGGACAGCAGAAGGCGGTGGACTGGCTCACCCGCATGTTCCCCGGGATCACCCTGGACGGAGGCCGGCTGAAGGTGGACGGCTCCGGCCGCACCAGCCTCCGCGGGGTCTACGCGGGGGGCGACTGCGTGAACGGCGGCAAGGAAGTCGTCAACGCGGTCGCGGAGGGCAAGGCGGCGGCCCGCGCGATCGACGCGGACCTGGGCCAGCCGCGGGCGTCGGCGTGAGGAGGATCGCATGGCGGACCTGAGCACGGACTGCGGGGGCATCAAGAGCCCGAACCCCTTCTGGGTGGCCTCGGGGCCGCCCGCCAACACCGCCTACCAGGTCCTGCGGGCCTTCGACGCGGGCTGGGGAGGCGCGGTCTGGAAGACGATCGGGGAGCCCATCGTCAACACCAGCTCCCGCTACGGAGGGGTCGACCTGGGGACGAGCCGGGTGATGGGCTTCAACAACATCGAGCTGATCTCCGACCGGCCCGTCGAGGACAACCTGCGCGAGATCGCCGAGGTCAAGAAGCGCTGGCCGCGGAACGCGGTGGTGGCCTCGCTGATGGTGGAGTCGAAGCGCGAGGTCTGGCACGAGATCGTCCGGCGGGCGGAGGACGCGGGGGCGGACGGTCTGGAGCTGAACTTCGGCTGCCCGCACGGCATGAGCGAGCGCGGGATGGGCTCGGCGGTCGGCCAGGTGCCCGAGTACACGAAGCTCATCGTCTCCTGGGTCAAGGAAGTGGCCCGGACCCCGGTGCTGGTGAAGCTCACCCCCAACATCTCGGACGTGACCTACATCGGCGCCGCCGCGGCCGAGGGCGGCGCCGACGGCCTCTCCCTGATCAACACGATCAACAGCATCATGGGGATCGACCTCGAGACCCTGGCCCCCCGGCCGATCGTGGACGGCAAATCCTCGCACGGCGGCTACTGCGGGCCGGCGGTCAAGCCCATCGCCCTCAACATGGTCTCGGCGGTGGCCAAGCACTCGAAGATCGGCGTCCCCATCTCGGGCATCGGGGGCATCTCCACCTGGCAGGACGCGGCCGAGTTCGTGCTCCTCGGGGCCTCCTCCGTCCAGGTCTGCACCGCGATCATGCACTACGGCTTCCGGATCGTGGAGGACATGGTCGACGGCCTCGCGAACTGGATGGACGACCGGGGCTTCGCCACCCTGGCCGACGTGCGCGGGAAGAGCCTGCCCCGCGTGACCGACTGGGGTGAGCTGAACCTGAACTTCAAGGTCATCGCGGAGATCCACCGCGAGAAATGCATCGGCTGCCATCTCTGCTACGTGGCCTGCGAGGACGGCGCCCACCAGTCCATTCGCCTGGTGAAGACGAACGGCGCCACGGGCAAGGTTCCGGAGATCATCGACGAGAAGTGCGTGGGCTGCAATCTCTGCATGCTCGTGTGCCCGGTCCCCGGCTGCATCACCATGGAGACGATCGAGACCGGTCGGGCGCCCATGTCCTGGCGCGCCTACCAGGAGGCGCTCGGCAAGGGAATCGCCTGCGAGATGCCCGGCGAGCGCCATCCGCACTGACCCCGGTCATTGACCCGGCAACGTGAAACGGCGCGGGCGGGCAACTCGTTCCGGAACGGGTAGAAGGGTAACATTGCCAGCCAAGGGAGCCGATTCGATCCCAACCTCCCTGTCTCCCCGCGCTCTGAGGGGACCGCTCGCCCGCCTGGGGAAGGCGAACGCGGCCTTCGCCCGCGAGCACCCCGGCGACCCGGCCGATCGCCAGCCCGTCCACACGGTCTACGGGGGAGCCCAGCTCTTCCAGGCCGACTCGGCGCGCAAGCTCGGCGACCTCGCCCTGCGCGCGCTCCGCGAGTACGCGCCGGACCCGTCGGCCCTCGGCGAGGCCCTGGCCCTGCCGTCCGAGCTGGCGACACGCGTCTACCCGCGCGTGGTGGCCAAGCTCGAGCGAGAGCCCGTGGAGGACTACCGGATCGACTTCGAGGACGGCTACGGCAACCGCCCGGACGCCGAGGAGGACGAGGACGCGGTGCGCACCGCGGAGGAGGTGGCCCGCGGTCTTTCCGTGGGCTCGCTTCCTCCCTTCGTGGGGATCCGGGTCAAGCCCCTCTCGGGCGAGCTCTTCGCGCGCAGCCTGCGCACCCTCGACGTCTTCGTCACCACCCTCGCCGCCCGGACGAAGGCCCGGCTCCCGCCGCGCTTCGTGGTCACCGTCCCGAAGGTGACGATCCCGGAGCACGTGGCCACGGTGGCCGCCATGGCTGAGGTGCTGGAGCGGAAGACCCGCCTTGCCCGCCGCTCGCTGAAGCTCGAGATCATGGTCGAAACCCCCCAGTCCATCCTGGGCCCGGACGGCACGGCCCCGCTGCGCAGGCTGGTGGCGGCGGGCGAAGGGCGGGTGACGGGCGCGCACTTCGGGACCTACGACTACACCGCCTCCTGCAACATCACCGCCGCCCACCAGAGCATGACCCACCCCGCCTGCGACTTCGCGAAGCACGTGATGCAGGTCTCCCTGGCGGCCACGGGGGTGGCGCTCTCCGACGGCGCCACGAACATCATGCCCGTCGCTCCCCACCGCGCGGCCGCGGGCGCGGCCCTCACCGAGGGGCAACGGCGCGAGAACGGGGCGGCCGTGCACAGGGCCTGGAAGCTGCACTTCGACCACGTCCGGCACTCGCTCGTCCACGCCTACTACCAGGGCTGGGACCTTCACCCCGCCCAGCTCCCCACGCGCTACGCCGCGGTGTACTCGTTCTTCCTGGAAGGCCTGGACGCCGCCTCGCGACGGCTCAAGGCCTTCACCGAGAAGGCGGCCCAGGCCACCCTGCTCGGCGACGTCTTCGACGACGCGGCCACCGGCCAGGGCCTGCTGAACTTCTTCCTCCGCGGCCTGAACTGCGGGGCCATCACCCCCGAGGAGGCGGCCGCCACGGGCCTGACCCGCGAGGAGATGCAGGGACGGTCATTCGTGAAGATCCTCGAGGGACGAAGGCGACCCCGATGACCATTCAGTTCCCACTCTGCTGGTTACGACGGTAACCTGGCGTCAACTCCCGGGACGGGACGTCGTTGACCAGCCCGATCTTGAGCGGCTCCGCCTTGCCCAGAACGCTCAGCCGGACGAAGCGTTCCTCGCGCAAGCCGACCTGAACCCAGACCGACGACAGGCCCTGTATCAGGCGGTCCGCCCAGAGCCCCGGGCGCCGGCCCTCTACCACTCCAGCACGATGAGGGAGACCGCTTCGCGAGGCAGCGCGAACCGCAAGGCAGCCCGACCCTCCTCGATTCGCAGGGTGGCGGACCCCTCCATTTGAGCGAGCTTTCCGGCGGTCTCCAGCTCCGCGTATTGCTGCTCATTCGGCGCGATCGGCGAGCCCATCCGTTTCCACGCGGCGAACGAGTTGCTGTGGCTTTCGTCGATGCGGTAGTGCTGGAGGCGCGCCTCGCCACGCACGAGGGGCAGGCCGCTCACCGAGAGCTCGACCGCGGCGTCGGGACCGGGCAGGTCGTCGTCGTGGTAGTGCCAGAGGAGGACGCTCAGCTTCCGCGCGTCGAGGCTCGCGAGCGCGGAGACGTCCGGGGCTTCCCGCACGCCGTCCCTGAGCATGGCCTCGAGCCCCGGGTCGGCGGTGCTCTGGACCGAAAGGCGCCGCCCCCCCATCTTCCCGAACATGCGGAAGACGTTGAGCACCGGCAGGTCGAGGCCGTTGCTGGCCAGCGCCCGGAAGCCCGCGAAGTACGGCTGGTCCTCGAACTCGAACGCCCACGTGAGAGCGCCCTCGAGGTCGACCCCGTGCTTCTCCGCGAGGTCGTGCTCGCGGGCGAAGCTGGCCGCGGTGTAGCTCGAGTACATCGTGCCGTTGCGGTAGCCGAGCTGCGGCCCCTGGCAGGCGGCGCAGCCCTCAGGATCGGACTCGCCGATGACGATCGGCTTGCGTTTCAGCTCGGGGAAGGAGGCGATGATCGAGAACGCGCCGTCGATCGTGCGCAGGTGATCGGCGATTCCCATCTGCACGTGGCCGTCCTGGAACTTCGGGGCGCCCTTGGCGTGGAAGGCGACGAAGTCGAGGGGCGTGCCCGTGGAGCCGGTCGCGTAGTTGGTGCCGCGCAGGCAGTGCTCGAGGAAGCCACGCAGGAACGGCCCCCCGCCCCCCGCGGTGTCCGGTCCGCCGACGCGGGCCGTGGGCAGGGCGCGGCGTACACCGTCGATCGCGTAGTCGTGGAGCTTGTGGAACTCCTCCGGCGTTCCCTGCCAGTAGGCGATGTTGGCCTCGTTCCAGACTTCCCAATACCAGCGCTCCACCTCGGCGCGCCCGTACTTCTCGACGCAGTGCCGGACCCACTGGAAGACCAGCTCGCCCCATTTCGCGTAGTCCTTCGGCGGATACGCCCAGCCCGTGTAGACCTTCGCGTACGGCAACCCGGGCCGCCACTCGTGCTGGTAGGGCTCCGGCTTGCGGGAGAGCGCCTGCGGCATGAAGCCGATCTCCACGTACGGCCGGAGGCCTCGCTCACGGTAGGTGTCGAAGATCCGGTCGACGATCCTCCAGTCGTAGACGGGACGGCCCTGGGGGTCCTCGGTGTAGGCGTTGGTGCTGCCCCACTTGAGGGCGGGGGTTCCGTCTCCGCTCGTGAGCAGGTTGTGGGTGCGGAAGTACACCGGATACGGACCGAGCTGGCCCAGGGCCGCGAGCAGCTTCCGGCCGTCCTTCATGGTGGCGTAGTTGGGCTCGTCCGCTCCGAAGAAGCGCCAGATCGGCTTCAGCTCCCCCTGGACCCGGGCGGCGTCGATCTGGATCGCCACCGGGAATGGGGGATCCGCGGCCGAAGCGCGAATCGCTGGTCCCGCGGTGAGGAGGAGCGGGCACAGGAGACAGCAAACCGACAGTCGGCGGGCACGCTCGTTCAAGCCAGGTCCACTGCCACCACCTCGCGGTCGAGGACCCTTGGAACGGTGAGGGTGATCCTTCCCGCGGAAGCCGTGTGGGCCACGGGGGCGCCGCTCACCAGGAGCTTCACCGCGCTCACCCGAGCCCCCGCCGGGACCTCGATCGTGACCCGCTGCGCTCCCACGGGCAGCAGCTCACGAACCGGGCCCTTGAACATCATCGGGTTGCTGAGGTTCACGAGGTGGACGGTGAGGGAGCGCTCCTGGCGCCAGAGCGTGACCTCGACCAGGCCCGGGCCTTCGACCTCCACCGGCCTCGAGCCCCCCGACGTCCACGCAAAGGTGTTCCGGAGGATTCGCAGGTGGTCCGTGTGGAGCACCTCCCAGAACACGCGGTCGATGTCGATCGGGAAGTAGACGACGCGGCTCCTCCCCGCCTCGCGTGCGTACACGGTCGGCACGTCGGTCCGGGGCACCGTGGGGAACACCTTCTCCATGGGCAGGTCGGGATAGGGCGGGATCAGCGTCATGGGCGGCTCCGCGGGGGAGGTGCCAAGGACGTCCACCATCCAGATGCCGTTGACCGTCTGCTCGGTGTCCTCGAGCCCGGCCAGGAGCGGATGGCGCCGGCCCGTAGCGTCGCTCTCGAACCGCATGTAGGAGTTCCGGAGCGGGCCCAAGAGCCCCTTGCGGACCGAGACCCCGAGCACGTCGCCCAGGCCGAAGTCCCGGCGGCGTTCGCCCCCCTCATCGTAGAGGGACGTCTCGAGGGTCGCCACCAGGCTCCCCCCGCGGCGCACGTAATCGCGGAGCTGCCCGCACTGGCCGTCGCTCAGGCAGGCCACGTTGGGCAGGACCAGGAGGGAGTAGCGGCCGATCCGGTCCGGCTCCAGGCAGCGGTCGTGTACGAGGTCGAAGGGAATGCGGGACTCCACGAGCGCGTGGTAGATCCCGTTGAAGTGGTCGTAGACCCTGGCGCCCCGCTCCGCCTTGCCGTAGTGGTGGGCCGTCTGCTGCGAGTAGACGACTCCGACCCGGGCCAGGGACTCGGTGTTGCGCAGGTAGGCCTCGTTGCGGTGGCACCAGGCATAAAACTCCTCGACCACCTTCATCCAGCGCCGGTCCTTCTGCTCCGCGCCGAAGAGCGTCCACCAGGGGCGGAAGCCGTTGGCCACGCCCTCCGCCATCCAGAGTCGCTGCTCGTCCGCCGCCTTCACGGAGCGCATCCAGCGATGGGAAGTGGCGGTGTTGATCCCGAAGATCCCGATGATGGCCTTCCGCCCCGCCACCGAGCGCAGGACCTTGGCCTGCTCGCCGTTGCGCCAGGGCGGGTTCACGCCGCTGCGCCCCTGGTTGTCGGCGTCCATGGTGTCGGCCAGCTCGGCCAGGGTCTTCCAGTCCATCGCGTTCAGGACGCTGCCGCCGGTGTTGCCCACGAAGGTCGTGCCGGGGCGGGCCCGCTTGCAGGTTGCGTCCCAGAGTTTCCAGAGCTCCGCGATGCGCTCCTGGTAGAAGCGCGTGTAGGGCTTCCACGACGGCTCGTCGGCGTAGGCCTTGCTCGGCAGCTCGAGCCCGTAGCGTTCCCGGAAGAGGCGCCGGCAGTGGGGGCAGTAGCACACCTGGAAGGAGCCGTACTCGACCCATCGGTTGGCGAAGATGGCGTCCACGTCGTAGAGGGTGAGCACCTCCTCGACCACCCGGGGCATGTGCTCGAAGTTGTAAGGCCCCAGGCGGCAGGTCAGGTACATCTCCGGCATCACCCAATGCCGGAGGACGCTCCCATCCTGGTCGTGCTCGAACCAGTCCGGATGGGCTCGATGGAAGTCTTCGTGGGCGGCGTGGGGATCGAGGCGGGCCCAGACCACCATGCCCAGTCCGCGGGCCGCCTTCACCAGCTGTCCGAAGGGATCGCGGTCCCCCAGCCAGAGGCTCCGGTGATGGAGCGGCACCTGCGTCGGGTAGTACGCGACCACCCCCCCGGCGCTCAGGCACACCGCGTCGCAGTGGCAGCGCTTCCAGAGGTCGGCCCAGAAGCCCACGTCCAGCTTCGGAGGGTCGTCCTCGACCAGGGTGAGCTGGCCCCAGCGCATGGGCCGGTCGAACCAGGGGGCACGAACGGGCCCGGCCGATCCGTCCGGAGCACGCTGCGCGCGGAGGCGCGCCCCCGAAAGGAGGCCCGCCCCCACGGCCGCCCGCTCCAGGAATCGCCGGCGTTCCATCACTTCAGGGTCAGGACGAAGATCCCGTGGCCGACCCCGGCCGCCTCGTCGTTGCGCGCGGACTGGAAGGCGAGACGGCGGCCGTCGCCGCTCACCACCGGGTTGGAAGCCTTGTAGCCCTCGTAGTCACCCCATCGCGTCATGCGGACGAAGTCGGTGCTGCCCGGCTGCAGCCGAAGCCTCCAGATGTCGATGTAGCGCGAGTTCTGCCGCTCCGGCCCGCCCTGCTCCCGGCTCGACTCCACGAAGATCCACTGGCCGTCCGGGGAGATCCCCTCCGCCTCGTTGTACTCGTCGGGGAGCTTGCGGTAGGTGATGACCTTGCCCGTGCCTAGGTCGACGCCCAGGACGTCGGCGAAGGGCGGGCGGTAGCAGGTGTAGACGAGCTCGGTGTCATCGTTCCGGAAGTCCTGGGCCTCCAGCGTGCACTCGGGCGCCCGCGCGCGCAGGACCTCTTTCTTGTTCGCCATCTCGGGCACGCCGTCCTTATAGAGGACGTCGGCGGTGTAGAGGACAGACTCGCCTTCCGGAAGGAGATCGGGATACTGGCCATGCGTGTTGGCCCAGGCGATCCTCATCCGCTTCCGTGAGATGGCGACACCTTCGGAGATCTTGTGGTTGAGGGGCGCGGGCGGTGCGCTCGCGTCTGCCTTCATCACCCACATCTCTTGACCCCTTTCCCGCGTGGTCCGGACCTCGGTGAAGGTGCGGGCGCCGATCAGGAAAAAGTCGCCGTTCGGCAGGTACTGGACGCGGAGGAAGCCCCGGTGCACGAAGTGCCCCGTCAGCAGCCGGGTCATCCGGGTGGCGAGGTCGATCTCGAACGCGTCTCCGAAGCTCTTGCCCATGAAGGCGACGCGCCGGTCGTCGGGGGACCAGGCCGCGCGCTCGCCGAAGCCGGTCAGCCGCGTGATGCTCGGGGGTGGCTCCGTCTCCGGGCTGCCCGCCTTTTTCCCCTGCGCAGAGAGGGGGGGCGTCAGGATGAGCACGGCCGCCGCAGCAAGCGCGGCCGCGGGCAGCCGCGGCCATGACGGATGGGGCCCCAGCATGGGTGAGCATCATAACGCCGTAGTAGTCTTGGGCCTTCGCGAAACGAGATCGGGAGGCCCCCATGGACGCGACCCTGAGCGAGTGGCTCAACCTGCTGGTTCGCTGGTTCCATGTGGTGGCGGGGATCGCCTGGATCGGCCAGACCTACCTGTTCAACCGCCTCGAAGGCCGCCTCGCGGCGGCCGCCCGCGAGGCGGGGTCGGCGGAAGCGATCTGGCTCGTCCACAGCGGCGGCTTCTACGTCGTGGCCAAGGAGACCTCGCCGGCCCGGCTCCCCCGCACCCTGTACTGGTTCAAGTGGGAATCCGCCCTGACGTGGATCAGCGGCTTCCTCCTGCTGCTCATCGTCTACTACGGGGGCGGGCTGATGGTGACCGAGGAGACGGGCTTCGGCCGGGCGGTCGGGACCGGCCTCGGCATGCTCGTGGTCGCGTGGCTCGTCTACGACGGCGTGTGCCGGTCGCCGCTGGGGCGGAGCGAGGCGGGCACGGCCCTCGTGGGTTTCGCGCTCATCGTCGCGATGGCGTACGGCCTGACCCGCCTCATGAGCGGGCGCGCGGCCTACATCCACGTCGGGGCCATGTTCGGGACGATCATGGCCGCCAACGTCTGGAGCCTGATCCTCCCGACCCAGCGTCGGATGATCGCGCTCCTGGCCGAGGGCAAGCGCCTGGACCCGGCGATGGAAAGCCAGGCCATGCTGCGCACCAGGCACAACACCTACCTGTCGGTGCCCGTCGTCTTCCTCATGTTGAGCAATCACTTCCCCACCGTGTCGTACGGGCACGCCTACAACTGGATCGTGCTGGGGATGCTGGTGCTGCTCGGTTGGGTGGCCGCCCACGTGATGCGGCGCCTCTGATAGGTTTGGGGGGCACAAGGAGGCCGGGCATGAAGACAGGCAGCCGTCGGACGTTCCTCAAGAGGTCGATCGGCCTGGGTGCCGCGAGCGCCGCGGCTCTTGCCCGCCCGTCTTCGAGCGCCGCTTCGACGGACCGGGTGGCGGGCGCCAACGACCGCATCCGGATCGGCCTCATCGGCTGCGGGGGCATGGGCCGCTCGGACCTGCGGGACTTCGTCAAGGTGAAGAACGTCGAGTGCGTCGCCCTCTGCGACGTGGACGACGCCCAGGCGGCCAAGGCACAGGAAGAAATCCTCGACCCCGAGCCGGTGGGCCAGAAGGCCGAGCTCACCACCCGCGACTTCCGCCGGGTCCTCGACCGGAAGGACATCAACGCGGTGATCGTGGCCCCTCCGGACCACTGGCACGCCCTGCCCACGATCCTGGCCTGCCAGGCCGGCAAGGACGTGTACGTGGAGAAGCCGCTTTCGGTCTGCATCGCCGAGGGCCGGGCGATGGTGAGCGCGGCGCGCAAGCACAACCGGGTGGTCCAGATGGGAACCCAGCAGCGCAGCGCCACCCACTACACCGACGCCGTCGACTATGTGAAGGGCGGCAAGCTCGGCCGCATCCGACTGGTGCGCGCCTGGGCCTATCTCGACTGGAAGGGCAGGACGCCGGTGGTCCCGGACGAGCCCGTGCCGGCGGGGGTCGACTACGACATGTGGCTCGGCCCGGCCCCCGCGCGGCCCTTCAACAAGAACCGCTTCCACTTCATCTTCCGGTGGTACTGGGACTACTCGGGCGGTCTCATGACCGACTGGGGCGCCCACATGATCGACATCGCGAACTGGGCGATGGGCATCAAGGCGCCTTCCTCCGCGGTCTCCTTCGGCGGCAAGTACGGCTACCCGGACGACGCCATGGAGACCCCGGACACCCAGCAGGTGGTCTGGGCCTACCCGACTTTCTCCATGGTCTGGGAGCACGCCATCGGCATCGGGCGCGGCCCCGAGGCCCGCGAGCACGGCGTCGCCTTCGTGGGCGAGAACGGCACCCTGGTGGTGGATCGCGCCGGGTGGGAGGTCTACCCGGAGACGGACCGGATCGACAAGCGGCTGCGGGAGTACAAGACGGTCGGATTCCCCCGGCAGAGCTCGGGGCAGGAGCAGTACCACCTGAAGCACGTCGAGAACTTCATCGACTGCATGCGGTCCCGGGAGCGGCCCCGGTCGGACGTCGAGATCGGCCACGATTCGATGATCGCCTGCCACCTCGGCAACATCGCCCAGCGGCTGGGCCGCATGATCCGGTGGGACGTCGAGCGGGAAGCGGTGATCGGCGACGCGGAGGCACAGAACATGGTCTCGCGGCCCTATCGGGCCCCCTGGAAGCTGCCGGCCGTCTAGCGTCGTTCTTTTCACGGGAGGGGACGGCTTGGGTGGCGGTCACCATGGTGCTCTTGACACCATGACACGTTTGTGACAGACTGCCCACGTTGAAAGGGATGGCCCGTTCCGCTAGACCCGTGGCCAAGCGTCCGCGGATCAGCATCGATATCGACCCGCAAGCGCGCCGCCGCCTTCGCATTGCGGCGGCCAAGCGAGACGTCAGCGTGCGTCGATACGTGCTGGAAGCGATCGAGGAACGGCTTCGCGAAGACCTGGGGGACGCGGGAGAAGCGGTGTTCGGCCTGACCGCAACCACCGACCCCGTGCTGGCGGAGCTGTGGGACAACCGACGGGATGCCGAGTATGACCGTCTATAGGCGAGGCACCGTCGTGTTGGTGCGCTTCGTCTTCTCGGACGAGACGGGGGCCAAGAGACGCCCGGCGGTCGTCGTCAGCTCGCCCGACTACCAGCGAGCGCGGCAGGAGGTCATCGTCGCTGCCATCACGAGCAACGTCCAGCGCCGACTCTTCGGCGACCATGTCATCGCCGGTTGGAGGGTAGCTGGGCTGCTCTTCCCTTCCCTCGCGACCAGCATCCTTCGCACGATCAAGCGCACGATGATCGAGGGCAGGTTGGGGTTGATGCCCGACGCGGACGTCAATGCGGTCGACAGCCAGATGCGGCGCTCACTCGGCCTGTAGGGCCCGTCTCTAGCTCCCCCGGTACGTTGAATACCCGAACGGGCTGAGCAGGAGCGGCACGTGGTGGTGCTGGGCGGGGTCCCGGACCTCGAAGACGATCGCGACGTGCGGATAGAACCCCTCGAGCTTCAAGGACCGGAAGTAGACGGCGGTGTCGAAGGTCAGCCGATAGACGCCGGGCACGAGAGGGCCGGTGACCAGGTCCTTGATCCGGCCGTCGGCGTCGGTGGTGCCGCGCCCCCGCTCCGTCCAGGCCTCGGGTCCCGCGCGCAGCTCCAGGAGCACGGGAACCCCGGCGGCGGGGCGGCCCTGCGCGGTGTCGAGGACGTGGGTGGTGACGGGGCTCATGGGTTCAGGAGCTTCCCCAACCGGAGGCGGGTGATCTTCGCCTGCTCCGCGGCAGCGACCCGGATCTCGTCCCGCGGGTCGTTGGGCAGGCGGGCGCGGAGCAGGGCCAGCATCTCGTCGGCGGTCTTCCCCGTGGCGCACACGATGAAAATGTACCCGAAGCGAGCCTCGTAGGCCCGATTCTCTTCGGCCAGCGCGCGCAGCATCTCCTCGGAGGCGGCCTGCACGCCGGCCTGCTCCCCCGCCGCCCACGGCCCCGCGCGCCCGAAGCGAGCCCGCAGGGCAGCGCGGTCCCCGATCTTCGGGTGCTGGCCAAAGGCCTCGCGCCAGTCGGCCTCCGCGAGCCCCCACCAGACCTCGTCGGCCAGGGCCAGCACCGTAGCGCGATCCGGGAACGGCCGGCGCGCGGTCATGGCCGCGACCCATTGGGAGGCGCCGCAGCAGCGCGACAGCTCCGCGTAGGCCTCGGCCGGCCCGATCTCATTCAGGCGCGACAACGCGTCCATGGATCCTCAGGCGGCTCACCCCGCCGTCCGGGAAGATCTTGAAGCGCACGTGGCTGAAGGGGCCACGGGCCCGGATCTCCCTGCCGAAGAGGTGCCGCTTGTGCGGGCCGAGCCTGGTCCGCGGCAGGACCTCCTGCCAGCCCGCCGCGTCGCTGGCCAGGGCTTCCAGGCTCGTCACCTCGGTCCGGCAGCCCTCGAGGGACGCGCTCTCCGGGTAGTTGCCCTTGAAATGGTTCGTGTCGATCTCGACGCGCTGGATGAGGCCGGTGGCTCCGAGCCGCAGGACCAGCCAGTCGTGGCCCGGCCCCCGCCGACGACGCGTCTCCCAGCCGTCGCCCATGTTGGCCGCTCGCCCGGGCATGATCAGGTTGTCCTTCGCCCCGAAATGCATGTCGCTCGCCCCCAGGACGAGGCCGCCGTTCCGGACCGCGGCCAGGTCGACGAGCCGCTTCGACCGCGCGAGGGTCGCCACGTCCACCGCCACCTCTCCGTACACCCGGAGCCGGGCCACTCCCCCGTCGGGATAGATGCTCAGGCGGACGTGGGTCCAGGGCCGATCGCTCGCGATCGGGAACAGGTTCTGCGACCCGCCCTGGAGCTTCGAGGGCGGCAGGAGGGGAGTCCACTCGGCTCGCGGCCCCACGAGCTCGGCCACCGTGGGCCGGCCCGGGCAATGGAGGGCCTCCAGGGAGAACCGCTCGGGGAAGTTGCCGATGAAGAAGTTCGTATCCACGTCCACCCCACGGATGACCCCGGGCATGCCGAGTTGGACCAGGCACCAGTCGTGGCCGGGGGTGCGCCGCCGCCGGGTCTCCCAGCCGTCCATCCACTTGCCGCGGGACGTGAACTTGCCGGGGATGAACACGCCGCGGCCGGGTCTCAGGAGGTTCTCCTTCGGGGCGAAGAACTCGTCGTTCGCCGCCAGGGCCCGGCCGCCCACGCGGGCGGCGGCGAGGTCAGCCAGCTCAGGGAAGGCGTGCATGTCCACGCAGCAGGGCCTCTCCTCGAGGGGCGGAGGGGAAATCGCCCCTATCGTAAACCACGGCGCCCCGAAGGAGCGTGGTCTCGACGACGCCCTGCAGGCGCTGGCCTCGATACGGGGTGAGCGGGTGGCGGTGGCGCACGAACGCAGGCTCCACGGCCAGGGTCGCCTCGGGATCCCAGACCACGAGGTCCGCGTCGTGCCCGGGCACGAGGCCGCCTTTGCGCCGGCCAAGGCCGGCCAGCTCGGCGGGCGCGCGGCACAGCCAGCGCGCGAGGTCCGGCAGACCGAAGCCCCGGCGGCGCGCCTCCGTCCAGACCACGGGCAGCCGGAACTGGAGCGAAGCGATCCCTCCCCAGGCCCGAAGGAAATCCCCCGCCCCGAGGCCCTTCAGCTCCGGGGCGCAGGGCGAGTGGTCGGAGACCACCATGTCGATCGTCCCCTCGGCCAGACCGGCCCACAGCCGCTCGCGGTTGGCCCGCTCGCGAATGGGCGGGCTGCACTTGAACTCGGTGCGGCCCTCCGGCACGTCTTCCGCGGCGAAGAACAGATAGTGCGGGCAGGTTTCCACGGTGACGGGCAGCCCCCCCGCGCGCGCCTCCACGAGGATGGGGAGGGCCTGGGACGAGGAGAGATGGACAACGTGGATCCGGCCGCCCGTCTCGCGGCAGAGCCGCGCGAGCAGGCGGACGGCCTCGTTCTCCCAGGACGGCGGGCGCGAGGCGAGGTAGCTCGAGTACCGCCGAGGATCGCCCGCCTCGGAGGGGACCGGGCCGGCCAGCTCGGCGTGCACGAGCAGCGGTACCCCCCGGCGCGCGAGGATGGGCAGGGCCGCGCGAAGGTCGCGCTCCTCGACGCGCGGGAACTCGTCGACCCCGGAAGGAACCAGGAAGGCCTTGAAGCCGGCCACCCCGGCGTCCACCAGCCGGTCGAGCTCGCCGGCGTTGCCGGGAACCACGCCGCCCCAGAACCCGCAGTCGACGGAGAGGCGGCCCCGCGCGGCGTCCAGCTTCGCCTCCAGCGCGGAAACGCTGGTCGTGGCGGGGATGCTGTTGAGCGGCATGTCCACCAGGGTGGTCACGCCTCCCGCCGCCGCCGCGCGGGTGGCGGTCTCGAAGCCCTCCCACTCGGTGCGGCCCGGCTCGTTGACGTGGACATGCGCGTCGACCAGGCCCGGCATGACCACGCGATCGGTCGCATCGAGCACGGCCCAGCCGGGCGGTACCGCGTTCCGCCCCGCGAGGCCGGCGATCCGGCCGCCCTCGATCAGGACGGCCGCATCGCGCACCCCGTCGGGGGTCACCACCCGGCGGCTGACCACCGCGAGGTCGGGCACGTCAGGGCGCGACGAGGGGACCGTACGCGTCGGGCCGGCGGTCGCGGAAGAACTGCCAGACCGCGCGGACCTCGTCGATCGCGTCGAGGTCGAGGTCGGCCACCACCAGGGCGTCCCGGTCGCGCGGGCCCTGGGCCACGATCTTGCCCCGCGGATCGCAGAAGTAGCTCTTGCCGTAGAACTCGCCCATCTTCCACGGGGGCTCCACCCCGACCCGGTTGATGGCGCCGACGAAGTAGCCGTTGGCCACCGCGTGGGCGGGCTGCTCCAGCTCCCAGAGGTACTCGGAGAGGCCGGCCACGGTGGCCGAGGGGTTGAACACGATCTCGGCGCCGTTCAGCCCGAGGGCGCGGGCCCCCTCGGGGAAGTGGCGGTCGTAGCAGATGTACACGCCGACCTTGGCGTAAGCGGTCTCGAACACCGGGTAGCCGAGGTTCCCGGGCCGGAAGTAGAACTTCTCCCAGAAGCCCGGCTTGCAGTGCGGGATGTGGGTCTTGCGGTACTTGCCGAGGTAGCGGCCGTCCGCGTCGATCACCGCCGCGGTGTTGTAGTAGATCCCCGCCTGCTCCTCCTCGTACACCGGCACCACCAGCACCATCTGGTGCTTCCTGGCCAGCTTCTGCATGAGGGTGACGGTCGGCCCGTCGGGGACACGCTCGGTCAGGTGGTACCAGCGCGTCTCCTGCTCGGCGCAGAAGTACGGCCCGTAGAACAGCTCCTGCAGGCAGAGGATCTTGACCTTCTCGCGCGCGGCCCGATCGATCAGCTTCAGGTGCTTGTCGATCATGGCCCTCTTGATGGCCGGCAGGCCGGCCTCCGGACCCTTCACGTTCTTGGCCTGGATGAGGCCGCAACGGACCACCCGCGGCATGACGCCCTCCCTCGCGGCGAAGTGATCCGCCGCTCGCTGGTTCCCGGTCGTTAGAGTATGCCAGTTGTGCCGCCGATCCGGGCGACCTACAGCATCGCCGCCCCCGCCTCGCGCGCGCCGCGGAGCGCTTCCGCCAGCGCGGTGAGGGCGCGATCCAGGTCGTCCCGCGTGCGCGGCGCGCCCAGGCAGAGGCGAACCGCATGGGGGACGGAGGCACGCCCGACCACGAACGCCTCGGGCGGCGAGACCACGACGCCGCGCGCCCGCGCTTCGGCGACGAAGCCGTCGCTGCGCCAGGGCTCGGGCAGCCGCAGCCAGGCGTAGTAGCCGAACGGATGCGCGTCGTACTCGGCGTCCGCGAGCCGCTCGCGAAGGAGGCCCTGCCGGGCCACCGCCTCCCGCCGGCGATCGGCCACGATCGCGTCGGCCGTCCCGTCGCGGATCCAGGATGAGGCGAGGGCGGCCATGAGGGGGGCCGCCGCCCAGGCCGAGGCGCGGAGGCTGGCCGCCAGCCGCCCCACCATCCCCTCCGGCGCGAGCACGTACGCGATGCGCAGGCCCGGCACCAGGGTCTTGGACGTGCTCATCAGGTAGTGGCTCAGCTCGGGGGCGAAGGCCGCGATCGGCCGAGGCCGCTCCTCGGGAAGGAGCGCGTGGATGTCGTCCTCCACCACCGCCACCCCGTGGGCGCGCGCGATCCCCGCGATCTCGCGCCGCCGCTCCTCCGGCATCACCGTGGTGGTGGGGTTCTGGATGGTGGGGATCGTGTAGACCGCCCGGGGAGAGCCGCCGCGGCAGGCATCTTCGAAGGCGTCCGGCCGCAGGCCGTGCGCGTCCATGGGGAGCCCCTGGAGGCGGAGGTGGAGGAGGCCGGCCACCGCCTTCAAGCCCGGGTAGGTCAGGGCCTCCGTCAGCAGCAGGTCGCCGGGGCTCAGCAGGGTGGCCAGGACGGTCGTGAGCCCGTGCTGGCTCCCCGCGCAGACGAGGACGCGGCCGGGCTCGGCGGGCAGGCCGGTGCGCCGGATCCAGGCGGCGCCCGCCTCGCGATCCGCGGGGTTGCCGCCGTCCGCCGGGTAGTCGAGGAGGGGGCCGAGATCGGGCTGGCGAGCGAGCGCGAGCAGCGCGAACTCGAGGGCGGCGCGGAAGCCCGGCCCTTCGGGCGGCGGGTGGTTCTGGCTCAGGTCGAGGAACCCGCTCGGCCGCGGTTCGGTGGCGCCGCTGGGAAGGCTTCGGCCGCGCACGAAGGTACCGCGGCCGACTTCGCCCGTGACCAGCCCTCGGCGGGCGGCTTCAGCGTAGGCGCGGCTCACGGTTCCCACCGTGACCCCGAGGCGTTCGGCCAGGTCACGGTGGGTCGGCATCCGGCTGGCAGGCTTCAATGCCCCCGAGGAGACGTCGGCCGCCAGGGCTTCGACGATCGCCAGGTAGCGCGGGCCGGGATGGGACGCCAGATCGGGCTGCCAGATTGTCATGGTGACAATTTGGCCATTGACACCCTGCCTTGTCAAGCCTAAGTTGGGTTAGTGTGTGAAGGCTAACGAATCACCGTGCAATTGTATCGATACAATGGCGGACTCGTGACCAGCTCGATGCCCACGTCGACCGGCCAGAAGGGGACACACAACGCGGAGCACCGGACCGAGGAAACGCTCGATCCCCAGGACTGGGACGAGGCCTGGCGGCTCGGCCACCGGATGGTCGACGACGTGCTCGAGTACCTGCGTACGGTCCGCGAGCGCCCGGTCTGGCAGCGGCCGCCGGACGCCGTGAGGGCCCGCCTGCGCGTCCCCGCCCCGCGGGCCCCCGAAGGCGCGGAGCGCGCCTACCGGGACTTCGTCGAGAACGTCCTCCCCTACCCGAGCGGCAACATCCACCCGCGGTTCTGGGGCTGGGTCATGGGTACGGGGACGCCCTTCACGGTCCTCGCGGAGATGCTCGCGGCCGCGGTGAATCCGAACGTGAGCGGCTTCGACGACGGGGCTTCCCTGGTCGAGGACCAGGTGCTGGCATGGCTCGAGGAGCTGATGGGCTTTCCGGAGACGGCGGGCGGCCTCCTCGTGAGCGGTGGCTCGATGGCGAACCTCGTGGGCCTCGCGGTGGCCCGGCATGCCCGCGCCGGCTTCGACGTGCGGCGGCTCGGCCAGGGCGGCGCACCGAAGCGCATGACCCTCTACGCCTCTCGCGAGACCCACAACTCGGTGCTGAAGGCGGTGGACCTGCTGGGGCTCGGCCGCGACGCGCTGCGGCTCCTGCCGGTCGACCGGGAGTTCCGAGTCGAGCTGGCCGCGCTGCGGGCGGCCGTCCACGCGGACCGCGCGGCGGGATTCCAGCCCTTCGCGGTCGTGGGCAACGCCGGGACCGTGAACACCGGCGCGACCGACGACCTCGCGGCGCTCGCCGATCTTGCCGCGGCGGAGGGGCTCTGGCTCCACGTGGACGGGGCGTTCGGCGCCCTGGCCGCCCTGGCCCCGGCCCTCCGCCCCCGCCTGGCCGGAATGGAGCGCGCCGACTCCCTGGCCTTCGACCTGCACAAGTGGGGCTACTTCCCCTACGAGGTCGGCTGCACGCTGGTGCGCGACGGGTCACGCCAGCGAGAGGCGTTCACCGCCGCCGCGGACTACCTGGCGCCGGTGGACGGCGGGGTCGCCGGCCGCCGGGACAGATACGCCGACCGCGGGCCCCAGCTCTCGCGCGGCTTCCGGGCCCTCAAGGTCTGGATGGGCCTCAAGGCCGAGGGGACCGACAAGCTCGGCCGGCTCATCCAGCAGAACGTGGACCAGGCCGGGTACCTCGCGGCGTGCATCGACCAGACCTCCGAGCTGGAGCGGCTGGCCCCCGCGCCCCTCAACGTCGTCTGCTTCCGCTACGTGGGCACGCGCCCGGCCGACCTGGATGCCCTGAACCGGTCCCTGCTCGTGCGCCTGCACGACGACGGGATCGCGGTGCCGTCGCACACGATGCTGGGGGGCCGCTTCGCCTTGCGGGTGGCCATCGTCAACCACCGGACGCGGCGCGAGGACCTGGACCTGCTGGTGCGCGAGACGGTGCGGCGGGGGCGCGCGCTCGAGGAAAACCGCGGGAGATCCTGAACTGCACATGGAGAAGACGAACATGGACGAGAAGAGGACGGGAACCCTGGCCCTCAAGACGGGCCTGGCGGAGATGCTCAAGGGCGGAGTGATCATGGACGTGACCACCGACGCCCAGGCTCGGATCGCGGAGGAGGCGGGGGCAGTCGCGGTGATGGCCCTCGAGCGCGTCCCCGCCGACATCCGGCGCGAGGGCGGGGTGGCGCGCATGGCCGACCCCGAGGTCGTCGAGCGGATCATGAACGCGGTGACCATCCCGGTGATGGCCAAGTGCCGGATCGGCCACTTCGCGGAGGCCCGGATCCTGGAGGCGTTGGGGGTCGACTTCATCGACGAGAGCGAGGTCCTGACCCCGGCCGACGAAGCCCACCACGTGGACAAGTACGCCTTCAAGGTGCCGTTCGTTTGCGGCTGCCGCGACCTGGGCGAGGCCCTGCGGCGCATCGGCGAGGGGGCGGCCCTGCTCCGCACCAAGGGCGAGGCGGGCACGGGCAACATCGTGGAGGCGGTGCGCCACATGCGCGCGGTCGTGTCCGGCATCCGGCGCGTCACGACCCTCGGGCCCGAGGAGCTGATGGCCGAGGCCAAGGGCCTGGGCGCGCCCTACGAGCTGGTGCGCCTGGTCGCCGAGACGGGCAAGCTTCCCGTCCCGAACTTCGCGGCGGGCGGCATCGCCACCCCCGCCGACGCCGCGCTCATGATGGCCCTCGGCGCAGAGTCCGTGTTCGTGGGCTCGGGCATCTTCAAGTCCTCCGACCCGGCCACGCGCGCCCGCGCGATCGTGCGGGCCACCACCCACTGGCAGGACGCGAAAGCGGTGGCCGAGGCCTCGCGCGGCCTGGGCGAGGCCATGCCGGGTCTCGAGATCGCGGCCCTGCCCGAAGCCGAGCGCCTGCAGACCCGAGGCTGGTAGGTGCGGGGCCGCTCGCGGAGCTGCATTCCCCTCCCCCGACGTGGGGAGGGTTAGGGTGGGGGGTCGATGACGGATCAGGAGGGGGGGTCGATGAACGATAGGGTTAGGGTGGGGGGTCGATGAACAAACAAGCCCGAGTCTTCGGAGTCCTCGCCCTGCAGGGCGACTTCGCGGCCCACGCGGCGGCCTTCCGCGACCTGGACGTCTCCGTGCGCGAGGTGCGCCGGGTGGCCGAGCTGGACGGCGTGGCCGGCCTCGTGATCCCCGGCGGGGAGAGCACGACCCTGCTGAACCTCATGGCCGACGAGTCCTGGTTCGAGGCCCTCCGCCGCTTCCACGCAGAGGGCGGGATCCTGGCCGGGACCTGCGCCGGGGCGATCCTGCTCGCCCGCGAGGTCCGCCCGCGGCAGCCGAGCCTGGCTCTCCTCGACGCCATCGTCGAACGCAACGCCTACGGCCGGCAGGTGGACTCGTTCGAGGCTTCGGTCGACGCGCCTGCCCTGGGCGGCCCCCTGGCCGCCGTCTTCATCCGCGCTCCCCGCTTCCGGGCGCTCTGGCCCGGCGTGGACGTGCTGGCCCGCCTCGATGGCGAGCCGGTGCTCGTCCAGCAGGGGCACGTGGTGGCGGCCACGTTCCATCCGGAGCTGACCCGGGACCGCGCGCTGCACCGCTACCTCGTCGGGCTGGCCGAGAAGGGGCCGCGGGCGGCCCTGCGGGCGAGCGCGTGAGGGCGGTGAAAGGGTTCCGGATCAGCACCGACCCCGCGCGGCTCGACCTTGGCGTGGTCCACGGCTTCTTGTCGGGCTCGTATTGGGCCCAGGGGATCCCGCGGGAGGTCGTGGAACGCTCGGTCCGCGGCTCGCTCTGCTTCGGCCTCTACGAGGAGGGCGGGCCCCAGGTCGGCTTCGCCCGCGTGATCACCGACCGGGCGACCTTCGCCTACCTCGCGGACGTGTTCGTCCTCGAGTCCCATCGGGGCCGCGGGCTCTCGAAATGGCTCCTGGAGCGCATCCTCGCCCACCCCGATCTCCAGGGCCTGCGCCGCTTCCTCCTGGGGACGAGGGACGCCCACGGCCTCTACGCGCGGTTCGGCTTCGCTTCGCCGAAGGACCCGTCGCTCTGGATGGAGATCCACCGGCCGGACGTCTACCGGGCGAGCTGAGGCGGGGTTCGCCTTCCGGGCGGCCTATTCCTCCTGCCAGACGGGCACCCGACCGGGCGTCCAGGGCGCGCCCGCCGACTCCATGGCCTGCTCGAGCCTCCGGAGGTCGCCCTCCAGGAGCGCGCGCAGCCTCTCGAGCTCGCCCGCGAAGGACTCGGCGGCGATCCGATAGGCCGCCTGGTTCGTGCCGGTGGCGGACGCGGTGGAGGTCCACTGGCTGTCCACGATCGCCTCCACCCGGTCGGCGATGGCCAGGGGGACCGGCTCGTTGCGAGCCTTCATCGCGTCGTCGCCCTTGAGCGCCACCAGCTCGTCCTTCAGCCGTCCCTCGATCGCGCGCGCGTCGGATCCCAGCTTCGGATCGGCGGCGGGGGTATCGAGGAGCGCCTGCTTGGCGTGCTTGATCCGCTCCTGCCCTTCCTGCGCGGCCTCGATCGCTCCCAGCACCGCCCGCTGCAGCCGGGCCGTCTTCCTCTGGAAGCGCAGCAGTTCGCCGCGATCGGCCGCGGGCAGGGTCGCGAGGCCCAGCGCCGCCACCTCGAACGTCTGGGGTGCGCCGAAGGGCGTGAGGACGCCGTCCACGCGCCGGGCGAACGAGACCGCGTAGGCTCCGGGCACGACCAGGGGCCCCTTGGGGGGCTCCCGGAACGGGTTGTCGTCCGGCGGCGGCTTGAGGGAGGTCGGGGTGGAGGGTGGGAAGCGCAGGTCCCAGGCAACGCGTTGCACCCCGGCCTTGGTGGGGCCGGTGAGCCGCCGCACGACGTGGCCCTCCGCGTCGGACACGGTGAGGATCACCGCCGGCTCCTCTTCGCGGGCCTCGCCCCGCAGCTCGTCCGCCGACGGGTAGCGGATCTCCTGGCCCTTCTTCTCCGCTTCCTTCTCGGCTTCCTGGCGCTTCTTCTGGCGGCTCTTCACCTCGTCCTTCAGGTAGTAGGTGAAGACCGCGCCGAACGGCGGGTTGGGAGCGATGAAGAACGACTCGCCCAGGAAGCTCTTGCCGCGGAGGCCGAGGGGCGTGGACAGGACGTAGCCGAGGGCCCGCTTGACGGGAAAGACGACGGTTTCCTGCTCGAGGTCGGCCGGCCGGGCCGCCCGCAGCGGCGAATAGTCGTCGAGGACATAGATCCCGCGGCCGAACGTCCCCACCACCAGGTCTCCCTCGCGCTTCTGGATGGCGAGGTCGCGCACCGCGATCGGGGGGAGGCCGCCCTTGAGCTGGACCCACTTCTTTCCGCCGTCACGGCTCACGAACAGGCCGAACTCCGTTCCCGCGAACAGCAAATCGCGGTCGGCCGGGTCCTCGGCCAGGGTCCAGACGCTCCCGCGCGCCGGAAGATCGGCGGCGATTGCCGACCAGGTCCTGCCACGGTCGGCGCTCCGCAGCAGGTACGGCTTGAAGTCGCCGTTCTGGTGGTCGTTGAAGGCGGCGTAGACCACCGCGGCGTCGTGCTGCGACGCGAGCAGCTTGCTGACGTAGGTCGAGTCGGGCACGCCGGGGAACGTATCCTGGCGCCGCCAGCTCGCCCCGCCGTCTTCGCTCACCTGGACGAGCCCGTCGTCGGTCCCCACGTAGAGCAGGCCGGCCACGAGGGGCGACTCGTCGAGGGCCACGATGTTGCCGTAGAACGAGGTGGACTGGCTCTTGGCCACCGCGTCCGGTCCCCAGACCTTGCCCATGACCTTGAGCGTGTTCCGGTCGACTCTGCGCGTGAGGTCGGGGCTCACCGGCTTCCAGGAGTCGCCGCGGTCGTCGCTCTGGAAGAGGCGCTGGGCCGCGAGATAGAGCCGGGTGTGGGCGTGGGGGCTGACGAGGAGCGGGCTGTCCCAGTTCCAGCGCAGGGGGTCGTCGCCCGCGCCCTCCAGGGGCTGGATCAGGATCGCCTCCCCGTTCTTCCGGTCGAACCGCGACAGCACGCCGTACTGCGACTGCGCGTAGACGATGTTCGGGTCCTGGGGATCGACCCGGCTCTGGAAGCCGTCGCCCCCCACGGTCACGAACCAGTCCTGGTTCGTGATCCCGTGCACGTTCAGGGTGCGGGAGGGGCCGCCCAGGCTGAAGTTGTCCTGGGTCCCCCCGTAGACGTTGTACACGGGCGACGCCTCGTCCACCGCGATCTTGTAGAACTGGGTCACGGGCAGGTTGGCCTTGAAGTCCCACGTGGTGCCCGCGTCGAAGCTCTCGTAGAGCCCGCCGTCGCAGCCCACGAGGTAGTGGCGCGGATGCGCCGGGTCGATCCACATCGCGTGGTTGTCCACGTGCTTGAAGCTTTCCCCCAGGTTCCGTAAGGTCTTGCCCCCGTCGTCCGTGACCTTCAGGAACACGTCCATCGAGTAGACCCGGTCGCGCTCCACGGGGTCGGCGAAGATCTCGCTGTAGTACATGGGCCCGCCCGGGTTGTAGTCGCTGCGCTTGTCCCAGGTCTCGCCGCGGTCGGTGGAGCGGAAGAAGCCGCCCGCCTTGTTCGCGGCCTCGATCACCGCAAAGACCGTGTCCGGGTCCACCGGCGAGATGGCCAGGCCGATCCGTCCCATCTCTTCCTTGGGGAGGCCGGTGGAGAGCTTCCTCCAGCTCGCCCCTCCGTCCGTGGACTTGTAGAGGGCCGACTCCGGCCCGCCGTCGATGAGCGTCCACACGTGGCGACGGCGCTGGTAGGCGGCCGCGATCAGCACCTCGGGGTCGCGCGGGTCCATCACAACATCCGTCACCCCCGTGTTCTCGCTGACGGTGAGGACGTCCTTCCAGGTCTTGCCGCCGTCGGCGGTCTTGTAGAGCCCGCGGTCCCCGCCCGCGGCCCAGAGCGGCCCCTGGGCGGCCACGTAGACCGTGGCCGGGTCCTTCGGGTGGATCAGGATCCGGCCGACGTGCTCCGACTTCTCGAGCCCGACCTTCTTCCAGGACTTGCCCCCGTCCTCCGATCGGTAGACGCCGTCGCCGTAGCCCACGCTGCGCTGGCTGTTGTTTTCGCCCGTGCCCACCCAGATCACGAAGGGGTTCTTCGGATCGATGGCTACGCACCCGATCGAGTAGGAGCCTTCGCCGTCGAAGACCGGGGTCCAGGTCGTCCCCGCGTTCTCCGTCTTCCAGACCCCGCCCGAGGTCACCGCCACGAACCAGCGGTGCGGGTTCGTGGGATCGACCGCGATGTCGACGATGCGGCCCGAGGTCAGGGCGGGGCCGATCGACCGCAAGGCCAGGCCCGACCAGGTGTCCGTGGACCAGCCGCCCTTCTTCTCGGCTTTGTCGTCGGCCTTGGCGGCGGGCTTCTTGTCCTTGGCTCCCGCCTTCGCCTCGGTCTTCGTCGCGGCCTTCGGTGGCGCCGGCGACTTCTCCTGGGCCGTCAGCATTCCGGCGGAAGCGATTGCGATCAGGGCGAGGCGAGCAGCAGCGTTCACGGTTCTCTCCAATCCGTTGAACATACGGGGGCCAAACGGGGGAATTGTACGGGGCGGTGCGCTCGTCTGAGCCACACCGTGGCGTTCCCGGCGCTTCCCGGGAGGACTATAATCGCTTGAAGGCCATGAAATTCACGCGCATCAAAGTCCGGCCTGACGTCTGCACCGGTAAGCCCTGCATCCGCGATCTGCGCTTCCCGGTGTCAAGGCTCCTCGGCCTTCTCGCCGCCCGGCAGACACCAGAGGAAATTCTCAAGGCCTACCCCTATCTTGAGTCTGCTGACATCGACGAGGCGCTGCGCTATGCCGCGAGCCTGGCGGAGGACGAGACCACCTCGACTCCGCGCACATCTTGGCACTCCTGAAGACAGACAGCCTCGGCGTCATTCGGTTTCGCGGCGGGTCGTACTCGGATGAGCAGATGCTCGGGCTCCTCGATCGAGTGCCCGGGGTAAGGTCTGAAGCTCGACCTCGAGCACTCGATCATCGTCGTGGATCGTCATCGCATCCCGCGGCGCACGCTACCCACCAGTGACTGAACATCCGTGCTACTCGCTCTCCCGCGAGCACTTACTGAAGTGCTTCAGGTGTTCGTCCTTGAAGCCGACGATGCTCGTGACGCGCTGCCGTACGGAGCGGTCGTTCCCATGACCTCGGGTGCCAGCCTGATGAGATTGCGGACGGCGTAGACGTCCCACTGCCGCCACCCTCGGCAGCTTCGAGTCTTGTTTCTTGGGGGCGAGAAGCCGTGACACCATCGTGTAGCTTCTCGAGCTGCCGGCGTTCGAAGTCACTGATGCGGATCCGGTGCCAGCGATCGCAAGCGCCAACACCGTGGACTTCCCGCTCCTGCCCGCCCGGCTCCGGCAGAACTCCGCGGCGGAGAGGGTCACCTCGTTCTGGCTCGACCACGTTTTCGAGCCGCGAGGTGCAGTTGGTCAAGGTTGCTGTGAGGATACTCCCTTCCCTCGTGCCGCCACAGCCTTCTTGGCGGCATTGGCTGCGCTCTTCGGCCAGTACGCGGCGGCCGTCGTCACAAGCGGAGAATGGCTCTGATCGTCGCGCGAACACTCGTATCGGAATGAGTAGAGCAGGACGTTTTGGTCCTTGTCCTCCCACTGGCCCGACCAAGTGTGCACGGTCCGCTCAGGGGACCTAGTACTGTCAACACCAGTTCCCCATCCGCGAAACGCCTGGGCTCCGGGGTTGAGCAGATCCTCCTCGAGGGGTCGCCACCCCTGCTTCTGCAGGTTGGCGCGTATCTCCGTGAGCAACTTTGTCGCTGGATAATCCTCTCGAACTTCGTACCCAACCTCCTGTACCCCGGCCTCTCTAATTGTGTATCGAACGTCCTCCGCACCCGCAACAACGATCAATCCATCAGAGAAGTCCTTCGGTCTGTCGCTGGCCGCACGGCCGTAGCCGCAGCAGCACAACCCAATTGTTGCGGCTGTCATTAGAGTTATCTTCATCGGCATATCCCTCGACGCGCCCGAACGAAGGTTCGGAGGACCGTCACCAATAAGTGCATTTTCATGGGCTATCAGGGCATTGACAGCGGCCTTGGAAGTACGGTGCCGTTATTATCCGAATTGGCTGCGGCACCGGCATGATGACTGGCACTGGACTTCGCTCCTCTAGCGGCGGCCCGTTCGCCTCTTGCACGCTTTCGCATGTGGCGCAGTCACGGCATGGTTGGCACTCGATTGGGCGCTGAAAGACGGACCAGTACTGCACCACTTGCTCGCGACCAGTCAATTGGTAGATGCAGTTGCAGAAGAGAACGAAAGAGCCTCCTCCTTGAAAGGGCGCCGGCCAAGGCAGGGGGATGCGAACAGGATTAGCCTCGAGCAAACGCCACTTGGCGCGTTGCGTGGACTTACTACCGCCTCCGACGTATCGCCACGGACCCTTGGCGGTGCAGCCGGGCGGCGGCGGGTCCGTCGGAGGTGGACCAGGGATCACGAGTTGAAGGCCGCTCGGGTCGGTATACTGAAGGGGGGCGTTCCCCGCGTACGTATACCGGTTGACTCCGCCTGCCAGTCCCATCGGATCCGGTTCGGAGTAGCGGCCGAGGAACGAGGCGTAGTTCCTGTACCAATTCTGGTGCAGTCCTGTCTCCAGTTCGAAATACTGCCCAGGGAATCTGAGGTTAAGGCCGGCCGAGCCCGTAACTGTTGGGCTATCCCCGAACGGCCTAGTCTCGATCTCCCACACCTTCGTGGCCGCACCCCCGGTCATCACAACCGGCGTCGCGAGATGGTCCGGGTGGATGTAGCTGAGGGTTGTTCCATCGGCCTTGGCCAGCGGCTCCGCGTCGAGGTGGATGTACTCGACCGTTGTCAGGCCGCCCTGCGTCTCGGCCAGGATCTGCCCTTGCTGATCGTGGTGGAAGACGGTCGTGGTCGCGCCCGCCGTCTTGACGACCCGCTGCTCCGTCGCGTTGTAGACGTAGTCGCCGAGGATGCCTCCCTCCGTGGCCTGGACCAGGCGGTTGTTCTGGTTGTACGTGTACGTCCGGCTGTTCTCGGTCGTCGTGTTTCCGTGGGCGTCGTAGCCAAAGGTCTTGTTGAGCGCTCCCGTCACGCTGGCCAGCCGGTTGGTGCCGGTCGTGTAGGTGTACGTGCTCGGGTCGACGCCTGTCTGGGTCAGCCGGTTCCCGACCTTGTCGTAGCCCCAGCCCAGGATGCCCCAGGGGCCCGTCGCCGTCCAGAGCCGGTCCAAGGCGTCGTAGGTGAAGCTCTTGCTCTTGCTCGCGTCCAGGTTGTTCGTAATGGAGAGGATGTTGCCGTTGTTGTCCGGGGTGTAGGTCAGATTCTGGATGCCGCCCGTCTGGATGCCAGTGATGCGGTACTGCTGGTCGTAGCCCACCGTCCGTGCGAGGCCGTTGCCGTAGGTCAGGGAGGCGATCCCGCCGAAGGGGTTGTGCGTCACGTTCGCGGCTACCGTCTGGCTCGATCCCCCCGGAGGAGTGGTCGTCACGCCGCTCACCTGGTCCGCGAGGTCGTGGGTGTAGGTGACCGTCCGCCCGCTCGGGTACGTGATCGTCTCGAGGTTCCCGTTCGTGTCGTACGAGTAGCCCGTGACGTAGGTGACCCCGAGGATTACCTTGCTCTCCTGGACGAGCTCCCCCTTCACGCTGTAGCTGGACGTCGTCGTCCCCGACTGGTCCTGGACCTGACAGAGCCGCCCCCTTCCATTCGTGCAGGTGTCGTAGGTGTAGGTCACGTCCGGGTCGGTGGGAAAGTCGACCCGCGTCAGCCGATTCAGCCCGTCGTATTGGTAGCCGGCCGTGATGCCCCGGGCGTCCGTCTTGCTCGTGCGGTTTCCGGCCGGATCGTAGGCGTAGGTCGTCGTCCCCGTGTCCGCGAGACCTCCCGGTAGACCCGCCCCATGTCGTCCGGGGTGTAGGTCGTCACGTGGTTCTCGGCGTCCGTCACCGACGCAAGGTCGTTGTGGGGGTTGTAGCCGTAGCTGGTGACGGCGCTGCCGGGCTGCGTGGCGGTCTTTAGCCGGCTCAGCGGATCGTAGGCGAAGCTGGTCGTGTTCCCGTTCGGGTCCTTCGCGCTCTTCTGGTTGCCCGCGTAGTCGTACTGGGATTCCGTGAAGCTCCCCCCGGGGTTCACCACCCGGTAGAGCCGGTCGAGAGCGTCGTGCTGGAAGGAGAGCGTCCGCTGGAGGGCGCCTCCGGGATCCTTCACCTCTTCCCGGATCCGGTTCCCCGCGCTGTCGTAGGTATAGTTGATCGTGTTGCCCAGGCCATCCCGGATGGAGGCGAGGCGGTCGAGGGTGTCGTACGTGTACGTGGTCACGTTCGTGCGCGGCAGCGTGACCGTCTCGATCTTCCCGGTCGGGGTGTAGGTGTAGGTCGTGGCGACGCCGTTCGGATCCGTCACCGTCTGAGGATAACCCGTAGCCGTGTAGTTCGAGTACGTGGTCGCGAGGCTGCCGGGCTGGGTCACCGTCAGCAGGTTCCCGTTGACGGGGTCGTAGGTCAGCGTGGTCAGGTCCGAGACGTCCGTCCTCGGGCCGTCGATGCTTGTCCGCCGGCCGTTCCCGTCGTAACCGTACGTGGTCACGTAGCTGTAGGCCGAGCCGTCGCCCAGGAAGCCCGCCTCGGTCTGCGTGGTCAGCCTCCCCGAAGGGTCGTCCGGAGGCGCGTAGGTGAAGCTCGTGACCTTGTTCTGGCCAGGCGCGACCACGCTCGGCACGGTGATCGAGGTCAAGTGGTTCGCCAGGTCGTAGGTATACGTCGTCACGCGCTGTTCGGGCTGGTCCTTGGCCTCCGTCAGGGTCTCGAGGTTCCCCCGGGCGTCGTAGGTCCTCTCCTCGACGTACCGCAGGACCAGGTTCGGGCTCTGGGGCGTGCCCGTGTTCTCCCATCGCTCCTCCCGGGTCACGTTCATCATGCCGTCTCGCTGGTAGACCCGCTGGTGCCCCAGCGCGTCCGTCACCTTCAGCGGGTTGCCGAGGGAGTTGAACTCCCAGGTGGTGGTCTCGGTGCGGAGCGGGTTCCCCAGCTCGTCCGTCACGTCTACGTCCACGATCGTCTTCGTGTAGGCCTGGACGTACGTGATCCGCATCACGTTCGTCCCGTGCTCCTGCCGGATCACCCGGTCCTGGCTGTCGTAGATGTTGTAGTAGACCGAGCCCCCGCAAGCAGAGCAAGCGCTATCCGTGAGCGTGGTGGCGTTGTGGGGATCCCGCGCGTCCTCGTAGGAGTAGCCCAGGACCGCGCCGCCCGGGAGGCTGGCCTGCGTCAGGTTGCCGAGGCCGTCATGCTGGTAGGTGATGTTCCTTCCCGCGCTGTCCGCGATCCCGGTGAGCCGTCCTGTGCTCTCTTCGTAGCCGAGCGTCACGTACCGGCCCGTCGCCTGGGAGGCCGCGTTCTGCTCGTCGATCCGGAGAAGCCGGTATTCCCGGGCGATCTCCTTGGGCGTCGAATCCACCCCGTAGGGTGACAGCCCGATGAGCGGCAGCTTGCCGCGGTCGTCGTAGGTGAAGACCAGGCGGTTCCCCTGCGGAGAGACGATCGCCAAGAGCTGGCCCAGGGCGTCGAATTGCTTCAGCTCCCCGTTGTGCTCGGCATAGGTCCAGCTCCCGTCGCCGTTCTTGACCAGCGCGCCCGTCTCGCCTACCGGGGTCTGGTAGGCCCCGCCCACCAGAACGAAGCCGCGCTTGACCCCGCAGTCCCGCCGCAGCGTCACCGAGCCGTCTGTGTATTCGTAGAGGCGCATGAAGTAGTTGCGGGCCCAGCCGTAGCCGAGGGCGGAGTCGTACGTCACCTGGCTGTCGTACGAACGCTGGATCGTGATGTCCATCAGCCCCGGCAGGACCAAGTCCGTGTGGGTCAGGAACTCGCGACCGTTCCAGAAATCGATGGCCTTGCCGCTGGTGCTCTGCGGCCTATCACGAGTGACCCGTGATCTTTTGGAGAGCCCTCTCTGCGGCCTTTCGGACGGCGTTCTCCGGGTCCCGCCGCGCCTCCTCCAAAGCCCGAACGACAGACGCGTCCGCCGACCCGTCCGCCGACCCAATCGTTCCGAGTGCCTCGGCGGCCAGCACTCGGAGCGATGGCTTGGGACCTCGCAGCGAACGCACCGCCGCTGCTAACTCGCTCTTGATTGGGATCTGAACAGGCTCAAACGTAATTAGAAGCTGCAAGTAGTTTCGCTCGCAGGCACCAGTCGGGAAGCGCAGGCGAGAGCCAAACACCGCAAGCAAGCCGGCAAGGTCCACCGGCTCTATGCCGCTCGATTGGATGACGCGAAGTTTGGGTTCACCTCCGAGCGTTGCCATCTTTGTCTCTGGTGGTAGCGTCGCGCTCGGAGTGACCTCGAACTGAACGACGACTGGTCGCTTCCAGTTTATCCAGACGTGTTCCGTCATCGTAGGTGTGTGTTTGCTGCTTCGAACAGACCGCCTCTCCTTCGCGAACGCCAGCCATACCGACTCCCGAACATCCTCTAAGAACGGCTGTAACGCCTCGCATTGCCAACCGGGAGTCGGTACCTCACCGAGCGCCACAGTGACACCTGGCATCTGCATGTGCTCCGCGAGTCCTGTATCAACTTGGGGGGTATCCTGGGACGACGAATCAGCCACGGCCGCAGTTAAGGCCAGTACCACAAGCCCAAGTGCGCAGAGCAAGCTCAGGTGTCGCATGGTCCCTTCTTATCCGGGCAGCCAGGCCATGGCGGGGGTGGGCCTGGGGGCCGGGCGGGTGGCTGGTAGCGCTTCTTCCACATGATGTCAGGAATCGCGTCGCATCCGATGCGGACGAGCTGTTGCTGGCACTCCCAGTTGATATATACAAGCACGCACTCGTTGGGCCAAGGCAGGTCGTACCATCCGAGATACTGGAGCTCGCAGTTCTGAGTGGGCGGAGTGGGGGGCGGAAAGCGAGGGCATGGAAGTGGTGGCACTGGCGGCTGTACGGGACTCCTGCTCAAGCCTGTCGTATCCACAAACCGAGTCGGATTGCCGGAGACGTACAGATACACGTTTGGCCCACTCGAGAAGCCTGCTCGAAAGGCTGTGGTCAGCCACAGGTCCTGTCCCAGCAAGCTCTTTCTTGCAGAACCGTTCCGACCGTAGCTATAGAGGTACACATCGGGTGCCATAAGCTGTAAGGGATCCGCGGCCACGTACCTGCCGCTACTCGGATCGTACTCCCTCCACCAGTTCTGATTGAGCCCTGTCTCTGAGTCAGCATACTGCCCTGGGAATCTCAGGTTGAGGCTTCCTGAGCCCGTGAAGGTGGGGCTATCCCCGAACGGCCTCGCCTCGATCTCCCAGACCTTTGCTCCGCTGCTGTTAGTCATGCTGACCGGCGTCCCCAGATGGTCGGGGTGGATGTAGCTGAGGGTTGTTCCCTCGGCCTTGGCTAGCGGCTCCCCGTCGAGCTGGATGTACTCTACCGTCGTCAAGCTGCCCTGCGTCTCGGCCAGGATCTGCCCCTGCGGGTCGTGGTGGAAGACCGTCGTCGTGGTCCCCGCCGTCTTAACGGCCCGCAGCTCCTTCGCGTTGTAAACGTAGTCGCCGAGGATGCTGCCCTCCAGGGCCTGGACCATGCGGTTGTTCTGGTTGTAGGTGTAGGTCCGGCTGTTCTCTGTCGTGGTGTTCCCGTTGGGATCGTAGCCGAAGCTCTTGCTGAGCGCCCCCGTCACGCTGGCCAGACGGTTCGTCCCGGAGGTGTAGGTGTAGGTGCTCGGGTCAGCGCCGGTCTGCGTCTGCCGGTTCCCGACCTTGTCGTAGCCCCACGTGAGGCTGCCCCAGGGACCGCTCGCCGTCTGCAAGCGCTCGATAGCATCGTAGCTAAAGCTCTTGTTCTTGCTCGCATCCAGGTTGTTGGTTATGGAGAGGACGTTGCCGTTGTTGTCGAAGCCGTAGGTCAGGTTCTGGACCACCCCTGTCTGGATGCCGCTGATCCGGTACTGCTGGTCGTAGCTCACCGTCCGTGCGAGGCCGTTGCCGTAGGTGAGCCCTGCGATCCCTCCAAAGGGCTTGTGCGTCACGTTCGAAGCCACCGTCTGGCTCCCTCCGCCCGGAGGAGTGGTGGTCACGGTGGTCACCTGGTCCGCAAAGTCATAGCTGTAGGTGACAGTACGGTTGCTCGGGTACGTGATCGTCTGGATGTTCCCGTTCGCGTCGTAGGAGTAGCCGGTGACGTAGGTGACCCCCAGGATCACCTTGCTCTCCTGGAGAAGCTCGCCTTTCGCACTGTAGCTGTAGCTCGTCGTCCCCGATTGGTCCTGGACCTGGCAGAGCCTGCCCCTCCCGTTAGCGCAGGTGTCGTAGGTGTAGACCACGTCCGTGTCGGTCGGGAAGTCGGTCCTGCTGAGCCGGTTCAGCGCATCGTACGTGAAGCCGACCGCGATCCCTCGCGCGTCCGTCTTCCCCGTCCGGTTGCCCGCCGGGTCGTAGGCATACGTCGTCGTCCCCGTGTCCGGCGAGACCTCGCGGTACACCCGCCCCATGTCGTCCGGCGTATAGGTCGTCACGTGATTCTCGGCGTCCGTCACCCTCACGAGGTCCCCATGGAGATTGTAGCCGTAGCCCGTCCCCACACTTCCGGGCTGGGTGGCCGTCTTCAGCCGGCTCAGCGGGTCGTAGCTGAAGATCGTGGTGTTCCCGTTCGGGTCCTTCACGCTCTTCTGGTTGCCGGCGTAGTCGTACTGATACTCGGTGAAGCTCCCGCCGGGGTTCACCACGCGGAAGAGCCGATCGAGCGCGTCGTGTTGGAACGACAGCGTCCGCTGGAGAGCGCCTCCGGGATCCTTCACCTCCTGCCGGATCCGGTTCCCCACGCTGTCGTAGGTGTAGTTGACCGTGTCGCCCAGGCCGTCCTGGATGGAGGCGAGGCGGTCGAGGGTGTCGTACGTGTAGGTGGTCACGTTCATCCGGGGAAGCGTGATGGTCTCGATCTTGCCCGTGGGGGTGTAGGTGTAGGTCGTGGTGGCACCCCCCACCGTCGCCGTCAGCACCCGGCCCACGGGGTCGTAGGTGTAGGTCGTGGCGACGCCGTTCGGGTCCGTCACCGTCTGAGGGTAACCCGTGGGCGTGTGGTTCGAGTACGTGGTCGCGAGGCTGCCGGGCTGGGTCACCGTCAGCAGGTTTCCGTTGACGGGGTCGTAGGTCAGCGTGGTCACGTCCGAGACGTCCGTCCTCGGGCCGTCGATGCTCGTCCGCCGGCCGTTCCCGTCGTAGCCGTACGAGGTCACGTAGCTGTAGGCCGAGCCGTCCCCCAGAAAGCCCGCCTCCCTCTGCTCGGTCAGCTTGCCGAACAGGTCGTCCGGAGGCACGTAGGTGAAGCTCGTGACCTTGTTCTGGCCAGGCGCGGCCACGCTCGGCACGGTGATCGATGTCACGTGGTTCGCCAGGTCGTAGGTATACGTCGTCACCCGCTGCTCGGGCTGGTCCTTGGCCTCCGTCAGGGTCAGGAGGTTCCCCCGAGCGTCGTAGGTCCTCTCCTCGACGTACCGCAGGACCAGGTTCGGGCTCTGGGGCGTCCCGGTGTTCTCCCAGCGCTCCTCCCGGGTCACGTTCATCATCCCGTCCCGCTGGTAGACCCGCTGGTGCCCCAGCGCGTCCGTCACCTTCAGAGGGTTGCCGAGGGAGTTGAACTCCCAGGTGGTGGTTTCCGTGCGGAGCGGGTTCCCTTGCTCGTCCGTCACGTCCACGTCTACGATCGTCTTGGTGTAGGCCTGGACGTACGTGATCCGCATCACGTTCGTCCCGTGCTCCTGCCGGATCACCCGGTCCTGGCTGTCGTAGATGTTGTAGTAGACCGAACCGCCGCAAGCGGAGCACGCGCTGTCGGTGAGCGTGGTGGCGTTGTGGGGATCCCGCGCGTCCTCGTAAGAGTAGCCGAGGACGGCGCCGCCCGGGAGGCTGGCCTGGGTCAGGTTGCCGAGGCCGTCATGCTGGTAGGTGATGTTCCTTCCCGCGCTGTCCGCGATCCCCGTGAGCCGTCCCGTGCTCTCTTCGTAGCCGAGCGTCACGTACCGGCCCGTCGCCTGGGAGGCCGCGTTCTGCTCGTCGATCCGGAGAAGCCGGTATTCCCGGGCGATCTCCTTGGGCGTCGAATCCACCCCGTAGGGGGACAGCCCGATGAGCGGCAGCTTGCCGCGGTCGTCGTAGGACAAGACGAGACGGCTCCCCTGCGGAGATACGATTGCCGAAAGCCGACCCAAGGCGTCGAATTGCTTCTGTTCCCCGTTGTGCTCGGTGTAGGTCCAGCTCCCGTCGCCGTTCTTGACCAGCGTCCCCGTCTCGCCTACCGGGGTCTGGTAGGCCCCGCCCACCAGCACGAAGCCCCGCTTCACCCCACAGTCTCGCCGCAGCGTCACCGATCCGTCGGTGTATTCGTAGAGGCGCATGAAGTAGTTGAGGGTCCAGCCGTAGCCCAGAGCGGAATCGTAGGTAACCTGGCTGTCGTACGACCGCTGAATCGTGATGTCCATCAGCCCCGGCAGGACGAGGTCGGTGTGCGTCAGGAACTCCCGGCCGTTCCAGAAGTCTACGGGCTTACCGCCGCTCCCCTGACCACAGCAGCCAGTGGGATTCGTGCCGCACCCGGGAGGGGGCGGCGGAGGGGCCGGCGGTGACGGAGGCACGAGAGGCGTGTAGCCCGCCCACGCCGTCGCCCCCATGCCAAACTCGAGCACGATCCCGGCCAGCGCGATATATACGAGCCTTCCAAACACCGGGCGAATGGAGCAGAGCGCATGAACTCGTGGCATCAGGGTCTTCCTCAACCGGTCTTCACTCGAAAATGGCCGAGCCCCAGGTGGTCGTCTCGCCAGACGATCAGTGCCGTGATCACGTGCTCGCCCGGCGTCAACATCTTGGGATCCACGATCCACTGGTAGGGGGCGTATGCGGAGAGACACCGCTCGACCATCGTGCCGTCGACGAAGACGAAGACGGACAGCCGGGGCTGCGGCGAGACCCGGCCGTCTCCTTGCGCCGCTGGGAAGTCGATTCGAAGAGGCGTCGCGCGCCTGACGTATGGGATCGCCTCCGGATCACCCTCCTTCGTTCCGGCGAGGGAGAGGGTGATCCGCGGGTCATAGCAGCGGGCGCGAGGATGGAGGGCGTGGGCCTGGACCGTTCGGTTCGACGCCGGCTGGAAGGGAGGGGCGGCGGGCCGAGACGTCCGCGCAACCTCCTTGGCCGAGGTTCCCTCGACGATCACGGCGTTTCGGGGCAGGCTGTAGCCGTACACCACGGGCATGACTTGCGCCGTCTCCGTCATCTTGAAGACGCGCCCTTCGCTCCAGCCGTCCCACGTTTCCTCGTGCCGCCCCGGCCCGCGCACCGCCCAGTCCAGCAGGCTGCGCACGGGCTGAATCGTGTCCTTCCGAATGACGAAGAGCCGCACCCGGCTCGCCTGCGGCAACGTGTAGGTGATGCGGCCCGACTGCGGGTCGTAACCGCTCTCTATGGCCCACACCATCTCCCCGGCCGTCTGCGCCCGAAGGTCGTAGGTCGCTTCGCGCCCGTTGGCGTCCCGCGCGGTGATCGTGTAGGTGTAAGCGTCCGCCGCGACGGGTTGGCCGGAGTCGTCGTGGCCGTCCCACACGACCCGCTGATCGCCCGCCCTTACGACGTCGACTTGGAAGGTGCGCGCCGCCTGACCCGCCGAGTCGATCAACCGGACCGTGACCGCGGCCGGCGCGGAGACGTTGTAGCGAAGCACGACCTGCTCGTTCTTGGTCGCGTCGAGTGTGAGCCGGTCCGTGGAAACCCACGACACGCTGGGAGCGCCCGCAGGCGGGGCTGCACGCTGGGTCGCCTTCCCGTCATCCACCGTCTTCGCGGGGCCAGTCGACGGGGGATCCAGTTTCAAGGACGCGACGGCATCGGTCGCCGGCACCGGGCCCCAGGCCGGCTTTCGCGAGGGCGAAGGGTCGTTGGTGAGCCGCTTCGGCTGGCCGCCCGCCACCCCGACTTCGTAAATCTGGAGAGGGCCCTCCTTGTCGGAGTCGAACGCGAGGGCCTGGCCTTCCGGGGACCAGCTCGGGTTGCCCGCGTAACTCCCCATGCGCGTGACCTGGCGAGGTTCCCCGCCCCCCACGGGCAGGGTCCAGATCTCGTAGGACCCGCTCCGCAGCGAGGAATACGCGAAGGTTCCGTGGAGCGAGACCGTCTGGTCGAACTTCAGCTTCTCGTCGTCGCCTTGAACGACCTGGCCGGACGGGACCTCTCCCAGGGTGAACAGCCAGAAGTCGTGCCGCGTCTCCATGTTGTTCGTCATGACGCATTGCCGGAACGTGATCCGTTCCCCGTCCAGCCAAGACGGCGCCAGCGCATCGCTCTGGGCATCGCCGGAGAGCCGCCGCCGGTCCTTGCCGTCGAGTCCAGACTCCCAAAGCGACGTCTTGCCGTGCGTAAGGTCGTCGGGAGGCAAGCCGTAGGCCAGCCTCTGCCCATCGGGTCTCCACGCCGCATCCGTCACCTTGAGGTTCTCGAGGATCCGTTGCTCACGTTGGGTCGCGAGATCGAGCAGGAACGACTCTCCCTGGTTGGTGTGATACAGGATGTCCAGTGTGCCCGGGCGCCAGGCGGTGTGGACCTTGTCGACCGGGGATGTCGTGAGCTGCCGCGGGGAGGAACCGTCGGCGTTCATGACCCAGACCTGCCAGAAGCCCGTGGTGAGACGCAGGAAGGCGATCCTCGCGGCATGCTGCTCCAGTACAGCGGCCCGCGCCGCGCCCGAGGAACCAGCGCCCCCGATGGCCAGTCCGATTTGCACGGCCACGACGAAGGGAATCCGAAGACCGCGGCTCATCTATAGACCGTGATGTTCCCGCGCCGGACGACTGTGCCACCGCCAGCCGGGTTTCTCGCCGTGATCGTGAACATGTAGTGCCCCTCCGTCGGCACGAGGCGTCCGTCGCCGGCCAGCCCCTCCCAGACCACGTCCTGGGCTCCCGCGGCCTGCGCTGCGTCGTTCAATACAATGGTTTGCGCGCCCGTCCCCGGGTCGGTGACGGTGATCGTGACGTTGGCGCTGTCGAGAAGCTGGTACTTGATGTGGGCCACTTGCCCGTAGGCAAGTTCGATGCGATAGGGATCCGACTCAACGCTTACACCGGGCAGCCCCGGGAGCGCCTGAACCACGATGTAGTTGGAGTTGAGCCCGCGGAAGGGCGCATGCGTGCCGATCCAGGTCATGTTGACGGGAATAGTTACGATGCTCCCGTTCGCATCGCGGCAGTCCCAGAAGAAGGTGTTGTTTGTACCTGCGGTCCACACCAACTGGTTTTGCGGCCGGTAGTCCAAGACCTGGCCGCCCGTGGCGACGTCGAAGAGGCGCGTGCTGCCACGGGCCGGCCCGCCGGTGACCGTAAAGACGTGGGAGAAGAACCGATTCGTCCAGGCGTTGCAGGCTGCCTCGCTCGGCGGAATGCTGCCATTCGAAGTGGAGAAGGATACCTGCAGTTGCACGTACCGGTTGAACTTGTCGAACCGCCCGGAGGGCGCTTGCGCTTGGATGACGTACATGTACGCGTCCTCGAGAACCATGGTGCCGCCAGCGTCCTTCCCGTCCCAGACGACCGTTTGCAAGCCTTCCGGGAGCGATCCCAGCGAGAAGGTGCGGACGGCTCCGGTCTCCGCCGTCTGGTCCGGGTAGATCTTCAAGGGCGTCGTCTCGGGCAAGATCCGGACCGTGATCGTGGCCGTCTGGTTCGTCGTGAACGTGATCGTCGACGTCTCGCCGCTCGAGGGACGGATCACCGTCGGCGTGCGGCTCACGCTGCTGATCAGCATGTCGTCCAGGTTCACCGTGACCTGAGCGGTCCCGACGTTGCCGGCAACGTCGGTCACGCGCAGCCGTATCGTCTTTGTGCCGTTGCCGCTCGGGACGAGCATCTCGTCGATGAATGAGTTCGTGATCCAGGTGGCGAGGGTCCCGGAGTCGACCGGAGTGCTCGAGGTAACGATCGAGGTCCAGGTGGCCGGGGCCGCCCCGTCGCCGTATTCCACGGTGTAGCTCGCGAAGTTCGTTGGATCCTTGGCGGTACCGCTGATCGTAATCGTGTCGAACACGGTGGCGCTGCTCGTCGGCGCGGTGATCAGGGCCGTCGGTACAACACGATCGACGTTGATCGTCCCGCTGAACGGGTTCGCCGCCACACCGGAGCCTGGCTCGACCGCGGACAGGGTATACGTGTAGGCGCCGTCAGGCACATTGGCTCCCCCCGAGTCCTTGCCGTCCCAGACCTGGCTCACGGCCGTCGCGCCCGTGCCACTGAAGGTCCTCACGGTGGCCCCGGAGGCGTTCTTGAATGTGAGTGTCCAGTCTGCCGCAAGGTTCAGGGAGGCCGTCACGGTGAACGTATCCGACACCCCGTCGCCATTCGGCGAGAAGTAATTCGGAGGGTTCGCCACCGGGTTGTAGATCGCCATCACGCGGATCGGCTGTGTCAGCACCGCCGGTGGGTTGGTCGCATCCCGGGCGGTGAGGCGAAGCGTGTAGAGAACGGTCGGACCGACGGGAGCCGTCCAGAGGCCCAAAAGCCCCTCGGCGACCGGGGTTGTGAGGTCGTAGGGGTAGGGCGTGATCGGCGTCCAGGACGAGGGGGTGGCCCCCACGCCGTACTCCAATCGATAGGAGACGAAGTCGTTCACATCGCTGGCGGTGCCAATGATGCTCACCGCGACTCCCCCTGTGACGATGGCGTTCGAGGCGGGTGACGTGATGATCGCCACCGGGGCCTTGTTGCTCGTCACGCGCACCTTGCCCACCAGAGGCGCCATGCTCGGCCCTGCGGTTGTTAGGCGCAGCGTGTAGAGGCCGTCCGGCACTTTCGGCGGGCCGCTCGTCTCTTCGCCGTTCCACACCTGGCTGACCATGGCTCCCGCACCCGTGTACGTCTTCACGGTCGTGTCGCTCTGGTCCTTGATGGTCAGCGTCCAGTTGGCGGTGGAGCTCAAACTGGCGGTGACGGTCGTGGAGCCGTCCGTCTTGTCGAAGAGGAAGGGGGATATCTGCGCGGAGCTCGCGAACAGGGACGTGTCCTGCACCAATTCCAGCCAGGGGCTGTAGAACGCGTTCCCGGTGATCCTCTGCCCGATGCCGGGCCCGGCGCCCGACGGTCCGGATGCGTGGCCCCACCAGCTTGCACGGGCGTCGATGGTTCCCGAGCCGGCATTGTTGATCGCCGAGGCGGTGTTGTTGGTGAAGTTGTTGGCCCTGAGGACCGGAATGGCGGCTCCGGCTGCCCTGACGCCATCGCCGCTGCTGTAGCGGACCGTGCAGTTCTGGAGCGTCGGCGATGAGGCGTTGGCGTAGACGCTCCCGCTGCCGCCCGAGCCCCCGTACTCGATCGTCGTGTACTGCAAGAGGCTCGTGGCCGCTGACCCGGAATCGAACTGGATTCCTCCCCAATACCCGGCCGTCTTCGTGACCTGATTGCTCGTGAACAAGACGGGGGATGCGGCCGTCCCCTGGGTGATCAGAGTGCCCTTGTACCCGCCGCTCGCCACATAGAGCCAGGCGCCCGACACGAACCGAACCTCCACCCCAGCCTCGACGGTGAGCGTGGAGGGCGTTACCGTGTCCTTGTAAACGTTGCTGGACCCGTTCAAGACGTAGGCCGCGCCCAGTCTCTTCCAAGTCGTGTCGGCCGAGATCACCCCGTAGCGCAGCTCGATCGGCTTGTCGAAACTGTGGGTCCCCGCTGTCGTCACTGACGTTGTCAACGGCATGCTGATCGAGTAGGTGCCGCCGGTGGACGACAAGGTCACCGAGGTCAGGTTGAGGCTCCCGGTGCTCACCTGGATCCCGTTTCCATTCCCGTTCCGGACCGTGCAGTTCTGGAACGCCGGCGCGCCGCCGTTCAAGTAGACGCTCCCCGAGCTGGGGGAGGAGCCCCCATACTCGATCGTGGTGTACTGCAGGACGCTGGTGGCCGCAGACCCGGAATCGAACTGAATTCCTCCCCAATACCCCGGTGTCTTCGTGACCTGGTTGCTCGTGAACAAGACGGGGGATGCAGCCGTCCCTTGCGTGATCAGGGTGCCCTTGTAGCCGGCGCTCGCCACATAGAGCCAGGCGCCCGACACGAACCGAACCTCCACCCCTGCCTCGACGGTGAGCGTGGAGGGCGTTACCGTGTCGTTGTAAACGTTGCTGGACCCACTCAACACGTAGGCTGCGCCCAACTTTCTCCACGTCGTGTCGGCGGAGATCACCCCGGAGCGCAGCTCGATCGGCTTGTCGAAACTGTGGGTCCCCGCTGTGGTCACTGACGTGGTCAACGGCATGCTGACCGAGTAGCTGCCTCCCGTGGACGAGAAGGTCATCGCGGTCAGGCTGAGACTCCCAAAGCCTACCTGGATCCCGTTGCCGTTCCCGTTCCGTACCGTACAATTCTGGAACGTGGGCGAGCCGCCGTTCACGTAGATGCTCCCGTTGCTGGCGCCAGCGCCTCCATACTCGATCGTCGTGTACTGCAGGAGGCTCGTGCCGGGGGACCAGGCATTGAACTGGACTCCACCCCAATCGCCGGGCGTCTTCGTCGCCTGGTTGCTCGTGAACAGCACGGGCGAGGTCGCCGTCCCCTGCGTGTTCAGGGTGCCCTTGTACCCGCTCCAGGCCACCTGTAGCCACGCCCCCGAGGTGAACCGAACCTCCACCCCCGCCTCGACCGTCAGCGTCGATGCCGTCGTCGTGTCTTTGTAGACGTAGCTGGTGCCGTTCAACACGTAGGGTGCGCCCAGGTTCCTCCACGTCGTGTCCGCCTGGATCTCGCCGCTCCGCAGCTCGATCGGCTTGTCGAAAATGTGGGTCCCCGCCGTCGTCACCACCGTCGTCAGCGGCATGCTGATCGAGTAGCTGCCTCCCGTGGACGAGAAGGTCATCGCGGTCAGGCTGAGACTCCCAAAGCCTACCTGTATCCCGTTGCCGTTCCCGTTCCGTACCGTACAATTCTGGAACGTGGGCGAGCCGCCGTTCACGTAGATGCTCCCGTTGCTGGCGCCAGCGCCTCCATACTCGATCGTCGTGTACTGCAGGAGGCTCGTGCCAGGGGACCAGGCATTGAACTGGACTCCACCCCAATCGCCGGGCGTCTTCGCGACCTGGTTGCTCGTGAACAAGACGGGGGATGCGGCCGTCCCTAGGGTGGTCAGGGTGCCCTTGTACCCGCTCCAGGCCACCTGTAGCCACGCCCCCGAGGTGAACCGAACCTCCACCCCCGCCTCGACCGTCAGCGTCGATGCCGTCGTCGTGTCTTTGTAGACGTAGCTCGTGCCGTTCAACACGTAAGGTGCGCCCAGGTTCCTCCACGTCGTGTCCGCCTGGATCTCGCCGCTCCGCAGCTCGATCGGCTTGTCGAAACTGTGGGTCCCCGCCGTCGTCACCACCGTCGTCAGCGGCATGCTGATCGAGTAGGCCCCCGCCGTCCCGTTGATCGTGACCATGCTGAGACTCAGGCTGCCCGATGTGACGTAGATCCCCGCGGCGGAGCTGCCCGTCCCGGATATCGTGGTGCTCACCAGGCTCGGGTTCCCGGAGCCCGTCGCAGAGACACCGTGGGAGCTGCTCTGCTGAATGGTGCAGTTCTGGAGCGTAGGCGAGGATCCGTTGACGTTGACGCTTCCGTAGGCGGCGCTATAGCCCCCATACTCGATCGTCGTGTACTGCAAGAGGCTCGTGGCCGCGGACCCGGGCTCGAAGCTGACCGCCGCCCAGTAGCCCGGCGTCTTCGTCACCTGGTTGCTCGTGAAAAGGACGGGCGATGCCGCCGTCCCCTCGGCGTTCAGGGTGCCCTTGTTCCCGCTCCAGCCCACGTAGAGCCAGGTGGCAGAGTTGAAGCGGACCTCGACGCCCGCCTGGATCGTGAGCGTAACCGGGGTCGTCGGGGTGCCGTAGACGTAGACGGTTCCGGTCACGATGTAGGGACTCCCCGCCACCGTCCAGGTCGTGTCCGCAGAAATAGTCCCGGACACGCTCGTCGGTCCCGCCCACGCGTCGGCTCCAAGGAGCCCGACGGACATCAGCAGCGCCAATGAAGCCCAGAAACCCCGAATACCGTGGAGTCGGAGATCCGCCATCCTGCGCCTCCCCTTGGAGGTCTCGTCCACAACTGGCCGAAAGGAACCAGGCCACGTGGCGAATTACGCTACCACAGGCCGCGACGTCATCGGCGAAACGTGATACCCCGGTAGAAGCCCCCCAGACCCCCAGGCAAAACCAAGCGAGAACATATGGCAGGTAGGAGGAGCGATCAAGCGGGGCCACCCTGAATTTGCGGGGGGCCCTGGTCGGCGGGGCTTGGTTGGTCCTACTGGTTCCGTCGCCGAAAGGGAGAGGCCCGGGATGACGAGTCGGGGCGCGCGCCTATTGGAAGATCAGGTCCACTTGGGCGCGCTCCAGGATCTTGTCCTTCGTGATGTCGAAACGCAGCTCCCAATGCCCAGCCGCCTGGAATGGCTGCCCCTTGAGCTGGAAGCGGCCACCACCCAGCTCCTCGACGCCCGGCTCTATCCTCATGCCATGCTGCTGAGGTTCGGGCATGACGGCCTCCACCGTGAGCTTCACGTCGGAGGTGGGCTGCGGGCTCGAGCATCCCTGGAGGACTTCAACCTCTAGCCCGAACGGCCGATTGAAGGGAATGGGGTCAGGCGTGGGCCTCAAACGGAGCTGGTAGCGCTCTCCATTGCTGCACATCGACGAGGGAACCTTCGATCCTGGAGCGACATCCACGGTCGCGGCTGGGCTTGGGGCGAGGTCGTCGCCAAAGGACGCCACGAAGGTTCCTCCGGGGCCGAACATTTGCAAACGCCCATCCTCGAGGTCCGACACGTAAACGCGATCTTTCCCGTCGATGGCCACGCTCTGAGGATGTGTCCATTGGCCCGGCTTGTCGCCGATGAACGCCCAGGCACCCTCGTACTGGACTCCCCGGATCAGGCCGTCCTTGGTCGCCGATTCCGGATTGAACCGAAGGATTCGCCGGCTCCCGGGATCCGTCACGAATATCCGGCCGGTTGAGCCGACCGCGAGGCCTTCCGGCGAGTGCATCTCCGACTCGCCAGAGCCGCGATGGCCGAACTTGAAGAGGAAGCGACCGGTCTTCGCCTCGAATGCGGACACTCGATGATTGCCCTTCTCGGCCACGTAGAGCACTTCGCCCTTCGGATCGAAAGCCAGCCCCGCGGGTTCATCGAGCTTTCCCTCCTCGGCGCCTCGGCCGCCGATGACGAGCCCCGTGGGCTTTCCGAAGCGATCGAACACTTGCACCCGGCCGTTCCCGTGGTCCGCGACGTAGACCAGGTGATCGGGCTCGAGGCGCTTTGGAATCGCCACCCCGGAGAGTGGAGTTTCCAGCTCGCCGGAGCCGTTGCCGTGGGCGCCGAAGACACGAATGACCCTCGGAGCACGGCCCATGGCGGTCGGGCCGAGATCGAACACCTGGATCCGGTGGTTGGAGGAATCGGTGACGAACAGCTCTCGAAAGCCGTTGATGGACGCGCCGTGAGGGCTGTCGAACTCGCCGGGTTTGAGCCCCTGGGTCCCGAAGGCCAAGAGCTTGTCCGGCCTCTCGCCATTCACGTCGAAAACGACGACTCGATCGAGCCGGGGGTCGGTCACGACCAGGAGGCCGGCCCCGCTGGCCTGGACGCGGCGGCCGTCGTCGAGGGCACCCGCAGCTACCCTCGAGACCGAGTAAGGCGTCAGCGCCAGGACGACAAGGCACGACGTCGAGAAGCGTGACAATGCCGCACGCATGCGGTTGCCTCGGAGCCGGCTGTCCGTCACGGCTTGCGCGTCAAAGGAGGACTCACGCAAGCTCATCGGTCGCGCTGGGACCTTGCCTGTCAGACCAGGGCTTCGAGCGCCGCCTGCAGGCGCGGCAGGGCGGCCTCGATGTCGCCCTCGCCCACCGCGCCGACGCTGAGGCGGAACCAGCCGTCCTCGTCGATCGCCCCGAAGGCCTGGAAGGGAACGGCCGCGAAAGCGGCGGCCTCGAGCAGGTAACGCCTCACCTGCTCGTTGGTCTCGAGGAGCGCGCCCTGCGGGGTGCGCCGCCCGAAGGGATGGAAGCGCGCGGTCAGGTAGATCGCTCCCTGGGGGGCCACGCTCTCGACGGGCAGGCCGAGCACTTTCAGGGCCTGAAGGCCGCGGTGCAGCTGGGTGAGACGCGACTCGATCCCGTGCCGGAACTCGCGGCTCCACTCGTGCAACCCCCGCACGTCGTCCAGCAAGCCGACGGTGGCCACCTGCTCGGGCCGTGGGGCCCAGGCCCCTATGTGCCCGAGGATGGCCGACATGCGGGCGATCACGTCGGTGGGGCCCACCGCGAAGCCCACGCGGAGGCCGGTGGCCGCGAAAGCCTTGCTGATCCCGTCCACGAACACCGTGTAGCGCGCGGTCTCCGGGACGAGCTGGGGCGGCGTGATGTGCGCGGTCCCCCCGAAGGTGAGCATCCAGTAGATATGGTCGTACATCAGGTAGAGCGGCCGCTCCCCCCGCCGCTCCCGGCCCTCGTTCTCCGCGAGCACCGCCTCGCAGATGCCGAGGAGCAGATCGCTCTCGATCGTGGTGCCCGCCGGGTTCAGGGGCGAGTTCAGGCAGAGGAGCCGCGCCCCCGGGAGCAGCGGCAGGAGCTGCTCCCGGGTCGGCATGAAGCGCGACTCCGGCCGGCAATAGACGGGCTGCCCGGAGGCGCCCGTCAGGTGGACATAGTGATTGTTGTTCCAGCTCGGGACGGGGTAGATCACGCGGTCGCCCGGATCGACGATCGTCCGGTACAGGCAGTAGATGATCGGCCGCGCGCCCCCCGCGACCAGGACCGATTCGACCGGGTACTCGAGGCCCAGCTCCCGCGCGTACAGGCGCCGCACCGCCTGGCGCAGCTCCAGCACGCCGTTGCTCGGCGGGTAGTTCGTCTCGCCGCGCGCGAGGGCGGCCTGGATGCCGTCCCGGAGGCGCGGCGGAATCGGGAACTGGCGAGGGCTGAAGTCGCCCACCGTCAGGTCGCAGACGCTCCGGCCCGCGGCCACGAGGGCCCGGATCTCGCCCGCGATCCGCAGGACCTCGGAGCCGACGAGCCGGGAGGCCATGTTGGAGACCCGGAGGGCGGGCTGCGGGCCGGAATCGCCGGCGAGGGCCGCCAGATCGCCGGCCAGTCGGGTGTCGGGCATCCCCGAACTATGCCACACTCGCGGCGATGGGCAGACCGACCGACCGACCGGCCCGTCCCCTCCTCACGAGCCGCATGCGGGGCTTCGGGACCTCGGTGTTCGCCGAGTTCACCCACCTCTCGAACCAGCACAAGGCCGTGAACCTGGGCCAGGGCTTCCCCGACTTCGACGGTCCGGACTTCGTGAAGGACTCGGCGGTCGCGGCCATCCGGGCGGGACACAACCAGTACGAGCGGATGATCGGCCTGCGGGCGCTGGCCGAAGCCGTGGCCGCCCATCAGCGCCGCTTCTACGGCCTCGAATACGATCCCGACCGCGAGGTCACGGTCTACGCGGGCTGCACCGAGGCCATCTTCGTGGCGCTGCAGGCGCTCCTCGAGCCGGGCGACGAGGTCGTGCTCTTCGAGCCGTTCTACGACGCGTACCGCCCCGGCCTGGCCATGGCGGGGGCGAGCCCGCGCGTCGTCACCCTGCGCGCGCCGACCTTCGCCCTCGACGCCGCGGCCCTGGAGGCGGTCGTGGGCCCGCGGACCCGGGCCATCTTCTTGAACTCCCCCAACAACCCGAGCGGCAAGGTCTTCTCCCCCCAGGAGCTGGACGCCATGGCCCGGGTTTGCCAGAAGCACGACCTCCTGGCCATCACCGACGAGGTGTACGAGCACATCGTGTTCGAGCCCGCCCACGTGCCCCTGGCCAGCCGCCCCGGGATGCGCGAGCGGACGGTCACCCTCTCCTCCACCGGCAAGACCTTCAGCCTGACCGGCTGGAAGATCGGCTGGTCCTGCGCGCCCCCCGAGATCACGGAGGCCCTGCGCATGGTCCACCAGTTCGTGACCTTCTGCGTCGCCACCCCGTTCCAGCACGCGATGGCGGCGGCCCTCGGCACGGGTGACGCCTACTACGACCACCTGCGGGCCGACTACCGAACTCGGCGCGACCGACTCTGCGACGGCCTGAGCGAGGCCGGCTTCGGAGTGCGGAAGCCCGAGGGGACGTACTTCGCGCTGGCCGACATCCGGCCCCTGGGGTGGGACGACGACGTGGCCTTCTGCCGGGCGCTGCCCGCGAGGGTGGGAGTGGCCGCGATCCCGGTGAGCGCCTTCTACGACGACCCCGGCGCGCCCCGCCACCTCGTGCGCTTCGCGTTCTGCAAGCAGGACGCGACCCTCGAGGAAGGCCTGCGCCGACTCCGAAGGCTTAGAACCTAGAGCAAAGGGCGGTGAGCGAAGCCGAATTCACTTCGGCGGAGCGAGCGGGGGGTCTGGGGGGTGCGACGCAGCACCCCCCAGCTCAAGGAAGACCCTGAACGCGGCGCGCAGCGGCCAGTCCTGGCGGTCGCCCTCGTAGAACACGCGTTCGAGGAACAGGCCGGAGGGAGGCGCGGTGAGCCGCGCGGGCTCGTCCGACTCCTCGCTCAGGAAGCGAAGGACGTCTTCGCGGCCGAGGGTCCCTCGCCCCACCTCCGCCAGCACCCCCACCACCCGCCGCACCATCTTCCAGAGGAAATGCGAGGCGCGCAGGCGGACGAGGATCAGCTCACCGTCCTCCGCCACCTCGACCCGGTCCACGAGGACGCGCGTGGAGGCCTTCCGCGGGTCGTCCTCCGCGAACGAGCGGAAGTCGTGCATGCCCTCGAAGAGCGCCCCCGCCTCGCGCATGCGGGCGGCGTCGAGCGGGTCCTTGAGCCACCAGACGAAGGGCTTGGCGAAGGCCGTGCGTCGGCGCGAGATCTGGTACAGGTAGCTGCGGGCCAGAGCGCCGTGGCGCGCGTGGAACTGGCGCGTCACTTTCTCGACCGCGAGGACGTTGATGTCGGCGGGCAGGGCCTCGTTCAAGGCGCGGCGCAGCGTCTCGGGAGCGAGGCGCGTCTCCAGGTCAAGGTGCGCCACCTGATCGAGGGCGTGGACCCCGGCGTCGGTTCGCCCCGATCCGTAGGTCTCGAAGTCGGCCCGCCCCGAGACCTCGCGCACCGCCCCGTTCAGCTCGCCCTGGACGGTGCGGGCGTTCTTCTGGACCTGCCAGCCGCGGTAGCGAGTGCCCACGTACTCGAGGGAGAGGCGGAAACGCGCCATGGGAGGCCCGAACGCTAGCCCCCTCGGGCGGGAGCGTCAAGACGTGGATCGTGGTACCTTGCCCTGATGCGCGACGGGCCCCTCCGCCGAGCCGCAAAGTGCTTTGCCCTCGGAGCCTTCGCCTTCGACCTCGCGGTAGAGCGCACCTTGAGGCGCGGGCGCGGGGAGCGGCCCTACGTCCTGGCCGGCGACTGCCGTCGCTGCGCCCGCTGCTGCGAGGCCCCGGCCATCCAGGTGTTCGCGCTGGTCTTTCACTCGCCGAGCCTGCGCCGGTTGTTCCTCTGGTGGCAGCAGGCGGTGAACGGCTTCGTGCTCACGGAAGCGCGGCCGGAAACCCGCACGTTCGTCTTTCGCTGCACCCATTTCGATCCCGCCACCCGCGCCTGCGACAGCTACTCCTCGCGCCCCGGCATGTGCCGCGACTACCCGCGTCTCCAGCTCTGGCAGGCGAGCCCCGAGTTCCTGCCCGGCTGCGGCTATCGCGCGGGGGCCCCGGGCGCGGCGCGCCTGCGCGTCCTGCTCGACGCGAAGCCGATGACGGCGGAGCAGCGCGCCCGCCTCGATCGGGGCCTGCACCTCGAGGAGTGACGTGCGGATCCGCGTCCTGAGCTACAACATCCACCGGGCCATCGGGGTGGACCGCCGCTTCCGGCCGGAGCGGATCTCGCAGATCCTGGAGGCCCACCAGCCGGACGTGGTGATGCTCCAGGAGGTGGACGACGGCGCGCCGCGCTCCCGGGAGATGAACCTGGGCCGCGAGCTCGCCCGGGCCCTGGGCTACGAGCACTACGCGATCGGCCACAACGTGACCCTGCGCAAGGGCCGCTACGGCAACGCCACCCTCAGCCGCTGGCCAATCCTGCGCGAGCGCAACATCGACCTCACGATCGGCGTCCGCAAGCGCCGAGGCTGCCAGCACACCCTGATCGCGGTGGACACGCCGGCGGGCAAGCTCCGCCGGTTCGAGGTCTTCAACCTGCACCTCGGCCTCTCCGCCCGCGAGAGGGAGCGGCAGGTGGGCGTGCTCATGCGGGCGCGGGAGTTCGCCACCCTGCCCTTCGACGTGCCGGCTCTCGTGGGAGGCGACTTCAACGACTGGCGGTCGCTCCTGCGGCCGTTCTTCGTGGACATGCTGGCCTTCCGCTCCGCGACCGGGGGCAACGGAACCCGCGAGCGGGCCATGACCACCTTCCCCTCGTTCTTCCCCCAGGGGAGCCTGGACCGAATCTACTTCCGGGGGCCGCTACGGCTCATGGGTGCGCGTCGCTGCCGCCTCGCCGTCTCCCGCGTGGCCAGTGACCACCTGCCGGTCATCGCCGACTTCGACTTGCCGTGAAGGACCCCGTTCCCAAGACCCTCGGCCGCTACGAGATCCGCCGCGAGCTGGGCCGCGGCATGATGGGCGTCGTCTACGAGGCGTCGGACCCCGCCCTCGGCCGGCGTCTTGCCCTCAAGACCATCCGGCTCGCCTTCGAGATCCCCCCCGCGGAGCGGGCCTCCTTCGAACAGCGCTTCCTCGGCGAGGCCCGCGCGGCCGCCGCTCTCCAGCACCCGGGCATCGTGGTCGTGCACGACGTGGGACGCGACGAGGCCACGGGGACGCTCTTCATCGCCCTCGAGCTCCTCGAGGGACGGACCCTGGCCGAGGCAACCGCGGCCGGGAAGCCGATGGAGTGGACGCGTGCCCTGCGCCTCACCGCCCAGGTCGCTGGGGCCCTACACCACGCCCACGCCGAGGGGATCGTGCACCGCGACGTCAAGCCCGCGAACATCATGGTCCTCGCCTCGGGCCACGCGAAGATCATGGACTTCGGGATCGCCAAGGTCCCGGCCTCCCAGCTCACGATGGCGGGCGAGTTCTTCGGTACCCCGTCGTACATGTCGCCGGAGCAGGCGGGCGGGTTGCCGGTCGACCCGCGCAGCGACCTCTTCTCGCTGGGCTGCATCTTGCACCAGCTCCTCACCGGCCAGCGCGCCTTCGACGGGCCGACCCTGCCCACGATCCTGATGCGAGTCCTGCAGGAGGACCCACCGCCCCCCTCCCGCCTGGTCCCCGGCCTGCCCCAAGGCGTCGACACGGTGGTGGGGCGTGCGCTCGCCAAGGACCGCGACCGGCGCTACCCCGACGGGAGGACGCTGGCCGACGACATCGAGGACGTGCTTGCGGGACGGCCGCCGCGCCACACCCCGGTGGGGGCGGCCATTCCCGAGGGCGAGCGCACCCGAGTCTCCACCGCGAAGGCTGCGCCTGCGTCGGGCACGGGCGCGCTCCCCAGAGCGCCCCGCGCGAGCCGCGGCCGCCGGATCGTCATGACCACGGCCGCAGCCGGCCTTCTGGTCCTCGGCTTCCTGGCGGCCCTCTTCATCCCCTGGCGCGGGCAGCCGCCGATGCTGGCGTTGCCCGCCCTCGCCCCGCCCCCCGGCAAGCTGGAGGTCGACTTCGAGCACAACTTGAAGGGCGGCACCCTCAAGGTCTGGATCGACGACGAGCTCGTCATCGACGAGCCGCTCGAGAGCCGCGTGACCCAGAAGATCCTGAGCTACCGGATTCACAAGGGGACGCTGAGCCAGAACCTGGAGGTCGGCCCCGGCGAGCACCTGGTCCGCGTGCAGGTCGAGGGCGACGGGTTCAGCGCCTCGCGCCGGATCCATGGTGCGTTCGAGAGCGGCGAGAAGCGCCGCCTGCGGGTCGAGGTCGGCGGGATCATCAAGAGGGACCTGACGCTCGCCTGGGGCTCGTGAGGCAGGTCCCCGATCCCGCGGGCAGCGCCGCGGTCGAGCTCCAGGACGTGCGCAAGCGCTACCCGACGGGGGTGGTCGCCCTAGACGGCGTCTCCCTGGTCGTGCCGGAGGGACGGACCCTCGTCCTCCTCGGCCGCAGCGGAGCGGGCAAGACCACCGCTCTCAAGACGATCAATCGCCTGGAGGAGCCCGACGCGGGACGGGTCACGGTGCTCGGCCGCGAGGTGCGCGGATGGGACCCCGTCGCCCTCCGGCGGCGGATCGGCTGGGTGATCCAGGAGGTGGGCCTCTTCCCCCACATGAGCGTCGCGGAGAACGTGGGCCTCGTCCCGCGCCTCCTCGGCTGGCCGGAGGAGCGGCGGGCGGCCCGCGTCCGCGAGCTGCTCGCCCTCCTGCGCCTCGATCCGGACCGCTTCGCCCCGCTTCGCCCCGCGCAGCTCTCCGGAGGCGAGCGCCAGCGGGTGGGTCTCGCCCGCGCCCTCGCCGCCGACCCGCCCCTCCTGCTCATGGACGAGCCCTTCGGCGCCCTCGACCCCCTGACCCGGCGGGCCGTGCAGGACGAGTTCCGCGAGCTCGTGGGCCGCCTCGGCAAGACCGTCGTCCTCGTGACCCACGACGTGCCCGAGGCGCTGCGCCTGGGCGACCAGGTGGCGGTGATGGACGGCGGCCGCGTGCTCCAGCGGGCCAGCCCCGCGGAGCTGCGCGCGCGGCCGGAGCCCGGCTTCGTGCAGGCCTTCCTGGCGGCGGCGCTGCCGTGACCGGGCTCCTCGCGTTCCTGGCCGAGCGCCGGGCCGAGCTGCTCGCCCTCACCGGCCAGCACGTGGTGCTGGTGCTGGTCTCGACCGCGATCGCGGTCGCGGTCGGCCTGCCCACAGGCCTCGCCATGACGCGCCGGGATCGCCTCGCCCGGGTGCTCCTCGCCCTGGCCGGCCTCGCCCAGACCATCCCGAGCCTCGCCATCTTCGGCTTCCTGATCCCGCTGCCCTTCGTGGGAGGAATCGGGGCGCGCACGGCCGTGGTGGCGCTCGTCCTGTACGCGCTGCTGCCGATCCTGCGCAACACCTACACGGGGATCCGGCAGGTGGATCCGGCGGTGCTGGAGGCGGCCACCGGCATGGGCATGACCGCGGGAGAGCGCCTGCGCCTGGTCGAGCTGCCCCTGGCCCTGCCCGTGATCCTGGCCGGGGTGCGCACCGCCGCCGTGGTCTCCGTGGGGACGGCGACCATCGCGGCCGCGGTCGGAGCGGGCGGCCTCGGCACCTACGTGTTCCGCGGCCTCACCACCCTCGACACCCGGCTCATCCTGGCGGGCGCGATCCCCGCCGCGCTCCTGGCCCTCCTCGTCGACGGCCTGCTGGCGGCGGTCGAGAAGAGCCCGCGGCCGGGACGCGCCGCCATCGTCCTGGCCGTGGGGGCGGCCGCAGTGACGGGCGCCTTGCTTGCGGGCAGCACCCGGCCCGCCGCGGGTTCGGTGGTGGTGGGCTCGAAGAACTTCACCGAGCAGGTCCTGCTGGGCGAGGTGCTGGCCGCCCACCTGGAATCGCGGGGCTTCACGGTGGACCGCCGGCTCAACCTGGGGGGGAACCTCTGCCACCAGGCGGTGCAGGCGGGACGGATGGACGTTTACGTCGAATACACCGGGACCGCCCTCAAGGACATCCTCAAGCGGCCCATGGCCCACGATCCCGCGGCGGTCCTGCGCGAGGTGCGGGAGGCCTATCGGGCGCTCGGCCTCGTGGTCGGAGCACCCCTCGGCTTCAACAACACCTTCGCCCTGGTCATGCGTCGAGACGACGCGGCGACGCGGGGGATCGCCCGCCTCTCCGACCTGGCGCGACACGCGGCCGTCCTGCGGGTCGGGCTCTACGGCGAGTTCCTGGAGCGGGAGGATGGCATGCCGGGTCTCGAGCTCGCCTACGGCTTTCGCTTCGGCCTGCGGGCGCGCGAGATGGACCTGGGCCTGCTCTACCAGGCGCTCATCGAGAAGCAGGTCGACCTGGTGGTGGGCAGCGCCACCGATGGGCTCATCGGCGCCCTCGACCTCGTGGTGCTCGAGGACGACCGCCGGTACTTCCCGCCCTACGACGCGGTGACGGTCGCAAACGCGGGGAGCCTCGTGGCCCACCCCGGCCTCCAGGGGGCCCTCGACGCCCTGGCGGGACGTCTCGACGAAGCGACCATGCGCCGGATGAACCACGCCGTGGACGGCCTTCACCGCGCCCCCGCGGACGTGGCCCGGGAGTTCCTTAAAGAATCCGTGGGCTACCGACCACGTTCGACCCGAGGTTCGTCGGTACACCCCACATGGGCTCTGGCCGACCATGACCACGACCCACGCAAGCTGGGGTCTCATGCGTCCGTAATGAGACGCAGAAGCGCGGGGCGTGGAACTGCGTTTCGGCACCCTGGTAGCGAAGAAAAGGCGAATGGAGGGACCTGACTTGGCTGGTCGCAGGACTAGACTCCCTATCAGTGTCGGGGCGGCTGCGATCTTGCAGGGGTGCTACATGATCTTGGGGTTATTGTCTTGACAGACCCTATCCCTGGGGTAGAATCCCTGCGAGCAACAGCTGTAGGCGTGTCCGCGAATGAGCGAGGAGCAGGAAGGTTTCGCCTCTCGTGGGCTGATATGCCCGCAGGTGTAACGGGCGCGCGGATCAAGAGCGCCGCCGACGACGACGGTGTATCACCTGGGAGCCGACTGGGATGAAGAAGCGCCTGCCGCGACAAGCAAGGACGCTCGGTCGATCACCACGCCTGCGCGTGGAACCGATCCGTGCTGCTCTCGCAGTGCCCGTGAACGGCAACGGACACCCGGTTGCTCAGAGCGGGGTCGCCAGAGCCGGACTTTTTCCTCCGAACGTGACCTGGACGCTCCACCAGGGCGATGCTTCGACTCTCCTGAAATCGATGCCGCGCGCGAGCGTCAACTGTGTCATCACGAGCCCGCCGTACTACTGCCAGCGCGACTACGGTGTCGAAGGGCAGATCGGGCACGAGCCGACGATCAACGGGTACGTGGAAGCAATCGTCAGGTGCTTCAGCGAGGTCAAGCGCGTCCTGCGCGATGACGGCGTCGTCTTCCTGAATCTCGGCGATACCTACTACTCTGCCAAGGGTAAGCCTCACGGCAAGGACGACAAGAGCCGCGGACGCCTCTGGGCGAGGAAGAAGCTCCGGGCAGTGGACGGACCCGGACTTGGCCTGCCGAGGAAATCCCTGATCGGCATCCCGTGGCGGGTCGCTCTTGCGATGCAGGCCGACGGCTGGACACTGCGAAGTAACGTTGTCTGGACGCGCCCCGGTGCGCTGCCCGAGCCTACTGCACATGACCGACCGTGGCAGACGCACGAGAACATATTCATCTTCTCCAAGAAGCCCCGGTACTGGTTCAATCGCGACGCCATCGCCGGTGAAGAGGACCTCTGGCACATCACGCCGAGACCGGACATGCCTGGCGCGCACTTCGCGCCGTTCCCTTCCGCCCTCGTGGAAAAGTGCATCAGTTGCGGCTGTCCTCCGGGGGGGACCGTGCTGGATCCCTTCGTCGGCTCAGGCACGACGATGGCGGTGGCCCTGAGGATGGGAAGGCACGCTCTCGGAATAGAGCTGCATCCGGACTACTGCAAGTTCGTTGTCGAGCGAATGAGGAAGGTCTCGAGTGAGCCCCTCACGCCTCCAAGGGTTCTCGCCGTCCACCTCTGATCCAGAGAGGCCGCTGTTGCCTCTGACCGCAGCTGTCATTTCCGGCCGCAGCAAGGTGTCGCTCTCAGCTGGCGCTGCCCTCAAGGAACCCACGGTCGTTCCCGCTCAGCACCTGACCCTTGAAATCGAAGGCGAGGACCTTCCGGAGACCGCGTACCTCGACGACCGGAAGCTCACGCTTCTCCGCAACGATGCAAGAAGCCGCGCCTTCCTCATGGTGGACGCGGCCGGTTCTGTTGGCTTCCACTGTCTGCGGGTAGCGGATGCCGAGTGGTACTTCGCGACCGATGATGCGAAGCTCAAGCTAAACGGCATCCTGCAGATTCTTGATTACCTTGAGGACGAGGGCCTCTCGTGGGCCGGACAGCTCTTCTTCGCTGACGGCACCGCCGTTCGCCACCCTAAGGTGGACTATGCCTGGCTGCAGAGGAAAGCGCCGGAGATGCTAGAGCTGGCTGATGCGATCGCAACACGGCCGCTGCGCCGGGCCCACCTGTTCAGCAGCTCACAGGCGCCCGGTGCGGGAAGGCTCTTCCTCAAAGACACGCTCGCGCTGCTCAGGACGAACGCGCGCGGGCTGCTGGAAGAAAACGAGCATGGCATCGTTGCCGTGGGCGACCGCCGCTACTCTCCGCGAGTGGTCGTCGCCGGCAGGCTTGAGCGTTCCTTCGACATAGTCGGCAACAGACGGATGACTCACCTGCTCTTACTCACGATGGCACTCTCTCGGAGCCTCCAGTCTGAGCCCCGATTACTGGGAGCTGTAACAGCTGCGCTCCGCGCGCTTTCAGAGGATCTCCGAACGCGCCTTGAGATGTTCCCTTTCCTCCAGCTCCGCGTCAAGCCAAAGAGGCTACCGTCCCGCCCGGCCCCGGAGGAGATAGCGGATGACCGCTACCGTAGGGCATTCGACATCTACGACGAGTTGTCGAGGGAGATGGCCTGGGAGCCTGGCCTACAGATCGCCGACCGCCTCGCCTATGTTGCGTCTGCCGACCAGATATACCAGGCATTCGTGGCCGTCGTACTCGCGCGCGCCTTCGAGGCGAAGCAGATGGTCCCATCGCTTTTCCCCGACCTCTCCGGGCCCCTGTTCCGCTCCCCCGTCCACGACATCTACTACGACACTATCCCACCGAAACCGGAGTTCGCGAGCTGGCGCGACGGTTCAAGCAGGCCGGGCGACCACAAGCCGGACCTCACAATCATCGACCGCGTTGGCCGGAAGGGCGTCCTGACCGACGCGAAGTATCGGGTGGAACAAAACGGCAGGCTGCCCACGTCAGGCATCCACGATGCTCAGGTCTACCTGCAAACGTTTGAGCGCAAGTCCATCGTGATCTGCTACCCGGGACCCGCAGCCTCGGTCACTCGCGTGAGCGCCAAGGGCTACACGATCCTCGAAGTATCGTTAGGACCCTTTGCCGGCCTGGAGACCTATGCCCGCGAGCAAGTCCGGCCCGTCATCGAGGGCGCGATGGAGCCCCTGGGGAGCTAGCCTTACAAAAGCGGACGGATCCGCTTCTCTCCTGAAGAAGCGCCCATGCGCTTCGAGAGGTCCTTGATCTCGTCTCCGTTGGGAAAGTCCTTCGAGAGGTCGGCGATGACTTCAAGGATCCTCGGCTCGCCCTGGACCTGATGGAGAACCTTATCGGCGATCTGCTGTCCCAGGGCGTCGTAGTCGCCGCCTACGGGCGCGTAAACGCACGACAACAGGATGTCGCGGAGGATGCCCACCGTGAAGGCGGCCTTTGTAAGCGCGTTCTTGAGCAGGACTCCGGAAATCTGCACGAGCTTCTGGTGGGTCTTCTCCTGAAGGCTCTTGGCAGACTTGATCGCGTTGAGGCGCTCCTCCCTGTGGCGATCCCACACGCTGGGTGCGCCGACGGCCCTACGTGCCGCGACTGCGATCCTTTCGCGCTCAAGCAGAGTGTCGCTCGCCTCGTAGACAGCATCCGCCTCCTTCTCACGGTACTTCAATTCGAGAACGTTGGGCATCGGGATAATGCGACACCGGCCTTTCACCGGCCCGCTGACCGGCAGGCGCGTTTCGGGCTCATCCATCCACGAGTTGCACGTGGCCAGAAAGAACGTGTCCTCTGCCAATACCCATTGCCCATCCGTGACGGACGGCTGGGCGCGCTTGTAAGCCTCCGCGGCTTCCTCGCCAAGCTTCGTCAGATCCAGCCTTCCAGGAAGATGCATCGGCCGCTTCGACTCGATCACCGAGAGCACGGGTGCGAAGTATGCATCGATCTGCGCGACGTTCCATTCGTCGAGAACGACAAGGCGCGGGTCCGTGGGCTCGCCGACAAAGAGGGCTTCCCTCGCGAAGCGGCCGGCAACGAATTCGCCGCCCAGGTTCTCGTATCCCAGGAACTGCGCGATGTCATAATCGGGTCCGACCTCAAGGAACGCCTGGCAGAAGCGCTCCTTCCCGAACACGCGCTCGAGACCGGCAGCAAGCGCCTGCGCGAGCGAGGTCTTGCCGCTACCCGTGGGACCCACGAGCACGACGATGTCGCCGACCATCCAGCCGCCGATGATCCGCTGGACCAGTCCGGGAGGAGCAATGTAGTTCTGCTCCCTGAGGGAGGTCTCGAGCGCGTCAATGAGGTCTGTCAGGACTGGCCCCTGCGGGGGCGGCGGCGTTGCTCCTATCAGCTCCGCGACCGTGTCCTCGGTAAGGGGAGCGTCGGCCAGGCCGGCGTCGGACAGGGCCGAAGGAATCGAGGTCGAGTAGACCTTCTGGAGCAGCTTGTCCCTGTCGAAACCAACCTCCGTAATGAAATCCTTCAAGGCCGCGTCGAGGTTACTGACCTGCTTGCCGCGCCACATCCATGCCATCAGCGCAACAAGGGGCACCTGTTTCTTCTCACCCAGGACCTTGTTCTTGAGGACCTCGGCTGCACCTTCCTTCAGCGCCCAACGGGCGTTGTCCGGATGATGGAATACAGTGTCGTCGAAGTCCTTCCGCCGCCTCTGAAGTGTTCTCCCCGGGTACGCCTCCTGGACCCATTCCTTCGTGCCGGGCATGTAGTAGGGCTTGCCCGGCGGGCCGCCGCGCGGGCGAAAATACTGGTCCACCCACTGCTCCTCGTCAGCGGAGCCGAAGGCAACCGCCTTCTTCCGCGCGTCGACGATGGTCTTGCTGGTGGGGATGCGCTTCTCGAGCATGCACGGGAGGGAGACAAGAAGCAGCGGGCTGTACCCCTTCCCCAGCGCCTCAAGCGAGAGCCGGAGCAGATCGCGGCTGACATACGGCATCGCACACTCCCGGTGCGGCCCATTTCTTGGGCAGCTTGCCTTTGCGGTGGGGAGTTTACCGAAAGACGCTCGAGACCTCCACTTTCACCGTCTCCGACGCACCAGCTTGGCAGGCATCGCCGTGCGACCCCGGTAAGAAGCCTTCGAAGGTCTTCAGGTTCTCCAAGAACGACGGACCTATGCTCTGGAGATGTTGGCGATGCCCGTGACGTGTGTTGTGGCAGAAGCGGGTCCAACGGAATCCAGGCCAGCCCTCCGCTTTGCGGCGGCGCGAAAGCCGGAGAGAATTCACCCGAGAGGTGTACATGAGAAAGGTCGTCGTAGCTGCACTCCTAATTGCGGCCGTGGGTTATTGGCGGCTGGCCGGCGCCGTTCCCGAGGATCTGGATCCCCTCAAGGTCGCGGCCGACACCCACAAGCTCGTGCTCGAGAACGCGTTCGTGCGGGTGCTCGAAGTCCGGGTCCCTCCCGGGAAGACCGAGCCCATGCACCAGCACCCGCGGCGGGTGGTCGTCTACCTCTCCGACTTCCACACCCGGACAACCGAGCGCGGGGGCAAGCCCCAGGACAACGTCCGCACCGCGGGGCTCGTGCGCTGGAGCGAGCCCATCATCCACGAGGTCCAGAACATCGGCCCCGCCGAGGGGCACGTGATCTCCGTCGAGCTCAAATAGCATTGCAGCCCGGACGAAAGCCGGGGACAATCCGGGCTGATGACCCAGGACGTCTGGAACCCCAGCCAGTACGAACGGTTCCGCGACGAGCGCAGCCAGCCCTTCTTCGACGTCCTCGGCTTCGTCCGGCCGAGGCCCGGGATGCGGGTGGTCGACCTGGGCTGCGGCACCGGCGAGCTGACCCGGGCCCTGCACCACCGCCTGGCCGCCGGAGAGACCCTCGGCATCGACAGCTCCGAGGCCATGCTCGAGAAGAGCAGGGGCTACGCGGGCGAGGGACTGCGCTTCGAGCGGCGGGACATCCTCGCCTTCATCGACGATCCCCGGGGGCCGTGGGACCTGATCTTCTCGAACGCGGCGCTCCACTGGGTGCCGCTCCACGAGCACGTGCTCCGGCGGCTCACCCTGGGCCTCGCCCCGGGGGGCCAGCTCTCGGTCCAGGTGCCGGCCAACCACGACCACCCCTCCCAGGTCACGGCGAGCGAGGTGGCCGGGGAGGAACCATTCCGCACGGCGCTCGGCAGCTACCTCCGGCGGAGCCCGGTCCTGCCGCCCGAGGAGTACGCGGTGATCCTCGACAAGCTGGGCTATCGCGAGCAGCACGTCCGCCTGGAGGTCTACGGCCACCGCCTGGAGTCGCGGGAGGAAGTCGTGGAGTGGATGAAGGGGACCCTGCTCACCGACTACGAGCGGCGCCTTCCCGGAGGTCTCTTCGCCTCCTTCATCCAGCGCTACCGCGAACGGCTCCTCCCTCGGCTGCCCGACACCCACCCCCATTTCTTCCCCTACAAGCGGATCCTCTTCTGGGCCAAGCGTTGAGGCCGCGGCCTTGAGCGGCTTCCTCGCGCGCCTGGGCCTCGACCGCCCGGAGCTTCGGGCCTGGGCCATGTACGACTGGGCCAACTCGGTCTTCATGACCACCGTCCTGCAGGTGTTCCAGGTGTACGTGGACGTGGCGGGAGCGGACCTTCCCCGCGGCGTGGTCACCGCGCGCTTCGCCTGGGCCACCGCGGCGGCGATCATCCTGGCCGGCCTCATGGGGCCCGTCCTCGGGGCCCTGGCCGACTACCAGGGCAACAAGAAGACGATGCTGGGCCTCTTCCTGGGCATCGGGGTCGTGTCCACGGCCGCCATGGGCCTCATTCAGCGGGGCGACTTCGTCCTGGCCCTGGTCCTCTTCGTGATCGGCAATGTGGGGGTGACCTCCACCCTGGCCTTCTACAACGCGCTGCTCCCCGATGTCGCGAAGCCGGACGAGGTGGACCGAGTCTCCACCGCGGGCTTCGCCCTCGGCTACCTGGGGGGCGGGATCCTGCTCGCCCTGAACCTGGCCGTCATCCAGAGCCCGCAGCGCTTCGGCCTCGCCGACGAGGCGGCCGCCATGCGGCTCTCCTTCCTTTCCGCCGCGGTGTGGTGGGCCCTCTTCTCGGTCCCGCTGTTCGTGCAAGTCCCGGAGCCTCCCCGCCGGTTCGAAGCGGGCGAGGCCGGCCGGCAACCTCTGGCGGTGGCCTTCTCCCGGCTCAAGGCGACGATCGCCGAGCTGCGAGGCCACAAGGACGCGGTGTTCCTCCTCCTGGCCTTCCTGATCTACAACGACGCGATCAACACGATCATCCGCATTGCCGTCCGCTACGGGAGCGAGCTCGGGATTCCCACGAGCGCGCTCATCGCGGCGATCCTCATGGTGCAGTTCGTGGGCGTCCCCTTCTCCTTCGCCTTCGGCGCCCTCGCGGGCCGCGTGGGGGCCAAGCGGTCGATCTTCCTCGCCCTGGCGGTGTACGTGGCCATCACCCTGGTGGCCTTCTTCATGCGCAGCGCCGTTCATTTCTTCCTGCTCGCCTTCCTGGTGGGGACCGTGATGGGCGGAGCGCAGGCCCTCTCGCGCTCCCTCTTCGCCACCATGATCCCGCGCCACAAGGCGGCGGAGATGTTCGGCTTCTTCGGGGCCTTCGACCGGTTCGGGGGCGCGATGGGCGCCTCGGTGTTCGGCTTCATGGTGTTGGCCACGGGATCCAGCCGGCCGGCCGTCCTGAGCCTGAGCGTCTTCTTCGTCATCGGGGGCCTGCTGCTTTCCCGGGTGGACGTGGCTCGGGGACAACGGGCGGCGCGGGAGGCGGAGGCGACGGCGGCCTGAGCTAGAATCCCTTCGGAGGCTGATGAGCCGGCTTCGTCTCATCCCGTTCGCTTTCGTCTTGGCCGCCCTCCTTCCCGGCTGCTCCCTCCGGTCGATCGCCGTGAACTCGCTGGGCAACGCCCTGGCCCGAGGCGGGTCCAACTTCGCCTCGGACGACGATCCCGACCTGGTCGGGCAGGCCATACCGTTCGGCCTCAAGACCATGGAAGGCCTGCTCCAGGAGGCGCCGCGCCACCGGGGCCTGCTCCTGGCCACCGCGAGTGGCTTCACCCAGTACGCCTACGGCTGGGTGCAGCTCGAGGCTGATCTCGGGGAGGCGCAGGACCTGGCGAGGGCCACCGCCATGCGCGACCGGGCTCGGCGCTTGTACCTCCGAGCGCTCGACTATGGGCTGCGGGGCCTCGAGGTGGACTTCCCGGGTCTCCGGGAGCGCCTTCGCCGGGATCCCCAGGCCGCCCTCGCTCGTATGAAGAAGGAGCATGTGCCGCTGCTCTACTGGACGGCCGCGGCCTGGGGAGCCGCCATCGCGCTCAAGGTCAACGACTCCGAGCTCTCGGCCGACCAGAAGGTGGCGGAAGCCCTGGCCCGCCGGGCCCTGGCCCTGGACGAGACCTGGGAGGCGGGGTCCATCCACGACTTCTTCATCGCCTACGAGGCGGGGCGGGCCTCGGTCGGGGGATCGATCGCGAGGGCGCGAGAGCACTTCGACCGGGCGACCCGGATCGCGAACGGGCGCCGGGCCTTTCCGTACGTGACCTTCGCGGAGAGCGCGAGCGTGGGCCAGCAGAACCGGCAGGAGTTCAAGGCCCTGCTCGAGCAGGCGCTGGCCCTGGACGCGAGCCGTCCCTCCGACTACCGCCTGGCCAACGTGCTCGCCCAGAAGCGGGCGCGCTGGCTCCTCTCCCGGACGGACGAGCTGTTCGTCGAGTAGCGGTTTGCTTGGGAGGCGAGTGACCCAAAGGATTTCAATGACGCTCTCACGAGCGGCGAGCCTGCTGGTTCTCGGCGTCCTCCTCGCAGCCCCCGCCGCCCGGGCCCAGGCTCCCCTCGTGGTGCGCCTGGCGACCCTCGTCCCCGACGGGTCGACGTGGCACCTCATCCTCAAGGAAACTGGAGAGAAGTGGAAGGCGGCTTCGGGAGGCCGGGTCACGGTGCGGCTCTTCCCGGGCGGGGTGGCGGGGGACGACCCGGACGTGGTTCGCAAGATGCGGCTGGGGACGCTGAACGCGGGCCTGCTCACCTCGGTGGGGGTGGCCGAGATCGACAAGTCGGTCTATGCCCTCGGCGTCCCCCTGATGTACGACTCGTACGAGGAGGTGTACGCCGTTCTCGAGAAGATGCGCCCGCGCCTCGAGGCCAGCCTGGAGGCGAAGGGCTTCGTGGTCCTCAACTGGGCCGACGGCGGCTGGGTGCGCTTCTTCACCCAGAAGCCGGTGGCGGTCCCCGACGATCTGCGAGCTCAAAAGCTCTTCTCGTGGGCGGGGGACGCCGAGGCGGTCTCCGTCTGGCGCTCCGCGGGATTCAACCCGGTGCCGCTCCCTTCCACGGAGATCGCGACCGCGCTCCAGACCGGCCTGGTGACCGCCCTCGGCACGCCTCCGCAGGTGGCGGTCATCTCGCAGTTCTTCAACAACGCGAAGAACATGACCGACCTGCGCTGGCAACTCCTGCTCGGGGCCACCGTGATCACGAAGGCGACGTGGGAGAAGATCCCGGCCGACCTCCGGCCCGCCCTGCTCGAGGTCACGCGCGACGCGGGCCGGCGCCTGCAGCAGGAGATCAAGGACAGCGAGGCCAAGGACATCGAGGCCATGAGGAAGCGCGGCCTCAACGTGGTGACGTTGACCGTGCGGCAGAAGGCCGAGTGGCAGAAGCTCACGGAGACGCTCTACCCGAAGATCCGGGGACCGATCGTCCCCCCCGAAGCCTTCGACGAGGCCCTGCGCTACCGCGACGAGTACCGCAAGCAGCGGGCGAGCGCGGGCGGGCACTGACCTCTCCTTGAGCCTCCCCCTGGCCGCGCGGCGCCTCGAGGCCGGCCTTCTCGTGGCGGCCCTGCTGGCCGCGGCCTTCCTGCCCCTCTCGGACACCCTCGGCCGCGCGCTGGGCGGCCACTACGTGCCGGGTGGGGCGGACTGGCTGCAGCAGCTCGTGCTCTGGCTCGCCTTCCTCGGCGGCCTCCTGGCCACGGGCGAGGGCAAGCACTTGACCCTCTCCACGGCCGAATTGTTCGGCGAGGGGCGGGTCCGGCGGTTCGGGCGGGTGCTCGCGGCCGGGATGTCCGCGGCCACGACGGCCATCCTCGCCTACGCGGCCGTGGGCCTGGTCCAGGCCAACCGGGAGGAGGGGAAGGTCCTGACCGGTGGCATCCCGGTCTGGGTGAGCGAGTGCCTGATGCCGGCGGCCCTCGGCCTGATGGCCCTGCGCTTCGCCTGGGGCGCCTCCCCCGGATGGCGGGGCCGCGCGATCGCCCTCCTGGCCATCCCCGCCGCCTTCGCCCTCGGCCGCTTCTCCGAGCCGGCGGCCGCGCTCTCCTGGCCCGTCGCCGTCCTGATCCTGGTCGCTCTCGTGCTGGGGACCCCCGTCTTCGTCGCCATGGGGGCGCTGTCGCTGTTCTTCTTCTTCCAGGACGGCATCCCGGTCACCGCGGTCACCGCCGAGGTCTACCGGCTCATCTCCTCGCCCACCCTGCCCGCCATCCCCCTGCTCACCGCCTGCGGCTACGTGCTCGCGGAGAGCGGGGCGTCCCTGCGCCTCCTGCGCTTCTTCCGGGCGCTCCTCGGCTGGATGCCGGGCGGCCTGGCGGTGATCGTGACCGCGGTCTGTGCGCTCTTCACGACCTTCACCGGGGGCTCCGGCATCACGGTGATCGCGGTGGGCGGCCTCGTCTACCCGATGCTGCGGGAGGACGGCTATCCGGAGGGCTTCTCCCTCGGCCTGGTCACCGCCGCGGGCAGCCTGGGCCTGCTGTTTCCCCCGAGCCTGCCGGTGATCCTCTACAGCGTGGTGGCGGGGACGCGGGACCAGAACGTGCCGGCCGACTCGCTCTACCTGGCGGGCTTCCTGCCCGGAGTCCTGATGCTCGCCATGGTGGCGGCGTACGCGATCTACAAGGGCCGCGAACTGGGCATCCCCCGGACGTCGTTCGCGTGGCGCGAGGTCCTCCTCGCCACCTGGGAAGCCAAGTGGGAGCTGAGCCTGCCCGTGTTCGTGGTCGCGCTCTTCGCCAGCGGGCGGGCCTCCATGGTCGAGACCGCGGCCGCCGCCTTCGCCTACGCGATGGTCGTGGAGTGCTTCGTGACCCGCGACCTGCACCCGCTGCGCACCTTGCCGGGGGCGCTCCTCAAGTCCTCGGTGCTCACGGGCTCGGTCCTCATCCTGCTCAGCGCCGCCATGGGCATCACGAGCTACATCGTGGACGCCCAGATCCCCGACACCCTGGTGGCCTGGGTGAAGGCCCACCTCGACACCCAGTTCGTGTTCCTTCTGGCGCTGAACGGGCTCCTGATCGTGGTGGGATGCCTGGTCGACATCTTCTCCGCGATCGTGGTCCTGGCCCCCCTGATCGTGCCCATGGCCACCGCCTTCGGCGTCCACCCGGTCCACCTGGGGGTGATCTTCCTGGCCAACCTGGAGCTGGGTTACCTCACCCCGCCGGTGGGGTTGAACCTCTACCTGTCCTCGTCCCGCTTTGGCAAGCCGCTGACCGCGGTCACGCGCCACGCCTTCCCGTTCCTGATGATCATGGCGGTGGCGGTGCTCCTCATCACCTACGTCCCCTGGATGTCCCTGGGCATCCTGCGGGCCCTCGGGAAGTAGCTACTCCGCGGGCCGGGGCGAGATCGTGTTCAGCAGACCCACGAACCCGCGAGCCGCGTCCGGTACGGGGTGGACCCATAGGAACAGCAGCTCCCGGGGACTGACGTCCTCGCCATAGACGCTCCGGTTGCCGTCCTTGTCCTGCTTCACCACCGCGCCCTCGAGGGCCACGCCGGCGAAGAGGCCCCGGGTGCGGGAGTAGGACAGGATCTCGGCCTGCATCCGCAGGTCGGTGCCCGCCTCTCCCGTGCGGCCCACCGGACCGGCGGCCACGCTGGCGTCGGCGCCCAGGGTGAACTCGCTCTTCAGGAGGTAGTCGATCCCCTTCGCGTTCATGATCAGCAAGACCACGTCGGCGGCCTGGCCGCCGATCTGGATCCCGAAGCTCCCTCCGCCGAGGCTCATCATGAGGGGCGGCCCCCAGGGCCCCTTTCCGCCCTCGGTGCGGCAGGCGACGGCGCCCTTGCCCCAGCGGCCCCCGACTCCGAGGGCGAACTTCTTGACGCTCGGCACCACGGCCAGGCACTTGGCCCGATCGATGAGGCTCCGTGGAATCGTCGCCTCCTTCATCTCCAGGAACTCCTGGAGGACCTCGCGGCAGGCCAGGAGCCGCTTGTCCTCCTTGGACTCGGCCATGGCCGGGGAAGCGGCGAGGAGGCAGGCGACGAGCAGGGCCGTCATCTTCTGGCTCATCCCCAGAGGATATAATCAAATCGCACCCCGCGATGAAAGCCGAACAGCCCGCCGCCGCGATGCCGACGCTGCCGCGGGTGCTGGGCTACCTGCGCCCGCACTCCTGGCGCTTCGCGGGCGGCCTCGCCCTGACCGTCCTGGGCATCGGCCTCGACCTCCTGAAGCCGATCCCCCTGGCGGTGGTCCTGGACGTGGTGCTGGGCGACAAGCCGCTCCTGCCCCTCCTCGCGCCGTGGCTGGCCGGCCTCTCCGACGCGACCCTGCTGGGGATGGCCGCGACCGCGATCGTGGTGATCACGGTGGCCATCGGCGCTGCCACCGTCGGCTCGAACTACCTGACGATCGACGTGGGCCAGCGCATGGTCAACGACCTGCGCACCCAGCTCTACCGCCACCTGCAGAAGCTCTCCCTGAAGTTCCACCTCAAGCAGCAGACCGGGGACCTGCTCTTCCGCGTTATGGCCGACACCTTCTCCATCCAGGGGATGGTGATGAACGGCCTCCTGCCCCTGGCCCGCTCGTCCCTGATGCTGGTGGGCATGTTCGTGGTGATGTTCCGCTACGACCGGGGCCTGGCCCTGGTGGCCCTCCTCGTCTGCCCGCCCCTCTACCTCGCGATCAGCCGTCTCGGCTCGCGGATCCACGGCCACGCCACCGCCTCCAAGCAGGCCGAGAGCGAGCTCTATTCGAAGGCGGCCACCGCCATCGGGGCGGTGAAGCTCGTGCAGGCCTACGGCCGGGAGGAGCGATCGGCCGCGGACTTCCGGCTGGGGAGCGAGAAGAGCCTGGCCCTCTCCCTGCGGCTCTACAGCACCGAGACCCTCTTCATGCTCATCGTGGACTCGGTCCTGGCGGTGGGGACGGCGGTGCTCGTGTTCCTGGGGGCCAAGCACGTGATCTCCGGACAGCTGACGATCGGGGAGCTGACCGTGTTCCTGGCCTACCTCCGGGAGATGTACGCCCCCATCCAGACCATGAGCCAGAACTTCGCCGAGCTCAGCTCGGCCCGGGCCGGCCTCGACCGCGTCTTTTCGGTCCTGGACGTCCAGGCCGACATCCAGGACGCGCCGGGAGCTCTTCCCCTGCCGCCCGTCCGGGGCGAGGTGCGGCTGGAGTACGTGACTTTCGGCTACGACGAGGGCCGTCCCGTCCTGCGGGGGATCAACCTCGACATCCGCCCCGGGGAGCGCCTCGCCCTCGTGGGGCGGACGGGAGCGGGCAAGAGCACCCTGGCCAGCCTGGTCCTCCGGTTCTTCGACCCCCAGGTGGGCCGGGTCACCATCGACGGGTACGACCTGCGGCAGGTGACGCTGGCCTCGCTACGTCCCCAGATCACGCTCATGCTCCAGGACCCGATCCTGTTCCACACCACGGTCACGGAGAACATCGCTTTCGGAGCCGACGTACCGTTCGAGAAGGTGCGGGAGGCCGCGCGCCGGGCGGAGGCGGAGCCCTTCATCCTCGCCCTGCCCCAGGGCTACGACACCGTCCTCGGCGAGGACGGGGCCGATCTCTCCGGCGGGCAGCGGCAGCGGCTGGCCCTCGCCCGGGCCCTGCTGCGCGAGGCCCCGATCGTGATCCTGGACGAGCCCACGAGCTCGCTCGACCTCGGCACGGAGGCCCTCGTCTGGCAGAACGTCGAGGCCCTGCTCCGGGGAAAGACCTCGATCGTCATCGCCCACCGCCTGAGCACCGCCCGCCAGGCCCACCGGATCGCGGTCATGGAGGACGGCCGGATCGTCGAGATCGGGAGCCACCAGGAGCTCGTTCGGGCGGGCGGGGTCTACGCGCGGCTCTGGGCCCGGCACAGCGCGGGGGCCGACCTCACCGAGTCCGACCTCATCTTCGCGAAGGAAGGCTGACCCTGGCCGGGCGGAAGGTGCTCGTGGTCCTGGGCATGATGGGCCGCTGCCCGTTCGGGGGCCAGACCTGGCTCTACCTGAACTGGCTGCGCGGCCTCTCCCGGCTCGGCCACGAGGTCTGGTACGTCGAGGACGACGCCACCTGGCCCTACGATCCCGGCGTGGACACGATCATCGACGACCCGACCTACGCGGTGGCCCACATCGACCGGGTCATGAAGGTAATCGGCCTCGGGGGGCAGTGGGCCTATCGCGCGCTCTACCGCGGGAAGGAGGCCTGCTACGGGAAGGACGCGGCTGCCCTCCGCGACCTCTACCGCCGCTGCGACGCCCTCCTCAACGTCTGCGGGGCCACCGTGCTCAACGAGGACCACTTCCAGGCCTCCCGCCGGGTGTACGTGGAGACCGACCCGGTGACCAACCAGCTCGAGCTGGCGAACGGGAAGGAGAAGACCTTCGAGGTGCTGGCCGCCCACGACACCATCGCGACCTACGGCGAGAACTACGGGCAGCCCGGCTGCTCCGTGCCCCTCGTCGGCCCCTTCCGCTACCTGAAGACGCGGCAGCCGATCGACCTCGAGCTCTGGCCGATGGCCTACGACGCCGCGGCCGAGGCCTACACCACGATCGGCAACTGGAAGCAGAACGGCCACGACGTCACCTGGAACGGCGACACGTACCGGTGGAGCAAGCACCACGAGTTCCTGAAGTTCCTGGACCTGCCCCAAAGGCGGCCCGCGGTGCGCTTCGACCTCTGCCTGAACGTGGACGAACCGGAGGACCGGGCGCTCCTCGAGTCCCGGGGCTTCCGGCTCTCGAGCCCGCTGAAGCTCTCCCTCGACCCCTGGGGCTACCCGGACTTCTTCCGCCGCTCGCGGGCCGAGTGGACGGTGGCCAAGGACCAGAACGTGCGCTTGCAGAGCGGGTGGTTCAGCGAGCGCGACGCCTGTTACCTGGCCAGCGGCAAGCCGGTGATCGCCCAGTCCACTGGCTTCGAGCGCTTCCTGGCCACGGGGGAGGGGCTCTTCGCCTTCCGGACCCTGGACGACATCCTGGCCGCGGTGGACCGGGTCGAGTCCGACTACGGGCGGGCCTGCCGCGCCGCCCGCGCGGTGGCCGAGGAGTCCCTCGAGGCGACGCAGGTGTGCCGCCGTTTCCTGGAGGACGTCGGGCTTTGAAGTTCGTGATCTTCAACGCCGACGACTTCGGCTACACCCGCGGCATCAACCGCGGGATCGTGGAGGCCCACCGGAACGGCGTGGTCACCTCCGCGACCTTGATCGTCAACGGCCTGGCCACCGAGGAGGCGGTGGGCATGGCGGCCGACCTGCCCGGGCTCTCCCTCGGCTTGCACGTGAACTTCACGAACGAGGCCCAGCGCCTCGTGGACTTCGACGACCCGGAGGTGGCCTCGGCCGAGATGCGCCGCCAGCTCGACCGCTTCGTCTCCCTCCGGGGGCGGCTCCCCACCCATCTCGACTCTCACCAGCACGTCCACCGCCACCCGGCCCGCCGGCCGCTCTTCGAGCAGCTCGCGGCGGAGCACGGACTGCCCCTGCGCGACACCCCGCCCGTCGTGTTCAAGGGCGGGTTCTACGCGCAGTGGGAGTACGGGGTCTCCGACCTCAGCAAGGTGAGTGTTGCGGCCCTGGAGGGGATGATCCGCGGCGAAGTCGAGGACGGGATCACGGAGATGGGCTGCCATCCCGGCTACTTCGACGAGGCCATGGAGATCGTGTACCACCGTGACCGCGAGGTGGAGCTGCAAACACTCTGTCACCCGAGGGTGCGGGAGGTCCTGCGCGAGGAGGGGATCCGGCTGATCGGCTTCCGGCAGCTCGGAGAAGCGCTGGCCGCCATCGGTGGGTGAGCCCTCCGCCTTCTGGCCCACCGTCTGGCTGGCCCTCTCCCTGGTCCTGGCCAAGGCCGTCCACTGGAGCCTGCCCGAGCTCACGGCCCGGCGCATCCTGGAGTACGCGACCGACCTGGGGGTGAGCGCCCACCAGGACGTGCTCTTCGCGATCGCGGTCGGCCTCCTGGCCCAGCTCACGCTGCGCCTCACCGCCCCCGTCCCCCGCGTCCAGCGCCTGGTTTGGCGTGGCTTCCTGAGCTTCGGGGCGCTCTGCGTGCTCTACGCGGTGGCCAGCATCCAGATCTTCGCCTTCCTGCGCTCGCCCCTCACCTACCCGCTGCTCTACGTGGCCGGGGACATGAAGAACATGCGCTCCTCGATCGGCAGCTTCGTGACCCCCGGCATCGCCGGCGGCCTCCTCGTCGGGCCCCTCCTCTTCCTCTTGCTCAGTCGCTGGTCGGCCCACCGGGAGCGGCCACCGGCCACGTCGCGGCGGTGGGCGATCCGCGCGGCGGGCGCGATCCTTCTCCTCGGCTACCTGGTGTCGGCACGACAGGCGGCGGCCGGACGCTGGCAGGACCGCGACGACCACCTGATCGTCAGGAACCCGCATTGGGAGCTGCTCTCCTCGACCGCCCGGGAGCTCCTGGGCCATGAAGGCGTGCGCATCGACGAGCCCTACCCGCCCGAGTACCTTGCGGACTTCGAGCCCGCGCCCTCGCCGCCCCGGCCTTCCTCCCTCCCCCGCTCCCGCAACGTCCTCTTGTACGTGCTGGAGTCCACCGGCGCCAAGTACCTGAGCCTCTACGATAGCCCGTATCCGACCACGCCCTGCCTCACCCGCGAATCGGCAAAGGGCCTCGTCTTCGACGCCTTCTACTGCCACATCGGGATGACCGCGAACTCCCTGGCCGCGCTCACCCTCTCGATCTACCCGTACATGACCTGGCGCGAGTACACGGTCGAGTACCCGGACCTTCCTGGAGAGACCCTCGCCCAGGTGGCGCGGCGCCAGGGGCTCCGCACCGCGTTCATCCACACCGGCAACCTCGACTACGTCGGCCAGCGCGCGTTCCTCGCGAACCGCGGCTTCGACACCCTGCTGGACATCGCGGACCTCGGTGGCCACTGGATCTCCTCCTGGGGAGGCGACGACCGGGACCTCGTGGACGGGGTCTTCCGCTGGATCGACGGAGACCGGGGCCGGCCCTTCTACATCCTCGCCTGGAACCAGATGAGCCACCACCCCTACGAGCCCCGGCCCGGCCAATCGCTCATCGACTTCTTCAAGGGAGACCTCCCGGAGGACGACTACGACCTGGGGCGCTATCTCAACACGATCCACCAGGCCGATCAGGAGCTGGGCCGGCTCTTCGACGGCCTGCGCGAGCGCGGGCTGGCGGAGGACACCCTGGTCCTGGTCACGGGAGACCACGGCGAGGCTTTCGGCGACCCGCACCCGACCTGGGGCCACGGCTTCCGCCTGTACCAGGAGTCGATCCGGGTCCCCCTGATCATCTGGAACCCGCGCCTCTACCCGCGCGGCGAGCGCACCGACATCGTGGGAGGTCACGTGGACATCAACCCCACGGTGGCCGACCTGATGGGTTGGCCGGCCTCCCCCACCTGGCAGGGGCGCAGCCTCTTCGACCCCGCCCGGCCGCCCCGGACCTACTTCTACGCGGCCAACGAGGACTACCTGCTGGGGGTGCGGGAGGGGAGCTGGAAGTACATCTACAACGCGACCCGGGGGCGTCAGGAGCTCTACGACCTCGCCCGCGACCCCGACGAGAAGGAGAACCGGGCGACGGAGGACCCCGCGCGATGCCGGACTCTGCGGCAGCGGGTCGCGGCCTGGAAGGACGACACGGGGAAACGCCTGGCGCGGCTGCGGGAGGCCCGGCCCAGGTCCTGAGCTCCAGCCATCGGCTGTAACCTTTCCGTCCCCCGGTGTAATAAGTGAGCGTGACGGCCGATCCGTCAGCCCGGACGGACGCGCAGCTCCTCGGAGCGACCGCCGGGGGCGACGAAGAGGCCTTCGTCGAGATCCATCGCCGGTATCAGGGTCGCGTCTACCGGTTCGCGTTCCGAATGACCGGCTCGCCCGAGGCGGCGCGCGACGTGACGCACAGCTGCTTCGCGAGCCTGCTCGAGGCGCCTCGGCGCTACCAGCAGCATCGCGCCGACCTGGGGACGTATCTCTGCGCCGCCGCGCGCAATCAGAGCCTCCGGCACGCGCGGCGGACGTGGCGCGAAGGCGCGATGAGCGGGTCGGTCGACCTGCAGCCGAGCCGCGGACCGAGTCCGCTCGAGCTTCTGCTCGCTGAGGAGCGCGGCCGGATCGTTCGCGACGCGCTGCTTGCCCTGGCTCCCCTGCATCGCGAGGTCTTGATCCTGGCCGAGTACGAGGAGCTCGATCTGGCCGCGATCGCGGAGATCGTGGGCGCCGAGGTGGGGGCGGTGAAGGTGCGGCTGCACCGGGCACGCCAGAGGCTGCGCCGTGCCCTCGAAGGCTACATGGACCGCGGTGTCGTGACCAAGCAAGCGAGGACCTGATGGATCCAGACGACAAGGGTCGTTCGGGAGGTGGACGGGAACAGGACCCGCTCCCGCCGATCCTCGACCAGTGGAAGGTGCCGGAACCTCCGCGGGAGATCGAATGGCAGCTCCGGCGGACCTTCCGGCAGGGACGCGCGGGCCACCGACGCTTGAAGGAGTGGCTCGCCGCGGCGGTGGCCAGCCTGATCCTGATCGTCGTGCTCCTCGACCGGCGGGGGCAGGACGCCAAGCCGCGGTCGGTGGTCGAGCAGGCTGCCGCCGCCCCGGCGCCGATCGGGATGACGGCCGAGCCGCATCACGTCGAGGTGCCGGCGGCCGCGGCCCCGCCCCCGCGAGTCACCCGAAGAGCACGAGCGCGGCGCCCTGCGGAGCCCGAAGTCCTCGTGGAGCCTCGGCAGGCGGAGTTGCTCTTACAGCTCGCCCGCAGCCTGCGGGGGACGCGTCAAGCGCCGCCGGCCCTGTCCATGCCGCGAGTCGAGGTGGTGGGCGCCGACGCTCCCGCGGTTGCGATTCCCGAGGCACAGCCGACCGAGGTACCCGCACACCGAACGGAATGGGGGACGGTCGCGGGCCAATGGCCGCCGATACATCTCCCCCTTTGAACGAAGAGCGGAGGATGGAGTCATGAAGCAGGAAGTGCGGACGTGGACGTGGATGACGTCGATTCTGCTCGGGCTGGGCATGACGACCCTCGCTCAGGAATCGAAGGACGCGAAGCCGGCGGGCCCGCGATTGCGCGTCCGCTTCGTCGAAACGCGCCAGCACGGCGACAAGACGATCTCGAGTCGGCCGTGCGTCCTGACCCTTCACGCCGACGACAAGCCGGCAAAGGTCTTCGTCGGAACCCAGGTCGTGCTCACCACGAGCGACAAGGGGGCGGCGCCTACCGTCGTCCTCAAGAACGCCGGTGTCGAGGCCGAGGTCGGCGCGGAGTCGCTGCCCGACGGCCGCTACCGTCTGAGCGCGAGGTTCGAGGAGGGCGGCGTTCTTGGACCGAGCCCCGGCGCCACGACCGCGGCCCGCGAAAATCCAATCCTCCGGGTCGTGAAGGGTCAGTCCAAGCTCACGTTGCGGGAGGGCGAGACCGTCCCCTTCGCGAGCGCCGTCGATCCGATCAGCGGCGACCTGGTGCGCGTCGACGTCGCGCTTGCCGCGGCCCCGGCGCCGAAAGCAGTTGCCCCGTCCACGAGCAAGGATGCCCGCGTTCGCATTCAGTTCGTGCTGACCCGGCGGCAGGGGGAGAAGAAGACGGTCAGCCGCCCCTACTCCGTTGTCCTGCAGGCCGGCGAGGAGACCACCGCGCACGTTTTCGGCGGCAGCCAGCTACCTCTGCAAGTGACCAATCAGGGACAACCGACCATCCAGCTCAGGGATGTCGGCGCGGGCGCGCACATCGTCGCGCAACTCGGCGCCGATGGGCGCTACCGCCTCGACCTTTGGTTCAGCGATGGATCGTTGGCCTCCCAGGGCGGCAACCCGACGATGCTCGCCTTCCAGAGCGAGGCCCGGCTCTTCATGCAGCTCGGCGAGACGGTGGACGTCGCTTCCGTCGTCGATCCGCAGACGGGCGACGTGGTCGAGGTCGAGGTCTCGATCGAGGCCGTCAAGTGATCCTCCGAATCGGCGGCGGGCGGCTCGCGCTGCCTACCCTCGCTCGGCCCGACCGGCGGTCTGACACACGCGCCTACGAACCCGACGCAAGCCAGTTCTCGACGCTCAATCGGTCGATCTTCCCGTCCAGCAGGCTTCCGTCGTTCGTTACGAGGGTAGCGCCTTGTTCGAGGGCAGTACAGGCGATGATCAAGTCAAAGTCACTCTTCACGATGCCCCGACTCTCCAAGCCGGCACGTGTCGAGCCGTACAGGTCGACAACGCCATCAGTCAGAGGGAGGACCGTGATGGAGCGCCGCAGGGCACCGATTCTCGCGAGGTTCGCCTCCCGACGCTTCGACTTGTAGGCGCCGAAAGTCAGCTCGGCAACGGCGACGACCGGGATGCCGACCTCCGAGCCCGGGACACCTTCGAGACGAGCGCGCACCGCGGGCACGCCGTTCAGCGCCGCGACCACGATGTTGGCGTCGAGCACGTATCTCACATCTCGGGAACGGCCCGCTGGCTTCCTTGGCGTCTAGCCTCGGCCAGCATATCGAGAAGCTCCTCGGTCGTTTCACCAACCCAGGGGCCGAGCTCGGCGAAGAGGTCGGCAGCCGACTTCTGGGCCAAAGGCTCGATCACGGCCCTCACCTCGATCGTCAGGTCCCCGACCCGCGTTCGAACCGGGTGGCTTGGATCCCGTTTCAGTTGCTCCACCGCCTCGTGGATCGTCTTGACCACCTTGCCACCCCCGATCTGGACTTCCGCCCACGCGGCCGGATAAGAGTCCTCTGTTCAAGTCTAGGTCGGTTTTGGACTCTGCGGGGCAGGATATCGCCCCGAGGGCCAGATGCAGGTCCGACCACCTCTCGATTCGGAAGGGACCTACTTCTTCCGCGCCACCTCGACCCGCGACAGCTCGTCGTAGAGGTAGACCGCCGAGCGCATGCACTTCATCCAGTCGCCGAGGTGCAGGCTCTCGTTCTCGGAGTGGGCGTTGCAGGCGGGATCCTCCACTCCCATGAGGAGGCAGGGCACGCCGCCCAGCAGGTCCGCGAATGGCTGGACGAAGCCGATCGACCCGCCCGCCCCGATCATGGCCGTCTCCTTCCCGAAGCCGGCCTTCAGGGCGCGTCGGGCGGCTTCGAAGGCCGGGCCCTCGGGGTCGGTCGTCCACCACGGAGTGGAGCCGTTGACCCGGGCCGTGACCTTGGCCCCGTAGGGGGGCTTCGCGGTGAGCTTCTTGACCAGCAGGCGGCCCGCCTCCTTCCCGTCCATGTTGGGGACCGTGCGCAACGAAAGGCGAGCCCGCGCCGCGTCGATGATCTGGTTCGAAGAGCCCTGGATGGGGCGGGCTTCGAAAGCGATCACGGTGAGGGATGGCCGCGTCCAGAGCTTCTCGTAGACCGAGAAGCCCTTCTCGCCCGCCAGCTTCATCCCCGGCATCATCCCCGCCTCGCGCTTGAACTTGGCCTCGTTGAAGGGAAGCTTGCGGATGCGCTGAAGCTGCCGGGCCCGGGTCTTCGCCACCTTCCGGTAGAGACCGGGGATGTTCAGCTCGCCGCTCTTGCCCTGGAGGTCCGCGATCAGCGCGCAGAGGATCTGCACGGGGTCGGGGACGGGCCCGCCCCACATGCCGCTGTGGCGGGGCTGGCCCAGCCCCTGCACCTCCACGTCCACCTGGCAGATGCCGCGGAGCTGGTAGGTGAGGGCGGGGATGCCGGTGTCGAAGTTCGCGGTGTCCGACAGCACGATGAAGTCCGCCGCCATCCGGTCCCTGTACTTCGCGAGGAAGCGCCCGAGGTTCTCGGAGCCGATCTCCTCCTCCCCCTCGATGATGAACTTGACGTTGCAGGGAACCTCCCCCGTGGACTTGAGGTAGGAGGCCACCGCGGCCACGTGGGCCATCACCCCCGCCTTGTCGTCGGCGGTGCCGCGTCCGTAGAGCCGCCCGTTGCGCTCGGTGGGCACGAAGGGGGGCGAGACCCACTTCTCGTGCCGTCCCTCGGGCTGCACGTCGTGGTGGCCGTAGAGGAGGATGGTCGGCGCTCCCGGCTTTCTCAGCCAGTCGCCGTACACGTAGGGATGAACGCCCGGGATCTCGAGGACCTGGACGTTCTCGACCCCGGCCGCGCGCAGGGCCTCGGCCACGCCAAGGGCGGAGCGCCGGACCTCTTCGGGCGGGTACCCCTCGGCAGAGACGCTCGGGATGCGGGAGAGTTCGACGAGGGTGCGCTGGAAGTCGGGGAGGTGGGCGTCGAGGTGAGCGAGGGCGGCCTTCACGCTGGGGTGGCTCATGAGTCCTCCAGGAGCGACGAGCGCGTGGGCAGTCTAGATCAGCCCCCGGGAAAGAGCCATGGGCGTGGCCGCGTGGTACGATCGCCGTTCGCGTGGCTCGGGAACGAGGAGAGGCCAGGAGCGAGAGCGTCGTGCTGCCCGAAGACAAGGTGAGCTTCGAACAGATCGGCAAGTACAAGCTCCTCGGCAAGATCGGCCAGGGGGCGATGGGCGAGGTGTACAAGGCCCACGACCCCGTCCTCGGCCGCTTCGTGGCCATCAAGACGATCTCGAAGGGGATCAGCAGCGAGGACGTGGCCCGCCAGCGCTTCCAGCGCGAGGCGCAGTCCGCGGCCGCCCTCAACCATCCGAACATCATCACCGTCTTCGACTTCGGCGAGGAGCAGGGGATCATCTTCATGGCGATGGAGCTCCTGGAGGGGACCGACCTCCGGGAGCTGATCGAGAAGCGCGCCCTGACCAAGGTCCCCGAGAAGCTGGGGATCATGGAGCAGATCTGCGACGGCCTCGCCTTCGCCCACGCCAAGGGCGTCGTGCACCGGGACCTCAAGCCCGGCAACATCCACATCCTCCCGACCGGCCAGGTCAAGATCATGGACTTCGGCCTCGCCCGCCGCTCGGAGGACGCCGCCCGCACCAGCGTGATCATGGGGACGCCCTACTACATGGCCCCCGAGCAGGCCCAGGGCGAGCGGGCCACTCCGCGCTCCGACATCTTCGCCCTGGGGGCGGTCTTCTACGAGCTGCTGTGCGGCCGACGGCCGTTCACCGGCGATTCGATCCCTTCGGTGCTGTTCAGCGTCGTGCACCGCGAGCCGGAGCCCCTCGCGAGGTCCGCGCCGGACGCGCCGCCCCTGGTCGCCGTGATCGAACGCGCCCTCTCCAAAGACCCGGCCTTCCGCTACCAGGACGCGGCCGAGATGCGGGAGGCCCTTCGGGACGCCCGCCAGGCGCTCTCCGGCGCGCCCCGCGAGGCCGGCCCCCCGGCTGGCCTGCGGCAGGAGGCCGCCAAGCCGCTCCCCATCCCGCCCTCCGAAGCCCTCGAGACCGATCCCGAGATGAAGGAAGCCCTGCTCGAGATTGAGCAGTACCTCACGGACCGCCTCCCTCCCCTCATGGTCACGGACTCCGTGGCCCGGGTGATGAGCCTGCCTGCCGAGTCGCTGGCCGCCGAGATCTGCGCGTGGGCCCGGCGCCAGGCGGAGGTGCAGGCGGTACCGCTCGCCGACCTGCTGTTCCATGCCCTGCGCAAGCTCCACCTGATGGGTGAGTTCCGGCTCGTGGACCAGGAGACGCTCGGCGCGTTCCTCGCAAAGGTCGGGGACGCGGCCCTCGAGTACTGCCCGCCCGAGGAGCGCAGCCGGCTCCGCAAGAGCCTTTCGCGGCTCGGCGAGTCCGAGATGGTGCGCACCGGCCCGATCAGCGTGATGCACATGGGTCCGGGCGAGCTCTCGGGCGACCTGCGCCAGCTCGGGTTCCTCGAAGAACGCCTCCGGCAGGAGGACCTGCGGAAGGGGCCCCCGGACGACGACACCCGCAGCCTCCTCATCTCCCGGACCCTGACCGTCGCCGCCACCTCCGCCGAGAGCGAGCTCCAGCTCGAAGACCACTTTCGCCGCTTGCGAGGGATGGGGGTGGCTTCCGGGGCGGAAGAGATCTTCCGTTCCATCGGCCGGGGAGTCCCCGACCGCATCCTCCCTCCCGAGGTGACGGAGGCAGCGGGGGTCAAGCCTTTCGGCGACGAGCTGGAGGCGATGCGCCGGATCATCGCGCTGGCCGAGGAGCCCATCGAGATGGCGCGGCGCTTCCACCACCTGGTGTACGCGGCGCTCGAGGAGTTCAACCAGGGCAACCTGGGCCGGGCGGTGCAGATGTTCGAGGTGGCCGTCCAGCTCAAGGACGAGAAGAAGAACATCGACCCCGCTTTCGTGGAGACCGTCCGCCGGAAAGGGCACGAGTCCCTCGACCTGGCGCGCCTCCGCCACTTCATGGAGAAGCCCGAGTACCACCCGCAGCTCCGGATGATCCTCGGCTTCTTCTCGTTCGGCCTCGGCCACGCCGCCCTCCTCGACGAGCTGCGGGTGGAGGAGCGCCGGGAACGCCGCCGCTTCCTGCTCGACCTCCTGGAGGTGCACGGCGAGACCGCCCGGCGCCTGGCCCGGGAGCGCCTGGCGGGGGCGGTCGAGGCGGAGGACGAGTCGGGAGCTCACATCCAGCGCAACTGGATCTATCTCTTGCGTACAGTGCCGCGGCCCGCCGAGGAATCGCCGGAGAGCGAGATCGATCTCGTGGCCCACTTCGCGCCCCCGGGTCACGCCCCTTTCCTCATGCGGGAGGCCGTCACTTATCTCGGCCAGACCCGGCACGCCCGGGCCAAGCAGGCGCTGGTGGCCCTGCTCCACTCCTACGAGGCGGAGTGCTCCCGGACCGACGCCACCGCGGAGAAGCTCCAGGAGTGGCGCGGGGGCCTGGACAGGATCTGCGGCGCCCTCGCCCGCTTCGGGACACCGTCCGCCTGGAACGCGGTGCTGGACCACGCGCTCTCTCGCCGGCCGACCCTGGGCTCCACCATGAGCCGGCTGTCCGAGCTCTCCAGCCAGGACCTGTCCGGGAGCCCCGAGGTACTGGAGCGGCTGTTCGCGGAGATGCAGAACACCCTGCCGCGCGGCGTGCTGAGCTTCCTGGCCGGAAAGAAGGACCACGACCTCATGTGCCTCATCGAGGCCACCTCGGGGACGCCCTCCGAGGAAGTGCGCGCCGCCCTCGAGGATATCTCCGGGCGCTTCCCGAGCCAGGCCGTGGGCAAGGCCGCCGCGCGCGTGCTCGAGGGCATGATGGCGCCCGCGGTTTCCCCGTCGCCGGACCTCGAGGGGGAGCTGGACGCGTTCCTCCTGCCCAGCCTCTTCCACCGCCTGGGCCAGTCCCGGGCCACGGGGACGCTGGCCCTGTCCGACAAGACCCGCTCCCGGCTCGCCACCGTGACCATGGACGGCGGGCGCATCCGGGCCTGCCGGCACGGCCGCCTGGAAGGCGAGAACGCGGTCTACCAGCTCGTCGAGCGGCCGTTCGCGGGCACCTACGTGTTCCACGGCGGACCCGCCGCGGCGCCCGCCGCGAAAGGCCCTCCCATGCCCGAGGTGCCCGCGCTGATCCTGGAGGCGGTCCGGCGCGCGGGAGAGCTGCAGCGGGCGAGCGCGATCGTTCCCGACGACGCGACCCTCGAGGCGACCGGGCGCAGCCCCTCGCCCGTCCCCGACGAGCCCGACTACAACCTGGTGGTCGCCCTCTGGGAGAAGGCTTGCGCCGGGGTCCCCCCACGGCAAATGGAGGCCGACCTGGACGTGGACTCCTTCCGCGTCCGCCGGCCCCTCGCCTACTGGCTCGAGGAGGAAGCGCTCCGCCTCGTGCGTTCCTAGGCGATTGTCGAGACGTCCCTCCGGCTCAGGTTTCGCGGCGCAGGGAGAGCAGCGTCATGTCGTCGCGGGGCTTCACGGGCCCGCAGAAGCGCAGGACCTCGGCGATCACCTCCTCGATCAGCGCGGGGCCGGGCGCTTCCCGCCGCGACTCCAGGGCGGTCCGCAGCCGATCGTCGCCAAACTCCTGGTCCGCCGGGTTCGCCGCCTCGGTGAGGCCGTCGGTGTAGAGGAAGAGGTGGTCCCCGCGGCCGAGCACGGTGGCGTCGGCGGTGAACGGAGTGTCGGCCAGGAGGCCCAGGGCCATTCCGTTCGGCTCGAGCCGACGCGTGGGCCCGGACGCGGGCAGGAGGAACGGCGGGTTGTGGCCGGCGTTGACGTAGGTGAGGGCGCCCGTCGCCATCTCGAGCTCCGAATAGAAGAGCGTGATCAGCCGGTTGCCGGGCAGGCTCTGGCACAGATGGGCGTTGAGCGTCCCCACGAGCGGCGCCCCGCGCAGCCCCGCGTTCACCAGGGTGTGAAGGCTGCCCTGGAGAAGGGCCATGAGCAGGGCCGCCGGCATCCCCTTGCCCGCCACGTCCCCCACCACCACCGCCATCCGTTCCGGGCCCAGGCGGATCACATCGAAGTAGTCGCCCCCCACGGTGTTGGCCGGGCGCATGGCGGTGGCGACGCTCACTCCGTCCTGGGAGAAGGGCTCGAAGGGCAGGAGGCCGAACTGGATCTGCCGCGCCACCTCCAGGTCGCCCTTGAGCCCGAGCTTGTCGCGCAGCTCCAGGACGAGAAGGAAGAACAGGAGGCTCGCCCCGAGGATCGCCCACACCTCCCAGTCGGACAGGGGGGCCACGGACAGGGGACCCGCCAGGACCAGGATCATCCCGAAGCGCAACCAGCCCAGGAGCAGGATCGGGGTGGCCAAGGCGAAGAGGATGCGGCGCCAGGGGCTGAGCCGGTAGGCCACGGCCTGGAACGTCCGCCAGAGCGCGATCGGCCAGCGCTTGTGCCATGGCCGCGCCTGCAGGTCCGAGAGGTCGATCTCGCGGGTGAAGAAGTGGAAGGTGTCCTGGGCCTCCTGTCGGAAGAGCGCGGAGAGGCCCTCGTGGGTCACGTCACGGGTGAACAGGTCCTGGAGCGCCTTCCAGTAGTCCGCGTCGAGGGCGGGGACCGACCGGGCCCGCGCCTTCCGTGCCTCGGCCGCGAACCGGGAGGCGAACGCGTCGAAGCGCTCGCGGGTGCGTTCCGCGAACCGGTCGAAGCGATTGAACCGGTCACGGGCGACGGTCACGGACGGCCCAGGCCCGCCCCGATGGCCTTCTCGTTCAAGGCCTGCAGGCGGGCCCGCACGTCTTCGGGCAGGGAGAGGATGCCGGCCTTGATGAGCTGCCGGAGCGGCTGGGCCTCCTCGGGGGCGATCGCCCGCCCGGCCCGCACCTGCTCCAGGTAGCGCGCGAGGTGGTTGCGCTCCGCCTCCGGGAGAGGGCCCCAGACCTGCGCGTAGATCTTCCCCATCTCCGCGCTCTCCGCCGTGCTGAGGGCGATCAACCCGCGGTTCACCACCCGGACGCTGGTCTCCGGGAGGTCGTCGGTGGGCTGTCCCGCGCTCATGCGCACCTGCACGAGCAGACGCACCGCGGTGCGGGAAAGTTCCGGCGCCTCGACCGCCACCTGCCGGACCGCCTCGTCGACGCGGCTCTCCAGGGCCCCCGGGGGACCGACCCCTCGGGCCAGGGCCTGAAACTCGTAGAAGAAAGCCGCGGCGGTCGCCGCCGGGCCCCAGGCTTGGAGTGTGAAATAGTTCCAGCCGTCGTGGAAGACCACGGCCGAGCCCCGCATGGGCTCGCCGGCCTCCTCCCACGACGCGTGGAGCAGGCGCCCCTGGCCCTTGGCCAGCCTCTGATCGCCTCGTTCGAGCACCTGCAGCTTCGGCCGGTAGAGGCGCCAGGACTCCACGAGGGCGTCGAGGCACGCGTCCTCCCCCGCCACCAGACGCGGCTGGGATTCCACGCGAAGGGTGGCGAACGCCCCGACCGTCGGCTGGGCCAGGATCAGCTTCGCATCCGAGGGCGGAACGAGGGGGGTCTCGGGGCGCAGGATGAGCCAGCCCTGCGGCGCCTCCACGATCACGCCGAGGGCCGGGTCCGCGAAACGCCGGTCCGGGAGCGCCTCGCCCTGGACCTCGAGGCGGGCGCGCCGCCGGGCGATCCAGGGGGAGAGCGCGGCGAGGAGAGTGCCGAGCAGGACCACCACCAGAAGCAGGCCGGCCGCGACGAGCAGCACCGCGCGCGGGATCTTCGGGACGGGGGACGGAGAACGGCGAGCGGGGCGCGCGGGACGGGGCCGAGCGGGCTCATCGGGCCCCGGCCGATCCGGCGCGGCGGCGGGCTCCGCGGCGTCAGGCCCCGGCTTGACCGCGGTGGGCCGAGGGGCTGTGGAGGCCGGGGCCTTGGCGCCCGACGCCTTGGCGGCAGGCTTCGGGAAGGCGGCCGCCAATCGACCGGTCGATGGAACGGCCGCGGGACGGGCGGGCGGAGGCTGCTTCCGCAGCACCTCGGCCACGGGCTGCCAATCGTCGCTCCCCTCCGCCTGCACCTGCGACCCCGCCGGCAGCCGCCCCTCGCGATGCCAGCCCGCGAGCGTGGGAAGGTCCGCCGGGCCGTACTCCACCCCATCGGGCAGGCGCACGATGTAGGAAGCCGCCATGGTCAAAAGACGCAGAGGAGGTCGTAACGCAACAACACCTTCACTCCGGGTCGAATCGCTTTCCGAGGTACAGGCCCAGGGCCATGCGGGTGTCTCCTTCGCGCTCCTTCCAGCGCGAGTATAGACCGCTTCTGGCTGTCCTCCACGGGGGACGCCCGCTTCGGGGAACCGGGCGCGGAGCGGCTGATTCAGCGGCAGTTGCGGGCGAGGGCCCGGCCGGCACAGGCGTTGCAGAAGTGACGGTCGGGAGGTTGGACCATGAAGGCGACACGCTTCTTCCTGACATCGAGTGCGCTGGCGCTCCTCGGACTGGCGGCGCCGGCGGTCGCGAAGGCGGAGACGCATGTCGGGATCGGCATCGTTCTGGGGGGCCGCTACGACGCCCGTGACGCGTTCCGCTACGGGCTCGAGAGGGGCCGCGCAGAAGGGGCCGAGCACGGCTACAAGGACGGGCGCCGATGCCGTGACTTCAACTTCTGGCACGACTCCGAATACCGCGACGGCGACCGCGGCTACCGGCGCTGGATGGGGCCGCGCTGGGACTACGCCGCGGGCTATCGGCGGGGCTACGCGATGGCCTACCGGCAGGCCTACGCCTCGGCGCGGCCGGGTTGGCACGACGGGAACGCGCGCTACCGGGACGACGACCGCTACCGCGACGATGACCGGTACCGTGGCGATCGTCGCTACGACCGCGACTGGCGCTGACCGCGGAGGGGCTGCCTCGGGTGGGTTCCGGGGCAGCCCTCGCTCTTTCCGCCTACCGGCTCCCCTACCCCACCTGCTAGAATCGCAGGGTGAAGTCGCATCACTACTGGAAACAGGTGGACGCCTTCAAGGGCCAGCTCCGGGAGGCCATCCCGCACGAGGAGCTGAAGGCGCTCCACGGGCGGAGCGCCCGGAGACACCTGGCCTACGCCGCCCGCCAGTTCGGGATCATCGCGGTCTGCAGCGTGGGTCTCTGGCATTTCTCGAACCCGCTGGTCTTCGTCCCCCTGGCCATCCTCCAGGGTTTCACCTTCTTCAACATGACCACCCTTCTCCACGAGGTGGTCCACGAGTCGGTGTTCGGGAGCCACCGGCCCCGCGGGGACCGCGCCCTCGGCCTCCTCTACGCGATCACCAGCGGCATCTCGGCCAGCCAGTTCACCCGCTGGCACCTGGACCACCACGACAACCTGGGCTCCCACCAAGACGATCCCAAGCGGCACTGGCTCTCCCCGAAGCGCAACGCCCGCTGGTACAAGCTGCTGTACTGCACGCCCTGGCTGATGCCGCTCTATTTCCGGGCGGCGGCCAACGAGGCCCGGTCCTACCCCGAGGACCTGCGGCGCACCATCAAGCGCGAGCGATTGACGACCATCGCCGTCCAGCTCTCGGTAGCGGGGATCCTGCTGGCCACGGGTGGGGCCGGAGCGATGCTCCGGATCTGGCTCGTCCCCTATTTCTTCGTCTTCCCGGTGGCCTTCACCCTGAACCGGCTTGGCCAGCACTACAACATCGATCCCACCCACCCGCTCAAGTGGTCCACCGTGATGAAGCCGAGCCGGCTCTGGGACTTCCTCTTCGTGTACTCTAACTACCACGCCGAGCACCACTACTTCCCGAGGGTCCCCTTCTACAACCTCCGCAAGCTGCACATGCGGCTTCGGCCCCTCTACGACAAGCTCGGAGTGAAGGGCCACACCTACCGCGAGATCGTGTGGCAGTGGTTCGTGCTGAACCGCACTCCCCACACGGACTGGGAGAAGGCCCCCGGCGACGGGGTGGCCACGGGGGTCGCGGCCGCCAGCCACTGACTTCCCCCGCCCGCCCATCGGCATGGCGACGCGACCCGTCGAGATCGTCTCGGGCGGCCAGACCGGCGTGGATCGGGCCGCCCTGGACACGGCGCTCGCCCTCGGCCTCACCTGTGGCGGCTGGTGCCCCCGGGGCCGGCGAGCCGAAGACGGGCCGCTCCCGGCGCGCTATCCCCTGCGCGAGACTCCCTCCGCTTCCTATCCGGAGCGGACGGAGTGGAACGTCCGCGACTCTGATGGCACGTTGGTGCTCCATCACGGTCGGCTGCGCGGAGGCACCGCCCTGACCGTGCGCCTGGCGCGGAAGCAAGGCCGACCGGCGCACCTGGTCGACCTCCTGGCGGCCCCGAACGCGCCCGCGGTGCGGGAATGGATCTCCCGGGAGCGCATCCGCAAGCTGAACGTGGCGGGCCCGCGGGAGAGCGAGCATCCCGGCATCCAGGCCCAGGCCGCGCGGTTCCTTCGCGAGGTCCTCTTGTCGGGGCCCGGGCGAGGGGCGTAGGATCCCTGGAAGGATCCAGAAAGGACGGCTGGCCTAGCCTCGCCGAAGGTTCCCGGCTTCGCTGTGGCGTTACCCCCCTTCGCACGCGGAGGCCGTGAACCGTCGCTAGCTCGGCCAGAGCACGGAGCGATCGATGCTCGGGAGGGTCGGGCGGCCGCTGAGCGCCATCGCCATCTCGAACTCCGACTTGAGGACGTTGACCACGCGGGTCACGCCTTCCGCTCCCAGCGCGCCCAGGCCGTAGAGGTAGGGACGGCCGATGAGCACCGCTCGCGCTCCGAGGGCGAGGGCCTTGAGCACGTCGGTACCCCTCCGGATGCCGCCGTCCACGAGAACGGGTATGCGCCCCGCCGCCTGGTCCGCCACCAGGGGCAGTGCGTCGACGGTGGCGGGAACCGTGTCCAGGACGCGCCCGCCGTGATTCGAGACGATCACGCCCGCCACTCCCGCCTCCACCGCTCTCCGCGCGTCGTCGGGGTTCAGGATGCCCTTCAGCAGCAGGGGCACGCGGGCCAGCGATTGGAGCCACTCGATCTCCCGCCAGGTCAGCGAGGGATCGAGGACCGCGGAATAGATCTTCTGCTCGCTCGGGCGCTCGGTGGCGCCGGCCGCCTTCCCCAACCCGCGGAGGTTGACCCGCTCCATTCCCGGGGGCAGCGCGAACCGCAGCCGCTGCTCGCGGTTGCGGGCGCCCAGGACCGGGGAATCGACGGTGACGCACAGGGCCCGACATCCGGCCTGTTCCGCGCGGTGCACCAGCTCCCGGGTGAAGCCGCGATCGGGCTGGACGTAGAGCTGGAACCAGAGCGGGCAGGTCGCGACCGCGCTCATCTCCTCGACGCTGGTGGTCGCGAACGAGGAGACCACCAGCGCGGCTCCCGCCGCGCTGGCCCCGCGCACCGTGGCCAGCTCTCCCTCTTCGTGGACGAGACGATGGTAGGCGGTGGGCGCGAGCAGGATGGGGAACGGCAGCTCCAGGCCGAGGAGCGAGACCCGGGTGTCGAGCCGGGACACATCCACCAGGACGCGCGGGCGCAGGCGGATGCGATCGAAGGCGGCCCGGTTCTCGCGGAGCGTGATCTCGTCGCCGGCCCCGCCCGCGACGTACTCGAAGGCGAGGTGCGAGATGCGCCCCTGGGCCAGCGACTCGAAGTCCCCCAGGCTGACCGGAGGGGGAAGCGGACCCGACGGCGCGGACGTCGGTGGTCCCTCCGGTTCCGGCGATCGACGCGGGCCGGCCAAGCCGGCCGCGGCCAGGCCGAGGGTCGAGACCAGCGCTTCGCGCCGGGAGGTGCGCACGGGACCGTCAGTGATGGGTGCGGCTGGTCTGCCTGGTCTTCGCGGCCTCTCCCGAGAGCTCGTTGTAGATGAGCTCGATGAAGTCGGGGGTCTTCACGAAGCCCTGGCCGAGCGCGTCGTACTTGGCCAGCACGTTCGCCTGCTTCATCTGGGCGAGGGTCTTCCCCTGCTTCATCGCCCCCTGTACGAGGCCGATGCAGTCCCGTAGCAGGTCCGTGAACTTCCTCGCGTCCGCCTTGCCGGAGAGGGGGCCGTGCCCGGGGATGACCTTGACGTCGTCGGGCAGGGTGGCCATCGCCTTCTCGACGTTCTCCACCATGCCCAGCACGCTGCCCCCGCTTCCCACGTCCACGAAGGGCAGGCCGTAGGTCACGAAGTCGTCTCCCATGTGGACGACGTTCGAGGCCGGGAAGTAGATGATGCTGTCACCGTCGGTGTGGCCCTTGGCCCAGTGGAGGGCCCGGATGTCCTCACCGTTGACGTGGACGGTCAGGCTGTGGTCGAAGGTGATCACGGGAAGGGCGCCCTTGGGCGCGGGGTCGACCTTGTTGCCGGCCACGCTGGGGCTCCCCTCGGCCAGGCGCTTGCGGACGTTGTCGTGGGCGATGAGGGTGGAGGTCCGGCCCAGCTCTTCGTTGCCGCCCGTGTGGTCGGGGTGCCAGTGGGTGTTGAGTACCCACCGAACCGGCTTGTCGCTCAGGCCCTTGATCGCGGCCTGTATCTTCGGCACCAGGGGGGCGAACTGGTCGTCCACCACCAGCACCCCGTCCTCGCCGATCGAAACCGCGATGTTCCCCCCGGCGCCGGTCAGCATGTAGACGGAGCCGGCCACCTTCTCCGCCTTCACCTCGACCTTCGAGAAGTCGCGGTCCTGGGCGGCGAGGGGAGCGGTCAGGACGAGGGAGAGAGCGGCGAGCGGGGACCGAAGGCGCATCGATGCCTCCTCGGCGGGAAAAAGGCGGGTCTAGGCGCGCTTGTCGAGCGGCAGGTAGTCGCGGCGCCCGGCCCCCAGGTAGACCTGGCGCGGGCGGGCGATCTTCTGGTCCTTGTCCTCGAGCATCTCCTCCCACTGGGCGAGCCAGCCGGAGGTGCGCGGGATCGCGAAGAGCACCGGGAACATGTCCAGGGGGAAGCCCATGGCCTGGTAGATGAGGCCGGAGTAGAAATCGACGTTCGGGTACAGCTTGCGCTTCACGAAGTACTCGTCCTGCAGAGCGATGCGCTCCAGCTCGAGGGCGATGTCGAGGAACGAATTGCGCCCCGTGACCTCGAACACCTGGTCGGCCATCTTCTTGATGATGGTGGCGCGGGGATCGAAGTTCTTGTAGACCCGGTGGCCGAAGCCCATGAGTCGCACCTCGCCCCCGCTCTGCTTCACCTCCTGGATGAAGGCGGGGACCTTGGCCTTGGCGCCGATGTCCTGGAGCATCCGCAGCACCTGCTCGTTGGCCCCGCCGTGGAGGGGCCCGTAGAGGGCGGCGATGGCGGCGGCCATGGACGAGTAGGGGTCGGTCTCCGAGGATCCCACCCCCCGCATGGCCGAGGTCGAGCAGTTCTGCTCGTGGTCGGCGTGGAGGATGAAGAGGACCTCCAGGGCCCGCTCGAGGACGGGGTTGACCTCGTAGCGGTTCCCCACCCGGAACATCATCTGCAGGAAGTTCCCGCAGTAGGAGAGGTCGTTGTCGGGGTAGGCGTAGGGCAGGCCCACGGAGTGCCGGTAGGCGAAGGCGGCGATGGTCGGCATCTTGGCGATGAGGCGGAGCATCTGGTTGTAGCGGACGCTCCTCTCCCGCACGGCCTTGGCCTCCGGGTAGAAGGTGCTGAGGGCGGCCACCGTGGAGGCCAGCATCCCCATCGGGTGGGCGTCGTAACGGAACGCCCCCATGAGCTCCTTGATGTTCTCGTGCACCATCGTGTGGTGCGTGATGTTGTGGAGCCAGGACCCGTACTGGGACTGGCTCGGCAGCTCGCCGTGCACGATGAGGTAGGCGGTCTCCACATAGTTGCTGCGCTGCGCGAGCTGCTCGATCGGATAACCGCGGTAGTTCAGGATCCCCTTCTCGCCATCGATGAACGTGATCCGGCTCTTGCAGGCGGCGGTGTTCGTGAAGGCGGGGTCGTACGTCATGAGGCCGAAGTCGCCGTCGTCGACCTTGATCTGCCGGAGGTCCATGGCTCTGATGGTCCCGTTCTGCACCGGCACCTCGTAGGTCCGGCCCGTGCGGTTGTCGGTGATGGTGAGCGAGTCCTTGCTCATGGGGCGCCGCCCTCCGAGCGGTCGCGGAAGGATGGGACAAGCGGAGGCTAGCACCCCCCTCCGGCCTTTTCAAATTAAAGACTTTCGGGGGGGTACGGAGACGGAAGCACCCCCCCGCGCGCATTCGCGCTCCCCCCATACCGCTCGGGCCGACGTGAATTCGGCCCTCGCTGCCTGTGAACTGCTTGCTTCGGGCTTAGCGCTGGTGGGCCGCGGCGGGAGCGGGTGCGAGCTCGAAGACGGTGTCCCCCGCGAAGAAGGCCACCTCGCGCAGGGCCCCTCCCGCGAAGCGCGGCAGCGCTTCCTCGATTCGCGCCCACTGGTTCGGCCCGTAGCCGCCCCGGTGCAGCACGACGTAACGCACTCCCGCCGCCCGGATCGCGGCCAGGAACTCCTCGGTGGGGAACCGGTGGGCGAGGGCGCGGATCCGCTGGTAGCTCGCGGGCTCGATCCCCGCGTAGCCATTCACGAGGGGCTTCCAATGGTGCGTCGAGGACACCATGTAGACGCTCTCGTGGTAGGCGGGCCGGCGCTCCAGGCCGTACACGTCGAGCATGGGCAGCTCGACCACCGGATCCCGGCCCGGTTGGGCCGCGAGCCAGCGGTAGACCTCGGGAGGATCGCGCCGGCTGTCCACGATCCGGGTCCACTCCGGCAACGGGATGGGCACGATCAGGGTCTCCGCCAGGGCCAGGACGAAGACCCCGGCCACCGCGAGCGGGCGCAACCCCAGCCGCGTCAGGGCGAGGGCCGCGAGGATGGCCAGAGCCAGGGCCAGGAACGCCCCCGCACGGCTGGTCACCCGGATCATCTGGAAGAGGGGGACCGCCTCGCGCAGGAGGCCGAACGGCGCGGGGCCGAGGTCGGCGCCGAAGGCCCGGAAGCGGGGGCCGAGCGCGACCACCACCGCCGCCAGGGCCAGCACCGCGAGGGCCACCGCGTCCCGGCTCGGCCGCTCGCGGCGCCGGGCGAGGACGACCGCCCCCGCGACCACGAGGCCCGGCAGCACGAGGCCGGGGAACAGGTTGTTGGGGCCAATGGTGCGGAAGGCGTCCGTCGCCTCGCCGTAGACCCGGTTCCAGGGGTTGGTGGCCAGGAATGACTCGAGGGCGGCCGAGTAGAACGTGGTCTCTTCCTGTCCCCGTGCGAATCGCTCGGGGCCGAGGGCGGCCCGGTGCATGAGGTACAGGGGCAGGAGGGCGAGGCCCGCGAGGGCGGCGGCCAGCAGGGCGGCCGGAAATCGCGGGCCGCGGCCCCAGAGCAGGACGAGAAGGGCCGGCGGCAGCACGGCGAGCGCGATCAGGCCGTGGTAGCCGCAGGCCAGGAAGGTCAGGACGAAGAAGAGGCCGGCCAGGAGGGCGTGGGCGGTCCGCCCCGTGCGGGCGAAACGGTGGGCGAAGAGCAGCACGAGGGGGAGCCACTGCGTCCCCAGGGTCGAGAGGTGGGCGATCTGGTCGGTGCGGATCGGCGAGAACGCGAAGGCCGCCCCGGCGAGGAGGGCCGGTCCCTCGGAGGCGCCCAGCTCTCGGGCGAGCGCTCTGGCCGTGAGGGCCGAGGCCAGGAACGTCAGCAGGCGCGCCAGGTTGAAGAGCAGGACGGCGTCGCTCGTGAACGGGGCGAAGGGCAGGACGAGGAGCGTCGTGCCCAGCACCGGCTCGTCCAGCCCGAGGGTGTAGCGCAGCGGGTGGAAGATGTTCGCGTGCGGGAGCTGCGCGGGGTCCGTCCCGAGCGCGTGCAGCTCCCAGCCGATCTCCCAGGCGAAGAAGGCGGAATCCCCCGCGTCCATGACCGTCAGGTGGGCCGCGAGGGGCCAGGTCAGGAAGACGGTCAGGACCGTGAAGAGCAGGAGGGCACGGAGGCAGGGGAACGCCTTTGCGAGTGCTGCTCCGCCCTTCATGGCGGGCATGCTACTGCAACCGCGCCGTCTTCAGACGCGGATGGGCGGGAGGTCTCCCGTCGGCAGGCCCGCAAGCTCGCGGAGGGCTCGCGCCACCTCGACGCGGGCCATGCGCTTGCGCCAGGCGTAACTGAGGTCCGCGTTGTCGAGGGGTCGAGCGGGCTTGTAGGCGACGCCGGCCGCCATGTCGATCGTCTCTGCGTCGAGGGTCCGGCCTCGCAGGAACTCCTGGGCGTCCTTCGCTTCGACCGGCCGCACGTGGACGGCCCCGAGGGCGATCCGCGCGTCCTCCACCACCCCCCCCGGCCCGAGCCTCACCGCCGCCGCCACGCCCAGGATGGGGAAGTCGATCGAGCCTCGGCGGCGCAGCTTCCGGTACGTCATGCGCCAGCCCCTGCGGTCCGGGACGTGGATCTCGGTGAGGATCTCCTCGGGCTTCTTGGCCAGGTAGCCGATCCCGTCGTGCCCGTACAGGTCGCGCACCGGAAGACGGCGCTCGCCCCCGGGCCCCGCGAGGGTGACCTCGGCGTCGAGCGTGATCATGACGGGGGCGGTGTCGGACGAGCTGAGGGCCCAGCAGATGGTCGAGCCGGGGGCCACCAGGCACACGTCGCCGTCCTTCTTCATGCAGTAGCCGATGGCGGCCCGCCAGGACTCCGACTGGTTGTAGTAGTTGCAGCGGGTGTCGACGCAGAGGTTGCCGCCGATGGTCCCCGCGTTCCGCAGGGGGGGCGACGACACGAGGCCGGCCGCGCGCGCGACGCTCGGCCAACCCGCGAGGACCTCCGGGTGCCCGGCCACCTCGGCCAGGGTGGCGAGCGCGCCCAGGCGCAGGCTGCCGTTGGCCGCGATGCCTCGCGCGCCCTCGAGCCCGCGCAAGCCCACCAGCACCTTCGGCTCGAACTGCCGGCGCTTCATGTTCGGGTAGAGGTCGGTTCCGCCCGCCACGGCCATGGCCTCCGGCCCGTGGTCGGCCAGGATCCGCGCCGCCTCGGCCGCCGTCCGCGGCGCGACGTACCGGAACGCCGGCAGCCGCATCATGACCGCGACTCCGCGGGCGCGGCGGCGGGCGCCCTGGGCTCGAGGGGCTCGACCCGCACCGTCTCCGGGTACTCGAAGGCCGGCATGCGGGGCCGACGATAGCGGCCCTCGAGCGCCGCCACCACCTTCTCGGGGGTGATCGGCACCTCGTCCACGTGCACCCCGAGCGCGCTCGAGAGCGCGTTGGCCACCGCCGGGATGACCGGGAGCAGCGGTCCCTGGCCGCACTCCTTGGCGCCGTAGGGCCCTTCGGGGTCGAGGGTCTCGACCAGGATCGACTCCACCGGCGGCATCTCGAGGGTGGTCGGGCTCTTGTAGTCGAGGAGGGAGGGGGTCTTGTGCAGGCCCTTGCGGAAGACCTGCTCCTCCATCAACGCCTCGCCGAGGGCCATGTAGACGGAGCCTTCGATCTGCCCAATCACGAGCAGCGGGTTGATCGCCTTGCCCACGTCGTGGGCGATCCAGACCTTGTCCACGCGGATGATGCCGGTCTCGCGGTCGGCCGAGAGCTCGACCGCGGCCGCCGAGTAGGAGTAGGTCGGAGTGGGCCCGACCCCCGAGCCCTTCCACTTCGCGACGCTTTTCGGGGGCGTGTAGGAGCCGACCGCCCCCAGGGTGCCGTGCTCCACCTCGGCCAGCACCGCCGCCTCCGCGAACCGGAGCGACCTCGTCGGGTCGGCCGGGTCGTAGATCCTCCGGTCGGCCGCGTGCAAGCGCTCCACGGGCACCTCGAGCTTCCTCGCCGCGGCCCCGAAGATCAGCGTACGCAGCTTGCGGGACGCCTGGATGGCGGCGTTGCCGGTCATGAGGGTGACCCGGGAGGAGTACGAGCCCAGGTCGACCGGGGTCAGGTCCGTGTCGGCGGTCACGACCCGGATGTCCTCGGGCCGGATCCCGAGCTCCTCGGCCACCACATAGGCCAGGACGGAGTCGGAGCCCTGGCCGATGTCGGTGGAGCCGCAGAAGACGGCCACTCCCCCGCCGCGGTCCACCTTGATCTGAACCCCGGACTGCGGCATCGCGTTCCAGTAGATCGGCAGGCCGGCTCCGCTGATGTACGCGGAGCCGGCCACGGCGATGCCACGGCCCGGGCCGAGGGTGCCGCGCTTCTCGCGGTAGCCGCTGGCGGCGATCACCCGCTCCAGGCACTCCCGGAGGCCGATGGTCTTCACCTGCATGTGGTTCGCGGTGATGGTCCCGGGCGGCAGGGTGTTCCGGAGCCGCCACTCCGCGGCGTCGATCCCGAGGTCCTGGCAGAAGCGGTCGATATGGCACTCGAGGGCGTAGCGGGGCTGCGGCGTGCCGTGGCCCCGCTTGGGCCCGCAGGGGGGCTTGTTCGTGAACACCCGGACCCCTTCGAACTTGTAGCGCGGGACCCGATAGGTGACGGTCTGCAGGGCGCCCGTGTAGTAGAGGCTGGCCACCCCGTAGCTGCCGTAGGCACCGCCGTCGAGGGCGGAGCGGAAGTGCAGGGCCGTGATCGTTCCGTCCTTCTTGAGGCCGGTCCGCACCCACATCGTGACGGGGTGGCGGCCGCGGTGGCAGTAGAAGACCTCTTCCCGGGTGAGGGTGATCTTCACCGGCCGGCCCGTCTTCATGGAGAGCTTGCCGGCCACGATCTCGTGGCCGAAGGGGTCGCTCTTGCCCCCGAAGCCTCCGCCGTTCGGGCAGGCGATCACCCGCACGTGGGCGGGCGACATCTCGAGGACCTTCGCGAGGGCACGGTGGACGTAGTGCGGGGTCTGGGTCGAGGACCACAGGGTGAGCTTGCCGTCGGGGCCGAAGGAGGCCACCGCGGCGTGCTGCTCCAGGGGCAGGTGGGTGCTGCCCTCGAAGTAGAACGTGTCCTCGCGGACGTGGTCGGCTTCGCGGAAGCCGGCCTCGACGTCCCCGAAGTCGAAGGAGACCTCCTTGTGGACGTTCCCCCGCGGGCCGTACTCGTGGATCCTCGCGTCCGGCCGGGCCAGCGCCTCGTCGATCGACATGAGCGGGGGCAGGACCTCGTAGTCCACTTCGATGAGCTTGCCGGCCGCCTCCGCGGTCTCCTCGTCGAGGGCGGCCACCGCCGCCACCGGGTCGCCCACGAAGCGCACCTTGTCGAGGGCGAGCGCGTGCTCGTCCTGGCTCACGGGCAGGATCCCGAAGGGGATGGGCAGCTCGCTCCCCACGAGGGTGGCCAGGACCCCGGGCAGGGCCGCCGCCTTCGAGACGTCGACCCTGCGGAGGCGCGCGTGGGGATGCGGCGAGCGCAGCAGCTTCGCGTAGGCCATGCGGGGCAAGACCAGATCGTCGGCGAAGACCGTCTGACCCGTGACCTTGGCCGCCGCGTCGACCTTGGGGAGCGACCGGCCGATGACGGAGAGTCCGGAGGCCTCCGGCTCCCGTTCAGCCACGGGCCATCTCGGCCGCGGCCGGCCCGGCCTCCGTTTCGCCCCGCATCCGGGCCGCCGCCAATTCCACCGCTTCGAAGATCTTCAGGTACCCCGTGCAGCGGCAGAGGTTGCCGGAGAGCGCCTCGGCGACCTCGGCCCGGGTGGCCTCCGGCTTCTCGCGGAGGAGAGCTTCGGCCACCAGCAGGAAGCCCGGCGTGCAATAGCCGCACTGGGCCGCCCCCCGCTCGGCGAAGGCCTGCTGCAAGGGATGCAGCGCCCCGCCCTGGGCGAGCCCCTCGACGGTGGTGATCGCCCGCCCCTCGCACTCCACCGGCAGGGTCAGGCAGGAGAGCACGGGCCGGCCGTCGAGGAGCACCGTGCACGTCCCGCACTCCCCCAGCTCGCAGCCGTGCTTGGTGCCGGTCAGGCCCATCTCCTCCCGGAGCACTTCCAGGAGCGTGTGGTGGACCGGGGCCAGGACCTCCCGGTCCTCCCCGTTCACCCGGAGCCGCAGCCGTGCCTTGCCCATGGGTCCGCCCCCCGCGTGAAATTTGAACGCTTGTTCAGGAAGCGATTATACCCCGGCGGCGGGCACGATGGCGAGGGCACCCTTGACCGGGGTGCCGCGGGAGTGTAGCGTCTCCGCCGGCCCATGAGAGTCCCCGCGGGCGTGTCCCTGCTGGCCATGGCCCTCCCGGTCGCGATCCTGGCCGGAGGCCGAGCTCTTTCGGACCAGCCCCTGCGCGAGGCGAACCCGCGCGACGACTTCACGGTCCGCGAGGAAAGGATCCCCATGCGCGACGGGGTGAAGCTCTACACCCTGATCCTGACGCCGAAAGGCGCACGAGGGCCGCTGCCCATCCTGCTCGAGCGCACCCCGTACGACGCGACCCGCGCCCTCGGCGGGCGGGCCACCACGCGGCTCGACGTCGCCCTCGGCCACCGGTACCTGGGGGGAGCCTACATCTTCGCCATCCAGGACCTCCGGGGACGCTTCAAGTCCGAGGGCGACTACGCCATGTATCGCGTCCCCCGGGGCGCCTTCAACCGCACGCAGACGGACGAGACCACGGACGCGTGGGACACGATCGACTGGCTGGTCAAGAAGGTCCCCGGCAGCAATGGCCGGGTCGGGGTCTGGGGGACCTCCTATCCGGGCTGGCTGACCCTCGCCGCCTTGCGCGAGCCTCACCCCGCCCTCGCCGCCGCCGTCCCCTTCAATCCCGTGGTGGACGTGTGGAAGGCCGACGACTGGTTCCACTGGGGCGCGTTCCGCGCGGCCTACGCGTTCGACTTCATCTACGCGATGGAGACCCGCAAGGGTGAGTCCACGCCCTACCCCTACGAGGAGCGCGACGTGTATTCGTGGCTGCTGGGGGCGGGGGCGGCCGGCGAGGGCCTCGGCTCGCGGCTCGACTCGCGTCACGAGATGTGGAAGCGGCTGATGGATTCTCCGAGCTACGGGCCCTACTGGCGCGACTGCGCGGCCGACCATTGGTTCGACACCCCGAGCCGGGTGGTGCCCACCCTGCACGTGCACGGCTTCTGGGACCAGGAGGACATCTACGGCGCGCCCGCCGTCTACGCGGCGCTGGAGGCCCACGACCGGGGGAACGACAGGAACTTCCTGGCCGCGGGGCCCTGGTACCACGGCCAGCACTGGTCGGACGGCACCCGCCTGGGGTCGCTCACCTTCGACGAGGACACCGCGAAGCGGTTCAGGGAGGACGTGCTGGCGCCGTTCCTCCGCCGGTTCCTCAAGGGCGACGACGTGCCCGCGCCGGCCCCGGCCACCGTGTTCGAAACCGGCACCAACCGCTGGCGCCGCTTCGAGCGCTGGCCGCCGCCGGGCGAGACCCGGAGTCTCTACCTGCAGCCCGGCGGCCGGCTCGCGTTCGCGCCGCCGCCGGCCCAGGCGGCGCCCGCCGCGTTCGTCTCGGATCCCGCCAAGCCGGTGCCCAACGCGCCCCGGCCACACTGGGGCTTCGCCTACGACAACCCGCCGGCCATCGCGGCCTGGCGGCGCTGGCTCGTGGAAGACCAGCGCTTCGTCGACGGACGGCCCGACGTGGCCACCTGGACCGGCGAGCCCCTCGCCCAGCCGCTGACCGTCCGCGGCCCGGTCCGCGTGAAGCTCTTCGCGGAAACCACCGGCACCGACGCGGACTGGATCGTGAAGCTGATCGATGCGTTCCCCGACGACGACCCGGTGGCCTACGAGATTTCGGGCTTTGAGCTCATGGTCAGCGCCGACGTCTTCCGCGGGCGCTACCGCGAGAGCTACGAGGAGCCCCGGCCGCTCCCGCCCGACCAGGTCCTCGCCTACACCATGCCCCTGCCGCACGTGAACCACACGTTCCTGCCCGGGCATCGCCTGATGGTTCAGGTGCAGAGCACGTGGTTCCCGCTCTACGACCGCAATCCGCAGACCTTCGTGGCGTCGATCATGTCGGCCCCGCGGTCGGCCTACAAGGCGCAACGCCACCGCGTCCACGAGAGCGCGGAGTACCCCACGCACCTCGAGCTGCTGGTGGACGGCCGCACCCCCGGAAGCCTCCCCTAGCGCCCGGCCGGGCCCGCCTTGCGGAGGGCCTTGCCGGCCTCCGTCCTCACCCACTCGTTCTCGTCCTGCAGGGCCCGGGTGAGCGCCTGCACCGCCTCGGGCGGGAGCGGCGCGAGCCGGCCGAGGGCGCGTGCGGCTCGGGCCCGCACGCGTCCATCCTCGTCGCTCAGGGCGCGGATGTAGCCGGGACGCGCCACCGCCGGGTCGGCGCCGACCTGACCCAGGGCCACCACCGCTCCCAGCCGGACGTTCTCGAACGGGTCGCCCAGGGCGCCGAGCAGTCCGGGCACCGCCGCCCGGGAGGCCGCGGGGCCGATCGCGCCCAGGGCGGAGGCGGCCCGCCAGCGCACGTTGCTGCTCGGGTCCCGGAGGGAGGCCACGAGGTCGGGGACCGCGGCGAAGGCCGAGGGGCCGATGGAGCCCAGGGCGTCGGCTACGCGCCACCGGATCCCCGCGTCCTTGAACGCGACGAGCAGCGCGGGGACGGCGGAGCGGGCGGCGGGACCGATCTGGCCGAGGGCCCAGGCGGCGCGTCCGCGCACGCTCTCACGCGGGTCCTCGAGGGCCGCCACGAGCGCGGTGAGGGCCGACTGGGCGGCGGGCCCGAGACGACCGAGGACCGCCGCCGCTTCCGCGCGCCCCGGAGCCTTCGGGTCCTCCACCAGGGCGATCAGCGCGCGACGCACGGCTTCGGTGTCGGGCCCGATCCGGCCGAGGCTCTCCTCGGCGCGGAAGCGCACGCTCGCGTCGCGGTCGCGGAGGCGCGCCGCCAGCGGAAGCAGGGCCGCCTTGGCCCCTGGGCCCACGTGCCCGAGGGCCCAGGCGGCTCCGGCCCGGATGGGCGGCTCGGGATCGTCCAGCCGCCGGACGAGCTTGGGGACGGCCGACTCCGCGGCCGACCCCAGGTTGCCGAGGGCGCGCGCCGCCGCTGCCCGCTGGCGCGGGTCGTGGCCTTCGAGCCGGGCCAGAAGCTCGGGAACCGACGAGCCCGACGTGGCCGCTCCGGAACGCGAGGCGGTCCCGCCTCCGCTTCCCGCCGACCTCGGGGCCACGAGCTCCGAGGAAAGCACCCGCTCTGCCACCACCCGAGCCCCCATCGGGCTGAAGTGGTCGTAGTCGATGTAGGCGTCCGGCCCCGCCTCGGCCAGCGCAGGCAGCAGGTCGAGGAACGGGATCCCTTCGGCCTTGCAGAACCCCCCGATGGTTTGCTGCGCGGTGGGGGACGGGGCCCCCGGCATCACCTGCAGACGGAAGGGAAAGACGAGGACCGCGAGCGACGTCCCGTCGGCGCGGGCGTCCTCCCGCAGCTTCCGGACCTCCTCGAAGAGGCGCGCGAAGGCCTCCTTGACCTTCGGGCTGTCCTTCTGGGTGAACAGCTCGAGCACGTCGGCGATCTCCCGCTCCCGCGCCCGCACCAGCCGTCGCACGAGGGCCGATCTGCGATAGAGCGCGGCCACGAGCGCAGGCGGACGCGTGAGGTTGTTCTGGAGCTCCGGGACGTCGTTGAGGCAGATCCCGAGCAGGACCGCGTCCGGGCGGTACTTCCGGGCGATGCGCTCGTAGGCGATGCGCTCCTGCCGGGTGGACCAGCCGCCCAGCGCCACGTTGAAGACCTCGATCCGATCGTCCTGCGATTCGAGCAGGTCTTCCAGGACCTGCGGGTACGCCTCCTCGGGGCGAATCCCCCAGCCCAGGGTGGTGCTGTCGCCGAGGCAGATCACCCGCCGCACCCCCTCCGGCTTCTCGACCGTGCGCTCGCGGTCGCGCAACCCCTCGCTGTTGTAGTCCTCCCAGGGCGGCCAGCCCACCGCGGTGGACTTCACCGTATAGAAGCCGTCCTCCCAGTTCTCCCAGGGCGTGATGTAGGGCGCCACCACTCGGGGTGGCTGCCGGCTCTCCAGCAGCCGGCAGACCCCCTCCGTGCCGCCCAGGAAGATCACGACCGTGGCGGTGCTCAAGAGCAGGTTCGGGAGCACCTCGCGAAGGTAGACCCTCAAGGCGCTCAGGCCGGCCTCCGGAGGCCCGCCAGGAGGAAGTCCGCGAAGGTCCGGCCGATCTCCTCCGAGCGCGCCGGCCCCTTGGGATCGAACCAGCGCGTGATCCAGTTGACGGCGCCCAGGATCGCGAACGTGAGGAGCTTGGGGTCCCCGGGCGCGAAAGCGCCCGCGGCCATTCCTTCCCGGAGGATGCGCCGGATGCCGCGGTCGAAGCGGTCCCGCTTGGCGATCACCTTCTTGAGAAGGCGCGGGGAGAGCGCCTGCAGGTCCATGGTGAGGGCGGTCCCCCGCAGCTCGTCGATGATCATGTGGACGAAGGCCAGGATGAGGGTGCGGAGCCGGTCCTCCGGCGGGCCGCCCTCCTTCTCCACCCGCGCGAGGAGATCGAGCAGGATGTCGAGGGAATGGTCGTGGCAGAAATAGAGGATCTCCTCCTTGTCCCGGAAGTAGTAGTAGAGGCTCCCCTTGGTCATGTGGAGGGCCCGCGCGATCTCCTCTACGCTGGCTCCGTGGTAGCCCCGGCGCCGGAAGGCGGCGGCGGCGCTCCGGAGGATCTCCACCCGCCTGCGCCGGACCTTGCCGTTGCGGTCGTGCTTCGGTCGCATCACCGGCCGCGCGCGGAGGGCTCAGCCCTCATCGATCTGCTGGGCGAGATAGTTCTCGGCCCCGATCTCCTTGATCTGGTGGAGCTGCGCCTCCAGCCAGTCGATGTGCTCCTCTTCGCTCTTCAGGATCTCCTCTAGGAGGGCTCGGGTCCCGTTGTCGCCCTTGGCCCGCGCCAGCTCGATTCCCGCGTTCAGGCGCGCCACCGCGTCGTACTCGAGCTGCAGGTCGAGCTGGTGCTGCTCGGGGACGGTCTTCCCCACGTTGATCTTCATGTACCTTTGCATGTTGGGGGCGCCGTCGAAGTACAGGATCCGGTCGATCATCATCTGGGCGTGCTTCATCTCCCCCAGAGACTCCTTGTAGATGTGCTCCGCGAGGCGCTTGTAGCGCCAGTTCTCGCACATCCGCCCGTGGATGAAGTACTGGTTGATGGCGGTCAGCTCGGCCGAGAGCACGTCCTGCAGGACCTGGACAACCTCGTCGTTGCCTTTCATGCGCACCTCCTCGGGGCGTTGCCGCGATGGGGGCCGTCCGGTGGTCTTGGGATCTTATCCCGGGACAGGACCAGGGAGACGATGGTCAGCGGCGCCGGGCCAGATACGCCCTGAGGTCCGGCAGACGGGCGGTCCCTCCAGGGAGACGCCCCTGCACCTTTGTCTCCGATCATAGTGAAATCGGATTTCATGTTCAAGACGAGCCTGGGCCGTTTCGGGAGGCCGGCGTTGCTGCCTTCGCGCTACAATCGCCCCATGCCCGAGGCCCTCGACATCACCTGCCCCTGCTGCGAGGCCCTCCTCAAGATCGACCCTGAGACCGGCTCGGTGGTCTGGGTGGACAAGAAGAAGGCGCCCGCCAAGGACTTCGACGAGCTGGTCAACCGCGTCCGGTCGCAGAAGAGCGTGCTGGACGAGAAGTTCCAGCGCTCGGTCCAGCAGACCCGGAATCAGAGGGAGATCCTCGACAAGAAGTTCGAGGAGGCGCGTCGCCGCGCCGCCGAGGATCCCCTCGCCCGTCCCCCGCACCCCTTCGACAACGAGTAGCCGCGACGGACCGTAGGCACCGTGGCCCCCCTCATCCGTCTGGCCGAAGAGGCGGACGCCGCGGGCGTGCTCGCGATCTACGCGCCGGTGGTGTGCGAGACCGCGATCTCCTTCGAGCTCGAGCCACCGTCCCTGGAAGAGACGCGCGAGCGGATGCGGTCTCTCCAAACGCGCCTGCCCTGGCTCGTCTGCGCCGACGGCCCGGCGATCTGGGGCTACGCCTACGCGGACCGCTTTCGCGCCCACGCCGCCTACCAATGGTCGGCCGAGGTCACGGTCTACGTGAGCCCCGAGCGGCAGCGACGCGGGGTCGCGCGCGCCCTCTACGCGTCGCTCCTCGCCGCCTTGCGTCTCCTGGGCTACCGCAACGCGTTCGCGGGCATCGCCCTCCCCAACCCCGCCAGCGTCGCCCTCCACGAGGCCCTCGGCTTCCGGCCTGCGGGCCTCTTGCGAGCGGCGGGCTTCAAGCTCGGCCGCTGGCACGACGTGGGCTGGTGGCAGCTCGAGCTGCAGCCCCTCGGCCGGCCCGAGGCTCCGCCGACCCTGGTGACCCTGGCGCAGGCTTCCGCGGAATGGCAGACGGCCCTTCAGAGCGGCCTGGCCCAGTTGCACGACCCGGGATCTCCGTCCTAAGCTGAGGCTCCCACCGTAGCCCTGGAGGCTCCCGATGATGAAGCGTCTCGCTCTGTTCGCCGCGCTCTCCGCCGTCGCCATCCCCGCCCTCGCCCACGGCGCCGACCGCGGCGCGGCCAAGGCCACCGTAGCCGGCAAGGCGGTCACGATCGACTACGGGCGCCCCAGCCTGAAGGGCCGCGACATGCTGGGCCAGGCCGAGGTGGGCAAGGCCTGGAGGATGGGCGCCGACGCCGAGACCACGCTGAAGACGGACGCCGACCTGAGCTTCGGCGGGGCGTCCGTCCCCAAGGGCGAGTACGTCCTCACCGCGACCAAGCTGGCGGACGGCAAGTGGCAGCTCAACGTAGCCACGAAGGAGAAGGCCAAGGTGGCGGAGGTGGCCCTCGAGACGGCAAAGCTGCCGGCCAGCGTGGAGACCCTCACCATCGAGCTGACCGGCGAGAAGGACAAGGGGACCTTCACGATGTCCTGGGGCGAGGTCGCCCTCAAGGCCGGCTTCACGGGCAAGTAGGCGGGCGGCGCGGGCGCATCAAGGGGGCGCGACCGCGGCGCCCCTTTGCTTCGTGACGACCCAGCCGCGGCGGAGGTAGACCCAGTAGCCGATCCGCTCGTGCAGGACCTGGCCGAAGAGGGCCAGGCGCTCCTGCGGCCGGTCCAGGGTCTCCAGGTCGAAGCGCGTCTCCACCGCGGGCACGCACACGACCTCGATCCCTTCGGCCTCCACGGTCGCGCAGGCCCGGCGCGTGTGCGTGGGTGACGTCACCACGAGCAGCCGCTTCCAGCCGCGCTCGCGGCAGAGGCGGGCCGCGGCCACCGCCTCGTCGCGGGTGGTCTCGACCGGCCCCACGGTCAGGAGCTCCTGGCTGAGGCCGAAGCGCTGCATGAAGCTGCGAGCGAGGGGCGCGTATCGGGCCAAGGGGGCCGGCTTCTCGGTGAGAATGAGACAGGAAGCCTGCCCGTCGGCCAGCAGCTCCAGGCCGCGGAGCAGCCGGCTCGCTGACTCGGGGGTCGGCTCGCCGTCCCGCTGAAGGCGCGAGCTGAGGACGAGCACCGCTTCGCCGCGCTGGAGCGGGTCGGCGCGGACCAGCCCCGCCGCGAGCCTGCCCGCGAGCGGAGTGTAGGAGGCGGCCAGCCAGAGGAGGGCGAGCCCCAGGGCGATCCCGGCCGCGAGCGGCCGCAGGCGGGTGGTCCACAGCAGAGCCCCCGCCGCGGCCCCCGCCACGACCAGGACCAAGCGGTCGCCCCAGAACGAAGCGGCCGCCATCAGATCGAGGTCGCGGGCCAGGCTCCCGGCGAGGGCGCCCACGGCCAGCCCCACTCCGAGACCGCGCACGACCCTCCCTCGGTCGATCACTCTGGGTCTAGATGATGAAGAGAGGGGCCAGCACGAGGGTGATCGTCGCCAGCATCTTGATCAAGACGTGGAGCGAGGGGCCGGCGGTGTCCTTGAACGGGTCCCCCACCGTGTCGCCCACCACCGCCGCCTTGTGGGTCTCGGACTTCTTGCCCACCACCTTGCCGTCCACCTTGAACTCGCCCGACTCGATGTACTTCTTCGCGTTGTCCCAGGCCCCTCCCCCGTTGTTCATCACGGTGGCCAGGAGGATCCCCGCGATGGTGCCGACCATCAGCAGGGCGGCCACCGCCTCCGCCCCGAGCTGGCCGTAGGGCGAAAGGTAGCGGAAGCTGAACCCGACCACGACCGGGGTGAGCACCGCCAGCAGGCCCGGAGCCACCATCTCCCGCAGGGCGCCCTGGGTGACGATGTCGACGCAGCGCGCGTAGTCGGGCTTCGCGGTCCCCGCCATGATCCCGGGGTTCTCCTTGAACTGCCGGCGCACCTCGGTGATCACGACCTGGGCCGCCTTGCCCACCGCCTTGATCGCGAGGGCGCTGAACACGAACACCAGGGTCGCTCCCAGGAGCCCCCCCACGAACACGGGCACCCGGGTCAGGTCCACCCTGATCGCGCTGCCCGTGATCTTCTCCACCTCGTCGAGGTAGGCGCGGAAGAGCAGGAAGGCGGCCAGGGCGGCGGAGCCGATGGCATAGCCCTTGGTGAGGGCCTTGGTCGTGTTGCCCACCGCGTCCAGACGGTCCGTCTTGTGGCGGATCTCCTCCGGCTGCCTGGACATCTCGATGATGCCCCCCGCGTTGTCGGTGATGGGCCCGAAGGTGTCCATGGCCAGGATGTACGCGCAGGGGGCGAGCATGCCCATGGTGGCGATGGCGGTGCCGTAGAGACCGGCCCCGGGCAGGTCGCCCAGGGCCATCTTGCCGCACCAGTACGCGCCCAGGAGCGCCATCGAGATCACCACCACCGGCGCGCCCGTGCACTCGAAGCCCACCGCGAGGCCGCTGATGATGTTCGTGGCGGGGCCGGTCCGGCTCGCCTCGGCGATGGACCTCACCGGCCGGTACTTGTACTCGGTGTAGTACTGGGTGATCCAGACGAAGGCGTAGGCGGTGAGGATGCCGATGACCCCGGCCCCCAGGAGGTAGCCCTGGTGCACGTAGGCCCCGGTTCCGCCCACCGGCCGCAGCAGGAGATAAACGGCCGCCGCGAAGCCGGCCATGGCCAGGACCGTGGTGACGAGATACCCGCGGTTCAAGGCGCTCATGGGGTCTTCGTCTTCGCGGCACTTCACGGTGAAGACGCCCACGATGGTGGCGATGAGGCCGAAGGCCCGGGCGAGGAGCGGGAACAGGATCCCCCCCATGCCGAAGACCGGGAAGAGGGCGATCCCCAGGATCATGGCCCCGACGTTCTCGGCCGCCGTCGACTCGAAGAGGTCGGCCCCGCGCCCCGCGCAGTCGCCCACGTTGTCGCCCACGAGATCGGCGATCACCGCGGGGTTGCGCGGGTCGTCCTCGGGGATCCCGGCCTCGACCTTGCCCACGAGGTCGGCCCCCACGTCGGCCGCCTTGGTGTAGATGCCCCCCCCGAGCTGGGCAAAGAGGGCCACGAAGCTGGCCCCGAAGCCGAAGCCCACGATCTGCAGGGGCACGTGCCGGTAGTCGTGCATCCCGTCGAAGAGGTAGAAGAGGCCGCCCACCCCGAGCAGGCTCATGGCGACCACCGAGAGCCCGGACACCGCTCCCCCGCGCAGGGCGATCTGCAGGGCCTTGTTCAGGCTGGTCATGGCCGCGGCCGCGGTGCGGATGTTGGCCCGGATGGAGACGAACATCCCGATGTAGCCGGCGATGGCCGAGCAGAGCGCCCCCGCCACGAACGAGATCGTGACCTTCCAGAAGGTGCCGCCGCCCATCTCCGCGATGTTCCTGACCTCGCGGTTCAGGTAGTAGAAGGCGAAGATGGCGGCCGCCGCGACCAGGGAGAGCCCCCCGATCGTCCGGTACTGGCGGGAGAGAAAGGCTTCCGCCCCTTCCCGAATGGCGTCCGAGATCTCCCGCATCTCGGGCTTGCCGGTGTCGGCGGCCAGCACCTGGCGGGCGAGGAGGAAGGCCACTCCCAGGGAGAGAAGGCTGATCCCGATGACGAGCGGCAGGACGATCTCGACCTCCATGACGCCTCCGATGACTTGTCGCTAGAAGCTCAGGCCGGCCGGGAGCCATCCAGACAAACCCTGCGAGGGTAAGGCCGAACGCGGGGCGGCGTCAACCGCGCTCTCCCCTACCGAACGGTCGGGACGATGCCTTGGCGCGCTCGGGACCTGCACTAGAATCGCGCGACTCGCGAAGCTCCGGAGGCGCTCGTTGATCAGTCTCGATCTCGTCCACACCCTGGCATTCTCGGGGGTGGTCCTGTTCGCGGGATACCGGATCCGGCGGGCCGTGCCCCCGCTCGCGCGCTACAACATCCCCGCTCCGGTGGTCGGTGGGCTCTTAGTCGCCGCCGCCATCGCGCTCGCCCGGAGCCGGGGCGCCACCCTCCTGCAGTTCGATACCACTCTCCAGTCACCGCTCATGATCGCGTTCTTCGCCTCCATCGGCTTTGGCGCCAGCCTCTCCCTCCTGCGCGTGGGCGGCCCGGCGGTCGCCCTGTTCCTGGCCGCCTCCACCGTGGTCGCGGTCGCCCAGAACCTGCTCGGGGCCGCGGTGGCGGTCGCCCTCGGCCGGCCTGCCCTCATGGGCGTCCTGGCGGGATCGGTGACCTTGACCGGCGGCCCGGCCACCGGCCTCGCCTTCGCTCCCCTGTTCGAGCAGGCGGGGGTGACGGGAGCGGCCACCCTGGCGGTTGCGGCGGCGATGGTCGGGATCGTCTCGGGCGGGTTGCTGGGCGGCCCGATCGGCACCTTCCTCGTGGAGCGGCACCGCCTGAGAACCGCGATGGAGCCGCGGGGGGCGGCGCCCACCACCGCCGCCACGGACCTCGTGGAGGAGCGCCTCCCCGAGCCCAAGGCGGCGACGCCCGCGGGGGAGGACGTCAGCAGCTACGCGCTCCTCAAGGCGGTGGTGGCCCTGCTGGTGGCCCTCTGGGCCGGGTCCTGGATCAGCCGGGGGTTCGTCGCCCTGGACATCACCCTGCCGGCCTACATCGGGGCCATGCTGGCCGCGGCCGCGCTGCGCAACCTCGACGACCTGACGGGGGGGCTCGGCCTCTCGCAGCGGCTCATCGACGATCTCGGGAACGCGGCCCTCTCCCTCTTCCTGGTGCTGGCTCTCATGACCCTGCGGCTCTGGGAGCTGGCCGGTCTGGCCCTGCCCCTCGCCGTGCTGCTGGCGGCCCAGGTCGCGCTCGTGGCCGCGGTCTGCCCGCCGATGTTCCGCCTCATGGGCCGGGACTACGACGCGGCCGTGATGTCGAGCGGCTTCTGCGGCTTCATGCTGGGGACCACGGCGAACGCCATGGCGAACATGGGGGCGCTGGTGGAGCGCTACGGCCCCGCCCCCCGCGCCTTCCTCGTGGTGCCCATGGTGGGAGCGTTCTTCATCGACTTCACGAACGCGCTGATCGTCACCGCCTTCCTCAACCTCTGGCGGTAGCCGGCTTCCGGCCATGCCCCACGACATGCCGCTCCTCAGCACGATGGCCGCGGCATTCGTCGCGGCCTGGGTGCTGGGCATCGTCGCCCAGAAGCTCCGCCTGTCCCCGATCGTCGGCTACCTGCTCGCGGGGGTGGCCATCGGCCCCCACACCCCGGGCTTCGTCGGTGACGTCCCGCTCGCCCGCCAGCTCGCCGAGGTGGGAGTCGTGCTCCTCATGTTCGGGGTCGGGCTCCATTTCCACCTCAAGGACCTCATGGAGGTGAGGGGGATCGCGATCCCGGGCGCTCTCCTGCAGAGCACGGTGGCGACGCTGCTCGGCCTGGCCGTCGGCACCGCGTTCGGTTGGCCCATCACGGAGGGGATCGTGCTCGGGATGGCCCTGTCGGTGGCGAGCACCGTGGTCCTGCTGCGCGGTCTGGAGGCCCACAACCTGCTCGGAACGCCCGCCGGCCACGTGGCGATCGGGTGGCTGATCGTCGAAGACCTGCTCACCGTGGTCGTGCTCGTGGTGATCCCCGCCCTGGGCCAGGCCCCGCGCGCCGCCGTCCCGGGAGGCGGCCTCGCCGCATCCCTGGGGATCGCCCTCGCCAAGCTCGGCGCGCTGGTGGCCCTGGTGTTCTTCGCGGGATCGCGCGTCGTGCCCTGGAGCCTGTCGTACGTGGCCCGCCTCCGCTCCCGCGAGCTCTTCACGCTGACGGTCCTGGCCCTGGCGGTGGCGATCGCCACTGCGGCGGCGGTCTTCTTCGGGGCCTCCATGGCCCTGGGCGCATTCCTCGCCGGCATGGTGGTCGGGCAGTCGCCGGTGAGCCAACAGGCGGCGGCGGACGCCCTCCCGCTGCGCGACGCCTTCGCCGTCCTCTTCTTCGTCTCGGTCGGCATGCTCTTCGAGCCGGCCTTCCTGCTCCGCGAGCCGATGCTGCTGTTGGCCGCGCTGGGCGTGGTGCTCGTCGGCAAGCCGCTGGCCGCCCTGGTGGTGGTAGCGGTCCTCGGCTACTCGACCCGCACCGCCCTGGTGGTGGCGGTCGGCCTCGCCCAGGTCGGCGAGTTCTCCTTCATCCTCGGGGACGTCGCCCGGCACCACCACCTCCTTTCCGAGACGGGTTACAGCCTGCTGATCGCCTGCGCCCTGGCGTCGATCTCGGTCAACCCGTTCCTGTTCCTCTGGCTGGACCCCGTCGAGCGCCTGGCGCGGCGGCGGCCCATTCTGTGGCGGCTGCTCAACGCGGCGGCCACGCGTCGGCGCGAGGGCATCAATCGCAGCGCGGCGCAGCGGATCGGGAACAGCTCGTCTCCCCTTTCCATCGTGGTGGGCTACGGACCGGTGGAACAGGCGGTGGACCGGGTGCTGCGCGACGTGGACTCGGAGACCGTGGTTATCGACCTGAACCTGGACACGGTGGCGGACCTGGCCCGGAAGGGGCGCCTCGCCCTGTACGGCGACGCCAGCCATGCAGACATCCTGAAGCAGGCGGGCATCTCCCGCGCGAGCACGCTCGTGGTCACGCTGCCCCACTCCGTCAACCGGGCGCCCCTGGTCCTGGCGGCTCGGCGGCTCAATCCCGGCTGCCGCATCTACGTGCGGGCGCGCTACCTCAAGGAACGCGCGGAGCTCGAGCAGGTGGGCGCCCATGCCGCGTGCTTCGAGGAGCTGGAGGCCGCGGTCGCCCTCACCGCTCGCGTGCTGGCTGACCTGGGAATCGACGCGGCCACGATCGCCCGGGAAGCGGATCGCGTGCGCAGGGAGACGATGGGCGAGCCGCCGTGGTAACCTGCCGCCGCCCCGAGGGGGCGGAGGCGAGATGACCTGGAACCAGGCCTACGACCCTTTCGGCTTCTGGCCGCTCTCGACCCTGGTCTCCGCGCTGCCCGTCGTCACCCTGTTCTTCGTCCTGGTCGTCCTGCGGCGGCGCGTCTGGGTGGCGGCCCTCTCCGGGATGGCGCTGGCGGTGCTCCTGGCCGCGGTGATCTTCCGCATGCCGGCCTCGATGATCGCGAGCGCCTCCGCGCTCGGCGTGATCTTCGGCTTCCTCCGGATCGCCTGGATCATCATCGCCTCGATCTTCCTCTACAACGTGGCGGTGGAGACCGGCCAGTTCCAGGTCATGAAGGAGTCGATCGCCGGCCTCTCCTCCGACTGGCGCATCCAGGTGGTCCTGATCGCTTTCTGCTTCGGCGCTTTCCTGGAAGGAAGCGGGGGGGGCGGGGCCCCCGTGGCCATCGCCGGCTCGTTCCTGGTCGGCCTGGGCTTCCCCCCCTTCCAGGCGGCCACGGTCTGCCTCCTGGCCAACACGGCGCCCGTGGCCTGGGGGGGCGTGGGAAACCCCATCCGGGTGCTGTACGGCGTGACCGGCCTCCCCGAGCACGCCCTCAACGCGATGACGGGGCGGATCCTCCCGCCCTTCTCGCTCCTCCTGCCCATCTGGCTGGTGCGCTCGATGGTGGGCTGGAAGGAAACGCGCGAGGTCCTCCCCGCCCTCCTGGTGGCGGGAGGCTCCTTCGCGGCCATGCAGTTCGGCTGGTCGAACTACGCCGAGAACAGCCTCGTGGACATCGTGTCCGCGGCCTTCTCCCTGATCGTCATGGTGGGCTTCCTGAAGGTTTGGAAGCCTGGGAAGGTCATGGAGCTGGAGCGGGAGGCGAGCGCCCTCCCGATGAGGCGCCACTCGACCCGGGCGGTGCTCCGCGGCTGGTCGCCGTTCATCTACGCTTCGGTGCTCATCTTCCTGTGGGCGCTGCCCGCCTTCAACAAGCACCTCCGCTTCGCCAGCCTCAGCTTCCCCATGCCCGGTCTCGACGGGGCGGTGATCCGGGTCCCCCCGGTGGTACCGGCGCCCACCCCGGAGACGGCCGCGGTGGATCTCAACGCCCTGGCGCTCCCCGGCACGGCCGTCTTCGCGGGCGCCCTGCTCGCGGCGCCCCTCCTGGGAATGCCGCTGCGCCGGGCCCTCACGATCCTGGGCCGGACGTTCCGCCAGCTCGTCCCTTCCATGCTCGCCATCAGTTTCATGGTGGGCCTGGCCTACGTGACGAAGTACTCGGGGATGGACACGGTCCTTGGGCTCAGCCTCACCCGCACGGGCTGGATCTACCCGTTCTTCGGCACCCTCCTCGGCTGGCTGGGGGTGGCGCTCACCGGGACGGACGCCGGCTCCAACGCCCTGTTCGGCAACCTCCAGAAGGTCACTGCCGAGCAACTGGGCCTCAGCCCCATACTGATGGCCTCTGCCAACAGCGCGGGCGGGGTCATGGGCAAGATGATCGACGCCCAGAGCATCGTGGTGGCCAGCACCTCGACCCGCCTCACGGGCCGGGAGGCCGACATCTTCAAGGCCGTCTTCTGGCACAGCATCACCCTGGCCAGCCTGGTCGGCCTCGTGGTCCTGCTCTACGCCTACGTGACACCCTGGATCGTTCCCCGAGGCTGAACGGCATGGAGATCGTCCACTGGTTCGTCGACTTCTTCCTGCACCTCGACCAGCATCTGGCCGTGGTCATCCAGCAGTACGGCGTCCACACCTACACCCTGCTCTTCCTGATCGTCTTCCTGGAGACGGGCCTCGTGGTGACCCCGCTCCTTCCGGGCGACTCGCTCCTCTTCGCCGCGGGGAGCTTCGCCGGCCTGGGGGCGCTCAGCCTCTGGCCGCTCCTGCTGCTTCTCTGCGCGGCCGCGATCCTCGGGGATAGCCTCAACTACGCGATCGGCGCCTATCTCGGCCCCCGGGTCTTCCACTTCCCGCGGTCGCGCTTCTTCAACCCGGACCACCTGAAGAGGACCCACGACTTCTACGAGAATTACGGAGGCAAGACGATCATCGTCGCCCGCTTCGTCCCCATCATCCGCACCTTCGCCCCCTTCGTGGCCGGCATCGGCGCGATGAGCTACGGGCGCTTCCTGGCCTACAACGTGGCGGGGGGGCTCCTGTGGGTGTCGGTCTGCGTCTTCGCGGGCTACTTCTTCGGGAACCTGCCCCTGGTCAGGAAGAACTTCAGCCTCGTCATCCTCGCGATCGTCGTGATCTCGCTCCTGCCCGCGGTGGTGGAGTATCTGAGGCACCGCCTCGAGGCCCGGCGGCAGGCCCCACTGCACCCAAGGGGTCCGGGGGCCTCCGCCTAGGGGCGCTCGGGGATTTCGCTCGGCTACCGGCCCTGGCTCGGGACGGGCACGTGGCCCGTCACCGCCTCGCCCCGGCCGATCCGGGCCATCACGCTGTGGTGCCGGCTGTAGCCGAAGTAGGTGATGAGGCCGAGCCCCAGCCACACGAACAGGCGCAGCCAGTTCTCCGGGGGCAGGGAGAACATCAGGAGCAGGCAGGTCAGGATCCCGGCGACGGGCACGAACGAGCCCAGGGGCGCGCGAAACGGCCGCTCCGCGTCGGGGTGGGTGCGCCTCATGATGAGCACCGCCGCGCACACGACCGTGAACGCGAACAGGGTGCCGATGTTCGTGAGGTCCGCGAGGATGCGCAAAGGCAGGAAGGCGGCCCCCAGGGCCACGAACACGCCGGTGAGGATCGTGGCCTTCCAGGGGGTGCGGAAGCGGGGGTGGACCGCCCCGAAGAACGAGGGCGGGACCATCCCGTCGCGGGCCATGGCCAGCCAGACCCGGGGCTGGCTCAGCATCATGACCAGGAGCACGGAAGTGATGCCGCACATCGCCCCGAGGGAGATCAGGCCGCGCGCCCACGGCAGCCCCGCCTGCCGGAAGGCGTCCGAGACGGGGGTCTCGATGTTGATCTGGCCGTAGGGGACCATGCCCGTCAGCACGGCGGCCACCGCGATGTACAGAATCGTGCAGACGATGAGGGAGACCACGATCCCGATGGGCACGTCCTTGCGTGGGTTGCGCGCCTCCTCGGCGTGCGTCGACACCGAGTCGAAGCCGATGTAGGCGAAGAAGATCACCGCCGCGCCCGCGAGCATGCCCAGGGGCTCGCCGCCCTTGCCGGTCTGGCCGAACAGGGTGTGCCCGAAGAAGCTGACCCCGGAGAGGCCGAAGGGAGCGAAGGGCTTCCAGTTCGCGGGGTCGACGTAGAAGGCACCCACCGCGATGACGAAGAGCACGATCGACACCTTCACGACCACGATCGCGGTGTTGAAGCCCGCGCTCTCCTTGATGCCGATCACCAGCACCCACGTCACCAGGGCGGCGATGCAGATCGCCGGCAGATCGAGGACGCTGCCCGTGCCCACGATGTGGCCCAGGGCGGGGTCGTAGTCGAAGGGTGCGTTGGAGAGGCCCTTGGGCAGGTGGATGCCCGCGACCGCCAGCACGTCCTGGAAGTTCTTGGACCAGCCGTGGGCCACCGTCATCGACGCCACCGCGTACTCCAGGATCAGGTCCCAGCCGATGATCCAGGCGAACAGCTCGCCCAGGGTGGCGTAGGCGTAGGTGTAGGCGGAGCCCGCCACCGGTGCCATGGACGCGAACTCCGCGTAGCAGAGGGCGGCGAAGATGCAGGCGAGGCCGGACGCCACGAAGGAGAGCATGAGCGCGGGGCCCGTCTTGTCGTGGGCGGCCACCCCGGTGAGGACGAAGATGCCGGTGCCGATGACGGCGCCCACCCCGAGGGCCGTGAGCTGAACAGGGCCGAGCACCCGGCGGAGCCGGTTCTCGCCCTTCATCTCCTCGAGGAGCAGGGCCAGCGGTTTCCGGGCGAAGAGCTGGTTGGCCAAGGCTAGAGCCTCCCGGTCAGGGCCGCGGCAGCGTCGCCGGGCGTACGGTGGCGGCGAGCATAGGGGATTCCCCCGGAAAGTCAACGCCGCCGGGGGTTGGTGTGAGCGATGGTGGCCCGGCCTGCGGTGGGGAGTGGATTGGAGCTTGACGGGCTCGTGGCAGCGTAGTAGCTTTCCGCTCCCTCCCCAGCGAATTCGTGAATGCGAACGTGGGTGGCCGGTGTGTCGGGGTCGGTTCCTTCGCCCGCCGGGGTCTCCCCCGGGTATCGTCGACGTGTCGCCAAGGAGTGTGCCATGGCTGGAGCCCTTCGCCGTTCGGGATTCCCCCTGGGAGTCCTGGTGCTGGTCTGCGCCACCGCGGATGCTCGAGAGGCCGGCGCACCCTTGCAGCCCCGACCGACGCGGCCTGAGGTCACGAGGGCCGCGCACCACGACGCCTCCAACGGGATTGTTGGCCACGTAGGCGTAAGCATTCAGTTCGGGTACCGGGCGAGCACTCACTCCTACAGGGTCTTCGGAGAGTGTTAGCGCTCGCCAAGAAGCGCGCTTTTCTGACTGGCGAAGGGCTTGAGCTTGGCAGCGAGGTAGTCGATGTACGCGGGGTCGGGGGGCTGCTCGAGGACCTCATCGATTGCGGGAAGGAAGTAATGGAGGGTCCGGACTGGCGGAAGTGGCAGACCTGAGCGGAGTGTCCGGCGAGCTGCCGCCAAGAGCAGAGCCGTGCGGACAGTCCTGAGGGGCACGCCGCGGCGGCAGAGGTCACGAGCGAGGCGGCGGTCTTGCCGGCTGGGCCGCCAGGGGGTTCCTGGCAGGGAGCTGTAGGTGGCGAGCACGGCCTCGAGGTAGAGGCGTTCCTGGTCGGCTGGCCGCTTCACTTCTTCTTCCTCCTGGCGGCGGCCTCCTTCTGGCTCTCGTGCACGCGGTAGCTGTCTCCCTCGATCATGGTGACGTCGGCGTGGTGGGTGAGCTTGTCGAGCAGAGTGGCGGTGGAGGTGGCGTTGGGGAAGACGGTGTTCCAGTCGCGGAAGGCGAGGTTGG